>Ga0209023_10002940_pt1 | contig 20690 bp, 19 predicted proteins | sample LakOneMetagenome_FD_187468 | JGI IMG/M metagenome (GOLD analysis project Ga0209023, IMG submission 187468) | Freshwater and sediment microbial communities from Lake Erie, Canada (SPAdes) (version 2) | ecosystem: Environmental > Aquatic > Freshwater > Lentic | place: Lake Erie, Canada...
CGCGCGCTGCGCATAAGGCGGCGCAGCGCGCTGGCCCCGAAAGCGTAGCCGTGCATCACCACCACGTCCACCGTCAGCGTGGTGGCGGCCATCACCAGCAGTTGCGACCACAGCGGGCGCGTGTCGGTCATGAACTGGGGCAGCACGGCCACCATGAAGATGATGCCCTTGGGATTGGTGGCGTTGGTCAAAAAGCCCGTCAGGCAGCGCTTTTGCCAGGTGCCCGCCGACGCGGCCTCGTCGCCCTGCACGGGCGACGCATCGCCCGCCCGCCATTGGTTGAAACCGACGTAAATCAGGTAGCAGGCGCCCAGCACCTTGACGATGCTGAAGGCCAGCTCGGACGCCAGCAGCAGCGAACCGACGCCCGCGCCGGCGACCAGCAAGATCAGCAGCAGCCCCAGCTGTAGGCCCAGGATGGTGGCGCCCGTCTTGCGCACGCCGAACGACAGGCCATGGCTCATCGACAGCACGGCGCCAGAGCCCGGCGACACCGCAATCAGGCACGATGCCGCAAAAAACGCCAGCCAAGTCTGCAAGTCCATAAGGTCACACCAAGAGAAGAAAGCCAAAAGGGGCCCGCATCTTAGCAACGCGGCCTGCCCGGCGCCTTGATGCAAACGAAAACTGCCGCTGGCGCCCACCCGTCATGCGCAAGTAGCTATCAAAAAAGAAGCATCCGACGCACCCCCTATGGCACCTCTCTGTGGCCCCCGTGCGCCGCTCGCCCGCCACCAGCCGACCTTTCGTGCAGGCCACACGGACGCACCCGGCACCCAGCGCCCACAGCGGTGCCAGAATCCATGCCATCCGTACGCCTATCGGGGCCGGTCGTGCATGAGCTGCATCCGCCCACTCGCCACGTTTTCTCCCCTCCGCTCACACCATTGAACAGGCCACGGCTTAGGCCGTCGCCCCAGCCTTTATTTCAGACATGGAACACGCCCCCACCTGGCTCACTTACGGCTTCCTGTACCTCACCGCCGCGGTACTGGCCGTGCCCATTGCCAAGGCGCTGGGCCTCGGGGCCATCATCGGCTACCTGGCGGCGGGCATCGCCATCGGGCCCTGGGGCCTGGGGCTGGTGAGCAACGTGCAGGACATCCTCCACTTCGCTGAATTCGGCGTGGTGCTGATGCTCTTCCTCGTCGGGTTGGAGCTGCAGCCGAGCCGCCTGTGGGCGCTGCGCCGCCCCATCTTCGGCACCGGCACTGCGCAGGTTCTGGGCTGTGCGGCCGTGCTGTTTGCGCTGGGCGCCCTCGCCGGACTGCCCTGGCGCGTGAGCCTGGTGGGCGCCCTGGGCCTGGCCTTGTCATCCACAGCCATCGCGCTGCAGTCGCTGGCCGAGCGCAACCTCATGCGCACGCAAAGCGGCCAGGCGGGCTTTTCGATACTGCTGTTCCAGGACGTGGCGGCCATCCCCATCTTGGCCCTGCTGCCGGTGCTGGGCGCCGCTGCAGGCGACGGCGCCGGCCACACGCCGGGCGAATTGGCGCTCGAGGTGCTCAAGATCGTGGGCGTGATCGCCGCCATCATCCTCGGCGGGCGCCTGCTGCTGCGCCCGGTGTTGCGCTGGATCGCCAAGAGCAACACGCCCGAGATCTTCACCGCCGCCGCACTGCTGCTGGTGGTGGGCATCGCTTACCTGATGGTGATCGTGGGCCTGTCGATGGCGCTGGGCGCCTTTCTGGCCGGCGTGCTGCTGGCCGACAGCGAGTACCGGCGCGAGCTCGAAGCCGACATCGAGCCCTTCAAGGGTCTGCTGCTCGGGCTGTTCTTCATCGCCGTGGGCATGAGCATCGACTTCGGCGTGATCCTGCGCTCGCCGGGCCTCATGGCGGCCATCCTGGTCGGCTTTCTGGCGGCCAAGGCCATCGTCATCTACACCCTGGCCAAGCTCGTCAACATCCCTTATCAAGAGCGCCCGGTGTTCACACTGCTGCTGGCCCAGGGCGGCGAGTTCGCCTTCGTCGTATTCCAGGCCGCCGCCGGTGCCAGCGTGTTCCCGGCCGAGACGGCGTCGCTGCTGATCGGCGCAGTGGCGCTGTCGATGCTGATCAGCCCGCTGCTGCTCGTGGTGCTCGACCGCGCGCTGCTGCGCCGATACGCGCACGTCAAGGCGCCCGCGGCCGAGGAAATCTCCGAGCCGCAAGAGGCGCCCATCATCATCGCGGGCTTCGGCCGCTACGGGCAGATCGTCTCGCGCGTGCTGCTGGCGCAGGGCTATCGCACCACCGTGCTGGACCACAGCGTGGAGATGCTGGAAGTGGCGCGCACCTTCGGCTACCGTGTGTTCTACGGCGACGCGACCCGCCTGGACCTGCTGCGCATCGCTGGCGCCGAGCACGCCCGCATCCTGGTGGTGGCGGTGGACGACGCCGAGCAATCCCTCAAGATCGCCAAGCTCGCACGCGAGCACTTCCCCCACCTGCAGATCGTGGCCCGCGCACGCGACGTCACCCACTGGAACAAGCTGCGCGATGTCGGTGTCACGCTGGTGCAGCGCGAGCTGTTCGAATCCAGCCTGCAAAGCGCGCACACCGTGCTGGAACTGATGGGCCTGAAACCCGCCGAAGCCACCGCCATCGCCCAACGCTTTCGCGCCCACAACATCGCGCTGGCCGACCGCATGTACCCGCACCACAAGGACCGCGCCAAGTTCATCGCCGTGGCGCGCGAGGGGCGCAACCAGTTTGCGGAGCAGATGGCGAGGGAGCGGCAGGAGAGCGCTGCGCTGGACGCTGCAGGTGGCGCGTATCCGGGGTATGAAGCAGAGAAGGCTGGCGCGGGGGGCGATGCGATCGCCAGCACGCAAAATGGGGATAAAAAAAACCCGACCTAGCGCCTGTCCATCAAGCGCCGGCAGCTATTTATTCAATAGCACCACAAGTCTTCAGCGGTGTTTCACCTAGCCCGAATGGCGCATCCATAAGGCGATCCACTGCCTGCATTCGCGCGAAGCTAGCAGGTCCGCTTTGCGTCCGCGCCATCAACGACCAGCAGGCTCCAGCGTCAACACATGCAACACCGCACGCTGATCCGGCACAACCTCGACATCGGTCCAACCGCCCACGCCAGCGGGACGCGCATGGCCCTGTGTGCAGGCTGCCACCAGCGCCACCCCTGGCTGCGGCACTACGCTCAAGCGCACAGGTGACGGCTTGCGGTCTTGTGCGCCCACGGCAATCTCGTAGCGCTTGGCGATGAACTGGGCAGAGCGGCCGAACTGTTGGCTCAGCGCCTGCCACTGGGCGTCTGCCAGGCAGTAGCGCTGGCGCAGGTTGGCTTTCGCCAGCGCCTGCTGCGTCAGCAGTGCGTACCCGGGGCGCAGCCGGTAGCGGATGTCCAGCGTCTGGCCCGGTGACACGGCAACGCCCAGCGTGCGCTGCGCGCGCCACTGGGCGAGGTGGTCGGTGCCCGAGGTGCCCACCGCACCTGCGCGAACCAGTTGAGCGAGCAGGTCGGCAGAGATGCCTTCGGTGGGGACGAACGGGGGCGTGTCGGCGATCAGCCAGGGGTTGATGCCGGCCTGTTGCAGCAGGGTAGAAACATCCACGGCGCCTCTGCCTGCCACTGCCTTGACGGATTCCGTCAGAGGAACAGGCTGCCCCGCGCTGAGCACACGCAACTCGGGAAAGTGGCGGTCCGGGTACGTTTCCGAATCCCCCAGCCAGCCGAACAGCGGGCCTTGAATCAACCACTGCGCCGGCGCTGGCAGTGTGGGCTGAGCCGTCAGCGAGACGGTCACTTCACCCCCTTCCATGCGCACCGCGCTGCGGGCCATCACGCTGCGTGGCAATGCATCCTGCGGCACAGATAGCATGAGGGGGGCGACTCCCTCGCTGGTGTCGTCTGCCATGGCGGCGTGGCCCAGGCACAGGCTGCCGATGACCGCTGCGGCACAGCGGGCAGCGGCGCGCAGCCGCGGCGAACGCTCATGAATTGCAACGGTCATGGCGCAGTGGTCTGGTAGCGGTAGATCTTGGGAGGGTCGGGCCGCCAGTACCGCAGGGACGCAGGCATGTACGCAGGTCCGTTCGGACGGGTGGCGGTGAAGATGTCGTTTTGCTGCGTCCAGCTCTTGCCGCTGGCGTTGACGCGCGCGGTGGTGGCGTCTTCTTTTTGGAGTGCAGAGCCCGCGTAAATCGCCATGTGGTTCGGCCAGGACAGCACGTCGCCCACCTGCACCGGCTCATCGGACCCCAGCAGCCTAAACAGCCCCGAATGCCGCGCGTAGGTGGGGAAGGTGCCCGAGGGCTGGTAGTCGTACGGAAAGCCCGCTGCGCGGTAGATGAGGAAGGTGGTCCCGCTGCAGTCCCCCGCAACCCCTTTGACGGACGAAGAGCCCCGCAGCGAATAGGCGGTCCCCTTCCAGGTCGCAGCCTCTTTGATGAGCGGGAGGGCCTCGTTGGCGGTGATATCGCGCCTTGTTGTTTGCGTCATGTCGGAACGATTTTCGGGAAGTGGATGCCCAGGCACCAAGGCGGCGCCGAGCGTGCTGGGATTACCGCAAGCCTCACCAACTTGTGATGGCTCGGTGAGCAAGCAAAGCCCGCGATGGTATCGGTGAGACCCGCTTTTTCTGGCCCGCAATACGCTGCAATGTGTGCCATATACGAAACATTTGCAGCAAACTGCTTCTTTTCTTGACGGACAGGATCGGGCGCGAAACAAGCCACGCCTCGCCGCTGTCGCCTGTTTATCAAACAAGAACTATTCGCATTACAATCGGCAACTTATTGCAAGCCGACGTCCCGACCCAGTGATGTGAGCCAGCACCTTCGTCTTTCCGCTCACACCCACGGGATTCCCATGTCTTTTCAGCTTCCGCATGCTGCGGCCGTGTCTATTTCGCCGCGGGCATCGCGCGCTCGGCCGCGCCAGGCCGCCATCCTCGCGTTGACGCCGCTGGCCTTGTGCCTGGCCCAGGCCGCCGTCGCGCAGCAGACGGCCCCTGCAACTCCAGAGGCTGCAGCCCCCAACGTCACCGCCCCCCAACTGCAAGAAGTCCGCATCAACGCCAGCACTGAAAAAGACATGGGCTTTGCGCCCGTCGAAGCGCAGACCGCCGGCAAGGCGCCCATGCGCCGGCTGGAGACGCCGCAGTCGGTCAGCGTCGTCACGCGCGAGCAGATGGAGTCGCGCCAGATCGTGAACGTGCAGCAGGCGCTGCAGACCGTGGCGGGCGTGAGCCCCGTCAACTTCGGGCGCCGGGGGTTTGACGACATCAACATCCGCGGCTTTCGCTCTACCGAATCCATCCTGGTCGATGGCCTGGTGCAAAGCCCCGGCATGTGGGCCAAGCTGCAGCCCTACGGCTACGAACGCTTCGAGGTGCTCAAGGGCTCGGCGTCGGTGCTGTACGGCCAGGTGCAGCCCGGCGGCATCGTCAACGCGGTGAGCAAGCGGCCCAAGAAGGATGCGCTGAACGAAGTGGGCGTCGAAGTGGGCAGCTTCGGCCAGCGCACGCTGCAGGCCGATGTGAACAAGCCGCTGTCCGAATCGGGCAAGACGGCGCTGCGCATCAATGCGCAGGTGTCCGACTCCGACGACCCGACACAGTTCGTCTACCGCAAGGACCGGTGGTTCGCGCCCTCCCTCTCCATCGACCTGGGCGCGCAGACCGACCTGGTGCTGTTTGCCACCTACAGCCGCAGCGAGTGGATGCGCCAGCAGGGCATCACGCCGTACGGCACGCTGCTGCCCAACCGCAACGGCACGCTGTCCCGCACGATGTTCACCGGCGACCCTGCCTTTGGCGTGTACGACGTGGAGAGCACCACGCTGGGCTATGCGCTGGAGCACAAGCTGTCGGACGCGATGACCTTCCGCCAGAACGTGCGCTACGAGACCGAAAAGGGCACGGGCAACTTCGTCTCCAACCAGGCGCTGCAGGCCAACCAGCGGCTGCAGAACCGCCAGGCATCACGCCAGTACATGGACTACGACCTGCTGGCCACCGACACCTCGATGCTCACGCGCTTCGAGGCGCTGGGCGCCAAGCACCAGATCGTCACGGGCCTGGACGTGCGCAGCGGCCACAGCCTGCTGGCCAGCCGAACCTGCCGCATCGGCGCGCTGGATTTGTTCGCGCCCGTCTACGGCATGCAGGCCAGCTGCCCCACGGCGCTGACCAGCGACGCGCCTGCCAAGCTCACGGTGGCCGGCTTGTATGCGCAAGACCAGATCAAGTTCGGCCAAGGCTGGACGGCCCTGGTGGGCCTGCGCCGCGACTGGTCCACCAACGACACCGACAACCGCGTGGCCAACACGCAGATGCGCCAGAAGGACAGCGCCACCACGCTGTCCGCCGGCCTGGTGTATGAGTTCAAGCCCGGCTGGGCCGCGTACGGCAGCTACGGCGAATCCTTCCTGCCCCAGTCGGGCCTGACCTTTGCGGGCTCGCCTTTCGTGCCCGAGACCGGCAAGCAATGGGAGGCCGGCGTGAAATACGAGTCGCCCAATGGCCAGCTTACCGGCGCACTCGCCGTGTTCGACCTGGTGCGCGAGAACGTGACCACCGCCGACCTGGCGAACACCGGCTTCAGCGTGCAGACCGGACAGCAGCGCGCACGCGGCCTCGAGGTGGAACTGGGCGCAGACATGAAAAACGGCTGGAAGCTGACCAGCGCCTACACCTACACGCAGTCCAAGGTCACGCGCGACAACAACGCCGCCATCGTGGGCCTGCCGCTGAACCTCACGCCGCGCCACACGCTCACGGCCTGGGCCACCTACAAGCTGCCGCAGTACCAGCGCATCACGCTGGGCATGGGCGGGCGCTACGTCAGCGAGCAGATCGGCTCGTACCCCTTCACGCTGCCGTCGTACGTGGTGGCCGATGCGTCCATCAGCTACGCGGGCGACAACTACCGCGTGACGGCGGGCGTGAAGAACGTGTTCAACAAGGCGTACTACGACGGCGCGATCAACGCCAACGTGGTGTCGCCCGCGTTGCCGCGCAGCTTCAGCCTGGGCGTGACGTACTTCTTCTGACCGCAGCGCCATCACTCCGCCACCGCAAGCCGACCATGACCAGCCAGCGCACCCTGAACCGCCTTTTCGTCCTGCACTCCTGGGCAGGCATCGTCACGGGTCTGCTGATGTTCATCGTGTGCTTCTCGGGCGCGGTGGTGGTGTTCAAGAACGAGATCGACCTGTGGGCCAATCCGTCGCTGGCGCAGTTGCCGCGCACGGACAAGCCCGCGTCGCTCGACGCAGTGCTGACCCAGCTGCACACCCGCTACCCCGGTGCCACGGTGGAGACCATCGCGCTGCCCGATGCGGTCAACCCCAGCTACTTCGCCTTTGTGCGCGAGCGCGGCGCACCGCCCAGCACGCGCACCAAGGTGGCCCTGCGCTCGGACACCGGCGCGGTGGTGGGCCCGGTGGACAGCCAGCTGGGCCAGTACCTGCGCATGCTGCACGTGTTCCTGTTCTTCGGGCCGCGGTGGATCGTGGGCTTTCTGGGCGCGGCCATGCTGGTGCTCATCGTCACAGGCATCGTCATCCACCGCAAGATCCTGGCCGAGCTGTTCACCCAGCGCTGGGGCCGCAGCTTTCGCGTGGTGATGTCCGACCTGCACAAGTCCGCGGGCATCTGGGGTTTGTTCTTTCACATCCTGATCGCCACGACGGGCGCGTGGATGGGCCTGGCGCCGCTGTTCGAGCAGGGCTACAAATACGTGACCACCGCCAACAGCGGCACCAGCGGCACCGATGCCGCCAAACCCACCAAACCGGGGCGCAAAGCATCGGGCGATGCTGCCGAGCCCGTGCAGATGCAGTCGCTCGATGCCCTGTACGCCACCGCGCAGCAGGCCGTGCCGGGGCTGGAGGCACGCTACGTGTCGATGCGCCGCTGGGGGACTGATACCGCCGAAGCGGGCTTCACCGGCAACCTGAGCGACCACCTGGCCAGCACCGCGCGGGTGGACATCAACGCCGCCACCGGCGTGCCGAAGAAGGTGCACGACCCGCGCACAGCGGGCTTCTGGTCGCTGGTCAATGGCCTCATGGAGCCGCTGCACTTTGGCGACTTCGGCGGGTTGGCGCTCAAGTGGCTGTATTTCTTGCTGGGCATGACGCCCGCGTTCCTGTCGATCTCGGGCACCTTGATCTGGCTCGACGCGCGCCAGCAGCGCAGGCGCGATGCCGAGGCCGCGGGCGGCGGCATCGCGGCGGCGGGCTGATGGCCATTGAACCGGTCACGACGGGCCTGCCGAAGCGCCGCACCAGGCTTCGACAGGCTCAGCCCGAACGGTATTGAATGATGAAAAGCCCATCTTTACGAGGCCCATCCACTCCCATGTCCACCTCCAGGCCACCCATTCGTTTTTCTCCTTGACCATGCAACGCTTCTTTCTGGCCCTGCACGCCACCACGCCCGCCGCCCTAGTCGTGGCGGTGTTCGTGCATTTGTGGGGGCCCTCCGGCCTGCCCTCGCTGGCGCAGCGGCCGGTGTGGGCGACGTGGGTACTCATCGGGGTGTGGCTGTTGATGTCGGTCGCGAGCGCGTGGGCGCTGCGCACGCTCTCGCTGTGGCGGGTGGCATTGGGCGGTGCGGGCGCCATGCTGGTGGTTGCCGGCGTTGTGGGCCTGGTGCTGGGCAGCGCGCATGCGGCGGGCATGGGCACCAGTCTGGCTGCCGTGGGCCTGGCGTTTACCGGCATCGCCGCCTTCATCGGGCCGCAGCGGGTGCAAGCCCATCGGCGCAAGGCAGCGCGCCACGCCACGGTGGCCACATCGGGCCCTGCAGCGCACCCTGTCGCCCCGCGTTCGCACTGGCACCCGCGCGGCTGGGGCCGCTTTGTGGTGCCGGCGCATCTGCCCTTCTGGCTGAGCGGCCTGCTGGCCGTGGAGTCGTTCCGCCTGGCCCACATCGTGGCCACCGAGCCCGCGCGCTCGTCCGGCATGCTGGGCCTGCTGCTCGCCTTCTTCATCGCCCTGCCCGCCGCGACGCTGCGCCACTGGGCGCCGCGCACCACCGTGCTGCTGTGGGCGCTGGCCGCGCTGGCCTATGGCGGCTTGGCGGCCAAGGCGGGGCTGGTGCAATGGGCGGTGGCGTGTGCACTGTGCGCAGTGGCTGGCGGTGCGCCACTGCTGCTGCGCGCGCAGCGGGCACTGCGCCGGCGGCAGGCGGGCCGCGGCACCCCGCACCCGCAAGCCCCAGCAGCTGACCCACACCCGCCGGAGGCTGCATGAATGAACTCACCGGCCTGTGCGCCGCACTCGCCTCGCTGATGGCCCTGACCTGCTGGGCGCGCAGCGTGCCCACCCGCGCGTGGGGCGACGGCAGTCCGGCACCCCGCCGCGCCTGGGCCGTGGCGCTGGCCACCGTCGTGCTGCAGGTCCTGACGGCCACTGCAGCGGCTGGGCTGGCGGCAGGGGTCGCCCTGGTGGTCGCCGCATGGATGGTACTGGGCTGGCTGCTGGTGCTGGCCATGAACCAGTGGCCCACTGCCAGCCTGCAGTGGGCTCGCCGACTGGGCGCGATGGGCGGCGTGGGCTGCGTGCTGGCGCTGGCGTGGCACCTCCTCCACGCCTGAGGCTTCAAGTTTTTTCAATCAAAAAGGCCGCTACCGCTTGATGGATAAGCGCTAGCAGCTGCTATTTTTATAGCATCACAGTCACACGCTGAATGCTGAGTGCCCACCTGGCGCCACGGCACAATCGCGGCCATGGACCAGTTGCTGCTCGACGCCCCTTGGGTGCACACCCTGCGCTTTCTTCTGGAGGTGGCTGCCACCATCGCGTTCGCGCTGTCGGGCGTGATCGCTGCCGCGCGCAAGCGGCTCGACGCTGTGGGCGTGTGCGTGCTGGCCTTCGTCGCGGCCTTTGGCGGCGGCACGCTGCGCGACCTGCTGCTGGACCAGCGGCCTTTCTTCTGGATCCGCCACACCGGTTTTGTCTGGGGCATCCTGGCCCTGTGCGTGGGCGCGATGCTGTTCATGCGCCAGCGCCACTTCGAGCCCACCCAGCGCGCCATGCTTGTGCCCGACGCCATCGGCCTCGGCTTGTTCGCCGCAGTGGGCGTGGACATCGCCACCGCTGTTGGCATGGAGCCCATCATCGCCGTGATGATGGGCGTGATCACCGGCGCCTTCGGCGGCGTGCTGCGCGACGTGCTGTGCAACGAAGTACCCCAGGCCTTCAGCGACCACCGGCCGTACGCGCTGTGCGCCTTTGCCGGCGGCTGGGCCGACGTGGCCCTGCGCCACTTGCACGCGCCCGACTGGACGCCGCTGGTGGCGTGTGTGCTGCTCACCGCGGGCCTGCGCGGCCTGGCGCTGTGGCGCAACTGGGAACTGCCGGCCTGGCGGGTGTGACACTTGATTGCCGCCTTTTAAACACCCAGCATCATCAACGGACTCAGCGCTGCGCACTGGCCCTGGCGCCACCGTGACAGCCGTGCACTGGCGCGGGCGGCACACTGGGCCACGAGGAGCCATCGAACCATGACAAGTCCCGACCACCCCACCGCCGCGCACCTGCAGGCCACCGCGCTCATCGACAGCGACGCCCCGGCTGTCCAAGCCTTTGCCGCCCAACACGCCCACGGCGCCACCGACCGAGAACGTGCCGTGGCGCTGTACCTGGCCGTGCGCGACGGCTTTCGCTACGACCCCTACCGCATCGACCTGTCGCCGCCGGGCATGACAGCGAGCAGCGTGCTGGCCAACGGCTACGGCTGGTGTGTGCCCAAGGCGGCGCTGTTGGCCGCCGCCTGCCGCGCCGCGGGCATACCGGCGCGCATGGGCTTTGCCGACGTACGCAACCACCTCTCCACCGAGCGCATGCGCGAGACCATGAAGACCGACCTCTTCATCTGGCACGGCTACACCGACATCTGGCTGGGCGGCCAATGGCGCAAGGCCACGCCGGCCTTCAACATCGAGCTGTGCGACCGCTTCGGGCTGCTGCCGCTGGAGTTCGATGGCGAGAACGATTCGATCTACCACCCGTTCGACAAGTCCGGCCAGCGCCACATGGAGTACGTGCGGCAGCGCGGTGCGTTTGATGACATGCCGCTGGCGCAGATCGTGGCGGACTTCCAGGCGGTTTACGGCAGCTGGCTCGACAGCGGCAGTGGTGGTGGCAGCGGCACCACCAGCGCGCTGCACGGCGCCAGTTTTGCCGACGATGTGGAGCAGGAGGCTGCGCGGTGACGGCAGCGTCTGCGCATGGCGTACCGGGCGACACGCTCCACGTCCCCACGGCCGCTGCAGTGCCCGAAGGCTTCGTGGTGCTGACGATGGGCGGCCCCTTCATCCAGAACAACGGGCCTTTGCATGTGCGGCGCGAAGGCAGCGTCGTGCAGTTCGGCTTTCGCGTGGAGCAGCGCCATGTCAACACCATGGGCAACCTGCACGGCGGCATGATGGCCACGTTCTGCGACATGCTGCTGCCGCTGTCGGTGCACAGCAAGACGACAAAGGTGGCCGACCGCTTCCTGCCCACCATCAGCCTGCAGATCGACTACCTGGCCCCTGCCCGGCTGGGCATGTGGGTGCAGGGCGAGGCCGAGCCGCTGCGCATTACACGCTCGCTGGTGTTTGCGCAGGGCCTGGTCACGGCCGACGGCGAGCCCTGCGCGCGGGTGAGTGGGGTGTTCAAGATCGGGCCAGTGGCGCCGCAAAGCGCCGTGGAGTGACTGGGGGCTTTGTGCGCTGACAGCGGTAGAAGGTCTTCAGTTGCTTGGCATTTTCAATTCATAGATGTTTTGAGAATCGCTATTTCATTCATTGATGAATAAAAACCCCTATTAGCAAACAAATCTTTGAGTCGCAATAATTCAATTCATAGATGTCATAAAAGTCGATTTGCACTAACATCTATGAATGCCAGTCCAAAACACAAAGCCCTCTGACGCCCCCCAGGCGGTGCGACAGCAGATTGCCCTGCTCGCGCAGAACATCGTGATTGCACGCAAGCGTCGCAAGGAGACGCAGGCCCAGTGGGCGCAGCGGCTGGGGGTGTCGCAGCCCACCATGGCGCGCATCGAAAGGGGCGACCCGTCCGTGGCGATGGTGTCGTACGTCATGTGCATGTGGCTCATCAACCCGGCCCTGGGCCTGGCCGACCTGATTGCGCCACAAAACGACATGGCGTCGCTGGAGCATGAAGTGGCCAGGGCGCGCAGCCGGTCCAAGGCCCGGCCTGCGGTGCAAGAGGACAGGTCTGCGAAGGCGGAGCAAGGCAACGCCAGGCCGTCCGATTCACCACGAGCCCCAACAGCGACCGCTCCGGTCAAAGCCGCGGTCTCGCACGTGGCCAGAGAGGTCGCGAATGTCCCGTGGGACGTGCAGCGAAGTGCCGATGCAGAGGCCGCCGCGCAAAGGGCCGCAGGGCTGGGCATTTCTGAACGTGTGTCCAACGGCACGGCAGCCGGCTTGGCAGCGCTGATCGCCGGCCACAAGAAAGCCCGGCCATGAGCCTGGCCCCCGTCACGCCGCGCTCCTACGAGCCGCAGGACACGCTGTATGTGTGGGCGCTGGTCAACCCCGCCAACCCTGTTCTGGCGGGTACCGTCAGCTTGTCGCAGCTGGTGCCCAACTGCGCCACATTTACCTATGCGGCCGACTGGTGGCAATTTGCATTGAGCGAAGACCTGCCGCTAGTGCAAGGCCAGATGTTCAACGCAGGCCACAAGGACAGCGCACCCGGCGCCATCGACGATGCCCGGCCCGACCGCTGGGGCGAGCGCATCATCCGCCACATCGACCGCCCCGCACGCCTGTCGATCCTGGAGATGCTGCTGTTCGCCGGTGACGACCGCTTTGGCGCGCTGGGCATTTCCACGTCGGCCGACCATTACATTCCGCGCCGCATCGGGCCGTACCCGCAGGTGCGCGACCTGGAGGCCATGGTGCGTGCCATCGAGGATGTGCAGCAACAGGCTCCGGTCACCGCCGAGATCCAGCGCCTGGTGCAGCCCGGCGTCACGCTGGGCGGTGCGCGGCCCAAGGCGCTGTTGCAGACCGACACCGGCCCCTGCGTCATCAAGTTCAGCGAGCTGGACGACACCGTGGACACACCCCTCATCGAGCACGCCACCATGACGCTGGCGGCCCGGGCGGGCATCAACGTGGCCGCCACGGGCGTGCTGCCCATCCCGCGTCGGCAGGCCCGCCACCGGCAGCACCACGCGCTGACGATCGAGCGATTCGACCGCCTCGAGACCGAGGCGCTGAGCCTGCGCGTGCACTGCATCTCTGCCAGGACCGCGCTGGCGGCGGCGGGCCTGGCCGAGAGCTATGGTGCGCTGGCCACCGTGCTGCTGCGCCAGGCCCACCCGGACCGGCAAAAGGCGCAGCGCGAAGAGCTGTTCAGGCGCATGGTGTTCAACATCCTGATGGACAACACGGACGACCACGAGCGCAACCACTGCCTGCGCCTGGGGTTCGACGGCTACTACGACCTGGCCCCGGCGTTCGACGTGGTGCCCACGCTGCAGAACATGGGCTACCAGGCGATGGTGGTGGGCCGGCACGGCGCGCAGTCCACACTGGACAACGCGCTGACTGAGCTGAGCGAGTTCGGCATCACCCGCGCCCGGGCCACCGAGCTGGTGCAAAACGTCGCACGCACCGTGGACCAGTGGCCCCGACACTTTGTGCAGCATGGCGTGTGCGCTGCAGACATGGACCAGCTGGCGGCCAGCATCGACCGCGACGCGCTCAAGCACCAACGCAAGGCCTACTGCTAGGGCACGGCGGCTGCGCAGCGCAGCAGTAAGTAGGGCATTGCGGCTGTGCGGCTGTGCTCCTGGGGCTGCCGCGGTCAGCGCCCGCCCACCCCCAGCGCGGCCACCATGTGCTCCACAAACCGCGCCAGCTTGGGCAGTTGCTGCCGGTCGGGCGCATAGACCAGATGCACCGGGCGCGGCACTGGCAGGCAGTGCTGCATCACAGGCACCAGCGCACCGCTGGCCAGGTCTTCGGCCAGCAGCACCTCGGGCTGCATGACGAGGCCAATGCCCCGCAGCGCGGCCTGGCGCAGCCCGTCGCCCTGGTTGCAGACCAGGCGCGCGTGCTCGGGCCAGAAGAACCGCTCCTCGCCGTCGCGCAGCGCCCACTCCACCCGCCGTTGCCACACCGAATGGCTCAGGCACTGGTGGTGCGCCAGGTCTGCCGCGCGCTGCGGCACGCCGTGGTGCTGCAAATAGGCGGGCGCCGCCGCAATCACCATGCGGTAGGGGCGCAACGGCCGTGCCACCAGACCTTCGGCCGCGATCTTGCCCACGCGCACCGCCACGTCGAAGCCTTCGCCCGCCAGGTCGACCACGCTGTCCGTGAGCTGCAGGTCCACGCGCACCTGGTCGTAGCGCTGCAGAAAGTCCGCCGCCAGCGGAGCGATAACGTTGTTGCCCAGCGTGAAAGGCGCACTCACGCGCAGCACACCTTGCGGCACGGCGCGGCTGCGCTCTACGGCCGACTCGGCCCAGCGCACCTGCTCCAGCACGCGCTTGCTGTCTTCATAAAACGCGGCGCCCACCTCGGTCAGGCTGTTCTGGCGCGTGCTGCGCTGCAGCAGCCGCGCGCCCAGGTGGGCTTCAAGCTGCTGGATGTGCTTGCCCACCATCACGGCCGATATCTGCAACTGGCGCGCCGCAGCGGCAAAGCTGCCGGCCTCGACCACGGCCACCATGACCTCCATGTTGCGCAGCTTGTCCATGGGCGATTCCTAATCAGTGGTTAGCACAAGAAGAACTTCAATGTACTTTATGCATTAATTGATTAATAAAAGAATCGGGCCTGTCTCCCCTCCTTCACCTTTCAACCCCTTCAACCTTCAACACAAGGAATCACCATGTCCAAAGTTCTTCTCATCGGCGCCAGCGGTACTCTCGGTCAGGCAGTGCATGCCAACCTGGGGGCGCGCCACGACGTGATCACTGCAGGCCGCAGCAGCGGCACGCACCGGGTGGATTTTTCGCAAGCAGGGTCGCTGGCCGCGCTGTTTGCCGCGGTGGGCAAGGTCGATGCCATCGTGAGCACCGCGGGCAACGTGCACTTCGGCCCGCTGACGTCGATGACACCCGAGCAGTTCAACCTGGGCCTGCAAGACAAGCTGCTGGGCCAGGTGCAACTGGCGCTGCTGGGCCATGCGCACCTGAACGACGGCGGCTCCATCACGCTGATCAGCGGCATCCTGAGCACCGACCCGATCCGCAACGGTGCGAGTGCCACGGCAGTGAACGCGGCCATCGAAGGCTTTGTGGCCGCTGCCGCCCTGGAGCTGCCGCGCGGCATCCGCATCAACGCCGTGAGCCCCACGGTGCTGACGGAGTCGATGGGCACTTACGGCCCCTTCTTCGCCGGCTACCAGCCCGTGCCCGCAGAGCGTGCAGCCCTGGCCTACCAGCGCAGCGTCGAAGGCGCGCAGACCGGGCGCGTGTACCGGGTGCAGTAAGACAAAGCTTGCAGCCTGAATTTTTAATAAAAATAGCTGCTACCGCTTGTCTACCAAGCGGTAGCAGCTATCAATTTGGTAGCTGCAGTAAAAAAGGAAGCGGAGATCAGTCCAGACTCGCGCCCGACTCCTTGACCACCTTGCCCCACTTCACGGACTCGGCCTGGATGAAGGCGGCAAACTGCTCGGGCGTCTCGCTGTACGTCTCGGCGCCCTGTTCGTTGATCTTCTTCTTCACCTCGGCCTGGTTCAGCACCTTGACCAGCGCGGTGTTCAGCTTGGCCAGCACCGGTGCGGGCGTGCCCGTGGGCGCGAACATGCCGAACCACGACGTAGCCTCATACCCGGGCACGCCGGCTTCGGCGATGGTGGGCACGTTGGGCAGCTCGGGCGAACGCTTGGCCGTGGTCACGGCAATGGGCACCAGCTTGCCGCTGCGCACGTGCTGGATGGCCGAGGGCATGTTGTCGAACATGATGCCGATCTGGTTGCCCAGCAGGTCGGTCACAGCCGGTGCGCTTCCTTTGTAGGGCACGTGCACCATGTCCACCTTGGCCAGGCTCTTGAACAGTTCGCCCGACAGGTGGATGGAGCTGCCATTGCCCGACGAGCCGAAGTTCACCTTTCCAGGGTTGGCCTTGGCGTAGGCAATCAGCTCCTTCACGCTCTTGTAGGGCTGTGCCGGGTTGGCCACCAGCAGGTTGGGCACGTTGGCCACGCGCGAGAGCGGCGCAAAGTCCTTGATGGGATCGAACGGCATCTTCTTGTACAGGCTGGCGTTGATGGCGTGCGTGCCCACCGTGCCCATGAAGAGCGTGTAGCCGTCGGCCGGGGCCTTGGCCGCCAGCGCGCCGCCGATGTTGCCACCAGCACCTGCGCGGTTGTCCACGATGACGGACTGGCCGAGTTCGGTGGTCAGCGCCTGGCCGATGATGCGCGCCAGGATGTCGGTGGTGCCGCCGGCTGCGAACGGTACGACGATGGTGACGGGCTTGGTGGGATAGGCCTGGGCCATTGCTGCGCTGCTGCCCAGCAGGCCGGTGCCGGCGATAGCGGCGATGCCAGCGCAGGCTGCAGCCGACAGCGCAAAGCGGCGGGTGGTGTGGATGGAACGGGTCATGGTTTGTCTCCTTCAGGAAGGTGGATGAATGAATGAATGAATGGATCGCTTCCACCAGCGCCACAAGTGCTACTGGGCGGCGGCCTCTGGCCGCGCCGTGGCCTCAACCGGGCACCAAGGCCTCCGGGCGAGAACGGGGGTGTGCCCCTTGCGGGGCGGCAGGGGAGATCAGTTCAGGTTGCTAAACAGGCGCCACTCCCAGCGTGGTGCCTCCGCACACGTACAACACCTGCCCGGTCACGAAACCGTTGTCGGGCGAGAGGAAGAACAGCGCCGCGCGCGCCACGTCGTCGGGCGTGCCCATGCGGCCCACGGCAATGCTGTTCAGGATGCGCTGCGTCTGCGGCGCACCGTCGGGGTTGCTCTGGCGGAACAGTTCGGTGGCGATGGGCCCGGGGCCGATGGCGTTGACGGTGATGCCGTCACGCCCCAGCTCCATGGCCAGCGTGCGCGTCATGCCGATCATTCCGGCCTTGGTGGCCGAATACACGATCCGGTCGGCCTTGCCCAAAGCGGCGCGCGACGACATGTTCACAATGCGGCCCTGGCCGCTGGCGCGCAGGCTGGGCAAAAACGCCTGCACCAGCAGCATGGGCGCACGCAGGTGCAGGCCCACCACGTCGTCGAGCTGCGCGGTGGTGGCCGTGTCGATGGTACCGGGGCGCGTGGCGCCGGCGTTGTTCACCAGCGCCGTGACGTTGTGTTTTGCGGCGATCTCGGCCGCGCGTTCGCGGGTCGATGCCTCGTCGGTCAGGTCGCCCTGGTAGGACGTGAGCAGCGGGTGGCTCCAGGTGGGCAGCACGTAGTCCAGGTTGACCACGGCGCGGCCCTGGGCCAGCACGGCCTCGGCGATGGCGCGGCCAATGCCGTTGCTCGCACCGGTGATGACGGTGACGTCTGTGGTGGCAGGAATGCTTTTGGAATCTGCCACGGTCACACGCGCTCCAGGATGATGGCGATGCCCTGCCCCACGCCGATGCACATGGTGCACAGCGCGTATTGGCCGGCGTGTTCGTGCAGGCGGTTGACGGCGGTGGTCACCAGGCGCGCGCCGCTGGCACCCAGCGGGTGGCCCAGCGCAATGGCGCCGCCCCAGGCGTTCACACGAGCATCGTCGTCCTTGATGCCCAGCGCGCGCAGCACGGCCAGGCCCTGCGCGGCAAAGGCTTCGTTGAGCTCGATCACGTCCAGGTGGTCAATGGTCAGGCCCGTCTGCGCCAGCACCTTTTGCGTGGCGGGCGTGGGGCCGAAGCCCATGATGCGTGGCGCCACACCGGCCACCGCCATGCCCACCACGCGGGCGCGGGGCTTGAGACCGTACTTGGCAGCATGGGCCTCGTCGGCCAGCAGCAGCGCGCAGGCGCCGTCGTTCACGCCGCTGGCGTTGCCCGCCGTCACCGTGCCATCGGGCCGCACCACGCCCTTGAGCTTGGCCAGCGCTTCCAGGCTGGTCTCGCGCGGGTGTTCGTCCTGGCTCACGATGATGGCGTCGCCCTTCTTCTGGGGGATGTGCACGGGCACAATCTCGCGCGCCAGGTGGCCGGCCTTGATGGCTGCCACGGCGTTGAGCTGGCTGGCCAGGGCCATGCGGTCCTGCGCCTCGCGCTCGATGCCGAAGTCGGTGGCCACGTTCTCGGCGGTTTCGGGCATGGAGTCGACGCCGTACTTTTCCTTCATCAGCTTGTTGATGAAGCGCCAGCCGATGGTGGTGTCGTACACCGCGTTGTTGCGGCTGAAGGCCGACTCGGCCTTTGGCATGACGAACGGGGCGCGGCTCATGCTCTCCACGCCGCCCGCGATCATCAGGCCCGCCTCGCCCGACTTGATGGCGCGCGCTGCGGTGCCCACGGCATCGAGGCCCGAGCCGCACAGGCGGTTGATGGTGGCGCCGGCCACGTCGATGGGCAGGCCCGCCAGCAGGCTGCTCATATGGGCCACGTTGCGGTTGTCTTCACCGGCCTGGTTGGCACAGCCGTAGAGCACGTCGGACACTGCTGCCCAGTCCACGCCGGGGTTGCGGTCCATCAGCGCCTTGATGGGGATGGCGCCCAGGTCGTCGGTGCGCACGCTGGAGAGCGCGCCGCCGTAACGACCGAAAGGGGTGCGAATGGCGTCGCAGATGAAGGCTTGGCGTTGTTGGCTCATGGTTTTGTCTCCTCGTTTCTTGGGGGTTGGATTCAGGCGGCGGGGCGGATGGGCAGGCCCACCAGTTGCTCCAGCTCAGGCAACTGCAGGCCGGGCACGGTGTCGATGAGCTGCAGCCCCGTGGGCGTGCAGGCCAGTGTGCACAGATCGGTGTAGATGCGCTTCACGCAGGCGACACCGGTGAGCGGGTAGGTGCATTGCGTCACGATCTTGCTGGCGCCCTGCTTGGTCAGCAGGTCCATCATCACCCAGGTCTGCTTGGCGCCGATGGCCAGGTCCATCGCGCCGCCCACGGCCGGAATCGCGCCGGGCTCGCCGGTGCTCCAGTTGGCCAGGTCGCCCGTGGCGCTGACCTGGAAGGCCCCCAGCACGCAGATGTCGAGGTGCCCGCCGCGCATCATCGCGAAGCTGTCGGCATGGTGAAAATACGCACCGCCGGGCAGCAGCGTCACTGGCTGCTTGCCGGCGTTGATAAGGTCGTAGTCCTCCAGCCCCGCAGCGGGCGCCGGGCCCATGCCCAGGATGCCGTTCTCGCTTTGCAGGATGACCTCGCGGCCCGCGGGAATGTGGTTGGCCACCAGGGTGGGCTGGCCGATGCCCAGGTTGACGTAGGCGCCGTCGTGGATGTCTTGTGCCACGCGTTGTGCCAACTCGTCTTTACTACGCTTTTGATAGCTGCTCACGCTGATTCCTTGTGCGGTAGAGGCCGATTTCATGCGGATTTCACGGCTTTTTGAACCCACCGGCCTGCGTGGCGGTGCGGTCGATCTTCACGACATGGGTCACGTAGATGCCGGGCGTGACGATGGCCTCGGGGTCCAGCGCACCCAGTTCCACCACCTCGTGCACGGTGGCGATCGTGGTCTTGGCGGCCGTGGCCATCACCGGGCCGAAGTTGCGGGCCGACATGCGGTAGGTCAGGTTGCCCCAGCGGTCGCCCTGCTCGGCCTTGATCAGCGCCACGTCGCCGTGGATGGGAAATTCCAGCACATAGTGCTTGCCATTGATCTCGCGCGTCTCCTTGCCGGCGGCCAGCTCGGTGCCGTGGGCCGTGGGGCAGAAGAAGGCGCCGATGCCCGCGCCCGCAGCGCGCAGGCGCTCGGCCAGGTTGCCCTGGGGCACGAGTTCGAGTTCGAGCTTGCCGCTGCGGTACAGCTCGTCGAACACGTAGCTGTCGACCTGGCGCGGGAAGCTGCAGATGATCTTGCGCACCTGGCCCGCCTTGAGCAGCGCGGCCAGACCCAGGTCGGCATTGCCGGCGTTGTTGTTGACCACCGTGAGGTCGCGCGCGCCCTGTGCGATCAGGCCGTCGATCAGCTCACCGGGAATGCCCGCCGTGCCGAACCCGCCTATCAACACCGTGGCACCATCCTTCACCCCTGCAAGGGCCTGGGCCACCGACTCCGCCAGTTTGTTGATCATCGGACCGCTTTCGTGATGTGCTTGACTTCAGTTTAAAATTTGTTCGCTTATAGAACAAATGTTCGCATAAAGAATTATAGAGGGCCTCTGTATGAATGCCGAAACGCTCCCCGCCAAAGACCCCAAGCCCAGCGACAGCTATGTGCAGTCGTTCGCCCGCGGGCTGGAGGTGATCCGCTCGTTCAGCGCCGCCCGGCCACAGCAGACGCTGAGTGAAGTGGCCGCGCAGACGGGGCTGACCCGCGCGGGCGCGCGCCGCATCCTGCTCACGCTGCAGACACTGGGCTACGTGGAGACGGACGGCAAGCTCTTCCGCCTGAGCCCGCGCATCCTGGACCTGGGCTTTGCCTACCTGTCGTCGCTGCCGATCTGGAACCTGGCCGAGCCGGTGATGGAAGACCTGGTGGAAGACGTGCGCGAGTCGTCGTCGGCCGCCGTCCTCGACGGGCTGGACATCGTCTACGTGCTGCGCGTGCCCACGCACAAGATCATGCGCACCAACCTGGGCGTGGGCTCGCGCCTGCCGGCGCCGTGGACGTCGATGGGCCGGGTGCTGCTGGCCGGGCTGCCCGATGCGGAGCTGGAGATC
>Ga0209023_10002941_pt1 | contig 20686 bp, 22 predicted proteins | sample LakOneMetagenome_FD_187468 | JGI IMG/M metagenome (GOLD analysis project Ga0209023, IMG submission 187468) | Freshwater and sediment microbial communities from Lake Erie, Canada (SPAdes) (version 2) | ecosystem: Environmental > Aquatic > Freshwater > Lentic | place: Lake Erie, Canada...
GCCTGGCGCGCGCCTCGTCCCGCTTCGCGCCGTCACGGCGGTCGTGGTCTTCGATCACGGGCGCGTCGCCGCGGCCGTCGAACATGCGCGCCGCAACGGCGCGGACGTCATCACTATGAGTCTCGGCGGCGCATGGAGCAGCGCGCTGCGCGCTGCGATCGACGCCGCGATTGCGGACGGAATCATCGTGCTCGCCGCCGCCGGAAATTGCGTCGGATTCGTCGTCTGGCCGGCGCGCTACGAAGAGGTGGTCGCGGTCGCAGGCGTCAACCGCGGCGACAAGCCGTGGCAGGGAACCTGCAGCGGTTATGCGGTCGACGTGTCGGCGCCGGGCGAATTCGTACCGCGCGCCAACGCCGCGCCCGCCAACAGCGGAAGTCCGACCGACGTCCGCGGCGGACAGGGCACCTCCTTCGCGGTCGCGTTGACCGCGGGCGTCGCGGCGCTTTGGCTGGCGCACCACGGCAAGGCAGCGATCCGCGCCGCTCTCGGGCCGGGCCAGTCGATCCAGCAGAAGTTCGTCGTGCTTCTGCAGTCGACCTCACGACAGCCGTCCGCATGGGACAGAGGACTTTATGGCGCCGGGATCGTCGATGCGGAAGCGCTCCTACGCGCACCCTTGGCATCGGTCGGCGGGCAGGTCGAGACCGCCGCAGCTGCTTATAATGGCGACGAATTCCTGTCGGTTCGGACTCTTTTGAAGGAAACAGGCGGCGCCGCGGAGTCTGTCGATGTACCGCCCGCGGCGGAGCCCGTGGAGCGTCGCCTCGTCGCCGAACTGACACATCTGGCGATGCAGAAGGGAAGGCCCGCGCGCCAGGGCGGCGCCGAATCCGTCGGAACAGTCATCCTCGCGAGCGAGACACTGAGGCGTCGCAGGGCGGAGACGATCTGAAGGGGGGAAGCCGATGATAACGGAGCCGGCCTTTAATTCGGCCAAGCGCGCGCGCGACCACTACCGGCGCCTGCGTCGTCCGCTAGCGCCGCCCAAGGCGGACGCACAGACCGAGTCCATGAGCGCAGGCGACTGGGCTGTCGGCCCCGATGACGTGGCCGAAGCGGTAAAGCAGCTGCGCGCCCAGCTTCGAGACATCGTCAAGTCGTACCTCGGCGGCAAGCCCGAACTCTATGAAATCGCCGACAGGATCGCGAAGGAAGGAACGACCGGACTCGCCGCCTATCACAGCGGCGACGAAAGCCAGCTAATGGACCCTGGCAATCTCGCCGGCCTCGAAACCATCGTGCGGACCGATGGCACGCGGCCATCCTTCATGATCCGCAACGGCGTTCCCGATCTCGCGACCAGTCCGGCCGGCGACTGGGCCGGCGCGATCGAGGCGGACGATCCGGATTTCCTCGCAGCGCTCGCTTGCGTCGGACGCATCGACGATCCCTCCCATCCGCAGGGGTTTCGGGGAACAGGCACGCTGATCGCGCCCAATCTCGTGCTCACCAATCGTCACGTCGCCCAAGCCATCGCCAAGCAGGCGAGCGACGGCGCCTGGACGTTGAAGCCGGACATTTCGATAGACTTCGGCCACGAGTTCAACGCGCGGAAGACCCTCGATCGGCGAGCCGTGAAAAGCGTCGTCTTCGCCGGCAAGGAGCCGATCGACGAAATGCTGATCGTTCATCGCAAGCTCGATCTCGCGCTGCTGGAGCTCGATCCGCTTGCGAATGGTTCGCCGCCCCCGCGTTGCCTGAAGCTCGATTGCACCGATGCGCTCGACGCCGACGACAAGCATGTTTTTCTCGTTGGCTACCCCGGTCAACCGAGCGTCGGTCTCGCGCCCCCCACCCTGCTCGAGAAACTCTTCGAATCGACCTTCGGCTGCAAGCGGTTCGCGCCGGGCCTCGTGATGGCGACATCCAGCGACCTGCCGGACAATCCACGAAAATGGAGCCTCGCGCACGATGCGACGACTCTCGGGGGAAATTCCGGGTCGGCCGTGGTCATCTTCGGCCGCCACGGGGCGAGCGCCGGCCTGCACTACGGCGGGCAATGGAGCGCACCACGCGAAAACTGGTGTCATTTCTTCAAGCCGATCCTCGATCAAACCGACGGCCATTCGAGCACGACCCTCGAGGAGATATTGGCGAAGTGGGAGGTCGAGCTTCGCACGAAGTGACTTGATGGTTTCCGACGACATCGAAGGCCGCAGGAGGACCCGGATGCAGACGTTCAACGCCCAGATATTGAAAGCCGTCGCAGCGATCGACGCGAAGTGGAAGGGACAGGGCTACGACATTAGCAGCTATTTCACGCACGATCTGCCGTACGGGCCGGACTGCTGCATCCCGGCCAACCACCCGCCCAAGACCATGTGCGTCGCCGCGGTGACCGAGATCATCATCGAAGCGCTTAACGAATATTATGGGGCGACAAACGACAAGACGCCGTTCCAGAAACTGCCGATGAAGTCGTGGCGGGGAGGCTCGAAGAGCGACATCCGCGCGCACATGTTCATGTACGATGGCCTGGGCTGCCATGGCACGGCGCATGCGCTCGAGCGTTTCGGCATCGGCAAGCAGGTCCCGTTCGCGCAGCTCCAGCCGGGCTCCTTCATCAATCTCAATCGCGCCAAGAGCGGTCACGCGTGCGTGTTCCTGGGCTATCTCGACGCCGCGGGCAAGGACGTCGCGGTTTTCGGACCGTCCGTAGTCGGGTTCAAGTATTTTTCATCGCAGGGCAAGAACGCGGCTGACGGCGGCTTCGGCTATCGCTGGGGCTTCTTCGACGGCCACTGTCCCGACGCGCTGCCGAACGGACGGCGACGCGACTGCGGCATCATTCGCAGCGACAAATCCAGCTTGCTGTGCTGCGGATATATGCTGCACCCCTCGGACTGGCCCGCAGGCGACGCCATCGTCAAGGGCGTAGCGGAATCGGTTGTCGCAGCGACGGAGGGCATGGACTCTCTGACGCCGAAGGAACTCGCGACCGAGATGACGCGCGAACTGGAGGCGCCAGATCTGTCCCGATTTGACGGGATCACCACCGATTAGTCGCAAGCTCGCAATCGGACCCGAGCCGACGGACCCTGCTGCACACGCCGGCTCTACAGGAATCAGATTTCGTACATTTCGGCTGGGGCGATCGCGTCATGGCAAGAGTGCAGAAGAGCGTCCACCGTCAGGTTAAAGAAAGAAATCGAGCGGGGCAGAAAACTGCGCCAAGCTCGAGAGCTTGCCCCCGACGTTGGACCGGCTTGGCCGGAAATTCCGGATTCATTGAGGACTTGCTTCGAAACGCTGGGCCGCCGCTGCGGCGGATTTCCCGTCAGGCCGGCTGGCCCGGGTCGCCGGGCGGCGGATGAAGCTCTCTGGTCGTTCTGTTGCCGATCGACCCGGGCCAGGTGTTCGAATCCTTCGGGTGCGCCAGTATTGCAAAAAAATATCAATGATTTCTGGTGTTAAGGTATTTCAAGCTCGCGCAAGCCCACAATTTTACCCACACCCGCGGTTCCTCGTTGAGCTTCTTCGCTTCGGCAAGTTCGGCTAGCGGCTTGAGCTCGGGAGTCGTTTCGAGTCCATCCTAACGTCGCTTCCTGCGGCCGGCCAAGGGAGGGTGCCATCGAGTTCACGCAATCCGTAGACGCGTTCCTCCTGCGACTTTCGCTCGAAACGTTGAGGCGGCACATTGGCCTGCTGCCGGTTTCGTGGACACCGAGAAAAGGTGTTTGGACTGCGGCTGGAGGTGGGTTATGGCGAGGCGAGTATTCAGTCGTGAGTTCACGGTCGAGGCGGTTCGTCTGGTTCGCGAGCGGGGTGTAAGCGTTGCGCAGGCTTCGCGGGACCTCGACGTGCACGAGAACGTTCTGCGCAAATGGGTGAAGAAGTTCGGCTCTGATCCCAAGCAGGCCTTTCCCGGCCACGGGCAGCAGAAGCCCGAGCAGCTGGAGATCGAGCGTCTCGGCGCGAAGTGACGAAGCTGAGGGTGGAGCGCGGCATCCTAAAAAAGGCGGCTGCCTACTTCGCGAAGGAGTCGATATGAAGTTCGGCTTTATCGCGAAGCACCGTTCGATCTGGCCGGTGGCATGGCTGTGCGAAGCGCTGGGCGTCTGGAGATCTGGCTTCCATGCCTGGCTGCATCGCGGGCCGAGCGCCGGGAAGTCTAGGGCGCGGAAGGCTATCAAGCGGACCAAACTACAGAGGCTCACGGTTACATGGCCCGCGCTACCAATCGACACCTCGCTTCCTGCGAGCGCGGCGCCAGGGGATTCGGGTGCTCGATCGCGACCAATGTTTGCATGAGCAAACGTTGAGGACTTGCCAGGATGCCGCAGACTGTTGAAGGGGGCGACATCTGCCCGCTCTGTACGTGGTCGTCGTGGTTGTATTACTCTGCCCGGCATGGGGGCGGCGACGGCCGAATGCCGGAGTTCATGTTCACCATCACAGGCTCGATAGCGCTGCCTTCAGCTCAACTGTTCGAAGACGCCGTTGCCATAGTGGGTCTCGACGACGTCAGCAGGATCGATGCGCCTTCGGTGCGGGTCGCGGAGATGATCATTCCGGTTCGGGGACGGCAGCACCGGATTCCGTTTCGGCTGACGGCGGAGGAGAGTTCGTTGACGGGAGACTCGTTCGTCCTATCGGCCGAAATCCGGAGCTCCGAGAAGAGCAGGTTACGCCCTGGCGACTTTCTGACGACCGCAGCCTTTCCCTGGCGCCGGGACGATACCGCGGATATGCTGTTACAGGTAGAAAAGATCTAGCGTTTTGTCAGTGAAAGTCTATCGCGATGCTCGTCCCGGGTGAAACGATGCGGCCTCGGCCGCCCTATGTCGAAGAAAGGGATGGTCACCCACGAGCGGCAGTATTCAAGGTGCACACCGCGGGGAACACCCGCGTGCGCACCGGCTCGCTGGCACTCGGAAGCCGATTGATCCAGACACCGGTCCTGTGGCTTGGACACAGCCTGAAGAGTCACGTCAGGCTGACCAGCCGCGGCGATCCGGAGGCAGCCGCCCCGATCCTGTTGAATTTTGCCGAGCTCCGGGGAAACTCCGCCGCATTGGGCCGATCACGCACGCAGGGTCTGCATCGTGCATTCCAGCACGACGGACCGATCCTTCTCGATTCAGGCGGCTACCAATTCCAGAAGGCCGCATCGATCGACCTCTGCCCGCACGACCTCGCGGCGTTTTACGGCCAATCCGGCGCCGACATCGCGGTGGCGCTCGACCATCCCCTGTCGCCTGCGGCCTCGCGGACAACCAACACGAGGCGATGGCGCAGGTCGCTCGAAAATCTGGCGGCCATGCGCCGTGACTCCGCGCCCTATCTTCTAATGCCCGTGGTTCACGGCTATACGATCGGGCAAATCCGCCGGTGCTGTGAGCGGATCGAGGCGGCAGTCGGCACACCTTGTGCGGTCGGAATCGGAAGCATGGTGCCGCTGTTGAAGGCGTCACACATCGGCGGATGCTTCCGCTACCGGAGAGAGGACGGCTCGATTGGCAGTCAGGTCGATTTCATCGCGGACGCGATCGGGACCGTAAGAGACGTGTTTCCCAATTCCCTGCTTCACGTGTTCGGAGCCGGAGGGGTACCCACCGTCCTGGCGCTCTTTGCCGCAGGCGCAGATTCGTGCGACTCGGCCGCATGGCGGCTCAAGGCCAGCTACGGGGCCATCCAGCTTCCCGGCACAAGCGACAGGTTCCTCCAGGACCGTCAGCGCACTCCGGGCCGCGTGCGCCGCGTGGTCGACGCGAAAGATCTGGCGGCTATCGGGGCATGCCGCTGCCCGGCCTGCAGTCCGCTCAAGACTGTGGTGTCCCGCCGCGCGTTGTTGAACAGGAGCTTTTCCGCGCGCGCCGTGCACAACGCCCATGTGGTCACGACAGAGATCGGATTATTGCGCACCGCGGTCGGCGCCGCCCGCGACCATGAGTGGGTGACCGCGCGCATGGCCCCGACCCACCGCTTGCGGCGTCTTGTATTGCTGGCGCCCCGGTCCCCGGAAACGGAACGGCACTCGTGAAACCTTGGCAGGACGAGATACGCCGTCGATGGGGCATCCGGCACGTTCCCCTCGAAGCAATTGCCGACGAGGGGCATCTGTGGACTTCACGATGCGCGCGCACCAAACGCGTTACGGAGGGCAGGCCGCGCGATCTCTACAGTTCGGATCTGCTCGACGAATTCTACGCTTTCGTCGAGCTGAAGGGGCTACGATATGCGATCGTTTCGGACCGCTACGGGTTGCACATGGACGACGAGGTGATGGACTACTACGACGTCCATCCATCGTCGCTTTCCGCATCGGACAAGCGTGAGCTCGGCATGCTCGCGGGACGAAAGGCAGCCGATGCCGGGTACGGCTCGGTGGTCTTCTTCGCGCATTCGCCCTTGATGAGCCTGCCGTATTTCGAGATTCTCGGTCATTCGCAACTGGACGTGTTCTACGTGACATCGCTGAAAAGGCGGACCGCATGACGAAAAAAACGTTGGCACTGCTGTCCGGCGGGCTCGATTCATCGGTGATGTTGATGATGATCAAGAAGGACAGGGCGGTGACGGCGGTTTTTGTCGACCGAGGCCAATCAAACCGAAATGCCGAGCAGGCCGCGGCACGGAAGGTCGCCGCGCACGCGGAGTGCCAGCTCGACGAGATTGACGTCAGGCAGTGGTGGACGCCGGTGAAGGGGAAAGTCGCGATGATCGATGTTCCGCGCAACCCGCTCTTTGCGTTATTGGCTTCGCCTTTCGCAGCCTTTCGCCAGTGCAGCGAGATTGCTATCGGATCGATCATGGACGATGCCAAGACCGGCGACAGCAACAAAGGCTTCGTCGCTGCCTTCAACGGGATGGTCGACGCCATGGCCATGCCCAAAGTCCCGCGGATGGTGGCACCGTTTCTGGATCTTGGCTGGACCAAGCCGGACGTGGCGAAGTGGGCCGGCGCAAACCTCGGCAACGGCTTCATTGCGATGACGCACTCGTGTTGGCGCCAGGATGATCCGTGTGGCGCGTGCTCGGCGTGCATTAGCCGCGCGGCGGCGCTACGCGATGCAGCTCCGGAGGCTAGATGAACGGTTCATCGGCGCGGAGCACTGTCGTTGATTGCGTCATGTCCAGCATCGAGGCGAGCTGTCCGAACACCTCGGCGATCCGCCTGCACTTCGCGATGTCGGCGTCGCCCATAGGAAAGTTCGAGAGCTTGCCGGAGGCGACGTTCGTGTAGGTCTTGGCCCGCTTCTCGAGATAGGCGACGCCCGACCGGAACCAGGGTGTCCCCCATTTCGGTGCCTGGAGCAGGAGGCTGAACGCTTCCGGGTGGCGTCCTTCGCGGGCGAGGAATTCCACCCTCACCGCCAACGCGTCGGGAAGCCAGCTGCACCAGCTGATCATGTTCGTCGTCCACAAATCCATTCCTTCGAGCTCATTGGCGCGGAGCAGCACATAGGCACCGAGAACTGCGCAGAGCGGGGAGCGCTTCTTGTTTGCCATGAACGTTTCGGCTTGCGCGATGATCGACTGCCCGATGGACCGCGCTTCCTGCGTCTGATCGTTCCGAATGAAGTCGAAAAACGAATTGGCCTCGCCGTCGTTGAAGTCGTATTTGAGGTCTAACCTGCCGCTTTCCGGGTTCATCTCCCACTGCAAAGTCGTCGATCGTAGTTCATCGACCGGGACCGCCAGGTAGCTGCAGCGTTTCGAAATGGCTATCTCGACCCAGGTCTGTTCCGTGGGATAGGTGATCCCGATCCTTGCCCGCGCCGTCGGCTCCCGTGTCGGTGGCGGAGCGTTGGTCTCGATCTTGTTGGCGAGCCAGTTTCCACGGAGGATCGAGATGCGCTGATCGGAAGAGGGGAGCGCGAGAGGGCTGACAAAGTCGCTGTCCGTTTCTTCCACCGTGCTGCTGCCCGGAAGTGTGGAAGGCAGGTCGAGATCGGCGACCGAGAGTTGCACCTGCCTGTCGTCGCCGACGTTCACGACGACGTCATTCACCGAAGCCTGCTGGCCGTTCGGGAGCATGGCAGTCACGAAATAGCGCCCCGCCGGGACATCCAGCTTGCCGTCGCTCACGCCGCGCGCGGCGAGCACAAGTTTCGAGGAATCCCTCACCTCGACGGGAAATGCCCCGCTCCACCTCAGGTTTGCAGGCGTATTGAGCTTTACTGTCAGGGAAGCCATTGGGTCTTTCCCCAGGCGCGTCTCATGGTTTCAGGTGTGGCACGAGGTTGTGAACCCACGGCCACGTGCCCCGTTGCGTTATGTATTTCGGGTCCGACCGGTACGGAGGATTGTGCAGCCGGCCTGAGTCGACTTGCACACTATAGATTCCGGCCTTGACGGTCATATCAAATTTGGTCTGCGTCGTGGGTGTACACGGCGGAACCCCGGTGCCGCGATTGTCATAGACCCAGACGTTGCAAGGATTTCCAAGGGCGTCCGGCCGTACTTCGACCGAAATGTCGACGTCCGGAGGCCCGGGAAGATAGCGGATCACCGGCAAACCGATGACGCCGCCCAACTGCACCTTAGTGCCCAACTTGTGCTTGGCGTAGTACAGATCGAGGGCTGTTTTCAACGTGAGGGAGGTGATTGGCCATACTGCCGCTGCGCCGCCTGCCGGATCGTCCTCCGGATCTTCGGCGGCACGCTGCAAGGCCAGGATGAGGGCCTCCGAAAAGTGGCTCGGTTGCCCCCCGCGGCCGAGGGCGATTGCTCCGTCGACGGTGCTAAACATCACGGGAGCCTCGCGCCGGTCGACGATATTGAGTTCTGCACCGAAAACGTCAGGCACCTGCGGATTGACGAATTTCTTCTGCGTGTCCTGCCGGGTCAGACATGCGTCGACGAAATAGAATTGCGTCAAGGCGATGTTGGGGTACGTGGGCGAGGGCGCCATGCCGTCCTTGATGTCGCCGATCTCGAAACACTTGGCCAAGGGCGGGCCCGCGGAAAGGAAATCCTCGAGCAAGAGTACTCCATCGTCCGAGCCGCGTTGCAGTCCGTGCCCGGCGAAGTACAGGATGGTCATGTCGGCCGGATTGTTCTTGGCGTCATCGCGCCAGTCTCGGGCCATGGTTTCAAATGCCGCCCGGTTCGCGCGGCTCGCGCCCACTGTTGCCAGCAGCGGCTCGATGGCAAACTCCGTGGGGGACGGTGACAGCAGGAGCCGGACGGTCTTGAGAGGCAGCCGCAGCGTCTCCTGCCGAAGGAATTCATGGACCTTGAATGCACTGAGCGCCGGCGAAGTCAGCTTGTTGAGGAACCAGCCGGCGTCGGCAGGAGGATCACCTGCTTCGGGAAGATTGAGATATTCGCTCACGCCGACGATCAGGACGTGCACGCCCGCTCCGGCAACGGCTCCCCTGTTGTCGATGACGAGCGCCATCCGGCGTTTCTCTTCAGGGGGCCGTTATCAGTTTCTGCACCGACGCAATGTCGCCCGCACTGAGCTTCACACGTTGGCCGATCTGGGCGCCCGGCTGTTTCGGCACGATGGTGTCCTGGCCGTTGGCCGAGAATGCATCCTTCGGATAATGCATGATCGATTCGTAATCATAAGCGCCAATATCAAATCCGTCCGAAACATGTTGGTCGAAGTTGTGCTTGGCCGCGGGTTCGATGCTGGCCCAGTTGATCGTGATGAAGTTGTCGCGATCTTTCCGGCTTTGCTCGTGCCACAAACCCACGGTATGGCCGATCTCGTGAATGCAATTGCCTGCACTGCAGGCCGTTCCGAGAATGACGTCCTGTCGCCCGCCGCGGCGGCCGACCGAAGACGCGCACCCGTTGCCCGGCCGGAATCGGACGTAGTCCAGATGAGCCGGGTTTGAGGCATCCCGCTGCACGAATTTCATCGGCGAGTTGTTTTTCCAGTGTTCGATTGCGTCGTGCACCCGCTGTTGGTCCGGCAGGGCCGGGTCGATTTCATACGGAAGCGTGTTGGCCTTCCAACGAAACTGCTTGCCGACAATCCCGACGCCAAATGCTTCCACGCCCGGCGCCGTGAAGCCCGGGTTGGCTTGGACAAAATGCTTGACCGCCTGCATTTCCGTGACCGTGCCCAGGATGATGCAGCCCTCGAAAATCGCGAGGCCGTCGACCGCATAGTAGGTGACTTCCTTCCATTCCTCTCCGAACGGCTTGATCCAGGTCGTGTCCGAAGTGTCGCTGGTAAGAAAACCTTCACTCATCACGCCCCCGCTGCGGCGCCACTCGGCGCACCGCTGCCATTTTTCGAATTATCGCGCTAGAATTGCAAGTAGGCAATAACATCATTCTGGGTGAGAACATGGCTCCGGTCCTTCGAGTCAAACCTCCGGACATTCAAAACGATGCGGTGCCGACGCCGGACTCCGCTAAGAATTACGTCGATCGACTGGTCAAACTGATCCCCGCGGAAATCGTCGCCGTCTACCTCGCCGGGAAATCGGGAATACAGGCGGCGTTTCCGCCCTCCGCGGCCGCCGGCGCGCAACAGGGGTTCATCAGCGAGAACTCCTACTGGATGGGCTGGACGGTGTTCTGTTTCGCCGCGGTCATCGTCGTCCGTGCATGGGCGACGAGCGACACCAAGCAGAACGTAAAGCCGGAATGGCCTGCAGTCGGCATCGCCGCGGCATCTTTTCTTGTCTGGGTCTACTCGCTCGGCGATGCCTTTGCCCGGCCGAAGATTTTTTTCGGCCTCGAGCATGGCATCTGGGAGCCGCTGCTCGCGATGCTAATCGTCTTTGCGTGGACGCTGATCATCCCCGTGGTCTACAGGGAGTGAAGACACCGGGCGGGCGGCCACGGCTTCAGCCGTAGTAGTCGCGCCATGACATCCGGACCATGCCGGGCGGCGTCTCGGCCCCCGGAGTCGCGATCGTGACGGGCGGATCATCCTCGATGTACGCGTTGGCCCTGTTCTCCCAATCGTACAGAAAGACGTTCTGGTAGTAGCCGGCGATCTCCTTGTCATGGATGATCAGACCGGCGTCACGATTGCGAAGGACGCCGTCGCCTGACCAATTCGCACTGCTGACCAGTACCGTCTCGCCGTCGACGACGATGCCCTTGTTGTGGATGTTGCCCTGCGAGCGGAACACGGTTTCCTTGAAGCCGGCCTCCACAAGCATGCGAATCTTGTCCGCGGCTCCGGTGCTTCCGACGATGATCCGCACGTCCATGTGCGGGCGGTTGCTCAACTTCGCCAAGGACTCCAGCATCGTGGTGAAGTCCTTGTCGATCTCCTTGTCGCTATAGGTGATGTACGCGTACTGGAGATAGATAGACCGCTTCGTCGAATCGATCAGTTTCCTGATGTGGCCGATGTAGTTGTCGGGCGTCAGCAGCGGGATCACGTCGATGTCCCGCGGCGTTGCCGGCAGGATCTCCGGCGCAACTGGTGTGGGCGTGTCGGCAAGCTCCTCCGAATCGAAAAGCGTGTCGACGCTAACGAACAGATCCGGCAGCCTCGGTACCTCTTCCTGATCCAGTTCGACTCCCGGTACCCCTGCCTCCGATTCTGCCTCCGACTCATCGCGATCGTGCTTGATGTACTTCTCGAAAAGCTTGGCGAGCGGGGCATCCTCCACGATGACGTGCCATTCGCGGTTCGCCTTGCTGTACATGCCTTTTGCGGTCGAGGGCTTTCCGATCGGATCGATCTCTGGCTGGCTGCGCGCGCTCCAGTTCCCGCTCGACAGCCAGAACGCGCTCGAGTCCCGGACCGCGACCTTCTCGTGATAGGCATTCGGGAACCGTCGGCCGCCGCCGCAACGCACGATCCACCCATCTAGGTTGTCCTTCAGCGTGCTCCTGAGCTTCTTCCGGATTTTCGTCTCCGGCGCAGTCATCCCGTCGTCCCAGGTCAGGACCACCTTCAGATCCTTCTCGCGCACCGTCTCGATAAACGCTTTCGCGATGTAGTCGGCATTGAAGTCGTACATGGCAACCGAAAGCGTGCGCTCGGTCGCTTCGAGGAATGGCTTGAGAACCGGCCAGCCGGCATCCGGGCCGACGTGACACAACATCGGCTTCGAGACCTTGAATGGCTTGTCGATCGGGTCGCCGGGAAGATGTCTGTAGGTCAGCTTCGAAGCGGAATCCTCGACGGCGTCGGCGATCGCGGAGTCGGCCATAAGATGCGTGACTTGCCTCAGAGGATCGGCCTGCATGACCGCCACGCGGTAGGGGCCGATTTGGCGCGGCACCCGTTCCTCGGGGAGCAGATGGGTCTCAGGCTTTTTCTGCGCCACGAAAACGATTATCGAAGGTTCCTTGTGCACGGCGCCATCGATGATCGGAAAGCCGGGCTCGGCCGCAACAAATCCCGCGACTTCGGCAAGTTGTGTCCGGTTTGAATCGATGACGGCCCGAATCTTTTGCTTGGTCTCCGTGTCCAGAATTCGCATTGCCCAGCCCCCCTTTGGATTTGCCGAACTGCGATCGCTTGCTGTGGCGTTCCAAACTCTGCCCGACCGCCCGCATTTCGGCAGATGTCCGTATTTAAGCGCAGCACTCCATATAATACAAGTATAGGTTGTATCGGCGCGGTAACGCGAAGGCAATTTCTGATGCGCCAACAAAGTACCCTCCGCAATCGTGAAGACGGGTTGTAATACGTCACTTAATAAGGCGTGGCGCGATTTGTTCGTGAGGCTGGCTCCATCAGAGGAGTTTGTGCCAGCCTTTGGCCTTCCAGTCTGTAGTGGAGGAAAGGTAGAAGCAGGAGCTCAGTCCAGCCTTCCCGGGGGATAGCCTGATAACGATGGAAGTCACACGCAACTTCGACGGGGAGGCGGTTGCAACACCGCGCGCCTATCACTTTGAGGAGGATCCGGCGATTGCTGCTTAGCAAGGGGCCCGGTGGACTGCGGCTGGTCCGGTAGACAAGCCCCGCCTATCCTTTGAGCATAGGAGGCAGGTTGTGAGTACTCAGAGATTTACCCCGAGTTTAAGGAAGAAGCCGTCAAGCAGGTCAGGGATCGCGGTTATGGCGTGCCGGAAGTCGCGGCCCACATCGGCGTTTCCGCACACAGCTTGCACAAATGGGTCAAGGCGGCCTCGCCGGCCAGATCCGAAGAGTAATCGAAAGAGCTGCTCGAAGCGAAGAGCGAGATCCTGCGCTTGCGAACTCAGGTGCGGCGAGTGGAAGAGGAGCGTGATCTCCTAAAAAAAGCCGCGCGGTACTTTGCCAGGGGCCCGAGTGAAGTACCGCTTCATGATCGAACATCGGGCAGAATATCCCATCACGCTCATGTGCCGCGTGCTGCGCGTCGCCCGTGCCGGATTCTATGAATGGCTTCGTGAGTCCGTTTCCAATCGTGCGCGCGAAGACGCCCGTTTGTTGAATCTGATCCGTCATTCCTATGCCGCCAGTCATGGCATCTTTGGCGCCCGGCGCGTGTTCGGCGATCTGCGGGAAGTCGGAGAGCAGTGCGGCCTGCATCGCGGCGAGCGCATCATGCGGGCACACAGGATCAAGGCTGTGCGCGGCTACAAAACGCCTCGCACGATCGCAGGTCGACCTTCAATCATCGCGCCGAACCAGCAGCGCGAGTTCACCGTCGATGCGCCCGACAAGGTCTGGGTGACCGACGTCACCTATACGAGAACTCGTTCTAGACGCGATGTTGATGGCCGTGTGGCGCAGAAAGCCTGATAGGCCAGTCATCGTCCATTCCGACCAAGGCAGCCAATATGGCAGCGATGACCTCCTACGGTTCTCTCGCGCCCAAAACCTCGAGCCCAGCATGAGCCGGCGCGGCAATTGCTGGGATAACGCGGTCGCGGAATCGTTCTTCAGCAGCCTGAAGAAGGAACGCATCCGCAAACGCATCTACAAAACCCGCGACCTCGCCCGAGGGGGTGTGTTCGACTACATCGAAGTGTTCTACAACCGAACCCGTCGCCACAGCCATCTCGGCGGCGTCAGTCCCGAGGCGTTTGAAACCGCCGCGGCGTGAGGCTGGGATTTGTCCACCAAACCGGAAGCAGACCAGTTTCATAAATCCGGAGGTGGGTTATGGTGCCGATTCTGTAGCTGCGGTCATCTAAGGATCGACAGCGATTTCAACCAAGCCACTCCGAACCCAGCTGATCCCATAAAGTGCCACCGAGCACGTAGCGAACGCAGGCACCCGACAGCGTCACATTGCTCAGGATCGAGCTGTTCCCGTTGACTCATTAGAGAACGATATCGGCGCAAAGCAGCCAAGTCGTCGTCGGCTGCTCATGACCATCCCGAGCCGCGGATAACGTTTGGTATCAAGAACGGGCCATATCTCACGCGACTAGAGAACGCTTCCTCGAAATCGGAATTGACGATAGTTGTCATCATCAATTGCAAATTCTCTTGTGTTGACGAGTTTCATTTCTGCTTTGGAAGCCCACGCGGTCGGAAGGGGACGATGGCGCAGCCTACACCGAAGTTAACTCTCAAGAACATCATCACGACGCTCACGTCTGCCGATCGTGATCAATTTGAGAGGAAGCGTCTGCGGCTTTATCAGCTCAAATTCTGGCTTGCAGATGCGCGATCCGATGTGGTTTCATTGCGCGACGCAAAACTGATTTTCGCGGCCCTGAGCGTGTCGGAGGAAGTTCGAAACGAAATTCGTCACGCGAAGGCCGCCGAAAATCAGCAGCCCACGCCGACGTCAGCGTTCTCTGACCTCATCGATGACGACGACTTCGCCGAGTCTCTAAATGAATTGTTCAAGAAGCCGGACGGCATCTACCGGCTCGTCCGCTCGTCTCAGCTTCCGATACCGACTCCATCCTCCCGACGCAAAGTCGAGAGCCTTAATCGGCTTACAGAGCTGACGCTTCGAGCTCATATCACGAACGAGGTGGCCCCCAAGACATTTGCGCTAGATCTATACCTTTGCGAGGCTGCAGCTCCCGGTTCAAAGATGATCAAAGAAATGAGGCAGAACGTACCAAGCGTCGTCATCGCGCCGCATTCTTGTACGCCGCAACCAAGATCTCTTATGACGTTGGATCGTTTGACGTCGAACGCAAATGTATCTGGAGCACATTAAATGAGCAGGCAAACAGCACGAGCGAGTTGAAGCGATATTTTGCGCTGTGCGCTTACGTACAAGGAACTCTGACTCACGGAAGCGATTTGTCGGGTGAAGAGATCGCCGAGTGGGCAAACGTTAAGCCGAAGCGCCCGATCGACCTTTCTCCGATCACGTTAGAGGAGCAAGAGAAGGTGACGGCGTTTCGACAAGCCAAGATCAGCGGACATTTTTCTCCGGTTATTTTTCCAGATAAACGGCGTCGATAGTCAGAATTCCGGCTAAGCGTCAGCTCTACCGCGTCAAGCGAATATGTTTAGATTGCTGGCTGTCTCCACACACAGAGGAAGGACAGCACATGCAATCTGCATTCCCCGACGGCGGCAGCGAACACCTCCTAACGCCCCGCGAGCTTGCCGCGCGGCAGCAGCGGTCGCTTAAGTCGCTCGCGCACGATCGCGTCGCCGGCCGCGGTATTCCGTACGTTAAAATTGGTCGCCTATGCCGCTATCGGCTCAGCGACGTACTCGCGTTCGAGCAAGCGAACTTTCGCACCTCGACCTCCATGGCGGGAGGCGACGATGCCTGATGCAAATCGCGAGCTGTTGAAGGCAATTCGACGGGATCCAGACTTCGTCGACTGCTTCGGCGGCGGCGAACCGACCTGGCTCCAAGGACGAAAGAATCCTCGCCCCAACCAAACGGCCGCCCAAGCAAAGGTCGCGACGAATCGCCTCGTGAGGACGCTGCGGAGATACGGACGCAACAACCCGAACGCCATGCAGCTCGCAAGTCGACTCGACGAAAAATCACGTGCAGCGACCGGAGCTTCCCCCGTCTTCATGCGGGCAATGCAACGCTGGCTGGTCCTGCGCACCGACGAGTTCACGAGCGATATCGGAGGACGCTGGTCTGTAGTGAGCGCGGTCTACAAGAGCTGCTGGGCCGCCCCTGGCTCGCTCGGAGGCGACCTCTTCGAAGAGTTGCGCCGCCGCGTACGCGAAGCGCTAAGAGCTGCAGGGGTGCGGAGCGCATTCGCATTCTTCGACGTCTCGGCGGACGAACACAAGGACGGCCTCTTCCACACCCACTACCGCCCGCACGCATGGATTTTATTCGGACAAAAGAGATCGAGGGCGGTGAGAAAGTCTTCCGCGAGCACTTTCCGGCCAGCAAGATCGTGCGACGACCTGTGGTCGTTAAGCGATTTGACGGCGATCTTGCAGGCATCGCTTACGGCTGCAAGTGCGACTTCACCCGCCGAGTCATCGATTCGAACGGAACACGCTCAGACGGAAACGAGGGACGAACAATTCGCAACCGATCATTGCGGAGTAATCAAGTCGTCGAGATCGCAGTCGCCCTGCATCAAGCAGGTCCGCTTGCGCGCGTCTACCTGCACGGCATGCGGCCGCAACGTGCGGCGAGCGGCCGTGTTAATATCCAACGCGGAACAAAGTCTGACAAGCGAGCGTCGAACGCCTCCACCACGACCAGCGTAGCTCCCAAACGCAATGATCTCATATCGGGCCCAATGCGTTGAATACGAGGAAAGCAAGGGACGCGGGATCGGTAGCCCGTGCGGCTTTCAAAGGCACAAACTCTGCAAGCCGCAAGGCGAACGTAGAAACGGGAACTGAACTCTCAAACACTGTGAACTAATCTACTCTCCTTCAAGTCAATCAAAGCGCCAACGCCTGGCAATACAAATCACCAAATCACGCCGTCGATATTCGCAACGCAATCGCTGAGACAGTGAGACAGCGAGACAGCGACGCGATTACCGCAAACGGGCGCATTCCGTGCATCAAAGGAACGTCACCATGAAACGTACAACGCGGGATACGTCGAGCGATTCCAACTCAAACTTGCCGATGGGGTCGCTCAACGAACCAGACTCTACTCCCTGCAATTCTACAAAGATCTGGCGTACCCTGCTGGTGAGAGGTGAGCTACCCGAAACATGCCAAATCGAAATCCGCTTCTATACACGCGACGGCAAGAGTCGATCCCTTTGGATCGATTCCGCCGATCGGGCGGACCACAACAAGATCAGAAGGCTCTTGGATGGCCACAACGCGCGGCTGCCAGACAACAAACCCCGCGCGTTGAAATTCGTCGAAGAGCTGCTGCGGACAGTACCCGCAGAGGAACTCACCCGCGGGATGAAACCGGGTTGGGTTGATGAAGCGCGAGGATTCTGTCTACCGACGACTATGTACGGGACAGCAAGAGGGCGTTATGTGTGGGGGGATAAAACGAAGACTTCCCACTTTGCCGCCTTAAGCGGATCCTTCAAGGAATACGTTGACGGGGTCTTGAAGCCTGCTCAATTTTCGCCGTACTTGACGTTGGCAATCCTCCTTCCGCTTGCAGCGCCATTGTTGAACTATGTATTTTTCCGTCGCAAGCGTCGGCTGATTTCGGAAACCGGAATCATCCATTGGGCGGGCGATTCCTCGACTGGCAAGACGACCCTTGCCGCGGTCTCGCGTAGCGTGATCGACCAACCTTACATGTTTGCCGACTACCGCGCGACCGAACGCGGCGCGGCAGAGGCCGCATACAGCTGCAACGACCTCGTCGTCGCCTTCGATGAGGCTGAGAATTCCGACGACACGCAGCTACAGATGATTAGACAAATGTCTATGCTATGCCGTCTAATTGCGGCCGGACAGAGCAAGGCAATCTCCACCATCGCACGTCACGAGTTGCCTCCCCTGACATTCACTTGTTTTGGAGTGAGCACAGGTCCTTTAACGCAAGCAAGTGTCGCCGCCTCGATCGATCGGGAAAGGCTCGGTCAGCAGGCACGCTTTATCGATATTCCGATCCCTTCGGCTAAGCGTGGAGGGATATTCGAGACCAAGCGCTTTACCGCTTCCAATGACAGCACCTCTGGCGAACTCGTGAAATGCGTTGAAGACGCAATACACGGAAACTACGGGCACCTGTTCGACCGCTGGATCAAGCATCTCCTGCATGAAGATTGCACCGACGCTATACTCGACTTGACGGCAAATTTCACGAACGCCGTGACAGCGAATGGTGCGGCCGTAGAGCGACGGGTTGCGGGAAAATTTGCTGTGATGTTCGCGGCCGATGTCATCGCCACCAAGGCAGGCCTGCTTCCGTGGGAACTGGACTGGGTCGGGAAGGCGGTGGAATATTGCCTTCAGCAAGCCACGTTAGTGCGCGATCCGGAATCGGTCGCGATGCGGAACGCCATCAACAAAATTTCGGATTGCACAACTGACAGCACGCTCTTTCCGAGAGTTGCAAAGTCTGCGCGCGAGATGAAATCCCTCAGGCTACCCGCATCGGCGATCGGCTTTGTCGAGATGCTAACGAATGGAAAAAGACGGCTTTATCTGATCCCAGACCGTTTGGGCCGTCTGGACATCAAGGATGCCGAATTGCAGCGGCGAATCGTCCGCGAGCTCGCAGCAGCGAACGCGCAAGGCTCCCGCACCACCAAGTCACGCCAGTTTCGAATTCGGACTGAAAGTGGAGAGAAGGCAAGGGTTCGCGCGTGGCGCATATCGCGCCGGAGAATCGTCGCTATGACCCCGGATGCGAAAATGAAATCAAGGTCAAAATGACATTGATGTCACCCACCATAGGATAGTTCAAAATGCGATTGGTCACCTGCCGTGTTCGCGTGGTCACCAATTGGTCACCAAACCAGTTTTCGGTGCGCCGAGACCAGCGGTGACATAAAATAAGTGAATAATTACAAACACTTCGATGGTGGGCGCACTCGCGCTCGAACCTAGGACCCGCTGATTAAGAGGCTCAGCTTAGAGCTTGATCGCAATACGGTTTTTCTCCCAACTGCGGAGAATTGCCGCTATGCGCAATCAATGGGTTAGGGCTGATTATCCAACTGCGGAAGCGCGTCGATGATCGTCCGTCGCGCTCGGCAGGAAGGCCGATTCACAACCGTTCCGAATGAGATTTTGCAGCGCACCGATCTCTCTTTCGAGGCGTTGGGATTGCTCGTTTCGCTGCTATCTCGGCCGCCCAATTGGGAGGTGTCATTCGACGCGATCCAGCGCGATCGGCGGATTGGCCGGGACAAGCTGCAACGGCTGTTCTGCGAGCTGCGCCAGTCAGGCTATGCAAAGATCGAACGTGTCTATGACCCCGAGGCTCGGAAGCTTGTCGGCAGCGGCTACACGATCTTTGACGAACCGCAATCCGGCATCGAGGAGTCGAGCGAAGCGGCAGAAAGCAGAGAACCGGAAAAGCCGGTTCCCACTGAGAACCGGAATTTCAGGCGGCCGGAAAAGCAGGCAGCCGGAAAAGCCGGTTCCCATATAGAGAAGGCAGATAGATCAAAAATAAAGAATTCAGAGAAAGAGCCGTGGCGCGCGCGCCCCGATTTGCAGCGCAAGACGCGGACGCGACGCGCTGACGAACCGGCTCGGACCTTTTGGGTTCGCCAGGACAGCGAGGAAGGCCGGGCGTGGGAAGCCCACAAGCGACGACACGGCGCATCCATCCCTTGGAAAAGCTCAACGAACCATCCTGGCGGACCCGGCTGGTGGTTTGAGACGGAGCGACCGCCAAGCGGGTTTTCCCTTCCCCCTGCCCCTCGCTCGTTTGTCGATCGGACTGCTGACTATGCGTAAGAACATTTATTGGTCGAAGCGCTGGCGCGACCTGCGGCAGGCAAAGCTTGAAGCCCAACCGTACTGTGAGGTTTGCGAGCGGCGAGGCATGCGCGTTCGGGCGACCGCCGTCGACCACAAGCGCAGCATAGCCAGCGGCGGCGACCCGTTCCCACCCCTATGCGATCTCGCGTCAATGTGCGCCCGTTGCCACAACACAAAGACCGCCGCGCGCGACAATCCCCATGCGTTCGGCAACGGGTCGTCGCTCGCTTTCGCTGGCTGCGGCGTGGATGGCTTGCCGATAGACAGTGAGCATCCGTACTGGGGGCATACCCCCCTCAGAAAGTCGGACCGGTGCGCTCGCAACCGACCTCCCAAGTCAACAGAGACTTAATTTCAAAAAATTCATAGATATCTGAGGCTAAGTGAAAAATGGGCGAGCGCGGAATCGGCGCAAGGCCGATGAAAAGGCCAAGCAAAATCTCGGAAAACGTGGTCGATCTGTTCGGCCATACAAGCGCGGACATGCCGCGTCCCGTCGCGGAATGGGAAGTACCAGGGCTGTCGCGCGCCGATCGCGTTCTCACGTTCATTAGCTCGCTGCAAATCACCGCCGGCCGCCATGCCGGTCGAGCGTTCGAACAGCGGCCATGGCAGATCGCAATCATTCGAGAAATCTACGGCCAGAATGCCGAGGGCAAGCGGCCGGTGCGGACCGCTGTACTTTCGTTCGGCCGCAAGAACGGAAAAACTGCGCTCGCCGCTGCGCTCGCACTTTGCCACCTTTGTGGACCCGAGGCCGAGACGCGCGGCGAGTGCTATTCCGCCGCCAACGATCGCAACCAAGCCGCGAAGATATTTTCGGAAATGTCCGCCATGGTCGAAGCGCATCCGCTTCTCCGCGATCGCGTCAGCATCAAGCGTTTCGCCAAGCAGCTCGAGACATGGAGTCACGCTTCAAGTCGTATCGTATCGCGCGCGAGATCGGCGCGTTCTCGCCTAATGACGTGCGCCGGCGCGAGAACGAGCCGCCGATCGAGAATGGCGACACCTACCACGTTCCCGCGAATTGGGTTTCGCTCGGAAGCGAGCAGATCGGAA
>Ga0209023_10002942_pt1 | contig 20685 bp, 13 predicted proteins | sample LakOneMetagenome_FD_187468 | JGI IMG/M metagenome (GOLD analysis project Ga0209023, IMG submission 187468) | Freshwater and sediment microbial communities from Lake Erie, Canada (SPAdes) (version 2) | ecosystem: Environmental > Aquatic > Freshwater > Lentic | place: Lake Erie, Canada...
GCTTTGGGGGCCTTTCCACTGCCGGTCGAAGTGATCCCGATGGCCACGCAGCACATCACCCGCCGCTTCGCAGCGATGGGCGGCAAGGCCACCGTGCGGTTGAAGGACGGTCAGCCGCTGGTCACCGACAACGGTCAGCACATTCTGGATGTGACAGGTCTGTCCATCGCCGACCCGCTGGCTTTTGAGTCCGAAATCAACCAGTGGCCGGGCGTGGTGACGGTGGGCGTCTTTGCCCATCAAAAGGCATCGGTATGCCTGCTCGGTACTGCGCAGGGTGTGAAGACACTGACTTACTGAGAAACCAACCGGTTTCGCCAAAAACAAAGGGCCGTGAGGCCCTTTGTTGTCTGACGGCGCCATGAGTGTGTGCCGCTCAACGATGCCACCCAGCGCCGTTCACTATCAGAAACGAATGCCTGCCGGATTGCTGGGCGAGGCGCCCTCGTTGACTGGCGCAGCGGGGCGAGCCCGTGGGTTGGCCGCTGGCGACGCTGGGTTTGATGCGGGCGCGGCTGTTGGCTCCGCAGCCTTGACGGCGACAAGTGGCGTAGGCGCTGGGGGGCGATAGTTGCGCGGCAGTTGCGATTGCGGCGGGTACCCGGCCGTATCGAGATACTGTGCCCATTCGCCTTCCGAAAACCCGATGAGGTGCTGGGACCCGACGGTGCCGAAGGGAAGGCTCGCGTTGTTGCTCAGCTTCTGCAGTGCCGCAATATCTTCATTGCTGTTCACCGTGCGCTCGGTGAACGGAATGCCGCGGGCCGTCAGAAAGCTGCGGGCCGAGGTGCAGGGCGTGCAGTCATTGCCCGTGTACAGCGTGACAGGGAAGCGACCGGCAACCTGGCGCAGCGCCACGGGCAGGGTGTCATTGGCAGATGCAGGGGTGGCGCCGGTCGTACGCGTGGGCTGCGCATTGCCTTCTGCGGGCGGGCGGTCCGAGAACGTGACCTTGCCGTCTGGCCCGACGATGCGATAGACGCCTTGCGCGTGGGCTCCGGCACACGCCAGCGTCATCAACAAAGACGCCAGCAGGGGGGCGGTCAGGGGCTTGTGCATGCTCAATTCTCCTCACTCATTCGGGTCTGATCTGTGGCCTGGATGCATTACACCGCAATGGCTTCGGGCTCAGTGTCTTCTCTTCTTCACGCGGCGGACGTTTCGGCCATGCCCTGGTGGCGCAGCAGGGCGTCCAGGTTGGGCTCGCGGCCTCTGAACGCCTTGAAGGACTCCATGGCAGGGCGGCTGCCGCCAGCCTCCAGAATCGCCTCGCGGTAGCGGCGGCCTGTTTCGGTGCTGGGCAGGCCGTCAGTGCCTGCGGTCTCTTCAAAGGCGGCATACGCGTCCGCGCTCAGCACCTCGGCCCACTTGTAGCTGTAGTAGCCCGCGGCGTAGCCGCCTGCAAAGATGTGGCTGAAGGTGTGGGCCGTGCGGCTGAAGGCAGGGGGCGTCAGCACCGATACCTCGGCGCGCACCTGGTTGAGCAGGGGCATGAAATCCTGTGCCGGGTCGTGTTCGGTGTGCAGCAGCATGTCGAACAGCGAGAACTCGATCTGGCGCAGCGTCTGCATGCCGCTCTGGAAGTTCTTGGCCGCGATCATCTTGTCGAACAGCGCGCGTGGCAGCGGGGCACCCGTGTCCACATGGGCCGTCATGTGCTTGAGCACGTCCCACTCCCAGCAGAAGTTCTCCATGAACTGGCTGGGCAGCTCGACCGCATCCCATTCCACGCCGCCGATGCCCGACACATCGCGCTCGTTCACCTGGGTGAGCATGTGGTGCAGGCCGTGGCCGAACTCATGGAACAGGGTGATCACGTCGTCGTGCGTCAGCAGAGGCGGCTTGCCGTCCACGCCACTGGCAAAGTTGCACACCAGATGTGCCACCGGGGTCTGCAGCACGCCGGTGTCGGGGCGCAGCCAGCGGGTGCGCACGTCGTCCATCCAGGCGCCGCCGCGCTTGCCGGTGCGGGCGGGTTGGTCCAGGTAGAACTGGCCCACCAGTGTGTCGCCGCGCTCGATGCGGTAGAACTCCACGGCGGGGTTCCAAACCGGAGCGCTGTCGCGGCGGATCGCCACCTCGAACAAGGTCTCGATGATCTTGAACAGGCCAGCCAGCACCTTGGGCGCCGTGAAGTATTCCTTGACCTCTTGCTCGCTGAAGGCATAGCGCGCCTCCTTGAGCTTCTCGGAGATGTAGGGCCAGTCCCAGGGTTGAGGGTCAGCGAGCGAGAGCTTTTCAGCTGCAAAGGCGCGCAGGTCGGCCACGTCCTTGAGGGCGTAGGGCCGGGCGCGGCGGGCCAGGTCGCGCAAGAAGCCGATCACTTCGTCGGGCGATTGGGCCATCTTGGGCACCACGGACACCTCGCCAAAATTGGCGTATCCCAGCAACTGAGCCTCTTCGCGGCGCAGCGCAAGGATCTCGCCGATCAGCGCAGTGTTGTCGAACTTGCGTGCATCGCCCTCGGCCTGGTCGGAGGCGCGGGTGACATAGGCGCGGTACAGCTTCTCGCGCAGGTCGCTGCGCGTGGCGAACTGCATGACCGGCAGGTAGCACGGCATCTTCAGCGTGAGCTTGTAGCCGTCCTTGCCGTCGGCCTGCGCGGCAGCCAGCGCTGCCTGCTGCACATCGGATGGAATGCCTTCCAGCTCGTCGGCCGTGGCGTAGTAGGCGTAGGCGTCGGTGGCGTCCAGCGCGTTCTCGCTGAACTTCTGGGACAGCTCGGCCTGGCGCTCCTGGATCTGGGCAAAGCGCTCCTTGGCGGCGCCGATCAACTCCGCGCCGCTCAGCACGAAGTTGCGTACGGCATTGCGGTGGGCCTGGCGCTGTTCGGTCGAGAGCGCGGCGGGGTCGATGGCCTTGTACTTGGCATACAGGCGCTCATCCGCCCCCAGGCGTGTCCAGAACTCGGTGACGCGGGGCAGGGCGGCGTTGTACGCGGCCCGCAGCTCCGGCGTGTCGGCCACGCTGTTGAGGTGGCTCACCGCGCCCCAGGCCATGCCCAGTTGCTCGGTGGCTACATCCAGCACCTTGGCAATGGCGTCCCAGCGGGCCGGGAAGTCGGGCGCGGTGACGGTTTCCAGGGCCGCGCTGGCCCGCTCGAGCAGCACATCCATGGCGGGCGCCACGTCGTCGGGACGGATGCTGTCAAAGGGTGGGAGGCCGGAGAAGTCGAGAAGGGCGTTGCTCATGCGAAGGTAGATGACGCCGAAGGGCGTAGGTTCAAGTTGCAAGGCAGCCAGCGCACATCGCCGGTCGTCGTCTGGGCCCTTGGCCCGTTTGATCCGTTGTAGCCGCGCTCAGTGGGCCGCGGTGCGTTCGGCTGCCTCGATGGTGTTCACCAGCAGCATGGTAATGGTCATGGGCCCAACCCCGCCAGGGACGGGGGTGATCCAGCCGGCCACTTCCTTGACGCCGTCGAAGTCGACGTCGCCGCAGAGCTTGCCTTCGTCGTTGCGGTTCATGCCCACATCGATTACCACCGCACCGGGCTTGACCATGTCGGCAGTCAGCACGTTGCGCTTGCCCACGGCTGCCACGATCACGTCGGCCTGCAATGTCTGGGCCTTCAGGTTCTGGGTTGCGCTGTGGCAGACAGTGACCGTGGCGTTCTGGCCCAGGAGCATCAGAGCCATGGGCTTGCCTACGATGTTGCTGCGGCCGATGACCACGGCGTGTTTGCCCTTGAGGTCGTAGCCGATGCTTTCCAGCATCTTCATGCAGCCGTAGGGTGTGCAGGGCCAAAAGCCAGGCATGCCCGTCATCAGGGCGCCAGCGCTGGCGATGTGAAAGCCATCGACGTCCTTGGCGGGCGAGATGGCCTCGATCACTTTCTGCGCATCGATGTGCTTGGGCAAAGGCAGCTGCACCAGAATGCCGTGAATGGCCGGGTCGTTATTGAGTGCTTCGACGCGCGCCAGCAATGCGGCTTCCGTCATGTCGGCGTCGTACTTCTCCAGGACCGAATGCAGGCCGCCGTCTTCGCAGGCTTTGACCTTGTTGCGCACGTAAACCTGGCTGGCCGGGTTGTCGCCCACCAGCACCACAGCCAGCCCAGGCGTGACACCACGGGCCGTGAGTGCTGCTGCGCGTTGCGCCACATCGGCGCGCAATTGTCGGGAGAGGGCGTTGCCGTCGATGAGCTGTGCTGTCATGTCAAAAATACCGAATCAAAATGGCCGCTACCGCTTGTCTAGAAAGCGCAAGCAGCTATGAAAATATGAGCAAGGCGACTCGTGCTACTCAACCCTTGGGTGCGTTCTGCCCCAGCGCGATCTTGAGCAGGTCGGCCACGGTGTTGGCGTTGAGCTTTTCCATGATGTTGGCGCGGTGCGCTTCCACCGTCTTGATGCTGATGCCCAGGTCGTCGGCGATCTGCTTGTTCAGGCGGCCGGCGACGATGCGCTCGAGCACCTGGGCTTCGCGGCTGGTGAGCTTGGAGAGCAGGGCGTCGCGGCTGGCGGCCTGCTGGTAGCCGGCGAAGGCCTCGCGGGCGTGGTCCAGCATGCGCTCGACCAGGCCGACCAGCTCTTCTTCATTGAAAGGCTTCTGGATGAAATCCAGCGCGCCCTTCTTCATGGTGTTGACGGCCATGGGCACGTCGCCGTGGCCGGTGATGAAGACGATGGGCAGGGGCGACTTGCGTTCGATCAGGCGGTCTTGCAGCTCCAGGCCGGTCATGCCGCCCATGCGGATGTCAACGATCAGGCAGGCCACTTCGCGCGGGTCGTAGCGCGAGAGAAAGGTCTCGGCCGAATCAAAGCAGCGTACCCGGTAGTCCTTGCCTTCCAGCAGCCACTGCAGGGAGTCGCGAACCGCCTCGTCGTCATCCACAACGTAGACGGTGCCTTTTTTCGGAATCAAGCTCATGCAGTTGTCCTTGGGTTTTGTACGTTTGCTACAGAATTTGTAGTGGCATCCGCAGGTTTGGCGAGCGGCAGCCAGAAGAAGAACCTGCAGCCAATGACCTCTGTTCCATTGTAGAGGTTCTCCGCCTGCATCCGGCCCTGGTGCGACTCGACGATGCTGCGGCACAGATTCAAACCCATGCCCATGCCTTCGGCCTTGGTGGAGAAGAAAGCCTCGAACAGCCGCTCGAGCACCTCGGGCGCCAAGCCCTTGCCGGTGTCCTGCACCGAAAACTCCACCACCTGCCGGTCCTCGATGGTCTTGGGCACCACCCGCAGCTCCACACTGCGGCCTGCCACCGGGCGGTCGGCATGCTGGATGGATTCGGCGCCGTTTTTCATCAGGTTGACCAGCACCTGCTCGATCAGGATCGTATCTGCCATCACCGGAGGCAGGCGGGCCGCCACGTAGTGGGTCAGGCGCACGTTGTGGCGGCGCAGTTCGATGTCGGCCAGCTCCACGGCCTCGTTCACCATCGAATGCACATCGGCGAGCGTGCGGTTGGGCTCGCTCTTTTTCACGAAGGCGCGGATGCGCTGAATGATCTGGCCCGCCCGCTGGGCCTGGTGCGCGGTCTTCTGCAGTGCGGTCAGCAGGGCCTCTTCTGTCAACTGCCCGCTCTGGATGCGCGAGACCATGCCGCTGCAGTAGTTGTTGATGGCCGTGAGCGGCTGGTTCAGCTCGTGGGCCACGCTCGACGCCATCTCGCCCATGGTGATCAGGCGGCTGACCGACTGGGCACGCTCGGCCTGGCGCGAGGCCTGCTCTTCAGCCTGGCGGCGTGGCGTGATGTCGGTGGCGATCACCATCTGCGCGAGGCGCCCGTCCACCCAGTTCAGGTAGCGCGACCGCACTTCCAGCCACTTGCCCAGGTCGGGCAGATAGATTTCGGCGTTTTCGGTGCGGGCGCTGGTGAGCGGGTCGGTCGGCAGGCCCATCAGGCCGTCCTCATCGTCCATGCCGGTGTTGCTGGTGCCTGCCACGGGCACCACACCAGCCTGCGCCACCAGTTGCAGATGTCCGCCGGTCTGCGAGCCGAACCATTGCCGGTACAGCTTGTTGGCAAACAGCAGCTCTTCGCTGCCCAGCGGGGCGACGGACACCGAAGCGTCCAGCGATTCGAGCACGATGGTGAAGCGCTCGTGCGACGCCGACAGCTGCTCGCGGATGCGGTTGGGCTCGGTGATGTCGGTCATCGACGTCATCCAGCCCGTCTGGTGGCCGCGTGCGTCAATCAGCGGCGACACATACAGCCGCGCGTCGAAGAGCGTGCCGCTCTTGCGGCGCACCCGCACCTGAAAGCCACCTACGATGGTCTTGCCCGAGAGCTCGTCGCGCAGCTTGGCGTGCAGGGCTTCGTGGTCGGAATCGGGCCAGTAGGGGAAGGGCGCCTTCAGGCCCACCAGCTCGGCCTCGCTCCAGCCGGTCATCTGGCAGAAGGCGGCGTTCACGTAGGTGATGCGGCCTTCCATGTCCAGGGCGCGCATGCCGGTCAGGATGGAGTTCTCCATCGCTCGGCGGAAGTTGGTCTCGGCCACCAGCGCCTGCTGCGCCTGCATGCGCCGGCGCGTGTGCCGCCAGGTGGCGATCAGCATCCAGGCCGTCATGGCCGACAGCGTGCCCACCAGCCAGAACAAGCCGCTGCCCACCACGCCCAGCGATGTGCGGTAGGCCTGCGCCTTCAGCACCAGGCCGTTGCCCACGGGCGAGACGGGCACTTCATATTCGTTGGCCCGCGGTGCCCACGGCAGCAACTGCGTGGCGGTGTTGCGCGGCCCCAGGGGCGTGCCCGCTAGCACCTGGTTCTTGCCGTCCAGCAGCGTCACGGCATAGCGGGCCAGCACCTCGGTGGGTGTGCCGTAGCGCAGCAGGCTGTCGATGGAATACTCGCCCAACACGACACCGCTGAACTTGCCCTGGTTGTTCAGTGGCACCTGCAGTTGCAGCAGCGGTGTGGCGTCGCCCGCCGTCACCGCGGGCTGGGCGTAGACGGGTTGCTGCAGATCGCGTGCCAGGCCAAAGGTGTCTGCTGTGTCGCCGGGCTTGAGCACTTCGCCTGCAATGCGCAGCTCGCTGCTGGCCAGCGTGGGGGCGGCGTGGCTGGCGCGGATACGGCGGCGCTCGTCGATCCAGGTGATGGCCTGCAGCTCGGGGTACTGACTGATCAGGGTCTCGGCGCGGCTCACAAACTCGGAGCGCTCCAGCTCCTGGTTCGACAGGTCGCGCGCAATGCGCATGAGCTGTTCCTGGCGTTCCAGCAGCCGCAGCCGCACACGCTGCTGGGCGTATTCCACATCACGGCGCAGGGCTTCCTGTTCCCGTTCGGCCTCTTCCGCCCTCAAATACCAGAACGCCGCCACGATGGCCGCCAGAAACATCAGCACCGCAGCCAGCGGCGCCAGCGCGGCAAACCGGTCCTGCCGGGTCGGCGACAGCCCGCGCCACCACTTGCGCCACCAGCGGATCGGGGCGGCCACGGGGGAGGCCGTGGGAGGGGAGGTGGTCGGCAGCGGGTCCATCCTCCGAGTGTAGGTGAGGCGTGTGGCCCCATTGGCTCCGGTATTTTTGTGCGGTCGCAGCATTTTCTTGCAATGTGAAATGCATAAGCACCATTTGAAATTGGCAAAAAATATGCGAAACTAGAGCCAACGTACTAAATTTGCTGCCACATCTACAGGAGACAAAACATGTCAGCTCAGCCCGACCAAACGGCCGGTTTCGGCATCGGCACGGACGCCGACCAGCAGGAAACCCGTGAATGGATGGACGCCCTGTCCGCCGTCATCGACAAGGAGGGCCCTGAGCGTGCCCATTTCCTGTTGGAGCAGCTTTTAGAACACGCCCGCCAGAGCAGCATCGACATGCCGTTCTCGGCCAACACGGGCTACGTGAACACCATCGAAGTCGACCAGGAAGCCCATTGCCCTGGCAACATCGCGATCGAAAAGCGCCTGCGCGCCTACATGCGCTGGAATGCCATGGCCATGGTCGTGCGGGCCAACCGCCTGAACCCGGCCGACGGTGGCGACCTGGGCGGCCACATCGGCTCGTTCGCGTCCGTCGCCAGCATGTTCGGCGCCGGCTTCAACCACTTCTGGCACGCCGCCAGTGAAGACCACGGCGGCGACCTGCTGTACATCCAGGGCCACAGCTCGCCCGGCATCTACGCCCGCGCCTACCTCGAAGGCCGCCTGACCGAAGAGCAGCTCGACAGCTTCCGCCAGGAAGTCGACGGCAAGGGCCTCTCGAGCTACCCGCACCCCAAGCTGATGCCCGAATTCTGGCAGTTCCCCACGGTGTCGATGGGCCTCGGCCCACTCATGGCCATCTACCAGGCGCGCTTTCTCAAGTACCTGCACGCCCGCGGCATTGCCGACACCGAAAAACGCAAGGTGTGGGTCTTCTGCGGCGACGGCGAAATGGACGAGCCCGAATCGCTGGGCGCCATCGGCCTGGCCGCGCGTGAAAACCTGGACAACCTGGTCTTCGTCGTCAACTGCAACCTGCAGCGCCTGGACGGCCCTGTGCGCGGCAACGGCAAGATCGTGCAAGAGCTCGAAAGCGAGTTCCGCGGCAGCGGCTGGAACGTCATCAAGCTCCTGTGGGGCAATGGCTGGGACACCCTGCTGGCGCGCGACAAGACCGGCAAGCTCAAGCAGCTGATGATGGAGACGCTGGACGGCGACTACCAGGCCATGAAGGCCAACGACGGCGCCTTCGTGCGCAAGAACTTCTTCGGCAAGTACCCCGAAACGGCCAAGCTGGTCGAGCACATGAGCGACGAAGAGATCTTCGAGCTGCGCCGTGGTGGCCACGAGCCCGCCAAGGTGTATGCCGCCTTCCGCGCCGCCAACGAGCACAAGAACCAGCCCACCGTGCTGCTGGTCAAGACCGTCAAGGGCTATGGCATGGGCAAGGCCGGTGAAGGCAAGAACACCGTGCACCAGACCAAAAAGCTGTCGGACGAAGACATCAAGTACATCCGCGACCGCTTCAACATCCCGGTGCCAGACAGCCAGCTGGCTGACATCCCGTACTACAAGCCCGCCGACGACACGCCGGAAATGCAGTACCTGCAAGAGCGCCGCAAGGCCCTGGGCGGCTACCTGCCCAAGCGCCTGCCCAAGGCCGAAGAGAGCTTCACCGTGCCCTCGCTCGACACCTTCAAGGCCGTGCTCGAGCCCACTGCCGAAGGCCGCGAAATCTCCACCACCCAGGCGTACGTGCGCTTCTTGACGCAGCTGCTGCGCGACCAGGCCCTCGGCCCGCGCGTGGTGCCCATCCTGGTGGACGAAGCCCGCACCTTCGGCATGGAAGGCCTGTTCCGCCAGATCGGCATCTACAACCCCAAGGGCCAGCTGTACACCCCGGTCGACCGCGACCAGGTCATGTACTACAAGGAAGACAAGGCTGGCCAGATCCTGCAGGAAGGCATCAACGAAGCCGGCGGCATGGCCAGCTGGATCGCCGCTGCCACCAGCTACAGCACGAACAACCGGATCATGATCCCGTTCTACGTGTACTACTCGATGTTCGGCTTCCAGCGCATCGGCGACCTGGCCTGGGCGGCAGGCGACATGCAGGCCCGCGGCTTCCTCTTGGGCGGCACGTCCGGACGCACCACGCTCAACGGCGAAGGCCTGCAGCACGAAGACGGCCACAGCCACATCCTGGCCGGCACCATCCCCAACTGCGTGAGCTACGACCCGACCTTCGCCCACGAAGTCGGCGTGATCATGCACCACGGCTTGAAGCGCATGGTCGAGCGCCAGGAAAACGTCTTCTACTACCTGACGCTGCTCAACGAAAACTACCCTATGCCCGGCCTGCAGCCCGGCACGGAAGAGCAGATCATCAAGGGCATGTACCTGTGCAAGCAGGCGCCCGCCCTGGCGGCAGACGCACCCACCGTGCAGCTGCTGGGCAGCGGCACCATCCTGCGCGAATCGTTCTTCGCCCAGGAGCTGCTCGAAAAGGAATGGGGCGTGGCCGCCAGCATCTGGAGCTGCCCCAGCTTCAACGAACTGGCCCGCGACGGCCAGGACGTGGAGCGCTGGAACCTGCTGCACCCGACGGAAACCCCACGGACGTCCTTCGTGGCCGAGCAACTGGGCAAGACCACGGGCCCCGTGGTGGCGTCGACCGATTACATGAAGAACTACGCGGACCAGATCCGCTCGTTCATCCCCGCCGGCCGCACTTACAAGGTGCTGGGCACGGACGGCTTCGGCCGCAGCGACTTCCGCAGCAAGCTGCGTGAGCACTTCGAGATCAACCGCCACTACATCGTCGTGGCCGCCCTGAAGGCTCTGTCCGAAGAAGGCAAGGTGCCCGTGGCCAAGGTGGCTGAAGCCATCGCCAAGTACAACATCCAGGCCGACAAGGTCAACCCGCTCTACGCATAAATCGAACCGGAGACAACAATGGCACTGGTAGACATTCAAGTTCCGGACATCGGAGACTTCGACGAAGTCGGCGTGATCGAGTTGCTCGTCAAGCCTGGCGATACCGTCAAGGCAGAGCAGTCGCTCATCACGGTGGAATCCGACAAGGCCTCGATGGAAATCCCGTCGAGCCACGCTGGCGTGATCAAGGAGATCAAGATCGCCGTGGGCGACAAGGTCAAGCAGGGCTCCGTCATCGTCGTGCTCGAATCGGCAGACGCTGGCGCAGCGGCTCCAGCACCGGCCGCAGCTTCTGCACCCGCTGCAGCGGCAGCGCCTGCAGCTGCGGCTGCAGCGCCTGCAGCGTCCGGCCCGGTGGAAGTGCGCGTTCCCGACATCGGCGACTTCAAGGACGTTGCCGTCATTGAAATGCTGGTCAAGGTCGGTGACACCATCAAGCTCGAGCAGTCGCTCTTCACCGTCGAATCCGACAAGGCCTCCATGGAGATCCCGTCGCCCGCCGCCGGCGTGCTCAAGGAGCTCAAGGTCAAGATCGGCGACACCGTCAACATCGGTGATTTGATCGCAGTGCTGGAAGGTTCTGCCCCGGCAGCCGCAGCACCTGCGGCATCTGCTGCTGCAGCTCCAACTGCACAGCCCGCGGCCACTGCGTCGGCACCCGCACCGGCCCAGGCCGCCGCAGCTGCGCCAGCCCCCGCAGCAGCCGCTGTGGCCGTGCCCGCCCACCAGCCTGGCGCGCCCACCACGGGCCTGCCGCATGCCTCCCCCTCAGTGCGTAAGTTCGCCCGCGAACTGGGCGTGCCGCTCGAAGAGATCAAGGGCACCGGCCCCAAGGGCCGCATCAGCCAGGACGACGTGCAGGCCTTCACCAAGCAGGTGATGAGCGGCGCCACCCAGACCAAGGCCCAGGCCGCCAAGGCGCCTGCAGGCGGTGGTGGTTCTGGCGCAGGCCTCGACCTGCTGCCCTGGCCCAAGGTCGACTTCAGCAAGTTCGGCACGGTGGAGCGCAAGGACCTGTCGCGCATCAAGAAGATCAGCGGCGCCAACCTGCACCGCAACTGGGTGATGATCCCCCACGTCACCAACAACGACGAGGCCGACATCACCGAGCTCGAAGCCTTCCGCGTCTCCACCAACAAGGAGAACGAGAAGAGCGGCGTCAAGGTGACCATGCTCGCCTTCGTGATCAAGGCCGTGGTGGCCGCGCTCAAGAAGTTCCCCGAGTTCAACACCAGCCTGGACGGCGACACCCTCGTCTACAAGCAGTACTACAACATCGGCTTTGCGGCAGACACGCCCAACGGCCTGGTGGTGCCCGTGCTCAAGGATGCCGACAAGAAGGGCATCATCCAGATCAGCAACGAGATGGGCGAGCTGGCCAAGAAGGCCCGCGACGGCAAGCTCGGCTCGGCCGACATGCAGGGCGGCTGCATGTCCATCAGCTCGCTGGGCGGCATCGGCGGCACGCACTTCACGCCCATCATCAACGCACCCGAAGTGGCCATCCTGGGCCTGTCCAAGGGCCAGATGAAGCCGGTGTGGGACGGCAAGCAGTTCGTGCCGCGCCTGGTGCTGCCACTGTCGCTGTCGTACGACCACCGCGTCATCGACGGTGCATCGGCTGCGCGCTTCAACGCGTATCTAGGCCAGGTGCTGGCGGACTACCGCCGCATCCTGCTGTAACAAGGAGACCCTGGTATGGCAATCATTGATATCAAGGTTCCGGACATCGGCGACTTCGCCGAAGTGGCGATCATCGAAGTGCTGGTCAAGCCCGGCGACACCATCAAGGCAGAGCAGAGCCTGGTCACCGTGGAGTCCGACAAGGCCTCCATGGAGATCCCTTCCAGCCACGCCGGTGTGGTCAAGGAGCTGAAGGTCAAGCTCGGCGACAAGATCGCCGAAGGCTCGGTGGTGCTCACGCTCGAAACGTCGGATGCGGCCGCCGCACCGGCGCCAGCGCCTGCGGCTGCTCCAGCCGCGGCGTCTGCACCCGCAATTTCTGAGCAAAAAGCTGCTCCAACGCCCGCTGCGCAAGCGCCAGCAGCTCCTAAAATCGAAGCATCCAGCTTCGGTGGCACGGCCGACCTGGACTGCGACGTGCTCGTGCTGGGTGGCGGCCCCGGCGGCTACAGCGCCGCCTTCCGCGCGGCCGACCTGGGCCTCAAGGTCGTCATCGTCGAGCGCTACGCCACCCTGGGCGGCGTGTGCCTGAACGTGGGCTGCATCCCCTCCAAGGCGCTGCTGCACGTGGCCGCCGTGATCGATGAAGTCAGCCACCTCAAGGCGGCCGGCATCGACTTCGGCGCACCGCAGGTCAACATCGACACCCTGCGCGGCCACAAGGACAAGGTCATCGGCAAGCTGACCGGCGGCTTGGCCGCCATGGCCAAGATGCGCAAGGTGACCACCGTGCGCGGCTACGGCAGCTTCGTCGGCGCCAACCACCTCGAAGTGGAAGAGACCAGCGGCACCGCGCAGGAGAAGACGGGCACCAAGAAGGTCATCGCCTTCAAGAAGGCCATCATCGCCGCCGGCAGCCAGGCCGTGCGCCTGCCGTTCATGCCCGACGATCCACGCGTGGTCGACTCCACCGGCGCCCTGGCGCTTAAGGAAGTCCCCAAGCGCATGCTCATCCTGGGGGGCGGCATCATCGGCCTCGAAATGGGCACCGTGTACAGCACGCTGGGCGCGCGCCTGGACGTGGTCGAAATGATGGACGGCCTGATGCAGGGCGCCGACCGCGACCTCGTCAAGATCTGGCAGAAGATGAACGCGCCGCGCTTCGACAACATCATGCTCAAGACCAAGACGGTGGGGGCCAAGGCCACGCCCGAAGGCATCGAGGTGACGTTCGCCGCAGCGGAAGAGGGCGGCACCGCGCCGGCTCCACAAACCTACGATCTGGTCCTGCAGGCCGTGGGCCGCACGCCCAACGGCAAGAAGATCGCTGCCGACAAGGCCGGCGTGGCTGTGACGGACCGCGGCTTCATCAACGTCGACATCCAGATGCGCACCAACGTGCCGCACATCTTCGCCATCGGCGACATCGTGGGCCAGCCCATGCTGGCGCACAAGGCGGTGCATGAAGCGCACGTGGCAGCCGAAGTCATCGCTGGTGAACTGCAAGGCAACAAGGAGCTGGCCTCTGCCGCCTTCAACGCCCGCGTGATCCCGAGCGTGGCCTACACCGACCCCGAAGTGGCATGGGTGGGCCTGACCGAAGACCAGGCCAAGGCCCAGGGCATCAAGGTCAAGAAGGGCCTGTTCCCCTGGAACGCCTCCGGCCGCGCCATCGCCAACGGCCGCGATGAGGGCGTGACCAAGCTGCTGTTCGACGACTCGCCAGAGGCCCACGGCCACGGCAAGATCCTGGGCGGCGGCATCGTCGGCACCCACGCTGGCGACATGATTGGCGAGATCGCGCTGGCCATCGAGATGGGCGCGGACGCAGTGGACATCGGCAAGACGATTCACCCGCACCCCACGCTGGGCGAGAGCATCGGCATGGCGGCGGAGATTGCGCACGGCAGCTGCACGGACGTGCCGCCGCAAAAGAAGTAATCGCATCAGCCATTGCGCAAAAAAGCCCAGGCAGTTCGCTGTCTGGGCTTTTTTTCATCTGCGCCAACGGGTTGCTGAGCAGTTGTCAGTGCGTGCAGGACCGGAGCCCGATGCAAGCCACCCCTGTCACTTGTGTGGAATCGCAATCGGGCGTTTGCGCAGAGGTTTGGTCACCGGTGTGTTCTCTCCGAAGGCGACCTTCTCGCTGCGCTCCGAGTTCATCAGTGCAATGAAGAAGGGCTTGAGCGGCACAAAATCGAAGCTCTTTTCCACCACCAGATACCGTGCCAAATGGCTGATACCGGCAAAGCCTGACGCTCCCGATTGCACCTGCCGAAACCGGCGGTTGGCCCCTTGTGACAAACCCCGGCGCTCGCGCAATGGAAGGTCCACCAATGGCTGCACAAAGGCGCTGCGCGCGCTGAAACGCACCCAGGTCTGGCCGCCGGGGGGAATCGCTGTGGAGTTGACGCTGACGGTTTCTGCCGCAGTGCCAAGAGGACTGGCCGGAGAGGGCGGGCCCATCACGGTCAGGCGCAGCTCCAGTTGCAGCGATTGTTCGGTGCCCTGATTTTTGACCAGCACGTCGAGTTGTCGTTTGCTGCCCGGCACCGCTTTGAAGTCGATGAACTTCAGGTTGGAAAACGGGCTGGGGTCGCCTTCTTTCCACTTCGGCGCCAACGGGGGGACTTGCGCCTTTTCCCACAACACGACGTTGTCGTTCTCGTTCGATTCGATCACATCGCCATAACCATCGGCAGTGATCCGGAAACCATGCTTCGACCCGAACTGATCCTTGGTGATGTTCTTGGGCAGCTGCATCGAGAAGCCGATCATGCAGTCCCCGCTGCCCGGATACCCACCCAGCTTGTCGATGTCGTAGCCCACCGCGTACATGGGTCCATCCGCTTGCGTCGGCCCGGCAAACACTTCGAACCGCACATAGAACAGCCCGGTTTCTCCCGTCGGATTCTTGGGATCGACGAAGGCGTCCGGTGGGCTCAGGTCGGTGCGGTAATTGGCGTTGAGCACGGACACGTGGGCAAACCACGGCTGTGCGGGGTCGTAACAGGGCATGTCAGGCGTCGCCTGCTCGATTCCATCAAAACGGACATGCAAATTGGGTAGTGCCATGGTGCTTCGTACCGGTTGTTGTGGATGAACAAAAGCGGTGGATGCCTTGCAAGGGTTGAAGGCAAGCGCGCGCGGGCAAAGTATGTCACTGAACCCCCAAAATGGCCTTGCAATTTGTGCCACCGTCTGTCGTGGCGCACGCTGGCCTTCCATCGCCCCAAAGCCGTTGTGGCGTGGGCCTGGCCCCGACATACGGCCGCGACACATAACCGCGTCAGAGTGCGGCGCCAAAAGTGGTGGAAAATACCGGGTTTGCTGCCGCATGCCTTTCGGGCAGCGCTGCGGTCCGGTTTTTTTACTTGTTTGCTCCCTTGAGCCTGTCCATGCAAGACGTTCAAAACTCCAAGATCTCTGTCGAAAAGATCGGCGGCACTTCCATGACCGCCTTTGGCGATGTGCTGCGCCACATCGTCCTGCACGATCCCAAGCGCATCAACGGCCGCATCTACGTGGTATCCGCCTATTCCGGCGTGACCAACCAGCTGCTGGAGCACAAGAAGACAGGCGAGCGCGGCATCTACGCACTGTTTGCCGAAGGCAAGGGCTACCAGGACGCCTTGACCGAGCTGGCCGTCAGCCTGAAAAAGCTCAACGCAGGCTATGCCGACATCGGTCTGCCGCTCGATGTGGCCGATGCCTTCATCGACCAGCGCATCGGCCAGGCGCGCGAGTACCTGGGCGCCATGCAGCACGTGCTGGCCAGCGGTTACCTGAGCCGCCACGACGTTCTGCTGGCTGCGCGTGAAGTGCTGGCCTCCATCGGCGAGTCTCACAGCGCGTTCAACTCGGTCGAGATCCTCAAGGCCAACGGCGTCAATGCCATCCTGATGGATCTGGCCGGCTTTGAAGACAACGAAGCCTGGACGATTGACGAGCGCATTGCGCAAAGCTTCAAGGGCCTCAACCTGAGCGACAAGGTGGTGGTGGCCACTGGCTACACCAAGGGCACCGAAGGCATCATGCGTGAGTTCGACCGCGGCTATTCCGAGGTCACGTTCAGCAAGATCGCGGTGGAAGTGCGCCCGGCCGAGGCGGTGATCCACAAGGAATTCCACCTCTCGTCTGCCGACCCCAACCTGGTCGGCCTGGAAAACGCCATCGTGGTCGGCGCCACCAACTACGACGTGGCCGACCAGCTGGCCGACGTGGGCATGGAGGCCATCCACCCCAAGGCCGCCAAGCCCATGGAGCTGGCCGGCATTCCGATCCGCCTGAAGAACACGTTCGAGCCCGACCACCCCGGCACGCTGATCACCAAGGACTTCGTGGGCGAGCGCGCCCGCGTGGAGATCGTCACCGGCACCGACAAGGTCACGCTGATCGAGATCCACGACCCCAGCATGGTGGGCACGGTGGGCTTCGATGCCGGCCTGATGAACGTGTTCTGCAAGCACGGCGTGAGCTACATCCTGAAGGCGACCAACGCCAACTCGATCGCCCACCTGGTGTGGGACAACCAGCTCACGCCCGCCATGGTGGCCGAGCTGCAGCGGGACTACCAGATCGTGACGATCAAGCCCAGCGCCATCGTGTGCGCCATCGGCTCCAACATCAGCATTCCCGGCGTGCTGGCCAAGGCGGCGCAGGCGCTGGCCGATGCAGAGGTCAACGTCAACTGCGTGTCGCAGACGTTGCGCCAGGTGAACATGCAGTTCGTGATCGAACGCGAAGACTACAAGACGGCGGTCAAGGCGCTGAACCTGGCGCTGTGCGTGAACTCCGGCGCGCCGGTGCCCCGCGTGTGATGACGTGGCGGCAGGGCTATGGCCTGCCGCAATGTCAGTGCCAAAGCTGATGCAGAGAGCCTGCGACAGACCGAGAGCCCGCCTTGCGCGGGCTTTTTGTCGTCTGGGTTGACGTGAACGGGCATGAGCGAATTTGGTGGTGTCCGCCCCACGGGTTCGCGTTCAGTAGCTTGGTGCACCAAGCAGCTACCAGACGGTCCGGGCTGGGTCCTTCGATGTGCTCAGGGCAGGGCGTTCGACGGCTTGCGCGGCGCTTCGACAGGCTCAGCGTGAACGGTTTGTCGGTCTGGAGAGCACCTGCGCGTTACCCATGGCCGAGCAGCCTTTCGAACAGATCCGCTCCCCCCATCTGTCCACCCTTGAGCATCAACTCCAGCCCGTGGCGCGACGGGTCTGCGCTGTGCGCGCTGCTCAGCGTGACGCCCGGGCAGACCGTGGTCTTGTACGACAGCCCCCACAACTGCAGCGCCTGGACTGCGTGGCTTGACGTATCACCGCCGGCGATGCCGATGCGACGCAGTGGCGCGCCGCGTTCTGCGCGGGCTTGCACCACGCGGGCGATCAGATCGGCGCTGGCCTGGGCGATGTCGGTGGACGAGGCCGCAGCGGCCAGCGGCGCGCCGTCCGTGGGGCCGGTGAAGGCCAGTACGTTCTGCCCGCTGTGCAGCCCCGCGCAGATGGCATCTAGCAGGCCCTGCGCATAGGCCGTGTTGCTGCACAGCCGTTGGGCGTCCACGGCGATGCGGTGGTATGCGGTGGCGGCCTGCACCTGTGTGGCGGTCAGGGGGGACAAGCTGCCCGCCCAGGCCAACACCGGCCCGTCGGCGAGCGCCAGCGGTGCAGCGGCTGTGGACGCCGGCTTGCCCCAGTGGGCGACCAGCGCCTGGGCCACGGCGCTGGAGCCCACGGCCAGCAACCGTGCCTGTTGGGATTGCTGCCACAGCAGGCGGCCCACGGTGGCCAACTGGCCGGGCGTGGTCAGGTCCAGCAAGGTCGGCGCCATGGCGTGGGACGCTGCGCCATGCTCCAGCAGGGCCTGCAGGGCGGCGTCCAGGGCGTTGGTGGCGTCGGTGTCGGTATCGTTGGTGGCGTCGTACAGCGGGTAGTGCAGGGCGGTGATGCCATCCAGCCCCTGGCGCGCCAGGTGGAGCCGGAGATCGGCCTCGCCCATGGGCGTGACCGGGTGCTGGCGCATCGTGGGGTGCCGGTCGATGCGGTGCACGGCGCCGCCCGTGCCTGCGGCAGCGAACAGGTTGCTGAACGCGCAGTAGCGCCCCAGGCTGGGCTGCCCGCCCACGATGGGCACCCAGCGGTGGCTCACGAACGGGTGCAGGGTCTGAATGCCGCAAGCGATGTTGCCGACATGCGGGGCGCTGTCGAAGGTGGAGCACACCTTGTAGTGCAGCACCGGCGGTGCCAGCTTTTCGAAGAAGCGGCCGACAGCCGACATCTCGGCCCGCATGGCCTCTGGCGGCATGGCGCGCGCAGCGCCCGCGATGCCCACCGCATCGAGCGGCCCGGCAGCGGCCAGGGCCTCTGCGCTGGGCACGCCCATGAACAGCATCGAGCGCAGGCCGGCCTGGGCCAGCACGGCCAGGGTGTCGGTGGCGCCGGTGAAATCGTCGCCGTACCAGCCGTACAGGGGGGCACTCGTCGTCATCGCTTATTTCTTGCCGAAGAATTCGATCGCACGGCGCAGCTCGGAGGCCTGGGTGGCGCGCTGGGCCAGGGTCTCGCCCTTTTGCACTGCGTCCCAGGCCTGCTGCAGGCTGGCCACGCCCGCAGCGGGGCCGTCCGGGTGGGCCAGAATGCCGCCGCCGGACATGAACAGCAGGTCGTTGGACCGGATGCTGTCCCAGGTGGCAGGCACGGTGCCGGCCCATTGGCCGTTGGAGAAAGCGGGCAGCACGCGGTCGTCCAGCCCTTCGCACAGCGGCGCCAGCGTGTCGTGGGCCGACTCGATCACTTCCTCGTCGGTCTGCGAGAACTTGCCCTGCAGGCCGTGCACATGCATATGGTCCACGCCCGCCAGGCGCCACAGCGTCTGCCAGGCGTTGAACGAAAAGCCCAGCAGCGGGTGGCGCGACAGCGCGCCGTAGCCATTGCGGTGCCCATGCAGCGCCAGCGGGCTGTGGCGGCGCAGGGTTTGCACGGCCGAATAGCCGCACCAGTTCAGGCTGACCATGATGCAGCTGCCACCTTCGGCGGCAATCAGGTCGGCGTGGCGGCGCATGGCGTCGGTCTCGTCGGTGATGTTGAAGGCCACCATCACCAGCTTGCCGGTCTTGTCCTGGTGGGCGCGCACCCGGCGCATCACGGCCTTGACGCGGTCGGCCAGCGGCGCGTGGACCGGGTTGGCGCAGACCTCGTCGTCCTTGATGAAGTCCACCCCGGCAGCGCACAGGCGGCCGGCCAGGTCGCCGGTTTCTTCGGCCGACAAGCCCACGTTGGGTTTGATGATGGTGCCGATCAGCGGGCGGCCGTGCACGCCGGTCAGCGCGCGGGTGCCGGCGATGCCGTGGCGGGGCATGTCGAACTGGGAGCGGTAGGCGCCGGGCAGCTTCATCGACTCCAGGCGCAGGCCGGTGACCTCGCCCAGGTCGTACAGGTTGCCCGACACTGTGGCGGCCAGCGTAGGCAGGTTGGGGCCGATGTTGTCGCACGGAAAGCTCACCCGCAGCCGGGCCCGCTGCCAGGTCTGCGGCGTGTCGAACATGCCGCGCCGCTGCATCCAGCCGTTGGGCAGCGAAGGGGCGGGCGCCACGTCCAGCAGCTCGACCGACTCGACCGTGGCGCGGGCACGTTCGCGCAGCGCGTCGGTCTCGCCCTCCACCCGGGTGAAGGTGCCGCACGACTGCTCGCCCGCCAGCACTTCGGCCACGTGGGCGGGGTCCAGCGGGGTCTCGATCAGGTAGGTGGCTTCAAAGCGGTCTGGGGACATGGTTAGCTTTACTACTGTTTTGATAGCTGGTAGCGCTTATGGAGAAGGCGCTATAGGCCAATTCGAATGATGGTTGCCGATCTCTGCTGGCCCCCACTCCCTCTCCCCTTGTGGAGAGGGCCGGGGAGAGGGGGTGCAACCGGCGCGGCGCGTGTGCAGGGCCCCCTCTCCCCAACCCTCTCCCGCGAGGGGAGAGGGGGTCAAACCCGGGCGCCGCTGCGGGTCCGATGAGCGTGCCCAGGCTGACGGCCCCATCTGAGACACGCAACTCACCAGGCCCCATCGACGTACAGACCAGACCTTCTTCAGATCTTGGACAGATCCGGAAATGGCCGCACCGGGTCCGTCGTGCCATCCCATGTTTCCGACTCAGCACGGATCAGGTCGAACATGCGCCCCTTGGGGCCGGCCACCTCCGACAGCTCGATCACCGTGCCGGGGTGGTACTCGGTGTCGAAGTACACGAAGCGGCCTTTTTCGCCCACCTCGCCGCTCATCACTGTCTTGAAGCCCTGGGCCGTCAGGCGCGCCAGGTCGGCGTCGTAGTCGCTCGTCCAGTACGCCACGTGCTGCAGCCCGGTGCGTCCGGCCTGCAGAAAGTCGCGGTACATCGACGGCACGTCGTTGCGCGTCTGGATCAGCTCGACCTGCACATATCCCGAGTTGGCCAGCGCCACCGAGTTGTGCGGCTCGTACGACTCGCCCTGGTACACGTAGTTCTTGATCGGAACCTTGGGGTTGTAGAACCAGGGGCCCACGCCCAGGGTCTTGCTCCAGTAGTCCATGGCGGCTTCGATGTCGTGGACCACATAGCCAAGTTGGCGGATGGCGCCGAAATGACGACTCATAAAAATTTCCTTTGGTGGTAACGGTCGGATCGGATCGAGTCAGGTCGGGGCAGGGCGCTGCCGGGCGGGGTGGCTTTACCCACCGCCCCTTACGTGCCGCCCCGTCGCAGGCTTGGCTTGGCTGGTCTTGTTGGCTGCTT
>Ga0209023_10002943_pt1 | contig 20682 bp, 15 predicted proteins | sample LakOneMetagenome_FD_187468 | JGI IMG/M metagenome (GOLD analysis project Ga0209023, IMG submission 187468) | Freshwater and sediment microbial communities from Lake Erie, Canada (SPAdes) (version 2) | ecosystem: Environmental > Aquatic > Freshwater > Lentic | place: Lake Erie, Canada...
CCGGCGGCGGCGTGGATCTTCTTCACCGTGCCGTCGCGTTCGGCGCGCAGCACGTTCTGCATCTTCATGGCCTCGACCACGGCGAGCGTTTCGCCGGCCTTCACTTCCTGACCTTCGGTGACGGCGATCGACACCACCAGGCCCGGCATCGGGCACAACAGCTTCTTGCCGGTATCGGCCGCCGACGTCACCGGCATCAGCCGCGCCGCGGACGCTTCGCTTTCGGTGAAGACGTTGACCGGAACCTCAAACCCCTGATGCGCGAGGCGGATGCCGTTCGGGATCGCGCGCACCTGCATTGCTACCGGGCTGCCGTTGATCTTGCCATGCCAGACCGGCTCACCGGGCTTCCAGCTCGAGACCAGTTGGTGCGGGTTGCCGGGCAGACCGTCGGCGCCGATGAATCGCACCGCGATGCCGTCGGCCTCGCGGGCGACGTCGAGCGCAATCTCCTCGCGATCGAGCCACACCGCGCGACGGCGTTCGCGCTGCACTACCCGGCCGTTCAACTGGCCGGAAATCTGCCGCTTGCGCTCGCCCAGCACGTGGTCGATCGCAGCGCCCACGGCGGCGAGCCGGCGCGCGATCTCGCCCTCCGGCGCGCGCGCAGCAAATCCTTTCGGAAATTCCTCGGCGATGAAGCCGGTCGAGAGCTTGCCTTCACGCCAGCGCGGATGGCTCATCAGCGCCGACAGGAACGGAATGTTGTGGCGGATGCCGTCGACGTAGAACGCATCCAGCGCGGTCGACTGCGCCTCGATTGCGGCGGCGCGCGACGGCGCGTGGGTGACGAGCTTGGCGATCATCGGGTCGTAATGGATCGAGATCTCACCGCCCTCCTGAACGCCGGTGTCGTTGCGGACGGTGATGCCGTCCTGGCGAATTTCCGCCGGCGGGCGATATTTCACCAGCCGGCCGATCGAGGGCAGGAAATTGCGGAACGGGTCCTCGGCGTAAACGCGCGATTCCACCGCCCAGCCCGTCAGCGTGACGTCCTTCTGCGAAAGCTGCAGCTTTTCGCCGGCGGCGGAACGGATCATCTGCTCGACGAGGTCGATGCCGGTGATCAGTTCGGTGACGGGATGCTCGACCTGCAGGCGGGTGTTCATTTCCAGGAAGTAGAAACTCTTGTCCTGGCCGGCGACGAATTCGACAGTCCCCGCGGAATCGTAATTCACGGCTTTCGCCAGCGCCACCGCCTGCTCGCCCATCTTGCGGCGGGTGGTCTCGTCCAGCAGCGGCGACGGCGCTTCCTCGATGACCTTCTGGTTGCGGCGCTGGATCGAACATTCGCGCTCGCCGAGGTAGATCACGTTGCCATGCTTGTCGCCGAGCACCTGGATTTCGATGTGGCGGGGATCGACGATGAACTTTTCGATGAACACGCGGTCGTCGCCGAACGACGATTTGGCCTCGGCTTTGGCAAGCGTGAAGCCTTCGACGACCTCGGACGTCGAATACGCAATCCGCATCCCCTTGCCGCCGCCGCCGGCGGAAGCCTTGATCATCACGGGATAGCCGATCGCATCCGCAATCGTCACCGCATGCCTTTCGTCGGTGATGACGCCGAGGAATCCCGGAACCGTCGAGACATCGGCCTTGGCGGCCGCCTTCTTGGATTCGATCTTGTCGCCCATCGCGGCGATGGCGCCGGGGTTGGGGCCGATGAAGACGACGCCGGCCGCTTCCAGCGCGCGCGGAAACGACTCGCGCTCGGACAGGAAGCCGTAGCCGGGATGCACCGCCTGGGCCCCCGTTTTACGGCAGGCCTCGACGATCTTGTCGATCAGAAGGTAGCTTTCGGCCGCTGCCGGCGGGCCGATCAGCACGGCCTCATCGGCCATCTCGACATGGAGCGCGTCGCGGTCGGCCTCGGAATACACGGCTACCGTTTCGATCCCCATCCTGCGCGCAGTCTTGATGACCCGGCAGGCGATTTCGCCGCGATTTGCAATCAGAATTCGTTTGAACATGTGCTTCTTGCTTGAGCTTGGGCGGGTTTCCTCACCCGCAATGTGACATGCGGGAACGCGGCTAACAAACCCGTCGTACAGCAAAAATCGACTGAGGCAACTCTCCTGCTGGCCCGCCGGACCGGACCACCGACGGAGGTTTGCGTCGAGGCGCTATTTCAGCCGGAATAGCTGTTGAAACGGCCGCGCGCATAAGCGTGGCTTACCGCCTTCATAAGCTCGGCCACCTCGGTCTCCAGGTAGTCGTTGGCCACGATCAGCGCCCGGATGGTCGCCCGCAGATCGCCACCACAGGCGGCCACTGCCTGATCCACCGCGGCTTCCAGCTCATCGGTCGGCTGTGGGCTCGGCTCGGCGGAGAACGGCATGGTGGTATTCCGATATCGGGCGGGAATTCATGTTCCACTTTTGTTCTCATGAAGTCAATCAATAGTGTCCTAACCGCTGCGCGATTTCCCTGACTAATGGTCAGGAGGCCGATTCATGCCGCCCAAAGAGACCATCGGACAAACCGCTGAGGCTGCCGCGAGTGAAAAGGAAGGCCGGCGGCGATTTGCTTCGGGGCTGATCGTCGCCTTTCACGTATTCATCGTGGCGTACGCTGTCTTCGCCGTCAGCTTCGATCACTGGGGGCTGGCGCTCGGATGGATGCCCTCAACGATCATTGCCGCTGCATTTGGCTGGTTCGGGTATTGCCTGCCCTGGATCGGTGACGCCATCGCCATTCTGTGGGAGCTGCTTTCCCTGTTCGCCAGCTAGCCGCCAAAGATATGCATGGCGGACGCGGCTAGCAGCGATCACGATTACAGCGGTTGTGATCTCGTGCTAGACGATCTGTCGCGTCCCCCGAACCTCCATTTGAAGTGAGACCATGCGGTCCCGAATTCTCCTCGTTGCCTTCTTGTTGTCGGCAATCCCTTTCGCCAACCTGAGCCAGGCCGCCTCCCCAACCGTCCGCGACGGCAGCACGCTACAGCTCGGCAACGTCACCTACCGCCTCGACGGCGTCGAAGCCCCCGCCTTCGACCAGCTCTGCATCGACGATCATGCCGATAGCTGGACCTGCGGCATCGAGGCGCGCGATCAACTGATCAGGTTGATCGCCGGCAGACAGGTGCGTTGCGACGATCTCGGCGCCGATCCGCTCCACAAGAAGCGTCACGTCGGCATCTGTACGGTCGACGGCGAGAAGGCGAGCCTCAATCAGGCCATGGTCAAACAAGGCTTTGCCCTGAACCTGGAACCTTCAGTGAAGGGACGCTTCAAGGACGAGGAGGCCAGCGCCAGGGATGGCAAGCTCGGTCTGTGGAAAGGCTGCTTCGTCGCCCCGCGCGAGTTCCGTATCGGTCGCAAGGACAGTGCCCTGCTCGGCGCCGCCTGCCGCACCGATCGCGACCGCGAAATCCGCGCAGCCTTGTTCCCCGAGGAACTCGCGCAGCCGCCCGGCTGCAGCATCAAGGGCAAATACGCCGTTCGCGCTCGCGTCACCGGCAATCTCGGCATCTACCACCTGCAGGCCTGCCCGAGTTATCCCGGCACCACGCAACCGGATCGCTGGTTTTGTTCCGAGGAAGACGCGCAGGGCGCCGGGTTCCGCAAAGCCTATAACTGCCGCTCCTCCAGCAAGAGCAAATGACACTGGCAAAGTTGCCGCTTGCTGTGTGAAACTGGCGGCAGAGGTTGCCGCCACGTATGCCCGCTACCGAACCTTCCAACGTTCTGCCCGAGGCTGAAGCTGCCGAACGGTTGCGGCAGCATCTGGAAGAAATCGCGCGCGAGCGCGACCGGGTTTATCGTGCGCTCAGGGAACGCGAAGCGGAACTGGCGCGGATCCAACGTATCGGCCGCGTCGGCGGCGTCGAGGTCGACTTCCGCGAGGGTTTCAAGAACCGCCGCTCGCCGGAATACCTCATCATTCACGGGCTGCCGCCGGATGCAGCCAACGAGACCCATGAGGACTGGGTCAACCGGATTCACCCCGACGATCGCGAGCGCACGGTCAAGCAATTCCTCGACGCCCTCGCCGGCCGCGACGAGGATTATTCCGCGACCTACCGCATCGTGCGGCCGAGCGACGGCCAGACGCGGTGGATCGATGTTGTTGCCAAGATCGAGCGCGACGCCAGCGGCCGCGCGCTGCGACTGGTCGGCGCGCACATCGACAGCACCGACCGCATGCTGGCGCAGGAAAAGCTGCGCGAAAGCGAGGAGCGCTTCCGCCTGATCGCCGACTCTGCGCCGGTTCCGATCTGGGTCACCAAGCTCGACCGCACGCGCTCGTTCGCCAACCAGGCCTATGTCGATTTCCTCGGATTGCCGTTCGAGCAGGCGATCGCGTTCGACTGGCGCAAGGTGCTGCATCCGGACGACCTGCAGCGCATCCTGCAGGAGTCGGTTGCCGGCGAGGCTTCACTGAAGCCGTTCGTGCTGGAGGCCCGCTACAAGGACGCCCACGGCGAATGGCGCTGGCTGCGATCGGAATCGCAGCCGCGCTGGGATCCGACCGGCAAGCATATCGGCTTCATCGGCGTCGCCCACGACATCACAGCCTCGAAACAGGCCGAAATCGATCTGCGCCGGCTCAACGAAACCCTGGAGCAACGGATCGCGGAGCGGACCGCGCAGCTCGAATCCAACGAAGCGCAGATGCGCGCGATCTTCGAGACCAGTCATCAATATCAGGGTTTGCTCAATTCGGACGGCGACCTGCTCTATGCCAACCGGACCTCGCTCGACGGCATTCGCGCCAACGCCGTCGACGTGATCGGCACGCCGTTCTGGACCACGCCGTGGTTTTCCGCGACCGAAGGCATGCGCGAGATCGTCCGCGACGCCTTTTTCACGGTGATCAAGGGCGAAGAGATCCGGGTTGAGATGCGGCTCAACCTGCCGATCGGCGAGCGCTATTTCGACTTCGCGATGCGCCCGATGCGCGATCGCCATGGCGCCATCATCGGCGCGGTGCCGGAGGCCGTCGACATCACCGAGCGCCGCCGCGCCGAAGAGGTGCTGCGGCAGTCGCAGAAGATGGAAGCGGTCGGACAACTCACCGGCGGCGTCGCGCACGACTTCAACAACCTGCTCACCATCATCCGCTCCGCGACCGACTTCCTGCGCCGCCGCGAATTGCCCGAGGAGCGCCGCCGGCGCTATGTCGACGCCATATCGGAGACGGTGGAACGCGCCTCCAAGCTGACCTCGCAGTTGCTGGCGTTCGCCCGCCGCCAGCCGCTGAAACCGCAGGTCTTCAATGTCGGCAATCAGGTCGACGCGGTGGCGCAACTCATTCGTCCGCTGGTCGGCGGCCGGATCCAGATCGCGGTCGAGTTCACGGATACCGATTGCTTTGCGGTCGCCGACATCGCGCAGTTCGAGACTGCCTTGATCAACCTCGCCGTCAACGGCCGCGATGCCATGGACGGCGAAGGGCAACTCACGATCAGCGTCCGGAAAGTACAGGCGATCCCCCCGCTCCGCGCCCAGTCCGCGCGCCCCGGCGACTTCGTTGCCGTCGCGATGGCCGATACCGGCGCCGGCATCGCCGCCGACCAGTTGGAGGCGATCTTCGAGCCGTTCTTCACCACCAAGGAAGTCGGCAAGGGTACGGGATTGGGCCTCAGCCAGGCCTTCGGCTTCGCCAAGCAATCCGGCGGCGACATCGAGGTGACCAGCGTCCCCGGCCACGGCGCGCGGTTTACGATCTATCTGCCGCAGGCCGAAAGGCCGGCAGGCGTCGGAGAAGCGACCGAGGGCGTCAGCGAGCCCGCCACGCGGGGTCGCGGCTACCGCGTGCTGCTCGTGGAGGACAATGACGACGTCGGCCGCTTCTCCACCGAACTGCTGGAGGATCTCGGCTACACGGTCCGCCGCGTCGACAATGCCGGCGCCGCGCTCGCGATACTGACGGCCGACGAATTTTCAGCCGATCTCGTGTTTTCCGACGTCATCATGCCCGGCATGAACGGCGTCGAACTCGCCGGCATCATCCGCGACCGGTATCCGGGCCTGCCTGTCGTGCTGACTTCCGGCTACAGCAACGTGCTGGCCGAAAATGCCCATCGCGGTTTCGAACTGATCCAGAAGCCGTATTCGGTCGAATTGCTGTCGCGCATCCTGCGGAAGGCGATTGCGGCGCAAAAGCCCGACGGCGCGTAGCGACCGTCAGCCCTCACCGCGTGCTATTCGATCACGACGTCGACCACGCCGGCTGACATCATCCCGAGCGCCCGCGCCGCGGCGATCGAAACATCGATGATGCGCCCCCGCACGAACGGGCCGCGGTCGTTGACGCGACACTGAATGCTGTGACCGCGGTGGGATACGCGGATCATGCTGCCAAAGGGCCGGCTGCGATGTGCGCACGTCATTTCACCGCTGTTGCCGACACCATGATAATAGGAGGCCTTGCCGGCCTCCGCGCGTGCGCCAGCACTGCCCAACAGCAGTGAGGCCGCCAAAACCATCGCTATTCGCATTCACGTCCTGCATCGGTCGGCCCCATGCAGGAACGCGCGATTGCGAAGGGAGTTCCTTGCTAGGCCGCGTTTCCGACCGCAGCCGCACTTGCCGCCAGCAGCCCGCGGATTTCATGGGCCGGACGCGCCGCGCTGAACAGATAGCCCTGCATCTGGGTGCAGCCGAGGTTCTGCACCGTTTCGCGCTGCTGCAGGGTCTCGACACCTTCCGCGGTCGTGATCATGTCGCGGTCGGCGGCGATCGAAACCACCGCGCGGATGATCGAGGCCGACGAGGAATTGCGGACCACTTCCTTGACGAAGCTGCGGTCGATCTTGATCTTGTCGAACGGGAAGCGCTGCAGATATTGCAACGAAGAATAGCCGGTTCCGAAATCGTCGAGCGCAATCTTGACCCCGAGCGCGCGAAGCTGGTTCAGCGTCGCCAGTGCGGCGTCGTCGTCGGCGATCAGCACGGCTTCGGTGATCTCGAGTTCGAGACGGCGCGGGTCGAGCCCGCTCTCGGCGAGCGCAGCGGCGACCTTCAGCGACAGCGTTTCCGACTTGAACTGGATCGGCGAGACGTTGACGGCGATGCGGACGTGGGCCGACCAGGTCGCGGCTTCCGCGCAGGCGGTGCGCAACACCCACTGCCCGATCTCCTCGATCAGGCCGGTTTCCTCGGCGATCGGAATGAAGTCGGCGGGCGAGACCATGCCCCGCACCGGATGCCGCCAGCGCAACAACGCCTCGCAGCCGGTGACGTCGTCGGTCTTCAGATCGACCAGCGGCTGGTAGTGGATTTCGAACTCCTCCTCCGCCAGCGCCTTGCGCAGATCGCGTTCGATCTCGCGGCGTCGGTTGGCTTCGGCTTCCATTGCCGGGTCGAAGAAGCGGTAAGTCCTGCGGCCGGCCGCCTTGGCGGCATACATGGCGAGGTCGGCGCTCTTCAGCAGGCCGAACAGGTCGGTGCCATGGCGCGGCGCGATCGCGATCCCGATCGAGGCATCGCTGGCGAGCTGGTGGCCGTTGCAGTCGAACGGCGTCCGCAGCGCCTGATAGATCCGCTCGACCAATACACTGACATCTGCATCGCTCTCGACGTCATGCTGCAGGATGGCAAATTCATCGCCGCCGAGACGTGCGATGAAGTCGGCGGCCCCGACCGACTCGCGCAGCCGTTCCGCGACGCCCTTGAGAAATTCGTCGCCGATCAGATGGCCGAGCGAATCGTTGATCGCCTTGAACTCGTCGATGTCGATATAGAGGATCGCAAACTGGGTGCTCGCGGTCTCCAGCAGCAAGCCTTCCGCGTGGCGCTGGAACAGCGTCCGGTTCGGCAGGCTGGTCAGCGGATCGTAATGGGCGAGATGCTCGATCTGGGCCTGGACGCGCCTGACCTCGGTGACGTCTTCCAGCGTCGTAGCCCAGCCGCCGTCAGGCGAGCGCTTGTAGATCAGGCGTATCGTACGGCCGTCGGGCGTCGACGTGATCGTCTCGTTGATGCCGCCTTTGGGATCGAGGAATTTGGCGCAATAGCTGTCGACGTCGCCGACAAAGGTGCCCTGCTGCTGGCGGTGCAGGATGAGGTCGCGCAAATGGCAGCCGGGTTTGACGATCTCCGGCGAGACACCGAACATGTCGATATATTGCTGATTGCAAACCACCAGCCGCCCGGTTTTGTCGAACAGCAGCAATCCCTGCGCCATGTTGTTGATGGCGATGTCGAAATGCTGGCTCTTTTCCGACAGCTTTTGCTGCGCCGATTTATGCTGGCGCTGCATCTGGCGCACGATGAAGAAAATCATCACAACGACGACGAGGACGGCCAATACCGCGGCAAAGGACTGCAGCTTGGTCTGCGCCCGCCAGTCGGCCAGCGCGGTCGCCGTATCGGTCGCCGCGACGATGACAATCGGGAAATGAATCAGCGGCTTGACGGAGCCGATCTGGTCGGTACCGAGGCTGCCGGTGAACCGTCCCGAAATATCGCCGCCATGCTCCATCGCGATCCGGAACTGGCGCATTCCCGAGACGTTGCGGCCGACATATTTGTCGTTCTGCGGGTAGCGCGCGATGATGGTGCCGTCGTGATGGATGACGGAAATTCCGGTGTCGCGCCCCAGCGCCAGCGACGCGACAAAGTTCTCGAAATGCTCAGGCCGCAGCGCCCGGCTGGCGAAGCCAACAATCTCGCCGCGGCGGTTGACGATCTTGCGCGCGAACACCGTGGTCCACAGCCCCGTCACCTTGCTGGTCACGGGCTCGACGATCACGTCCGACGTCGCTTTCCCCGACGCAAAGTCCTTGTAGTATTGCCGATCGGCGATCGAGACGTCGGGTACCGGCCAGACCTCGGTCGCGTTGATCAGCTTGCCGGCAGCGTTGTACAGGTGCATGCCGCCGGGCTTCGGCAGCGCCTCGAGCTTGGTGCGCAGCATTTCATGTGCCGACAACGTCGACATCGAGCGCTCGAATTCTTCGGCGGTCTCGCCGGCGCTCGCCTGCATGTAGGCGATGACTTCGTTGTGGACGTGCTGGAGATCCTTGAGCTGCTGGTCGAAATGCCGCGACAGCAGCAGCGCCGTGTTGTTCTGTTCGCGCTCGGCGACTTCGAGGGCGCGCTGGCGGAATTCAGTGGCGAAGTAGGCGGTGCCGAGTCCAATCGCGATCACGACGGTTGCGCCGCACAGGACCAGCCACTGGATCACACCGAATCTGAATCGCGACAACATCCCGCCGATCGATCCGCGCAGGCTTCCCGTCATGACACCCTGAGATGAACGTTCCAGCATTATCGCTGCCCCCACAGGTGCTTCTTGTAGGGGAACTCTACCCAAGGGGCCGTTAGCAAAGTGAGTTATCGCGAGGTTAAAGAAGCCGTGAAGGGAATGCGCTGGAGCAACAGCCGGAAATCAGGCCATCGCCTTTGCCATCTCGTCGTCGTCGGCGGTCGCCGCTTCCCTCATGCTGCACTCGATCAGGGAACCGTCGATGGTGAACTTCGAGAACGGCGACAGCGGGGAGTCGACCCGCAAGGCCGCGAAAAACTGGGCGTCGCCCGGGCTCTTCAGGAAGAAGCGGATGTGGCTGCCGGACAGCGAATCCCGCGACAGCCAGACGATCCCGGAGAACAACGCCACCATGATCTGCGCGTATTGCGCCATGTCGGCAATCCCGAGTTCGTAGACCGGCGACAGCGTGGTGAAGCGCGCGCGCAAGGTCGGGTCGGGATATTTGCTCATCATGATGCGGCTGACCTGGCACACCGCATGCGACTTGTCGCCTTCGGACAGGCAGAACAGGCTCGGGTTTCGATCGTCCTTGATCAGGTTGTCGAGCACGGCATAGCTGCCGAACGCCAGCGTGGAATAGTCCTCGCCGACGGCTTCAGCATCCTTCTTCCACTGGCTCTTGATCGAGCGCCAGGCCTTGTCCGGCTCTTTCATCGGCAGCAAGCGCATGACTAACCAAAGGTTAATGCAGGAAGTGATTAAAGCGATTTTATCGGCCGCCCCTAAACGTTTGCTTACGTGAGTACCGGGTGGAACCGGTATTTATGCGGACTCGGCGCTTTTCAATCTGAGAGGTGATTTCAACCACGCCACACTCTGAGGATGTCAGGGAGAGACGCCCGCCCGGATGTGGCCGATGCGGTATCCGGGACGCCCGGGTTTTGGTATGCTCCACGTTTTGACGACACCAATTTCCGTATTTTTATTCGCTGGAGCATTTTCATGAAGACGTTCGTGGCAGCAGCGCTGGTTTCAATCGCGATCACTTCGCCTCTGTCGGCGCAACGGCTCGTCGATCCGAGCAAGGTGGCCCCGGAATACCGGGAAGCGGCGGAAAAGCGCCGCGCCGAACAGATCAGGCAGCAGGAATGCGCGCACAAGGCGGATACGGAAAAGGTGATTGCGCGGGACCGCACCGCCTTTCTGCTGCAGTGCCTTGAAGCCGACGCCGGCAAGTAGCCCAGGGACGGATCCCGAGGCCCCAGATATTCAACACCTTGGGCGCGAATTTCTGCTTCACTGCGCCGGATGAATGATTTCACCCACTCCGTCGCCGCCGCGCTTTCGCTGATCGGCCACCTCGATTCCGAACTGGTCGCCATTGTCTGGCTGTCGCTGCGCGTCAGCCTGTCGGCCACCCTGATTGCGCTCGTGATCGGCGCGCCGCTCGGCATTCTGCTTGCGATTACCCGGTTTCGCGGCCGACAGGTCCTGATCGTGCTGGCCAACGCCATGCTCGGGCTGCCGCCCGTCGTGGCCGGGCTGGTGCTTTATCTGCTGCTGTCGCGGTCGGGCGCGCTGGGCTCTGCCGGATTGCTGTTCACGCCGTCGGCCATGATCATCGCGCAAGTCATGCTGGGGACACCGATCGTGATTTCGCTGGTGCATCGGCCGGTTTCGCTGCTGTGGGCCGAGTATGCCGATCTCGCCCGCACCGACGGCCTGTCGCATCTTCGCTGCGTCACGCTGATGATTTCGCTCGGCCGGGTTTCGCTGCTCACCGCCTTTCTTGCCGCCTTCGGCCGCGCGATCGCCGAGGTCGGTGCCATCCTGATCGTCGGCGGCAACATTCGCGGCTACACCCGCACCATGACGACGGCGATCGCGCTGGAAACCAGCAAGGGCGAGTTGTCGCTCGCGCTCGGACTTGGGCTGGTGCTGGTGTCGCTCAGCGTCACCGTCAGTACGGTAGCGTTCCTGCTATTGGGGCGCGTTGGGGAAAAATAGCTGCTCGCCGCCGACCTTGTAGTCGGCGATGGTTTTTTGCCCCTCCGCCGAGATCAGCCAGTCGATGAAGGCCTGACCGTCCCTGACCTTGACGCCGGCATGTTTGGCCGGATTGACCAGCATCACGCCATACTGGTTGAACAGCCGCCGGTCACCCTCAGTCAGCACCGCGAGCTCGCCGCGGTTCTTGAACGACAGCCAGGTGCCGCGGTCGGAAAGCAGGTAGGCATTCGACGACGACGCCATGTTCAGTGCGGCACCCATGCCCTGCCCGATCTCGCGATACCAGTCGCCCTTGACCGCGGCGAGATCGACGCCGGCTTCCTTCCACAACCGCAGTTCCGCCTCATGGGTACCGGAACGGTCGCCGCGCGAAACAAACGTAACCTTCGCCGCCGCGATCTTCCGCAAGGCATCGGCGACGTCTCTTCCGCCGGCGATTTTCGCCGGATCAGCCTTCGGTCCGACCACCACGAAATCATTGTACATGACATCCGAGCGTTTCACGCCGAACCCTTCGGCGAGGAATTTCTCTTCCGCCACCTTGTCATGGACGAACACCACGTCGGCGTCGCCGCGGCGGCCGATGTCGAGCGCCTGCCCGGTGCCGACGGCAACGACCTTGACGCCGATGCCGGTCGCCGCGTTGAAGCGCGGCAGCAGATAGCCGAACAATCCGGATTGCTCGGTCGATGTCGTCGAGGCGACGGTGATCGTTCGTTCCTGTGCGGATGCGCCGCAGACGAATGCGAGGCTGAGGACGGCGGCGGCGAGACGTTTCATACTGTGTTCCCTGATGACGAATGCGAACATTATAACATTCGCCGCGAAGTCGAAAGACGCGGCTTGAACCCGCAGCCCGCGAGCGCTAATCAACACTGCATGGAAGCTCAATTCAGCACATTGCCGTCCGGTCGGCGGGCAACAGCGCGCCGCTGGCGGCGGCTGCTTGCCGCGCTGATTTCGGTGGCGTTCGTACTGTCGTTCTTCCATGGCCTGAGTTCCGATCGCGACGACGGCGCGCCAACGATCTCGATCGCGCAGGTGATCGACACAACCGGCAAAGCTCCCGCCCATCCGGCGCCGCTTCATGGCGACCACTGCCTGACACATCTGACGTCGGTAACGACGCAGGAAACCTCGATCGCGATCAACTCTGTCGCGCATGGCTACCGCATCGTCAGCGTGCGGTCGCCCGACGGCGCCTGCCCGCGCTCTCCCTTCGAACCGCCACGCGCCTGATCCGGCCGAACTGACCGCTGCTGCGCGAATGCGGGCGGCGGATCTCCTCGCACATATCGATGTCGCAGCAGCCGCAGGCGTTCGCCCGTGGCTTGCGGGAAAGCGCACATGAAACGGATCGCCATCTTCCTCGCCGGCATTTTTGTCGGCATCGCCCTCATTGTCGCTGCCGCCGTCTCGACCGGCCGGCCGCTGTCGCTCGAATTCAAATCTGCGGAGATGGCGGCTGCGGCAACGCCGAAAGCCGAGGCCACGCACGACGGCCCCGAGCGGATCGATCTGGCGGAAGACCAGATCCGGGACGCCGGCATCACGCTCGCGCCCATCGCCGGCGGTTCGCTGAAGCGTCACTTCCTGGCGCCCGGTTCGCTGGTTCCCGATGCCGACCACATCGGCCGGGTCTCGGTCCGAGTGCTGGCAACGGTTGCGGAGTTGCGCAAGCGGCTCGGCGACAGCGTCGAGAAAGGCGAGATCGTCGCCGTAATCGAGAGCCGCGAAGTCGCCGACGCCAAAAGCGAATACCTCGCGGCGCGGCTGACCAACGACCTGCAGCAAACCCTCTACACCAGACAGAAGACCCTGGTCGAAACCCGGGCGATCTCCGAGAACGAATTCCTGCGCACCCGCCTCTCCGCCAATGACGCGCAGATCAAGCTCGACGGCTCCAGGCAGAAACTGTTTGCACTCGGCCTGTCGGAAAGCGAAATCGCCGACCTGCCGAACCAGCCGCAGCAAGCGCTGCACAAGCAATTCCTGCGCGCGCCGATCTCGGGCCGCGTTTCGGAACGCCGGGTCGATCTCGGCGGACTGATCGGGCGCGAAGGCCAGGAGAGCGAGTTATTCGTCATCGTCAATCTCGACGACGTCTGGGTCGATCTGGCGGTGTCGCCCGAGGACATCGCGTCGGTGCGCGAAGGCGGCCCGATCACGGTGCGCGCCATCGGCTCCGGCGACGAGGCGCGGGCACAGGTGATCTTCGTCAGCCCGCTGCTCGACCGTGAAACCCGCAACGCCCGCGTCATCGCCACCATGGCGAACGCCGACCATCGCTGGAAACCGGGCACATTCATTACCGCCGAAGTGCCGCTCGAAGGCGCGCCCGCGAAGTTGCTGGTTCCCCGCACGGCGCTGCAGAGCGTCAAGGGAAAGCCGACGCTGTTCGTCCGGGACGTGAGCGGCTTCGAGGCCCGTCCGGTGCGAACCGGTCGCGAGGACGACGATGACGTCGAGATCCTCAGCGGCGTCGCCGCCGGCGAGACCGTGGCTATCGCCAACAGCTTCATTTTGAAGGCTGAGCTCGAAAAGACCGATGCGGAGCACGGCCATGATTGAAGGGATCGTCGACCTTTCGATCCGGCGCCGCTGGGCCGTCGTTGCATTCAGCATCGTAGTCACGATGCTGGGCGGCTGGGCGCTCACCATGCTGCCGATCGATGCGGTGCCCGACATCACCAACAAGCAGGTACAGATCAACACCACGGCACCCGCGCTGTCGCCGGCGGAAATCGAAAAACAAATCACCTTTCCGATCGAAACTGCGCTGGCCGGCGCGCCCGGGCTCGAAAGCACCCGCTCGCTGTCGCGCAACGGTTTCTCGCAGATCACGGCCGTTTTCAGCGAGGCGACCGATATCTATTTCGCGCGCCAGCAGATCGGCGAACGGCTGACGGAAGTCCGCAGCCGTCTGCCGCAAGGCATCGAACCGCATATCGGTCCGACCTCGACCGGGCTCGGCGAAATCTACATGTGGACGGTGCACTTCGCCGGCATGCCGGCGACATCCGATGCTGCCCCCGGCTTGCAGAGCGACGGTCGTTTTCTGACGCCCGAAGGCGTGCTGCTCACCGGCGATGTCGAAAAGAGCGCCTACCTGCGCACGGTACAGGACTGGATCGTGAAGCCGCAAATCAGGATGGTGCCGGGCGTTGCCGGCGTCGATTCGATCGGCGGCTTTCTCAAGCAGTACCAGGTCAACCCGGACGCGGCGAAGCTGATCGCGCTCGGCCTGACCTTTGCGGATGTCGCCAAGGCCATCGAAGGCAACAATGTCAGCCGCGGCGCGCGTTATATCGAGCGCAACGGCGAAGGCGTCGTGGTGCGTTCGGGCGGCCGCATCGAGAGCATCGAGGAGCTCGGCGCCGTCGTCGTCTCCACCCGCGGCGGCGTCCCGGTCCGCATCCGCGACCTCGCCACGGTTTCGATCGGCGGCGAGACCCGCACCGGAAGCGCCAGCGAGAACGGCCGCGAGGTCGTGGTCGGCACCGCGCTGATGCTGATCGGCGCCGACAGCCGCACGGTCTCTTCCGCCGTCGATGCCCGCCTGCGCGCAATCGCGCCATCGTTGCCGCAGGGAATCGAAGTCAAACCGGTACTCGACCGCACCCAACTGGTCGACGCCACCATCGGGACTGTGACGCGCAACCTTGCCGAAGGTGCTTTGCTGGTCATTGCGGTGCTGTTTGTGTTGCTTGGAAATCTCCGCGCCGCCTTGATCACCGCGCTGGTCATTCCGCTGGCGATGCTGATGACCGCGATCGGCATGTGGCGCGGCCATATCAGCGCCAACCTGATGAGCCTCGGCGCACTCGACTTCGGCCTGATCGTCGACGGCGCCGTGATCATCACCGAGAACAGCCTGCGGCATCTCGCCGAACGGCAACGCGAACTCGGCCGCATCCTAACTCAGGAAGAACGCCTTGCCACGGTGCGGGCCTCCACCGTCGAGATGATCCGGCCGAGCCTTTGCGGGCAGGCCATCATCCTGCTGGTCTATGTGCCGCTGCTGACGTTCACCGGCGTCGAAGGCAAGATGTTTGAGCCGATGGCGCTGACCGTGATCCTGGCACTGGCCGCGGCGTTCGTGCTGTCGCTGACCTTCGTTCCCGCCCTGATCGCGCTGGCGATCCGCGGCCGCGTCCAGGAAAGCGAGAACCGGATCGTAGCTTCGTTAAAGCGGTTATACCGGCCGCTGCTGAACCAAGCGATCACGGCACCCGTCCCGGTCGTTGCGACCGCCATCGTTCTGTTTGCCGCCGCCCTGTTCGGCTTCACGCGGCTCGGCCAGGAATTCATCCCGGCGCTCGACGAGAAGAACATCGCGATGAATGCGCTGCGCATTCCCAGCACTTCACTGTCGCAGTCGCAGGCCATGCAACTCCGCGTCGAGCAAACGGTGAGCCTTTTTCCCGAGGTGGCCCTGGTGTTCTCCAAGACCGGCACGGCCGAGATGGCGAGCGACCCGATGCCGCCGAACGCATCCGACACGTTCATCATCCTGAAGCCGCGCGACCAATGGCCGGACCGGTCGCTCACCAAGGAAGGGCTGATCGAGCGGATCGCGGCGGCCGTCAACCGGCTGCCCGGCAATGTCTACGAGTTCACCCAGCCGATCCAGATGCGCTTCAACGAACTGCTCGCCGGCGTGCGCGGCGACATCGCCGTCAAAGTGTTCGGCGACGAGTTCGAGCTGATGCAAAAAGCCGCCAGCGAAGTCGCCGCGGCGGTGCGCACGGTGCGCGGCGCCACCGACGTCAAGGTCGAGCAGGCCGGCGGCCTTCCGGTGCTGGAGATCAAGGTCGACAAATCGGCGATTGCGCGGCGCGGCCTCAGCGTGTCGGCGGTGCAGGAGGTGATCGGCGCGGCGGTCGGCGGCCAGGAGGCCGGCGTAGTCTTCGAGGGCGACCGCAGTTTCGACATCGTGGTGCGATTGCCGGAAAGCGTACGCTCCGACCTGGAGGCGCTCGGCAACCTGCCGGTGGCGCTGCCGCGGGCAACGCCGAGCTCACCAGTGCAAAGCCTCGCGCTCAACCGTGTTGCCCGGTTTTCCTTCGCCGAGGGTCCGAACCAGATCAGCCGTGAGAACGGCAAGCGCCGCATCGTCGTGACCGCCAATGTGCGCGGGCGCGATCTCGGCTCGGTGGTGGAGGAAGCGCAGGCGCGCGTCAAACAGAACGTTCGCCTGCCGCCGGGATACTGGATGACCTGGGGCGGGCAGTCCGAGAATCTGGCGGCCGCCCGGCAAAAACTCGCGATCGTGGTTCCCTCCTGTTTTGCGATGATCTTCCTGCTGTTGCTGGCGGCGATGGGATCGGCGCGCGACGCGCTCCTGGTGTTCAGCGCGGTGCCGCTGGCACTCACCGGAGGCGTCTTCGCGCTATGGCTGCGCGGCATGCCGTTCTCGATTTCGGCGGCCGTCGGCTTCATCGCGCTGTCAGGTGTCGCAGTCCTGAACGGGCTGGTGATGCTGAGTTACATCCGGCAACTCCGCGAGCGCGGCGCACCGCCGGCTGAAGCGATCGAGAACGGGGCGCTGACCCGGTTTCGTCCGGTCGTGATGACCGCGCTGGTCGCCGCCCTCGGCTTCGTGCCCATGGCATTTGCCACCGGCACGGGGGCCGAAGTACAGAAGCCGCTTGCCACCGTCGTGATCGGCGGCCTGATCAGCGCCACGCTGCTGACGTTGGCGGTCCTGCCGGCGCTCTACGCACGCTACGGCCGAGCGGCCGCCAAGCCGTTATCTGCCGCGACGCCGGCGATATCGCCGCAGCCTTCGCCTTGAAAGCGAAGGCTGCGGACGACGCGATTCAGCTCACCTCGACTGCATGGGTGGCTCGACCACCAGCGCCACGATCCGCCGCACCAGCGGCAACACCACCAGCAGGGTCGGAAACGCCACCAACCAGGACAGCGCCCAGGCGGTTGGCCAGGTCCCGAGGAACGCCGGCGTCGGCCCAAGACTTTTCAGCGTCGAGATCGCTGACACGACGAACGTCATCAGGACGGACAGGATGAATGGCAGCACCACCGGCGCATAATGCGGCGGCAGCCTTCGAATAAAGGACATATCGGTCTCTTTGGAAATTCTGGTCGGTCGATCACGTGACTTCGGACATAACGCAGATATCCCGACCATGACGGGTTAATGCGTTGCCTCACGTGAGACGCTTACGGCGCTTGGTAGCGGCAACCCAGATTTAGGCGAAGCGTGGGGAGCGGACAAGCGAAATCACCGCAAAAGCGTCTATAATGGCTCCAAACCAGCGGTCGCGTGTCCAGCACCAAAAGCCCGTTGACCGAGCCGGGTTACCTGTAACAAATCTGTCGCAGACCAAAACTAAACGGAGGCACGGCAAATCGCCGGAATGGCCTCTGATGGGGAGAACCTGATGCGCCGCACAACCGTGTTGCTGTCCGCCAGCCTGATCGCGCTCACCGCAACCGCCGCATCGGCGCAAAACGCCGCGCCGCGCAACCTGATCCTGTTCGTGCCGGACGGCCTGCGCGGTCGGATCGTGTCGCCGCAAACCGCGCCGGCGATGGCCGAGGTTCGCGACAAGGGCGTCAATTTCAAGAATTCGCACTCGCTGTTCCCGACCTTCACCATGGCCAACGGCTCGGCGATGTCGACCGGCCATTACCTCGGCGATACCGGCGTGTTCTCAAACACGATCTTCACCGGCTACACCTCGGTGCCGGCCGGCAACACCGTCGTTCCCTTCATCGAAAACGACGCCGTGCTCGGCGACATCGACGAGCACTTCAGCGGTGATTACCTCAACGAGGAAACCCTGCTGAAGATGGCGCGCGCACAGGGCTTCTCCACCGCCGCAATCGGCAAGCTCGGCCCCACCCTGCAGTTCGACCACGCCGATCGCGGCAAGACCACCATCGTGATCGACGATTCCACCGGCGGCAAAGCCGGCGTGCCGCTGTCGGACGAAATGAAGGACGCGCTGGCCAAGGCCAACCTGCCGGTGGCAACACCCTCGCGCGGCGACAATGGCAAGGCCGGCGACGCCAAGACGCCGGGCACCACCAAGGCCAATGTCGAACAGCAGGCCTACATGGCCAATGTCGCAGCGAAGGTGGTGCTGCCGATGTTCAAGGCGCGCAACAAGCCGTTCGTGCTGGTGTTCTGGTCGCGCGATCCCGACGGCAGCCAGCACAATACCGGCGACAGCCTCAATACCATCACGCCGGGGATCAACGGCCCGACCTCGATGGCCGGCATCAGGAACGCCGACGACAACCTCGCCCGCTTGCGCAAGGCCCTCGACGAGCTCGGCCTCGCCGCCTCGACCAACATCATGATCTCCTCCGACCACGGGTTCTCGACGATTTCGAAGGAAAGCAAGACCAGCCCGGCGGCAAAGATATCCTACGCCGACACGCCGAAGGATTTCCTCCCCATGGGATTCCTCGCGCTCGATCTGGCCAAGGCGCTGGACCTGCCGCTGTTCGATCCGAACGACAAAAACGCGCCGGTCGCCGCAGGCGCCCATCCCAGGGCCGGCAACGGCGTATTGGGCAAGGATCCGACCAGGCCCGACGTCGTGATCGCCACCAACGGCGGATCTGATCTCGTCTACATTCCCGGCAAGGATCGCAAGCTGGTCGACCGCACCGTCAAGGCGCTGCTGGAGCAGGATTACGTCAGCGGCCTCTTCGTCGACGACGAGCTCGGACGCTTCCCCGGCACGCTGCCGATGTCGCAGCTCGGCCTCAAGGGCAAGGCGGTGACACCCCATCCGTCGATCGTGGTCAATTTCCGCTCATGGTCGTCGGGGTGCGACGAGCCGACCAACTGCTCGGTGCAGGTGGCGGATACCGTGCTGCGCCAGGGCCAGGGCATGCATGGCAGCTTCAGCCGCGGCGATACGCTGAATTTCGCCGCCGCCATCGGTCCCGATTTCAAGTCGGGCTATGTCGATACCCTGCCCGTCAGCAACGCCGATATCGGCGCCACCGCCGCCAAACTCATGGGACTGACGCAAAAGTCCAAAGGCGTCCTGACCGGCCGCGTCATCACCGAAGCGATGCCGAACGGCGCGACGCCGCAGGCCTATGCCGGCACCGTGAAGTCGAAGCCGGCCGCGAACGGATTGCAGACCGTGCTGAATTTCCAGCGCGTCGGCGCCCAGCGCTATTTCGACGCCGCCGGTTTCCCGGGCCGCACGCTCGGGCTGGAAGCGGAAAGCGTCAAACAGAAGACGGCGGGGAAGTAACGCCCTCGCCTTGTCGGCAACAACCGCGGCTGCTTCGTTCCCGCGCAAGTAAAATCTTCGCGCGACCACTGCGACAAAGTAACCCGACGGGCAAATCAGAAAATGTCTGTCCAGCCCCCGTAATAAAAATATTCCCATTGCCTCGTCGGGCAAATCAAATGCATAACTCCGGCCGTCTCCCGCGATGAGAGGGGCGCTCGCGATCGTCACGACGTGCGGTGAGATGCGATGGACGCAAGGCAACGACTGACGAGCGTTGCTTGTGCGTACGGCGAAGTCGATTGGGTCCGACGCCCCGATGCAGGCGTCAAGTTCGAAGGCGGCGAAAGCTGCCCGAGAGCGATGGTGTCACGAAAAGCAGGGTCACCAGGACGATCTCGTATAAGCCGTAAAGCCGTTGCGCAGGGAAGGCCGGATGCCTCCGCCAAACCTGTATGCTCATGTGCAGCATTGTTTTTTGCACATCGCACATGAGACCGCGGGTGCGGCGCGCACCCGGTCTTCCCTGCGCCCTCTATGTTTCGAGGGCAGGTTTCCAGCAAAACTCCGGGCGTTCAGCGCCGCGAGAATGCGAACGTGTGCTCATCGCCCGTCATTCCGGGGCGATGCGAACCTGGAATGACGGCGACCAAACACAAAAACGGCGGGGACATGCCCCGCCGCTTTCGTATCCGGAAATCAGGATGCCTGACTTACATCAATCCCATGTCCATCACGCGGGGCAACTGCGCCAGCGGCAGGGCCGCCGCGCCCACCACGGTCGCGACCAGCGCGGTCAGCGTGTGGCTGCTGCGGCGCTTGCCGCGCATCTGGCCGGCGAGCCATTCCAGCACCTTGGTGTCGATCTTGTTGGCCTGTGCCGGAGCCCAGCTCTCGATGTCGGTGTCGGGCGACAGCGCCACCGTGCGCGGCGGCACCGGCAGACCGGACTCGGATGCGGTGTGATGCGCGACCGCCTTGGCCAGCAGGTCGTCGAACCGGCCATCGTCGCTGCGCTCGGCGGCGGCGTCGGAGATTTCGAACAGCGCCTCGACTTCGGCGCGGCTGACCGGCTGATGCTCGACCTCGGCCGCGGTCAGGATGCGGGCGCACCAGGCGGCGTCGTCGGCATCGAGCGTACGGGAAAAATGGATCCGGCCCTTGGTGGTGGGCCCCTCGCCGGTGATCACGCCGTCGCGCACGATGGTGAGCGCATGGGCGGCGGTCTTGCGGCAGGATGGTTCAAGCGCGGTGGAACTTTCAGCGGGCTTTTCGGCAACGGCACTAG
>Ga0209023_10002944_pt1 | contig 20673 bp, 11 predicted proteins | sample LakOneMetagenome_FD_187468 | JGI IMG/M metagenome (GOLD analysis project Ga0209023, IMG submission 187468) | Freshwater and sediment microbial communities from Lake Erie, Canada (SPAdes) (version 2) | ecosystem: Environmental > Aquatic > Freshwater > Lentic | place: Lake Erie, Canada...
GGCAGGCCGTGCTCGGAGCCGCGCGGACCCTGGCCGCCGCGGCGGCCGCCGCCGGTACCAGCGAAGCCGAAGGTGGTCTGCAGCGGATCGGGCTGCTTCGGACGGCCACTCTGCTTGCCGCCGCCGAAGGAACTGCCGGCATTGCCACGGCCCTTGCCTTTGGCGCCGCCCTGCCCGCCCTGCCCCTGCGGGCGACCTGCCGGCACGCCGGACAAGCCCTGCGGGCGGCTGCCGACACGGACCACCGGCGGACCGAATGGATCCACGTTGCGGTTGGCGTCGGCGCGGTCGATGCGGTTGCCGTCGGCGCGGTTCGGGCCCTGGGGCTGCCCCTTGCCGCCCTTGGCCTTGCCCTTGCCCTGCTCCGGTGCGCCGCCTTTCTTCTCGACCCCGAACGCGGACATCAGCGCGCGCACATCGTTTTCCTCGAGTTCTTCCCAGCGGCCGCGCTTCAGGCCCGTCGGCAGGGTCATGGCGCCGTAGCGGGTACGGATCAGGCGCGACACGGTCAGGCCGACCGCCTCGAACATGCGGCGCACCTCGCGGTTGCGGCCCTCGCCGATCACCACGCGGTACCACTTGTTGATACCTTCGCCGCCGCCGTCCTGGACTTTCGAGAACGAGGCCAGGCCGTCGTCGAGCTCGACGCCGGCGAGCAGCTTCTGGCGCATGCCTTCTTCCAGCTCGCCCAGGGTGCGCACCGCGTATTCGCGGTCGATGTTGTAGCGCGGGTGCATCAGGCGGTTGGCCAGGTCACCGGAGGTGGTGAACAGCAGCAGGCCTTCGGTATTGAAGTCGAGGCGCCCGACGGCCAGCCATTTGCCGGTCTTCATGGACGGCAGGCGGTCGAACACCGACGGACGGCCTTCCGGGTCGTCGTGGCTGACGATCTCGCCGGCCGGCTTGTGGTACACCAGCACGCGCGGCGGCTTGCTGTTGTTCACGCGGCGCTGGATCAGCTTGCCGTTGATGCGCACCGCATCGGTCGGCAGGATGCGCTGGCCGATGTGGGCCGGCTCGCCGTTCACCGACACGCGGCCGGCAACGATCAGTTCTTCCATGTCGCGGCGCGAACCCAGGCCGGCCTCGGCCAGCACTTTGTGGAGCTTGGGCGCGTCGTCGTCGGCGGTCAGGTCGCGGCGCACGGCCTTGGCCGGCTGCTGGCCGCGGCCGCCTTCGCTGGCGTCGAAAGCGTCCGAGGTGACGAAGGAGAACACGGCGTCGGCTTCATTGCCCTTGCCGCCCTGGACCTTGGCGCCCGGCTTGCCTTGCGGCTTGCCCTTGCCTTGCAGCTTGCCCTGCTGCTTTCCGCCCTGGGCCTGCTGACCCGGCTGGGCGTTCTGCTGCGGACGCTGGCTTTGCTGGCCGCGGCCCTTCTGCTGTTGATTCTGCTGGCCACGGCCGCGCCCTTCGCGCTTGCCGTCGGCCTGGCCGGCCTCGACAGGCGCCGCCTCGGCGGCCGCCTCCGGCGTGGCGGGCTGCTGCTCGATCTGGCGCGCCTCGCGCTCCTGACGTTTTTCGCGCATCTGGCGCGGGCCGCGCGGCTTGCGCGCCTCACCCTCGGGGCGGGCTTCCTGCGGCGCCGCAGCCGGATCGGCCGGGGCCGGGGCAGCAGCCGGAGCAGCAACGGCGGCAGCCGGCTGCGCCTCGGCCGCCTTGGCGGCGCGCGGCTTGCGGGCCTTCGGCGCCGGCGCGGCGTCGGGCTCGGGCGCGCCTGCTGCTTCAGTCACGGGAGCGGATTGCGCCGGCGCCGCGGCAGCCTTGCGCGTGCGCTTGGGCTTGGCGGCAGCCTCCGGCGCCGCATCCGGTGCGGCTTCCTTCGGCGCGGCCGGCTTGCGGGTGCGCTTCGGCTTGGCGGCAGGGGCGGCGTCGCCCGCGTCCACGGGCAGGGTGTCGTTCGGTTCAGTTGGGTTCATCGTTCGTATCTTTATTATGCTGACCCGGCCCAGCGGCATCTGCCGACGCGTGGTCAATATTCCGGTCAAAAATCGGGACGTCGACCGGCAGAGGGCCCGTCTCGGTATTCATATCGTCTTCATTGGCGGCGGCTTCGGCATCCGCCTTTTCGCCTGCGTTGGCGGAGGCTTCGGCATCCGCCCTCTCGAAATTCTCGTTCAGCGCCGCCTCGAGCGCCTCGAGGCTGCGGCTGTCCGGCCCTTCGCTGACCGCCTGCAGTGGCGGCAGCTGCGACAGCGAAGCCAGGCCGAGGTCGTCCAGGAACTGCCTGGTGGTGCCCAGCAGCGCCGGGCGCCCCACCACTTCGCGGTGGCCGACCACGTCGATCCAGCCGCGGTCTTCCAGCATCTTGATGGTCTGCGAGTTCACTGCGACGCCGCGGATCTCCTCGATGTCGCCGCGCGTGACCGGCTGGCGGTAGGCGATGATCGCCAGGGTTTCCAGCGTCGCGCGCGAATACTTCGGCGGCTTCTCGGGCGACAGGCGGTCGAGGTAAGGCTTCATCTCGGGCCGGCTCTGGAAGCGCCAGCCCGAAGCGAGGCTGACGATCTCGATGCCGCGCCCCTGCCAGTCCTGGCGCAATTCTTCCAGCAGAATCTTGATCGTGTCGCTACCGACGCCGGCATTGAGCTGGCGGCCATTGGCGTCGACCTCGGCGAACAGTTTCTTCATGCCGTGGATCGTCATGGGCTCGCGTGCGCACAGCAAGGCGGTCTCGAGGACGCGCTTGGCCTCGTCAGTATTCATATCGCGGTGTCGTCACGCTCAGAATGCAAGATTCAATTCAAATATACCGTCTATGCGGGTGCAATCGCGGATGCCAGGCGCGCGCCAGGGGCGGCGGTGCGAAGGTGCTGCGCAAATGCTGGAATCCAGGGCCCGGGCTGGATGCGCCGGGCTGACTTTGGCGGCGGGATAGCTTCCCATGCGCGCCACGGCTCTGTTGGTGTTTCGGCGAAACGCGAATTCGCGGGTGATACGGCGGGGGGCGTTTCTAGCAACTGGAGGGCATTGTAACCGATAAAACCCGGGAACGGACAAGGCCTCCCCTCTGAAGAAGCAGGATTGGCGTCAAATCCTGCCGCCTCGACGCGCGAATCGCTTCAGGCGGCCAGTTTTTCCGACAAAATCGCCGACACGCCGAGGAAGGCCGGGTAGTCGGCCGTGATGACGTAGGTCGGCACCGCCGCCAGGTAGGCGCTGAAACGGCCCTTCTGCTCGAAGCGGCGGCGAAAGCCCGAGGCCAGGAAGCGCTCGCCCAGGCGCGGCACGATGCCGCCGCCGATGTAGACGCCGCCCTGGGCGCCGAGCGTGATCGCCAGGTTGCCGGCGGCGGTGCCGAGCATGCCGCAGAAGGCTTCCAGCACCTCGTCGCACAGCGGGCATTCGCCGCTCAGGGCGCGGCGCGAGATCTCCGGCGCCGTCAGGCTTTCGTCCGGACGCCCCGCGCGGCTGGCCAGGGCGCGGTAGATCAGCTCGACCCCGGCGCCCGAGAGCAGGCGCTCGCTCGAGACGTGCTCGAACTCGCGCCAGGCGTACTGCAGGATCGCGACTTCGAGCTCGTTGACCGGCGAGAAGCTCACATGGCCGCCTTCGCTGCGCAGCGCGGTCCAGTGTCCGTCCGCGCCCGGCACCAGGCCGGACACACCCAGGCCGGTGCCGGCGCCCAGCAGGCCCAGCGGCGCGCCGGCCACCGCAGCGCCGCCGCCGACCTGCAGCTTCTGCGTGCCCAGGTGCGGCAGCGAGCGCGCCAGCGCGGAAAAATCGTTCACGACTTCCAGGGTGTCGAAGCCGCACTCGCGGCGCAGCGCCTCGATCGAGAACGCCCAGTGATGGTTGGTCATGCGCACCTGGTCGCCCGTCACCGGATTGGCGATGGCGACGGCCGCGTGGCGGATGCCGGCGTGGCGGCCGGCCACCTGCGGCAGCGCAAGATAGCTACGGATGGCGTCGGCCAGGGTCGCATGTTCGCCGCAGGCCAGCACCTCGATCGCCTCGAAGCGCCCGGTTGCGGTTTCCAGCGCGAAGCGGGCATTGGTGCCGCCGATGTCGGCGAGCAGGCGTGCGCCGTCCGCGAAGTCGGACGAGAGGAAAACGGGGCTGGGGGCGAGGACGGTCATTGCAGCATATTAAGAAGCGATGACCAAGCTTACTAAACTTCGTAGTGCTCTTACAAGTTATTTTTGTAGTTTAGGTACAAGCACGCAAATCGGCCTCGCTTCGTACAACAGGGAGCGGCGCAGCCCTGAAGTAGTCGAACTACCTCATCAGCACGTTGCCGGATCCATTTCCGGGCCGGCGCCGTGGTGGGCGTTCCAGGCGTCCAGGCCGCCCCTGAGGGGACGGGTGCGGTGGAAGCCATTGGACAGGAACTGCTTGGCGACCTCGGCGGCCGTCACATCGTTCGGGCAGCTGCAGTAGACGACGATGTGGCGGTTGCGGTCGAGGGTCGCCATCAGCTGCTCGGGCGGGCAGGACTTGAACACCAGGGAGCCCGGAATCGCGGCCTCGAGACCCTGCGCCGTCAGGCTGCGCGCATCGATGATGAGCGGGTCGTGGCCGGCGTCGATCAGCGCGAGCAGCTCGCGCACCTCGATGCGCGGCACGGCGGTGCGGGCGCGGTGGCGGCGGCGCTCGACGTATTTCACGGCGACGAACAGGGCCAGCATCGACACCAGGACGGACAGTGCGGTGCCGCCCATGGTCTCGAGCGTGGACAGCAGCTCGCCGACGCCGTCGTGGAACAGCACGCCCAGCAGGATGCCGGTGCCGCTCCACAGCGCGGCGCCGGTGATGGCATAGGCCAGGAAGGGACGCGCCTCGGTGCCAATGGCGCCCGACAGGGGCGCCGCGATGGTATTGAAGCCCGGGACGAACTTCGACACCAGCAGCGACTTCGCGCCGAAGCGGCGGAAGCGGTCCTCGGTCTGGTTGACGCAGGAATCCGGAGAGAGAGAAATCTTGCACAGCAGGCGCAGGATGCGCTTGCCGTAGAAACGCCCGGCGCGGAACCAGAACAGGTCGCAGATCAGGCAGGCGCCCACGGCCGCGAGCAGGCACAACTGCCAGGCAAGGTCGCCGTCGACCGACAGCGCGCCGGCCACCACCAGGATGGGAAAGGCGGGAATCGGCAGGCCGAACTGCTCGACAAGGACGATGCCGAACACGATCAGCACGCCGTAGATTTGTAGCAGTTCGATAAGCTGGAACATCGTTCTAGTGTATCCCAATTCCCTTTCGCTCACAGGCGGCCCGGCCCTGTCCTTTGGCAGGGAAACAACGGTTTCCCGTAGGGTGGTCGGCTCTGCCGACCGCGCGTTCAACTCCCGGGCGCGCAGTGGCTGATCATGACAAGTTTGGACGCGCGTTCGGCGAAGCCGAACACCCTACACACCCCGCGGAATCGCGGCAAGCAGCGTGCGCGTGTAGTCGTGCTGCGGATTGCGATACAACTCGTCCGAGTCCGTCAGCTCCACCACCCTCCCCTGCTGCATCACCATCACCTGGTCGGCGATGTACTTCACCACCGACAGATCGTGCGAGATGAAGATGTAGCTCATGCCGTATTCGTCCTGCAGGTCCTGCAGCAGATTCAGGACCTGCGCCTGCACCGACACGTCCAGCGCCGACACCGATTCGTCGCACACCAGGATTTCCGGCCGCATCGTCAGGCAGCGCGCGATCGCGATGCGCTGGCGCTGGCCTCCGGAAAACTCGTGCGGGTAGCGATGGAAGGCCTGTTCGGGCAGCCCCACGCGCTTGAGCAGGTGGTGCGCCGTCGCGACCCGCTCGGCGTCGTTCGCGCCGATGCGGTGGATGCGCATCGGCTCGAGCAGGATCTGCCCGACCGTGAAGCGCGGGTTCAGCGAGGCGTAGGGATTCTGGAAGATGATCTGGATGCGGCGTTTATAGGCCTGGTAGTCGCGCTCCGGCATGCCGAGCAGATCCCGGCCGTCGAACAGGGCGCTCCCTCTAGTTGCGCGGTGCAGGCGCAGCAGGGTCAGGCCGACCGTGGTCTTGCCCGAGCCAGATTCGCCGACCACGCCCAGGGTCTTGCCGCGCCCCAGGGTAAAGGACACGTCGCGCACCGCCTGGAATTCGCGCTTCCTGAACAGGCCCTCGCGCAGCCAGAAGCTCTTGGCCAGGTTCTTCACCACCAGCAGCGGCTCGTCGGACGGATCGGTGCCGCGGCTGCGCTGCGGCAGGGCTTCGTCGGGCCGGATGCGCCCGCCGGTGTAGTCCTCGATCACCGGCAGGCGCAGCGGCCGCTCGTCCAGCTTCGGGCGGCAATGCAGCAGCGCGCGCGTATAGGCGTCGCGGGGCGCGCCGAACACCTGCCTGGCCGCGCCCTCTTCCCGCACCTCGCCATCGCGCATGACGATCACGCGGTCGGCGATCTCGGCGACCAGCCCGAGGTCGTGGGTGATGAAGAGCACCGCCATGCGGTGCTTCTTCTGCAGGCGCGCGATCAGCTCCATGATCTGCTTCTGGATGGTCACGTCCAGCGCCGTGGTCGGTTCGTCCGCGATCAGGAGCTTGGGCTCGCAGGCGATCGCCATCGCGATCATCACGCGCTGCTGCTGGCCGCCCGACATCTGGCTCGGGTAGGCGTCGATCTTCAGCGCGGGGTCGGGAATGCCGACTTCCGCCAGCAGCGCCAGGGTGCGCGCCCGCGCCTGCCTCGCCGTCATGCCCATGTGCCGGCGCAGCACCTCGCCGATCTGGTAGCCGACCGTGAATACCGGATTGAGCGAGGACATCGGCTCCTGGAAGATCATCGCGATGTCCTTGCCGCACAACGCCCGGCGCGCGGCCGGCGGCAGGTCGAGCAGTTCGCGTCCATCGAAGCGCGCGCTGGAACCGGGTGCGACGATGGTCGTCTCCGGCGGCAGCAGCCCCATTACGGCCAGCGAGCTGACCGACTTGCCGCTGCCGGACTCGCCGACCAGCGCCACCGTGCTGTTTCTCGGCACGTCGAAGGATACGCCCTTCACGGCCTCGACCGTGTTCTTCCTGTCGACGCGGAAGGCGATGCGCAGGTCGCGCACCTGGAGCAGGATGTCCTCGTTCATTTGAGCTTCGGATCGAGTGCGTCGCGCAGCGCGTCCGCGAACAGGGAAAAGGCCGTCACCAGCACCGCCATCGCGCCACTGGCCGCCGCCAGCTGCCACCATTTACCGAGGATCAGCTCGTTCTGCGCTTCATTGAGCATGCTGCCCCAGGACACCACGCCGACCGGCACGCCGAAGCCCAGGAAGGACAGGATCACCTCGGCCTTGATGAAGCCGACCACCAGGATCGACATCTGCACCAGGGCCACATGGGCGACATTGGGCAGGATGTGGCCGAACATGCGGCGCCAGGCGGACGCCCCGATCGCATCGGCCGCCATCACGTATTCGCGCGCCTTGTGCTTGATGTACTCGGCGCGCATCAGGCGGTAGGGGCCGGTCCAGCCGGTCAGGCCGAGGATCAGCACGATGGTCGTCACCCCTTTCTGCTGCAGCACGGCCGCCACCGTCAGGATCATCAGGATCGAGGGAATCGAGGTGAAGATGCTGTAGAACCAGTTGAACAGGTCGTCCACCACGCCGCCATAAAAACCCGAGAACGCTCCGAACAGAGTGCCCAGCGCCACCGCGACCAGGGCCGCCACCAGGCCGACGACGATCGAGGTCTCGCCGCCCTTGATGGTCTTCTTGACGATGTCGTGGCCCCACTTGTCGGCCCCGAAAGGCAGGGTGGTCGCCTTTTCCACGGGCGGATGGCTGGCGCGGACCTGCGCCTTGAGTTCGGCCAGTTCGGGGCCCAGGGGATCGAAGGCGTTCGGCGGCGTCTCGCGCGGCAGCCGGGCCGCGGCCAGGGCGCGGGCGCCCGCGTCCGCACCGATGAAGGTCGGCGGCGCATAGTTGACGGCCACCTCCTCTTCCCAGTCGGCGGCGAGCAGGCCGCCGGCAGAGAGCAGCAGCATCGCGAGGAAGGCGGCGACCACGGCCAGCGCCCCCATGGCGACGCGGTCGGCGCGCAGGCGGCGCCAGGCCAGCGCCCACAGGCCGGGGGATGCGGCGTGCGGCGTCATGCGAGCTGCACCCGGGGATCGACGGCCTGGTACAGCAGGTCGGCCAGCAGGTTGAACACCATGGTCGCGGCGGCGACATACACCGTGATCGCCTTGATCACGGGGAAGTCGCTGCGCTCGACCGCCAGGATCACTTCCCGGCCGATGCCGGGGATGCCGAAGAAGCGCTCCAGCAGGAAGGCGCCGATGAGCAGGGCCGGCAGGTTGGCCATGACGTGGGTGATGATGGGGATGGCCGCATTCCTCAGCACGTGCACCCACACCACGCGCCGCTCGCTCAGTCCCTTGGCGCGCGCGGTGCGCACGTAGTCCTGGTTGACTTCGTCGAGCACAAAACTACGATACAAGCGTAAGGTCGGCGCAATCGATACTGCGAGGCCGATGATGATCGGCAGCAGCGCATAGCGCAGCAGGTTCTCGCCCAGGCCATTGCCCCAGCCCTGCACCGGGAACAGCCCCATCTCGTAGGCGAACACGTACTGGAACACGATGATGTAGACCAGGATCGAGATCGACATGCTGACCGTGCAGGCCACCATCACCGCGCGGTCGGTGAGCGAACCGCGCACGAACGCGATGCCGAGCGCCAGCGCGATGCCGAGGACGGTTTCGAGGATGGTGAGCGGCACCAGCACGGTGAGCGAAGGTCCCAGGCGGCTGGAGAGGATGTGCGACACCGGCTCGCCCGTGCTCCAGGCGTTGCCGAAGTCAAAGGTGAGGATCTGCTTGACGAAGATCCACAGCTGGACCGCATACGGCTGGTCGGTGCCGAGCTGGCGCCGGATGTTCTCGATGGCGGCCGTGTCGGCCATCTTCCCGGCCAGCAGGTAGGCCGGGTCGCCGCCGACCCAGTTGAACAGGACGAAGACCAGCACCACGACCCCGAACATGGTCGGCAGCATCTGCCACAGGCGCCGGACGATAAAACTCAGCATGGAATTCCCGGATGGTTGGAGCGCCTATTCTGCCGTCTTGCCGCGCCGACAGCCATTCCTTTTCATCAGCCCGTCATAACGTAGGGTGGACGAGTCCCCCGTCCGCGCGTTCAGCCAGCAATGGAACCGCCGCGCAGGCAGCATTCCCCAGGTTTGAACGCGCGGACGGCAAAGCGTGTTTCGGTCCACAGGACCGAAACACCCCTACTCCTGACGCACGCGGCGCTGGCGCAAGGCGGCCGCCAGCCCTTCGAGCACGCCGATGCTGGTCTCCCAGTCGATGCAGCCGTCGGTGACCGACTGCCCATAGGTCAGTTCCTTGCCCGGCACCAGGTCCTGGCGGCCGCCCACCAGGTGCGACTCGATCATCACGCCGACGATGCGGTCGTCGCCGCCCGCGATCTGGGCGGCGATGTCGGCGCACACCGGCACCTGGTTCTGCGGGTTCTTGCTGCTGTTGGCGTGCGAGGCGTCGATCATCAAGCGGCTGGCCAGGCCGTTGGCGGCCAGCTGCCTGCACGCGTCCTCGACGCTGGGCGCGTCGTAGTTCGGGCTCTTGCCGCCGCGCAGGATGATGTGGCAGTCCTCGTTGCCCGAGGTCGACACGATCGCCGAGTGGCCGCCCTTGGTCACCGACAGGAAGTGGTGCGGCTGCGACGAAGCCTTGATGGCGTCGGCCGCGATCTTGATGTTGCCGTCGGTACCGTTCTTGAAGCCGACAGGGCAGGACAGGCCGGAAGCGAGCTCGCGGTGCACCTGCGACTCGGTGGTGCGCGCACCGATGGCGCCCCAGCTCACCAGGTCGGCGATGTACTGCGGGCTGATCACGTCGAGGAACTCGGTGCCGGCCGGCAGGCCCAGCTCGTTGATGTCGCGCAGCAGCTCGCGCGCCATGCGCAGGCCGTCGTTGATGCGGAAGCTGTTGTCCATGTAGGGGTCGTTGATCATGCCCTTCCAGCCGACCGTGGTGCGCGGCTTCTCGAAGTAGACCCGCATCACGATCTCGAGCTCTCCCTTGAAGCGCTCGCGCTGCTCGACCAGGCGGCGCGCATACTCGAGCGCGGCCTTCGGGTCGTGGATCGAGCAGGGGCCGACCACCACCATCACGCGGTCGTCCTGGCCGTGCAGGATGCGATGCAGCGCCACGCGCGCACCCGCGGCGGTGCGTTCGGCCGCCGGCGTTACCGGAAACTCGCGGATCAGGTGCGAGGGCGGCGTCAGTTCCTTCATTTCGCGGATGCGTAAGTCGTCGGTGCGAGGCATGCTGTACTCCGTGTTGTGCTGGGCTATAAACGAAAAAACCGCCATCGCTGGCGGTTTGTCTGGATTGCGTCGGACTGTTCTTTGTAATTGCGTGAACCTGCCGCTACTCCACCGCCAAGGGGCTGGAATGGCTAAAGTAAAAGTGGCGGCTAAAGAAAACGGTGTGGCGCATGCGGTGTCCGGTAGGGTCGGGGTCGACCATGTCTGATTGACTATAACAACATTGCATGAAGCTTGGCAAGCTCTTTGTCGCTTGTCCAGACAAGCTTCTTCGTGGCTCGGCCGCGTCTTGCAAAGAGCAGATTTGGCGACTGGTTGCGCGAACCACACAGACCTTCCTTCCCTTTCCGAGCACTTTGAGCGGGATCAGTCGCCGTTCATTAATCGGTGCAACAGTCCCTCCAAGCCCCGCCGGTTTTCCGCTTTGCTTGCGTTCTCGCAAGAAAATTATCTTGCGACATTGATCGTACTCAAGGTGAGGACTACGGGAAAACCCAACCACTGGAGTCCGGACATGACTGAAACCCTGCTCTCGCGCGCCTTGCGGCGCATCTTCGCCGGCGGCGGCGCCGTCGGCCTGGCCATACTCGCGGTGCCGCCGGAAGCGCTCGCGCAGGAGGCGGCGCCCAAGCCCGTCGCCCGCGTCGAAATCACCGGCTCGAACATCCGCCGCGCCCAGGCCGAGACCGCCTCCTCGGTGCAGACCGTGAACCGCGCCGACATCGAACGCTCGGGCAAGACCACGGTCGCCGAGCTGCTCCAGACACTGGCGGTCGACAACTCGGGCTCGGTGCCCATGACCTTCGGCGGCGGCTTCGCCTCGGGCGCCTCCGGCATCTCGCTGCGCGGCCTCGGCACCGCCTCGACGCTGGTGCTGCTCAACGGCCGCCGCATGGCGCCCTACGGCCTGGCCGACGACGGCCAGAAGGTGTTCTCCGACCTCAACGTGATTCCCACCGACGCCGTCGAGCGGGTCGAGATCCTCAAGGACGGCGCCTCGGCGATCTACGGCTCCGACGCGATCGCCGGCGTGGTCAACGTCATCCTGCGGCGCGACTTCCAGGGCACCACGGCGCGCGCCATGATCGGCACCGCCGAGGCCGGCGACGGCCAGACCAACAACATCGCCCTCACCTGGGGCAAGGGCGACCTCGAGGCGGACCGCTACAACGTGCTGCTGAATTTCGAATACAAGAAGACCGACGAGATCTGGAACCGCGAGCGCGGCAACCGCGACTGGGTCGGCAAGGCCGACCTGCGGCCCTGGGGCTTCTCGGCCCAGGAAGCGCTGGGCGGCTCCGGCGCCATCACCGGCAACAACGCCTCGGGCAGCGGCTCCATCAACGGCAATGTGCGCAATCCCGACACGCTCGAGTACTACAACCGCGGCAACCTGGCCGGCGCCGGCTTCACGCGCCTCTTCCCCGGCGCGGCCTGCAGCAACTTCACCAACCACCCGCAGGGCGACCCGGGCGGCGGCTGCCTCGTCGACGCGTCCTTCCTGTACAGCCAGATCCAGCCCGACTCGGAGTACGTCACGCTGTTCGGACGCGGCACCTTCAAGCTGAACGACAAGGTCGAGGGCTACACCGAACTCAATCTCTACAACAGCCTGAGCGAATCCGGCACCACGCCGACCGCGGTCAGCTTCAACCAGGGCTACCCGGGCGGTCCGGTCAGCGGCGCCGGGGTCGCGCTCGGCGCGGCCCACCCGGACAACCCCTATTTCGGGCGCGAGGCGCGGCTGCGCTACCTCGCGGCCGACGTCGGCCCGCGCATCTCCAGCATCGACTCGACCTTCATTCGCGCCCTGGTCGGCGCACGCGGCGAGGCCGCCGGCTGGGACTGGGACAGCTCCCTGCTCTACTCGCGCAACAAGGTCAGCAACGAGCGCACCGGCTACCTGCAGCGCGACGCCACCTTCGCCCTGCTCAACCCCACGGCCGAGAACGTCGCAGCAGCCATCACCAACAACCCCGGCTACCGCGCCCTGCCGGTCGGCAGCTTCTGGCGCATCGCCGAGAACGCCGGCCTGAATTCGCCGGCCGTGTATGCCGCCCTGTCGCCGGAAATCGCGAACGACGCCCACACCGAGATCGCCCAGGTCGACTTCAAGGCCACGCGCGAATTCGGCAAGCTGGCCGGCGGCGCGCTCGGGGTCGCGGTCGGCGCCGAGTTCCGCCACGAGTCGGCCGAGCTGGAGCCGACCGCGGGCACCGAGCGCGGCAACATCATCGGCCTCGGCTATTCGGCCTACGAGGGCCAGCGCAACGTCTTCGCCATGTACGGCGAGGTGCTGGCGCCGGTGCTGCCGGGTGTGGAAGTGACCGGCGCCATGCGCTGGGACCATTTCACCGACGTGGGCAATGCCTATACGCCGAAGGCCGGCATCAAGTGGACGCCGATGCGCCAGCTGGCCTTGCGCGCCACCTTCGCCCGCGGCTTCCGCGCGCCGAGCCCGGCCGAGAACGGACGCGGCGGCCTGGCCGCCTTCTCCACGGCGGACGATCCGGTGCGCTGCGCCCTGGGCGTGGAGGCGGCCTGCAACCCGGCCAGCATCGCCCTGATCACCTCGCCCAACCCCGACCTCGATCCCGAGCGCTCGAAAAGCTTCAACGTCGGCGTGATCTGGGACCCGCTGCCGCGCACCAGCGTCTCGCTCGACTTCTGGCAGATCAAGCGCAAGAACGAGATCAACCAGGAACAGGTCGACGCCGCGATCCTGGCCGGACGCGTGGCGCGCGACCCCAGCACCGCGGAAGCGGGCATCCCGGGCGACCCCGGCGCCATCACGGCGGTGCTGGCCAGCTACGTCAACTCGGCCAGCACCAAGGTGCGCGGCATCGACCTCGACGCGCGCCACAGCATGCCGCTGCCGCGCAACCTCGGCAACCTGGTCTTCGACGCCAAGTGGACCCACCTGATCAAGTGGGAACGCACCGAGCAGGACGGCAGCTCGCGCGACTTCGCCGGCACCCACGGCAACTGCGACGTCACCAACTGCATCGGCACGCCCGACAACCGGGTCAACCTGCGCGCATCCTGGGAGCGTCCGGACTTCCGCGTGTCGGCCAACCTGAACTACCGCGGCCGTATCGACAACACCCTGTTCAAGAACGATCCGGACGGCTGCGCCACCCACTTCGCCAACGGCAACGACGCCCCGACCGATTGCGAACTGGCCTCGTTCACGACGGTCGACCTGGTGTTCCGCTGGAAGCCGGAGCCGCGCTGGGAAGTGTTCGGCTCGATCCAGAACGTGTTCGACCGGGTGCCTCCGCTCGACCCGCTGACCTACGGCGCGGTGTCGTACAACCCGCTGGACTTTGCCGGCGCCGTCGGCCGCTTCTACACCCTGGGGGCGCGCTACAGCTTCTGAGGCCCGCCACGGCCCGGGACGGCGGGGGCGCGCGCCCCGCCCTGCCGGGCCGGTGCCCCGCCGTTCCAGGGGGCCGGCGCACGGCAGCCAGGCCGGGCGCCGGCCCCCTTCCATCCACCGCAGCGATCGAACCCACCATGAACGAAACCTTCCTGTCCCGTACCCTGCGCCGCCTGTTCGCGGGCGGCTCGGCCGCCGGCGCGCTGCTGTGCGCCCCGCCCCTGCTGGCCCAGACCTCGCCGCCGGCGCAGCAAGCCCCCCAGACCGCGACCGCAGCGCCGATGCAGCGCGTCGAGGTCACCGGCTCCTCGATCCGGCGTCGCCTGGCGGCGGAAACCTCGCTGCCGATCACCACCATCCGCGCCTCCGACTTCGCCAAGCAGGGCCTGGCCACGGCCCAGGAAGTGCTCAATTCGATCCCGATGAACCAGTCCTCCGAGGGCTCGACCGCGGCGGTCGGTTCCGGCACCGGCGGGCGCGCCACCGCCGACCTGCGCGGCCTGGGCGGCGACAAGACCCTGGTGCTGCTCAACGGCCGGCGCCTGGCCAACCACCCCTATTTTGCCGACAGCGTCGACCTCAACATCATCCCGGTGGCGGCGCTCGAGCGCGTCGAGGTGCTGCGCGACGGAGCGTCGGCGATCTACGGCACCGACGCGATCGGCGGCGTGATCAACTTCATCACCAAGCGCTCGGTCGAGGGCGCGGCCATCACCTTCGAGGGCTACGAGCCCTACCGCCGCGGCGGCGGCAACGAGCAGCGCCTGAACCTGTCCGGCGGCTGGGGGGACCTCGAGCGCGACGGCATCAGCGCCTGGGGCGTGATCGACTGGCACCAGCAAAGCCCGCTGCGCGCGACCGACCGCGCCTTCTCGCGCACCGGCATCCTGCCCGAGCGCGGCATGTTCGAGGTCAGCGGCACGACCTTCCCCGCGAATTTCTTTTCCGATCTCGGCATCAGCGGCAACCCGGCTTACCCGGCCTGCCAGCCGCCCAGCTCGGTGGCGCTCCCGGACGCGCCGCTGTGCGCCTACGACTACACCCGCGATGTCGACAACATTCCGAAGACCCGCCAGTTCAGCGCCATGGGCAGGCTGAGCCGCAAGTTCGGCGCGCACACCGGCAGCCTGGAATTCGTGCACGGACGCAGCACCAACGAGGCGCAGGTCTCGCCGCCGCCCCTGTCCGGCATCGGCGTGATCATGACGGGCAGCAGCCCCTTCTATCCGGGCAGCGGCATCGTACCCGGCTTTCCGGGCCTGAGCGGCGAGCCGCTCGACATCAGCTGGCGTCCGCTGGAAACGGGCCGCCGCAACAACTTCGACGCCAGCGTGACCGACCGCCTGCTGGCCGGCCTCGAGGGCCTTCTCGCCGGCTGGGACTACAACACGGCGATTTCCTATTCGCTCGGCCGCGCGCGCAGCGTCTTCAATGGCGGCTACGTGATCGACCAGCGCATCATCGACGGCGTCGCCGCCGGCATCCTGAACCCCTTCGGCATGCAGGATGCGGCAGGCCGCGACTACCTCGCCAACGCCATCCTGTCCGGCGAATACCTGCACGCGCGCATCCACAGCGCCGCCGTCGACGCGCGCGCCAGCCGCGAACTGATGGAGCTCCCCGGCGGCCCGCTGGGCTTCGCCGTCGGCGCCGAATTCCGGCGCGACCGCGCCAAGTACTTCGTCAACCGCGAACTGGCCTCCCAGGCGTCCAGCTCGGGCTCCGCGGACGCTCAGGACCAGTCGGGCGCGCGCAGCATCTGGGCCCTGTTCAGCGAAGTCAACGTCCCCGTCATCAAGGACCTGGAACTGAACTTCGCGGCCCGCTACGACCACTACAGCGACGTCGGCGGCAGCTTCAATCCCAAGGTCGCGCTGCGCTGGCAGCCGACGCGCCAGGTGCTGGTGCGCGGCTCCTTCAACAAGGGTTTCCGGGCGCCCACCCTGTTCGACCTGTTCGGACCGCAGACGACCACCAACAGCTCCGACACCTACAACGACCCGCTGCTGTGCCCGAACGGCGAGCCGATTCCCGGCGCCAACCCGAACATCGCCTGCGACCAGCAGCAGCAGGTGCGCGGCGGCGGCAACCCCGACCTGTCGCCGGAACGTTCGCGCACCTACAGCGCCGGCGTGGTGGTGGAGCCGACCCAGAACCTGACCGTCTCGCTCGACTACTGGAACATCCGCCTGAAGGACCAGATCAGCGCGCTGGCCGAACAGACCGTGTTCGGCAACTTCGAGAAGTACCGCGACCTCTTCGTCTACAACGCGGCCGGCACCCAGCTGCAGTATGTGCTCCTGATTACCGACAACCTGGGCGAAGTCAAGACGCGCGGGCTCGACCTGTCGGTGGCCTACCGGATGCCGCGCACGCGCTTCGGCAACTTCACGGTCAACCTCGACGGCACCTACGTCAACAAGTACGACTACCAGAACGAGCCCGGCGGACCCTTCACCGAGAACGCGGGCCGCTACGCCGACGCGACGCCGGTCTTCCGCTGGCGCCACAACCTGCTGTTCACCCTGGTGCGCGGCGACTGGAGCGTCAACCTGTCCAACCGCTTCATGTCGCACTACACGGACCAGAACACCGCCGTGGCGCCGGAGTTCGCCAACAAGGTCGGCCACTACTCGACCTGGTCGGTCTCGACGACGTACACGGGCAACGACAAGGCCGAACTCACCGCCGGCATCAAGAACCTGTTCGACGAGAAACCGCCCTTCACCAACCAGGTCACCAACTTCCAGCTGGGCTACGACCCGCGCTATACCGACCCGCTGGGCGCCACGGTGTACATGCGGCTGACCTACCGTTTCCGCTAGGCTACCGGATGGTGAACTTCCGTAGGGTGGTCGGCTCGCCGGCCGCGCGTTCAACTCCCTGCAGCATGGTGGAAGCGCTTCCCATGACATGAGGTGCTCGGCAAGTCGCAAAAAAACGCACGACGACATTCAGGCAAGCGCCCGGAAACGACAACGCCCGGTCGAAACCGGGCGCTGCTGTTCATGCCGCGACAGGAGGGCGAACGTCAGGCGGTGCCGCCCACGGTCACGCCATCGATGCGCAGGGTCGGCTGGCCGACGCCCACCGGCACGCTCTGGCCTTCCTTGCCGCACACGCCGACGCCCGAATCCAGGCGCATGTCGTTGCCGATCATCGAGATATTGTTCATCACTTCCGGACCGTTGCCGATCAGGGTAGCGCCCTTGACCGGATAGCTGATCTTGCCGTCCTCGATCATATAGGCTTCGCTGGCGGAGAACACGAACTTGCCGTTGGTGATGTCGACCTGGCCGCCACCGAAATTCACCGCGTACAGGCCGTTCTTCACCGAAGCCAGGATCTCCTCCGGATCCTTGTCGCCGGCCAGCATATAGGTGTTGGTCATGCGCGGCATCGGCAGGTGGGCGAAGGACTCGCGGCGCGCGTTGCCGGTCACCGGCATCTTCATCAGGCGTGCGTTCAAGGTGTCCTGGATATAGCCCTTCAGGATGCCGTCCTCGATCAGGGTCGTGCACTGGGTCGGGTTGCCCTCGTCGTCCATGTTCAGCGAACCGCGGCGGTCCTGCAGGGTGCCGTCGTCGACCACGGTCACACCCTTGGCCGCGACCCGCTCGCCGATGCGGCCCGCGTAGGCCGAGGAACCCTTGCGATTGAAGTCGCCTTCCAGGCCATGGCCGACCGCCTCGTGCAGCAGCACGCCGGGCCAGCCCGGGCCGAGCACGATGGTCATCGGCCCTGCCGGCGCCGGACGCGCCTCCAGGTTGACGCAGGCCGACTTCACGGCCTCGGTCGCATACTTGTCCAGCAGCTCGTCGCTGAAGTAGCCGTAATCGTAACGCCCGCCGCCGCCGGAAGAACCGACTTCGCGGCGCCCGTTCTGCTCCGCAATGACGGTCACCGACACGCGCACCAGCGGGCGGATGTCCGCCGCCAGCACGCCATCGCTGCGCACCACCAGCACGACGTCGTATTCGCCGGCCAGGCCCGCCATCACCTGCACCACGCGCGGATCCTTGGCGCGCGCCATCTTCTCGACACGCTCGAGCAGCTTGACCTTCGCCGTCGCATCGAGCGAGGCGAGCGGATCATGCGGCAGATACAGCGAACGGCCACCGGTCGGACGCGCCGCCGTGGCGATCTTTACCTTCCCGCTGCCCGCGCGCGCAATGGTGCGCGTCGCCGCCGCCGCATCCAGCAGCGCCGCTTCGGAAATATCGTCGGAATACGAAAACGCCGTGCGCTCGCCCGACACGGCCCGCACGCCGACACCCTGGTCGATCGAGAAGCTGCCGGTCTTGACGATGCCCTCTTCGAGGCTCCAGCCCTCGCTCTTGGTGAACTGGAAATACAGGTCGGCGTAATCGACCTTGTGCGTGAACATCGAGCCCAGCGCCTTGAGCAGCTTGCCCTCGTCGAGGCCAAAGGGCGTCAACAGCACGTCACGGGCGACGGCCAGGGAGGAAAGGTTCGGTTCGAATGGTTTCATTTTGCGTTCGGTCTTTCTATGGAAGTTTCATTGTGCCATATCCGCCCACATCGTACCGGACACAAACCATCCAAATGGGGTCAGAGTCGAATTGTTGAGCATGATCTTTCAGACCATGGCCGTTGGACAATAAATCTGAATCCCGACCAATTGACTCCAGTTTCTTGGCAAATAATTCGACTCTGACCCCAATAAGGGTCGGGAGGAATACCGTGCGAACTAATTGGGGTCAGAGTCGAATTATTGAGCAGGAGCCTAAAGGAAATTGAAAAGCAGAATGAAACATGGTCCACCGTCGAATGACGGTGGGATCTTGGTGAATAATTTGACTCTGACCCTCATTGCGGCCGTCGAATGACGGTGGGATCTTGGTGAATAATTTGACTCTGACCCTCATTGCGGGGGCAGAGGGAGATTCAGAGCTTGCGGTGGCGCAGGGCCGGGAGGCTTTCGCGCACGCCCGCCAGGAAGCCGGCGTCGAGTTCGCCGTGGATCACGCCCTCGCCTTCGCGCAGCACGGCTTTGACCTCGCCCCAGGGGTCGATCAGCATGCTGTGCCCGAAGGTGCGGCGGCCGTTGGCGTGCAGGCCGCCCTGGGCCGAGGCCAGCACGTAGCACTGGTTTTCGATGGCGCGGGCGCGCAGCAGGACTTCCCAGTGGGCCAGGCCGGTGGTGTGGGTGAAGGCGGCGGGGACGATCGTCAAGACGCATTCGCCCATCGCGCGGAACAGTTCCGGGAAGCGCAGGTCGTAGCAGACCGACAGGCCGACGCGGCCGAACGGCGCCTCGAAGGCGCCCACGCTTTCGCCCGGCACGATGGTGCGCGCCTCGTCGTAGGATTCGCTGCCCTTGTTGAAACCGAACAGGTGGATCTTGTCGTAGCGGCTCACCTCGACGCCTTGCGGGTCGTAGACCAGGGTGGTGTTCAATACCTTGCCGGCGCTCGGCGACACCAGCGGCAGCGTGCCGCCGACCAGCCAGATGCCGTGCTCGCGCGCCAGCCCGGCCATGCAATCCTGGATCGGGCCGCTGCCCTGCTGCTCCGCATGCACGACCTTGTCGCTGTCGCTCATCCCCATGATCGGCCAGTACTCGGGCAGCGCCACCAGCTGCGCGCCGGTCGCGGCGGCCTCGCCTACCAGGCGGCGCGCGGTCGCGAGGTTGTCTTCGACCACGGGCGTGGACACCATCTGTACTGCGGCTACGGTCGCCATATCAATCCTTTCCTGGTTTCTTCGCGGCCGGGCGCGGGGGCGGCGGTGCCGGCGGCGGGTTGTCGAGCTTGGTAATGGTGGGGGACTTCCACGGCCCCGAGATGCGCATCTGGTAGGTCAGCGCTTTCATCACCGGCGCGCGCAGGAAGAGCTGCGCCAGGTAACTGCCGATGCCGATCACGGGATTGACCGCCAGCCCGTAGACCAGGGGCCCGGTGCCCAGGTTGAATTCGGGGATCACGACCACCCGCAGATTGGTCGTCTCGTTGGCGATGTCGGCGCTGCCGTCCATCAGGACGGTGGCCGCGACGCCATGCATCTTCAGGTTATCGGTGCGCAGCACGCCGCGCTGGATGATGGCATTGGCGCTGATGCCGTCAAAGGCGAGGCCCTCCGAGAACACGTCGTGGAAATCGAGCTTCAGCAGGCGCGGCAGGGCCTGCAGGCTGAGCACGCCCAGCAGCTTGGCCGCGCCCGGGTCCTGCTTGAGGAACTGGCCGGATTCGACGTTCATCTCGATCTGGCCCGACAGGCTGGGGATGTCCAGCGCATAGGGCAGGCCACTCCAGGCGATGTCGCCCGACATCTTGCCCTTGCCGCGGCGCAGGGTCTCGGGGAAGCCCAGGCGATCCAGCAGCTTGCCGGCGTCATCGATGTCGAGGGCGAAGTTCAGGCTGGTGGTGCTCCTGCCGTCCTTGGTCAGCCAGCGTCCGTTGGCCTTCAGTTGGCCGTCCGGGCTGTCGAGGGTGAGACGGTTGATGCGCCACTCGCGTCCGGCCAGTGCCTGCACATTGTTCGCCTGCAGCTCGAGGCGTCCCAGGCGCTTGTCGAAGAGCTGGAACTGCTCGGCGACGATGTCGAGCGAGGGAATGGTGGCGGTGGCGCCGCGGTTCGATTCCAGCAGGTCCTTCACCTCGGCCTGGGCCGACTCGGGGATCACGAGCGAAGCCAGGCGCGCCGTGACCTTGCCCAGGCCGCCCGCCGATTCGACCCAGGTCAGGTAGCCGCTGGCCTGGCGCGAATGGATGTTGGCCTGCCAGGTATCGCGCAGGTGGGTGGCGCCCAGCACCACGTCGGCCATGCGGCGCTCGCCGATGGTCAGCTCGGCCACGCGGCCGGCCAGCACGGTCGGCATCACATACTGGCCGAAGCCGCCGCTGCCGCCCTCCTTGCCCGCCGCGGCGACGGCATCCTCGCCGGCGATCGCCTTGCCGGCCGCGATCCAGCCGTCCACGTTCAGCGCGCGCATGTCGACGTGGATCATCATGCCGCCATCGGGCTCCGGCGCCGGCACGTTCACGCCGATGCCGCCGCGGCGCACGATCCAGGGACCGCGGCCCTGCTTCTCGCGCAGG
>Ga0209023_10002945_pt1 | contig 20672 bp, 19 predicted proteins | sample LakOneMetagenome_FD_187468 | JGI IMG/M metagenome (GOLD analysis project Ga0209023, IMG submission 187468) | Freshwater and sediment microbial communities from Lake Erie, Canada (SPAdes) (version 2) | ecosystem: Environmental > Aquatic > Freshwater > Lentic | place: Lake Erie, Canada...
CACGTGCCCATCAGGAAGAGGGCGATGGTGAGCTTGATTTCCCGGCTGAAACGCGTCTGCAGCCACATGAAAATCATGGTGCCGAAGGGGCGCGCGATGAATGCGAACGAAAAAACGGTAAATGAGTATAGTGTCGCTTCGAGCCGGTCAGCCCACGGGAAAAATACCGCCGGAAAAACCAGGACCGAGGCGATGGCATAGACGAAGAATTCGAAATATTCCGACGCGCGGCCGATGACCACGCCGACGGCTATTTCTCCCGGGTGGATTCCACCATCCCGGGCATTGATGTTACGAGCCCCACTCGCTGGGTGGGTGATGGGAGCGGCACCTGCACCGCCGTACGTCGTCGTGCTTTGCATATCTTCGTCTCCTAAGTTGCCCGGCCTACGCTCAACCACTGGGTGGCGTTGTTCTGACAGCAATGCCGTTATTGCAATATAACAAGGGTGGGACAAAGTGTCCAATGGCTGCCGTAGACCGTTGGCGTTACAGTAGCATGTTCTTATTCCCATGTAACGTTAGATACCTAGCATGATTCCTAAAATTGTCCGCCGCGGACTCCCATTACTTCTGCTTGCGCTGCTGTCCGGCTGCAACACGGTCGTGATGAATCCCACCGGCGATATTGCAAAACAGCAGGCGGATCTGATCACGATCTCGGTCCTGCTGATGTTGATCATCATCGTCCCGGTGATGATCCTGACTGTCCTGTTCGCCTGGCGCTACCGCAAGAACGCGAATGCGAAATACGAGCCGGATTGGGACCACTCGACCAAGCTCGAACTGGTGATCTGGGGCGCGCCGCTGCTCATCATCATCGTGCTGGGCCTGATCACCTGGGTCTCGACGCACAAGCTCGACCCCTACCGCCCGCTGGACCGCATCGACGAGAACCGTCCGATCCCGGCGTCGACCAAGCCGCTCGAGGTGCAGGTCGTGGCGCTGGACTGGAAGTGGCTGTTCATCTATCCGGAGCAGGGCATCGCTTCGGTGAACGAACTGGTGACCCCGGTCGACGTCCCGGTCCGCTTCAAGATCACGTCCTCGACCGTGATGAACACCTTCTACATCCCGACGCTGGCCGGCATGATCTACGCGATGCCGGGCATGGAGACCACCCTGAACGCCGTGCTGAACAAGCCGGGCGAGTACCAGGGCATCTCCGCCAACTTCAGCGGTGAAGGCTTCTCGCACATGCGCTTCGCCTACAAGGGCGTGAGCGCCGGCGAGTTCGACGCCTGGGTCGCGAGGATGAAGACCAATCCGGGCCAGCTGAACCGCGCCGACTACCTGGTGCTGGAAAAGCCGTCGGTGCGCGAACCGGTCAAGTTCTACGGCTCCGTGGAACCGGCCCTGTTCAACCGCATCCTGAACCGTTGCGTGTCCGAAGGCGCCGTCTGCATGAACCAGCAGATGGCCGACGACCACAAGCGCAACCAGGTCGCCGCCGAAATCCGCAAGCTGCCGAAGGCGCCCGTCGCCCAGGTCGCCAATGCGGAGGTGGAGATCTGCGTGACCCCGGAAGTCCAGGCCGCCAGCCAGGCTACTCCTAATAATATTGTGAAGAAGTAATCATGCAAGACTCATTCGACTTGACGAAGCTTATCTTCGGTCGGCTCAGCTGGGATGCGATTCCCTTCCACGAGCCGATCCTGTTAGCGACCTTCGCCGGCGTCATCGTGGGTGGCCTGGGCCTGGTGGCCCTGATCACCTACTTCCGCCAGTGGGGCATGTTGTGGAACAACTGGTTCACCAGTATCGACCACAAGAAAATCGGTATCATGTACATGATCCTCGGCATCATCATGTTCCTGCGCGGCTTCGCCGACGCGCTCATGATGCGTGCGCAGCAGGCCTTCGCCTTCGGCTCCAACCACGGCTTCCTGCCGCCGGACCACTACGACCAGATCTTCACCGCCCACGGCGTGATCATGATCTTCTTCGTGGCGATGCCTTTCGTGACCGGCCTGATGAACTACGTCGTGCCGCTGCAGATCGGCGCCCGCGACGTCGCCTTCCCCTTCCTGAACAACTTCTCGTTCTGGATGACCACCATGGGCGCCGTGCTCGTGATGGCTTCCCTGTTCGTGGGTGAATTCGCACGTACCGGCTGGCTGGCCTATCCGCCGCTGTCGGGCATCCTCGCCAGTCCCGGCGTCGGCGTCGACTACTACATCTGGTCGCTGCAGATCGCGGGTGTCGGCACCTTGCTCTCGGGCGTCAACCTGATCGTCACCATCGTCAAGATGCGCGCACCGGGCATGGGCCTGATGAAGATGCCTGTCTTCGTCTGGACTTCGCTGTGCACCAACATCCTGATCGTGATCACCTTCCCGATCCTGACCGCCGTGCTGGCCATGCTGGGCATGGACCGCCTGTTCGACACCGCCTTCTTCACGAACGACCGTGGCGGCAATGCCATGATGTACGTGAACCTGATCTGGATCTGGGGCCACCCCGAGGTGTACATCCTGATCCTGCCGGCCTTCGGCATCTTCTCGGAAGTCGTCTCGACCTTCTGCGGCAAGCGCCTGTTCGGCTACACCTCGATGGTCTACGCGACCTGCGTCATCATGGTGCTGTCCTACCTGGTGTGGCTGCACCACTTCTTCACCATGGGCAGTGGCGCGAGCGTGAACTCCTTCTTCGGCATCACGACGATGATCATCTCGATCCCGACGGGCGCCAAGATCTTCAACTGGCTGTTCACCATGTACCGCGGCCGTATCCGCTTCGAGTTGCCGATGATGTGGACCGTGTCCTTCATGCTCACCTTCGTCATCGGCGGCATGACCGGCGTGATGCTGGCGATTCCGGCGGCCGACTTCGTGCTGCACAACTCGCTGTTCCTGATCGCCCACTTCCACAACGTCATCATCGGCGGCGTGGTGTTCGGCCTGTTCGCCGGCTTTAACTACTGGGCGCCGAAGATGTTTGGCGTGAAGCTGAACCAGTTCTGGGGCCATGTCTCGTTCTGGCTGTGGTCGATCGGCTTCTGGGTGGCCTTCACCCCGCCGTACATCCTCGGCTTCATGGGCTATACCCGCCGCGTGAGCCACTTCGAAGACCAGTCGGTGCAATGGCTGTTCCAGGTCTCGCTGGCCGGCACCCTGATGATCGCCGGCGGCATCGGCGCGCTGCTGCTGCAATGCTTCTTCACCTGGAAAGACCGCGCCAAGCTGCGCGACGTCACCGGTGACCCGTGGGACGGCCGTACCCTGGAGTGGTCGACCTCGTCGCCGCCGCCGGACTACAACTTCGCCTTCACCCCGGTGGTGCACGACAACGACACCTTCGCCGACATGAAGAAGAACGGCTACCAGCGTCCGCTGAAGGACTACGTGGCGATCCACATGCCCAAGAACACCTGGGCCGGCTTCGTCATCTCGGCCATCTCGGCCGTGGTGGGCTTCGGCATCATCTGGCACATGTGGCTGCTGGTCGGCGTCGCCTTCGTCGCCATGATGGCCGCGATCATCATCCACACCTTTAACTACAAGCGCGATTTCTACATCCCGGCGGAAGAAGTTGCCCGCACCGAAGAAGCGCATACCCGTCTGCTGAAGAGCTATGTCTGATATTAAAGCTACCATTCCCGGCGGCCTGACCGCCGACGAGGTGACCGCGCGCTACCTGGTGCGCGAACACCATCCGGAACAGGGCACCCTGCTCGGTTTCTGGATCTACCTGATGAGCGACTGCCTCATCTTCGCGTCCCTGTTCGCCACCTATGCGGTGCTGGGCCGTAACTACGCCGGCGGTCCGACCGGCGCCGAACTGTTCGACCTGAGCCTGATCGCCATTAACACCGGCTTCCTGCTGCTGTCGTCGATCACCTTCGGTTTCGCGATGATCTCGGCGCAGGCCAAGAAGCTGAAAGCGACCCTGGTCTGGATGGGCGTCACCGGCCTGCTGGGCCTGGCCTTCCTGTCGCTCGAACTGTACGAGTTCCATCACCTGATCCACGAAGGTGCGGGCCCGAGCCGCAGCGGCTTCCTGACCGCCTTCTTCTCGCTGGTCGGCACCCACGGCCTGCACGTGCTGTTCGGCGCGATCTGGCTGGTGACCCTGATGGTCCAGCTGTCGAAGCACGGCCTCACCGCCGAGAACTTCCGCCGCCTGCAATGCCTGTCGCTGTTCTGGCACTTCCTGGACGTCGTCTGGATCGGCGTGTTCACCTTTGTCTACCTGATGGGAGTGCTGCCATGAGCGACCACCACCACAACCATGAGCACGGCGCCCACGGCGACGAGCACCACGGCGGTTATGTCGTGCACTACACCGCCAGGGATTACGCGATCGGCTTCGCGCTGTCGCTGGTTCTGACCGCGATCCCGTTCTGGCTGGTGATGGGCCACGTGCTGCCGCCGGCGACCACCAAGTGGGTGATCATGGGCTTCGCCGCCGTGCAGTTCGTCGTGCAGATGATCTACTTCCTGCACATGAACTCGAAGTCGGAAGGCGGCTGGAACCTGATGGCCCTGCTGCTGACGACGGTGCTTCTCGTCATCGTGCTGGCCGGTTCGATCTGGGTCATGACCCACATGAACGCCAACATGATGCCTGCCATGGGGGGCGCAAGCGACACCACCCACGGCATGCACGACATGCAGTAAGCGTCAGTAGCACATGCAGTCCGGCGACCGGCAAGCAGGCCCTGTTTCGCACCCGCCCCGCAGCAATCTTGCGCGGCGGATGTTTGGAGCGGTGGCCCTGCTGCTGGTCGCTGTTTTTCTTGGTCTCGGCAGCTGGCAGGTGGTGCGCCTGCAGTGGAAGCTGGACCTGATCGAACGGGTCGACGCCCGCGTGCATGCCGATCCCGTCGCGGCCCCCGTGCCGGCGCGCTGGACGCAGGTCACGAAAGAGTCCGACGAATACCGGCGCGTCCGCGTGGCCGGGCACTACCTCTACGAATTCACCACCCCCGTCCAGGCGCTCTCCGAGCTGGGCGCGGGCTTCTGGCTGCTCACGCCGTTCTGCACGGCCGAGGGCCACATCGTCTTCATCAACCGCGGCTTCATTCCGGCCGCGGAGAACAAGCCGGGCACTTACGCGGCCCGCCGCGCCGGCGCCGATCCCTGCGCCGCAGCGGGCGAACGCGTGGACGTCACCGGCCTGCTGCGCATCAACGAACCGAACGGCGGCTTCCTGCGCGAGAACGATCCGGCGAACAACCGCTGGTACTCGCGCGACGTCGTGAAACTGGCCGCTGCGCGCGGCCTGGCGAACGTTGCCCCGTACTTTATCGATGCGGGCAAGAACCAGGACCCACAGGGTGCCCCCGAGCGCGCCGTCGGCGGCCTGACCGTCGTTTCCTTCACCAACAACCATCTCGTGTATGCGCTCACCTGGTTCGCCCTGGCCCTGATGGCCGGCGCCGCCTGGTGGTGGGTCAGCCGTCATGGCGCTGCAGTGATTGACGACTGATCCGCGACGACGACTAAACCCACGCGCAATGATCCAGAACCCCCTCGACTTCTTCGCCAAGGCGGCGCGCAGCTCGCCCCAGGCGGCCGCGGCGAACGTCGAGTTCGCGGCCGGCCACAAGAACATGCTGCAGCTGATCGAGCTGCGCTGGATCGCCGTCATCGGCCAGGTCACCACGATCGCGGCCGCCATCCTGGTCTTCGACATCGCCCTGCCGCTGGTGCACATGCTGCAGGTGCTGGCCTGCCTGATCGCCTTCAACGTCGCCAGCCACCTGCGCTGGCACGAGCGCCGGCCGGTATCGAACGGCGAGATGTTCATGGCGCTGCTGGTCGACGTCGCCAGCCTCACCGTGCTGCTCTACCTGTCGGGCGGCATCACCAATCCCTTCGCCTTCCTCTATTTGCTGCAGGTGATCCTGTCGGCGGTGCTGCTGGAAGCGCTCTGGACCTGGGTCATCGTCCTGATCACGACCTTCTGCCTGGCGGGCCTGGCCGTCTACGCCCAGCCGCTCGCGCTGCCCTTCGACCATGCGCGCGGGATCTCGAGCCTCTACATCCAGGGCCTCCTGGTCTGCTTCGCGCTGGACGCGGCGCTGCTGGTGATGTTCATCTCGCGCATCTCCGACACCCTGCGCGGCAAGGCGTCCCAGCTCGCGCTGCTGCGCCAGCAGGCGGTCGAGGAAGAACATATCGTGCGCATGGGCCTGCTGGCCTCGGGCGCGGCCCACGAGCTGGGCACGCCGCTGGCCACCGTGTCCGTGATCCTGGGCGACTGGAAGCGCATGCCGCAGTTCCGCAACGACCCGGACCTGCTGGAGGAGCTGACGGAAATGCAGACCCAGCTCCAGCGCTGCAAGAGCATCGTCAGCGGCATCCTGCTCTCGGCCGGCGAGGCGCGCGGCGAGTCCGCCGTGCGCACCACCGTGCGCAGCTTCCTCGACGGCCTGGTCGCGACCTGGCGCGCAAGCCGCAGCGTCAACGGCTTCCAGTACAATAACCTGGTGCGCGAGGACCTGCCGGTCGCGTCCGACTCGGCCCTGAAGCAGACCATCGACAATCTGCTCGACAATGCGCTGGAGGCCTCGCCCGAGTGGGTGGGGCTGGATGTGCGCAACGAGGATGGGGTGCTGCACGTCGTCGTGACCGACCGCGGTCCCGGGTTCTCGGCGGCGATGCTGGCCCAGATCGGCAAGCCCTACCAGTCGACCAAGGCCGATCCGGGCCATGGCCTGGGCCTGTTCCTGGCCGTGAACGTCGCGCGCAAGCTCGGCGGCGCGGTGACGGCGGCCAACCGGCCCGAGGGCGGCGCCCAGGTGAGCCTGAGCCTCCCGCTGTCGAGTATCGCCATTGAAGAAGAACGGAAAGAGGCAAGCATTGACCGAAAGCCCTGAGCGCCTGCTGCTCATCATCGAAGACGACGCGGCCTTCGCCCGCACCCTCAGCCGTTCCTTCGAGCGGCGCGGCTACCGGGTCCTGGTGGCCCACGGCCACGACGAAGCGGCCGCAGTGCTGGAACACCAGTCGCCCAGCTACGCCGTGGTCGACCTCAAGCTCAAGGGGAACAGTTCGGGCCTGGCCTGCGTCCAGCTGCTGCACGAGCACGATCCGGACATGCTGATCGTCGTGCTCACCGGCTTCGCCAGCATCGCCACGGCGGTCGAGGCGATCAAGCTGGGCGCCGTGCAATACCTCGCCAAGCCCTCCAACACCGACGACATCGAGGCCGCCTTCGGCCACGTGGCCGGCAATACCGAGGTCGAGCTGACCGCGCGCTCCACCTCGATCAAGACCCTCGAGTGGGAGCGCATCCACGCGGTGCTGGCCGAAACCGACTTCAACATCTCGGAAGCGGCGCGCCGCCTCGGCCTGCACCGGCGCACGCTGGCGCGCAAGCTCGAGAAGCAGCGGGTGAAGTAGGGGAGCACGATGAAGCGCCTGATCGTCCTGCTGGCCGGCTCGATGCTCGTTCCCGCGTATGGCGCCGACCCGCTCGCCGCCGGCCGCGCCGCCTTCCAGCGCTGCGCCAACTGCCACCAGGTGGGGCCGGGCGCGCGCAGCAATTTCGGCCCCCAGCTCAACGGCATCGTCGGCCGCCGCGCCGGCACGGCGCCTGATTTCGCCTATTCGCCGGCCATGAAGCAGGCCGGCTTCGTCTGGGACGAGAAGCGCCTCGGCGCCTTCCTGCGCGATCCGGACGCAGTCGTCCCCGGCAACAGGATGCGCTTCTGGGGGCTGCGCAGCGAACGCCAGATCGCCGACCTGCTGGCCTACCTGCGCGCGGCGAAGGGCTGATCCTTGGCCCACCCGGCAGGAAAGGTGATCGCGCTCGCGCTGCGTCCCGCGGGCGCGCCGGCGCCGATACCGGCCGGGCAGGCGCGGGCCATTGCCGGCCTCGGCCTGCAGGACGACCGCCATGCCGACCCGCGCTCGCCGCGCCAGCTGCTGATCGCAGGCAGCGCCGTCTATGAGGAACTCGCCCTGCCGCCGCTCGCGCTGCGCGAAAACCTGCTTCTCGATCTCGACACTGCCGGTCTGGAATCGGGCATGCTGCTGCGTGTCGGCCCCGAGGTGACCCTGCGCCTCACGTTCCAGTGCGAAGCCTGCGGCGCGCTCACGGGGCGGCTGAACGCGTCCCCGCGCGCGCTGCGGCAGCGGCGCGGCATGCTGGCGCGGGTGGAGAGCGGCGGCGAGATGCGCGCCGACGACCCGGTCACCATCCTCGACGCGCGCGGCGAATTCCTGTCCGACGACTGGCACGAGCGTGTCGCGATGGTGCTCGACGCGGTTCCGCCCGGGATGGTGATCGCCTACGCCGACCTGGCGTGCGTGGCCGGCGTCCAGTCCAGCTATTGCCGCGCCTTTCCGCGTGCGTTGGCCAAACTCGGCGTCGGCCGCGCATCCCGCGCTGTACCAGCCGGTTCGGACAATCCCTTGCCGCGCTGGGATGGCGCCGGCTTTTTCGACCAACCCGCTAGTCCCCTGCAGCTTGCTCCTGCGCAGCGGCTCAGTAGATAAATCTTAGGTGCGTCCGAAACCTTGCCAGATCACCGGCCCGGTCGAACCATCGCTTCGGGACAATTTGGTACAGGACGTCATTGAAATAGAGGATCATCACCAGCTCGTCCTCCCTCGCCTTGATGAACGTATCCCAGGAGGTGGCTGCCTGGCCGTTGACATCGTTCCAGTATGGCTTGCTCTCGTCCCAGGCGTAGGTGGCGTCGCTCTTGTTTCTGATCTGTGCAAACAAACGGCGCGCCTTCCAGCGGACGTATATCCGGTACTGGCGAAGATGTCCAACGAGGGCGCCGCTGGCGGCGAACATGATCCTGACGCCGTTTTCCCACGACGCGAAAGCCCAGCATGCCACTGTTTCTCGCCGCTAACTCCCAAACTTGGTGAGCGCATAGGCCGCCAGGAAGCCCATCACGACGATCAGGCCCGCAAAGTCGTGGGTCTCCTCGAAGGCTTCCGGGATCATCGTATCGACCAGCATCGCCAGCACGCCGCCGGCCGCGACGGCCGTGGTGGCGGCCACGACCTGCGGCGGGAAATGGCGGAACACGGAGTAACCGAGCAGGGCGGCGACGCCAGACGCTACGACAATGCCGCCCCAGATGCCGAAGATGTAATGCGCCGAGCGCCGGGCCTGCTTCATGCCGGCAGCGCTCGACAGCCCTTCGGGTATGTTCGACAGGAAGATCGCCGCCACCGCGACCACGCTCACCCCCTGGCCACCGAGCATCGACAGGCCGATCACGATCGATTCGGGAATCCCGTCCAGCAGTGCGCCGACCGCGATCGCGGCGCCGCTGCCGCCATTGTCCTCGGCCGTGGGCTGGCGGCCGGAACGCTTGCGGTGCCTGGCGCCGTGGTGCGACAGCTTCCAGTTGGCCAGCGTATACACGGCCGCCCCGCCAAGGAAACCGACCGCGGTCGAGGCGAAGCCGCCGGTGTGGAAGGCCTTTTCCATCAGTTCGAAGGAGAGGGCGGAAATCAGGACGCCGCTGCCGAAGGCCATGATGGCCGCGATCAGGCGCTGCGGCACCTTCAGGCGGTAGCCGATGAAGGCGCCCAGCAGCAGCGCGCCGCCGGCGACCAGCCCCCAGAACCCCGCCTGCAGCCACAACGGCACACCATCCATCCGGTCTCCCTCCTATTGTGTAGTGGCCGCATCATAGCGCGACAATATGATTTTTATCGGGCACAATTGACGGTTTCACAAAATTGGAGGCCAGATGCCCACCATCCGCCGGTCCACGCCAGCCGACGCAGCAGTCTTGGCCGACATCTGGCGCGCCAGCGTGCGCGCCACCCACGACTTCCTCAGCGAAGCCCATTTCAGCGAGATCGAAGCACTGGTCGCGCAGCAGTACCTGCCGCAGGCGCCGCTCTGGGTCATCGAGGTCGACGGCAGCCCGGCCGGCTTCATGGGGCTGACCGGGGCCAATGTCGACGCGCTCTTCATCGATCCGCGCCGCCGCGCCCAGGGGCTGGGCCGCAGCATGATCGCCCACGCCGCGCAGCTGCAGGGCAAGCTGACGGTCGACGTCAACGAGCAGAATCCGCAGGCCGTCGGCTTCTACGAGCGCATGGGTTTCCAGCGGACCGGCCGCAGCCCGCAGGACGACGCCGGCCGGCCTTATCCCTTGTTGCACATGCGCCAGGAATGAGGCGATGAATTCTCTTCAGACTTAAATACATTCGGACAAATTTTCTTGCATCGGTTACATTTTTCGTTCATCATAGGCGGGTGACACCGGCCCGCCAAGGCTGGGTGTCCGATCAGCGATGAGGCGGTTCACGCCGTTTCTTTTTGTCCCCCGCATCATGCCGGGGGATTTTTTCGGTGCCGCGGCCCAGCTTGCCGCGGATGGCGCGACCCGCGCCTGCCGGCCCACCGCACAGGCCGAGGCTGACCAACGCTTCGCCTGGGCGCCACCGGAGGACCCATGAGCGACACGCTTTCCCCTCGGCCCGCGGCAAGACCCTTCCTGACCGCGCTTGTATTGCTTGGCCTGCTGGCCGGCATCGGCATTGCCCCCCGCGCCGCCGCTGCGCGCACCCCGCAGGCGGCGCCCTTGCCGCCGGTCGCGGATTTCAGCGGCCTGAGCGGCTCGCATCCGTCCAGCTGCAGCGGCCCGATCGACCCGGCCCTGCGCGGACTCGGCGCACCGAGCACCCGGCGCTGCGCCTGGAGCCAGCGCGTCGAGATGCTGTACTGGGAAAACGTCCCGAATGCGGGCAATGCCTGCCTGCCGGCCCCTGGCCTTGGCTGGCATCGCCTCGGCAGCGGCATGCGCGCGCCGATCGCGCCGTGGAGCGCCGCCTGGACCGCCCAGGGCGTGCTGTCCCAGCAGGGCGGCGTGGAACAGGCCGGCGCGCTGTGGCGGCGCGCGGACGGCCAGTGGTCGGCCGTGCTGTGGCGCTGGCTGCCATCCGACAAAACCGATACCCGCAACTGGCAGCTCGGGCACTGGAAGGACGTGACGCAGGCCGTGCGGCAGCTCGCGGCCGACGCCAAGGCGCCGCCATCGTCGCCGCTGCTGGCGGCCTGGGATGACGCCTCAACCGGCAAGCCGCGCCTGCGCGAGCCCGACGCGGCCCGCTGGATCGCGAACGGCGCCTGCCTGGCGCTGCAGACCGCCGGCATCGGCCAGGCCCGCCTGCACCTGCCGTATTCGCGCGACGACGTGCGCCAGGAGCAGCGCAGCGCGATGCAGGTCCAGCTCGCGCGCCGCTATCCGAACGCCGACTGGCTGCAACCGTTCGCGCTGGTCGAGGCGGCGGCGCCGGGCGCGCGCAGCGGATCGAAGTTCAGCGCGGTCTGGCGCGAAGGCGCCGTACTGAACGGGCAGCTGTGGATCACGCTGCCGGGCGAGGGCGGCATCGTGCGGGCACGCATCAGCAGCCAGCTCGCCGCCGCCCGCAGCGACGAGGCCGCGAAGGAGCGCGCCGCGCTGCTCCAGCGCGAGCTCACCGCACTCGCCCACGCATGGGAGAACCGCCATGAATGAAGACCTGAACACCCCGCTCTGGCTGCTGTCGCCTCTGGCCGTGCTGGGCGGCGGCCTGATGCTGGCCCTCGTCATCGGCCTGACCCTGCAGCGCTTCAAGGTGCCCAAGCTCTACGGCGCGGTGCTGGCCGGCCTGCTGCTCGGCTCCACCGGCGGCGGCCTGATCGACCGCGCCCTGCTGACCCAGTTCCAGGAACTGCTCAATGCGGCCGCCGCCCTGGTGCTGTTCGAGGTCGGCCGCAAGATGGACCTGGCCTGGCTGTTGAAGAGCGGCCGCCAGGGCGGCAGCCTGCTGCTGGCCACGCTGGCGCGCTGGGTGGCGGTGGCGATCACGCTGCGCCTGCTCGGCCTGCCCTGGGGCGCGGCCATCTTCATCGCCTCGATCCTGATCGCGGTGAACCCCGTCATCGTCAGTTCCATGGTGGCCGACGAGAACGCGAGCGGCACCAGCACCTTCGCCACGGCCAATATGGTCGGCCTGAGTTCCCTGGTGGCGCTGCTGGTGCTGGCCGTGACCATGGCCTGGACCCGCAGCCACGGCATCGACGCCAGCGGCGACTTCGGGGGCGAACTGATGCGCCAGGGCGGCAAGCTGGTGCTGGGCGCCGCGATCGCCTTGCTGTCCTACGGCCTGTACGCGGCGGCGACCCGGCTGTGCCGGGTGCCGGCGCGCATGCGACCCGGCATGCTGCTGGCGGCGCTCCTGATCGACCTGGGGCTGTGTTCGGTCTCGGCCGCGAGCGCGCTGCTCTCGCTGCTGCTGATGGGCGTCCTGCTGCGCAATGCGGAAAAGCGCGACAACGTGTTCCAGGCCCAGCTGCAGACGGCCCAGGACATCGGCTACGTGCTGCTGTTCCTGATGTCGGCGGCCCTGGTCGACCTGGGCGAGCTGGCGAAGGGCTGGACCCTGGGCGCGGCTCTGCTCGTGTTCGCGGTGCGCATCGCCGTCACCCGCCTGGCCCTGATGCCGGGCAGCGCCTGGGACCGCCGCAAGAAGCACGCGATGGCGCTGTCGATGTGTTCGCTGGTCAGCTATGGCGGCCTGGTGGTCGACAACACCCTGAACGCCTACACGGGCCTGGACCCCGCATCCACCGAGCTGATGGGCGCGCTGCTCGCGCTGAACGTGCTGCTGGCGCCCGGCCTGACCTGGCTCGGCCTGCGCCTGGCGGGCGAAACCTACCAATCCGGCGCCATCGACGCGGCGCCGGAACAGAACACCAAGGAGGCCGCATGAACGACACCCTGAACAACGACGCCGCCGCCCAGGCGCAGGCGGTCAGCGGCAAGGGCCCGGCCTTCCTGCCGGACTTCAAGACCTCCACCGTCGGGACCATGGGCATCGAGCTCGAACTGATGGTGCTGGACCGGCTGACCTACGACCTGTTCCCGGCCGCGCCCGACATCCTGCGCCTGCTCGACAAGCACGACAAGCCCTGGGTGCACACGCCGGAGATCACGACCTCGATGCTGGAAGTGGCGACCTCGATCCTGCAGTCCTTCGGGGAGGCGCGCGAGCAGCTCGAGCACATCCGCGCGACGGTGCAGCGCGCCGCCTTCGAGGTCGGCGCGGCGATCTCGGGCGGCGGCGCCCATCCCTTCCAGCGCTGGAACGAGCAGCGCATCTATCCGAAGGAGCGCTATTTCGAGTCCGAGCGCAAGTACGGCTACCTCGCCAAGCTGTTCACGGTGTTCGGCATGCACGTGCACATCGGCGCCGGCAGCGCCGACGAGGCGGTGCGCCTGTGCGCCTGGTTGACCCAGCGCGCGCCGCTCTTCATCGCGCTGTCGAGCAATTCGCCGTGCTGGCAGGGCGAGGTGTCGGGCTTCTGCAGTTCGCGCAGCAATGTGGTGGGGGCCTTCCCGATGAGCGGCATCCAGCCGGCCGAGCTGCGCAGCTGGCAGGACTTCCGCGACTATTTCGACCGCCTGGCCGGCTTCGGGATCGTCAACAGCATCAAGGACTTCTACTGGGACGTGCGGCCCAAGCCGGAATACGGCACCATCGAGCTGCGCGTGCTCGACACGCCCCTCAAGCCCGTGTACGCGGCGGCGCTGGCCTGCTACGCGCGCGAACTCTGCCTCGAGTTTGCCAGCCAGCCGGGGCGCTGGCCGGGCAACGGCAGCCGCGAGCTCTACACCTGGAACCGCTTCAACGCGGCGCGCGACGGCGTGGACGGAAGCTGGATCGATCCGGAGACCGGGGTGTCGCGCCCCGTCGCCGAGGTGATCCGCGCCGACCTGGAACGCCTGGCCCGCCGCTCGAGCGATCCGGATTTCGCCCAGGCCAGCGCGGTCATCGAGGACCTGATGAAGGAGGGCGGCCAGGCCGGCCTGCTCAAGCGCCACCTGGCCGCCGGCGGCGGCATGAACGACCTGGCCCGGATGGCGAGCGAGGTGTTCGAGGCCGGCGAGGGGCTCGCCCGGAACTAGAGCTGGGCCAGCGGCACCTGGGCGGCGTCGTCGTCCGCCGCCAGCTCGGCGATCAGGCGGCCGAGGTCCTGTTCCAGGCGCAGCAGGGTGTCTTCGTCGAGGCTGGCCAGCGCGTCCGGCAGCACGCCGGCGAAAGGCATGGGCGCGGCGCGCAGCACCGCCAGGCCCTCGGGCAGGACGCGCAGCGCGACGGCGCGGCGGTCGGCGCCTTCGCGGCTGGCGCTGACGAAACCGCGCTCGACCAGGGCGCGCACCAGGTTGCTCGCGGTCGACTGGTGGATGTCGAGCTCGCGCGCCAGGCCGGTCGCGCCGATGCCGGGGTGGCGTTCGATCACCGACAGCGCCCACAGCTGGGCGCCGCCCAGGCCGGCTTCGCGCTCGACCTGGCGGAAATGGGTCTTGACGGCGTTGAAGACAACACGGAACTGGCGCAGCACGCGCATCGGCGCGCCACTGTCGGCGCCGGCAGCTTGGTTTTCAGGAAGGATATCGGGCATCCGCGCATCATAGCCGAAATCGGGCTTGCCGCCAGCCTGGAACCGCCCCTGACCCGGCCCGGCTGCACCGCGCTGGTGCGGGAGGCGCCGGGATAGCAGACCCATCCTTTGCGCAGCCGAAACGTGGCGCGGCGCCGGGTGGGTTTTGCTAGCATGGGGCGCATGAATCCCTTGCTGGCACATTCGCTCTCGCGGCGCCGGCACATGGTGTCGCGCGCCGCCGTGGCAACCTTCCTCGCCGGGCTTGCGCTGACTGCTGTCCTGTTCGGCGTGGCGCGACAGCTGGAGGCGGACCGGGCACGCGCCGACTTCGAGCAGCGCGCCGCGGTGCGCACCGCCGCCGTGTCGCGCGCCTTCACCGAGGCGGTCACCGACCTGCGCGCGCTCAACCTGCTCTTTTCGGCCAGCGGCGGCATGGTCACGCGCGATACCTTCGATGCCTTCGCCCAGCCGCTGGCGGCGCGCAACGGCTACCTGCGCGCGCTCGAGTTCCAGCGCTTCGTCGACGATGCCGGGCGGGCCGCCTTCGAAGCCGAGCGCGCCCGCGTCTGGCCCGGCTTCGTCATCCGCGAGCGCGGCCCCGCCGGGCTGGTGCCGGCGGCGCGCCGGCCGCGCTATCTCGTCAACGACTATATCGTGCCGATCGCCGGCAATGCGCAGATCTATGGCTACGACGCCTGGCCCAACCCGGAACAACGCCATTTCATGGAGCGCGCCATCGACAGCGGCCAGCCCACCGCCAGCCCGCTGCTGCGCCTGGTGCAGGGCGACGGCGCCCTGCGCGGGCTGCTGGTGGCGATGCCGGTCTACCGCGGCGGCGCCGACCTGTCGAGTCCCGCCGCACGGCGCGCGGCGGCGCTCGGCAGCACCGCCGTGGTCGTCGACGCGGCCCTGCTGGTCGGCGGCAAGCTGGACGCGACCCGCCTGCTGGCGATGGGCGACTATGCGCTCACCCTGTACGGCCGCCCTGCGAACGGCCCCCGGGTGCCGGTGTTCCACCATGAAGGAACGCCGCTGCCGATATCGCGGTTCGAGCGCTGGCTCGGCGGCGGACCGGAAACCATCACGCGCAGCTTCGACGTGGCCGGCACGCACTGGGAGTTCGCCACCACCCGCCTGGTGCGGCGCCTCGATACCCAGTCCGGATCGCTGTCGATTCTCGCTTCGGGCATCCTGCTGAGCGTGGCGGCCGGCTGGCTGGTGCACCTGCGCAGCGTGCGTACCCGCCGCATCGAGTCCCTGGTCGACCGCCGCACCGCCGACCTGGCCATGACCGCCGGCGAGCTGCGCCTGTACCGGCGCGCCATCGAAGCGGCCGCCAACCCCATCCTCCTGATCAGCGCGACCCGGCCCGGCTATCCGATCGAGTATGCCAATCCGGCCTCCGAGCGCCTGCTCGGCCACGCTCCCGGCGCGCTGCTGGGCCGGCCGCTGTCGGAGCTGGCGCATACGCCGGACGACGAGGCCGGCCTGGCGGAGCTGCGCCAGGCCCTGCACGAGCGCCGCAAGGGCCATGCCCTGGTGCGCCAGGCGACGCGCGACGGGCGCGAGCTGGTGAGCGAGGTGTATATCGCGCCGGTCAGCGACGAGCGCGGCCGCACCGAGCATTTCGTGGTCACCAGCTACGACGTCACGGTGGCCAAGCGCTACGAGGCCGAGCTCGCCCACCGCGCCAGGTACGACACCCTGACCGGGCTGGCCAACCGGGCGCTGCTGGCCGACCGCATCGAGCGCGCCATCGCGGTGGCCGGCGGCACGCCGGTCTGGACGGTGGCGCTCGACATCGACCATTTCAAGCTGATCAACGATACGCTCGGGCGCGGCCTCGGCGACGAGGCGCTGCGCGCGATCGCGGGGCGCATCGCCGGTTGCATGCGCCGGGCCGACACGGCGGCGCGCGCGGGCGGCGACGACTTCATGCTGGTGCTGTGCGGTTGCTGCGACGAGGGCCAGGCGGCCGCCAGGGTGCAGCTGGTGCGCGAGGACATCGCCGAACCCATGAAGATCGACGGCCACACCCTGGCCTTCGGTTCCAGCGCGGGCGTGGCCGGCTACCCGAACGACGGCGGTGACCCGGAGACCCTGGTCAAGCACGCCGAGGTGGCCATGTACCGGGCCAAGGAGACCGGCCGCAATGCGGTGCAGTTCTACGCGCCCCACATGAATGCCCATGCCACCGACCGCCTGGCCCTCGAAGGCGCGCTGCGCGGGGCCCTGCGTCTGGAGCAGTTCGAACTGTACTTCCAGCCGCAGGTCGACCTGCACAGCGGGCGGGTGGTCGGCACCGAGGCCCTGATCCGCTGGCGCCACCCCCTGTTCGGCACGGTGCGCCCGGACCGCTTCATCGCGCTGGCCGAGGAGACCGGGCTGATCGTGCCGATCGGGGCCTGGGCGCTGCGCTCGGCCTGCATGCAGAATCGCCACTGGCAGCGCGCAGGCATGGGGCCGCTGCGCATCGCCGTCAACCTGTCGGCGCGCCAGTTCTCCGAGCCCGACCTGGTCCAGACCGTGCGCCGGGTGCTGGATGAGACGGGCCTGGCGCCGGAATCGCTCGAGATCGAGCTGACCGAGAGCATGATGATGGCCGACGTGGAGTCCGCCATCGACACCATGCGCTGCCTGAAGGCGATGGGCGTGAAACTGTCGATCGACGATTTCGGCACCGGCTACTCGAGCCTGGCCTACCTGAAGCGTTTCCCGGTCGACGTACTGAAGATCGACCGCAGTTTCATCCGCGACATCGTCGGCAGCCGCGACGGCGCGGCCATGGTCGACGCCATCATCTCCCTGGCCCACAGCCTGCGCATGCACGTGATCGCCGAGGGCGTCGAAACCCTCGAGCAGCTGGACTACCTGCGCGACAGCGGCTGCGACGAGGTGCAGGGACATATCTACTCGCGGCCGGAACCGGTGGAAACGGTCGAGCCGCTGCTGCGCCGGAGCAGGGTGGAACCCGTGCCCGTGCACGCCTGAGCCCGGCCCGACCGTGCGGGCCGGGCCGGTCGGCTATACTTGGTCCATACGCAATGACAGCAGCAAGGACTTTCCAGAGTGGATCAGAAGACCAACCCGCACGACCCGAACGACACGCAGCACAGCGCCGCAGGCCGCGCCCGGCGCATCCTCGGCAGCGCCGGCGAGCACGCCCGCGCCGGCTTTTCCCTCGCGCGCAACCGCGCTTTCGCGCGCCTGACCGGCCGTTCGCGCCTCGAACAGGTCCTGCTCATCGGCCTGTGGGCGCTGGCGGCCGGCCTGATGGCCTTCTTCCTCTACCTGGTGGCCCTGATTCCGCTCACGCCCGGCATCAGCGACCTGCACCAGGCCCGCACCGCGCGCCCGAGCGTCATTCTCTCGGCCGACGGCAAGGAACTCGGCACCTTCGAGAAGGGCCTGCAGGAGCGCGTCAAGCTGTCGCAGATCTCGCCGCACGTGATCAAGGCCCTGATCTCGACCGAGGACCACCGCTTCTACGACCACCACGGCGTCGACTTCCGCCGCGTGGCCGGGGCCCTCGTCGCCACCGCGAAGGGCGACGCCCAGGGCGGCTCGACCATCACCCAGCAGCTGGCGCGCAATATGTTCCCCGAGGAGATCGGCCGGGCGCGCTCGATCAACCGCAAGATGAAGGAACTGATCACCGCGATCAAGATCGAGAACACCTACAGCAAGACCGAGATCCTCGAGGCCTACCTGAACACCGTGCCATTCCTCTACAACGCCTACGGCATCGAGATGGCCGCCCGCACCTATTTCGGCAAGCCGGCCGCGAAACTGGACGTGCTGGAAGCGGCCACCCTGGTCGGCATGCTCAAGGGCACCCACTACTACAATCCGGTGACCAGCCCGGAACGCGCCAGGGCGCGCCGCAACGTGGTGCTGGGCCAGATGGCCAAGCACGGCGCCTTCAGCCAGGCGCGCTACGAGGCCCTCGCAAAACGTCCGCTGCGCACCCGCTTCGCGCGCCTGAACGACCGCAGCGGCAAGGACGACCATTTCACCGCCCATGTGCGCAAGTGGCTGCTCGAGTGGGCTGAAGAAAACGACTACGATCTCGCGCTCGACGGCCTGGTGGTGCACACCACCCTCGACCTGGAACTGCAGGACGCCGCCCGGCGCGCCGTCGAACGCCAGGCAAATACCCTGCAGGCCATCGCCGACGTCGAATGGGCATGGCCGAGCATGCCGCGCTCGACCTCGACCGGCATGTACACGGCGATGCGGGGCGAGGTCGAGCCCTTCGCCTATTACTGGAGCTCGCACGGGCGCGAGCTGGATGCCTTCGTGCGCGAGTCCGGCGCCTACCGCCGCGCCGTCGAGGATGGCGAGGCGCCCGAGGACGCGCTCAAGCGCCTGAAACGCGACCGCGGCTTCATGGCCGAACTGAAGGAAGCCAAGTCGCGCCTGGAAGCCGGCTTCGTCGCGATGGACCCGGCCACCGGCGAAGTACGCGCCTGGATCGGCAGCCGCAGCTTCGAGCGCGACCAGTTCGACCACGTGGCCCAGGCGGCGCGCCAGCCCGGCTCGACCTTCAAGCCCATCGTCTACGCGGCCGCGCTGGAGCGCGGCATTCCGCCGGACCGCACCTACCGCGACGCGGTGCAGGACATCCGCATCGGCGACGCGCGCGGCAAGGCCTGGCGGCCTACCGACATGTCGGGCAATACCGGCGCCATGATGACGATGCGCGACGGCCTGGTCCTGTCCAAGAATACGATCACGGCCCAGGTGATGCAGGAAGTGGGCCTGGGCCCCGTCGTGCGCCTGGGCCAGAACATGGGCATCCGCCAGAGCAAGCTCGAGTCCGTGCCATCGCTGGCCCTGGGCACCAGCCCCGTGACCCTGCTGGAGATGGTCAGCACCTACAGCACCATCGCGTCGCTGGGCGAGTACAGGAAGCCCGTGTTCGTGCGCCGCATCACCGACCGCGAGGGCAAGGTCATCGCCGACTTCGCGCCCGGCGCCCCGGAACGCGCTCTGTCGCAGGACGCCTCGATCGCCCTGATCGACATGCTGCGCGGCGTGGTCGACCGCGGCACCGGCGGCGGCGTGCGCTACCGCTTCGGCGTCTACGGCGACGTCGCCGGCAAGACCGGCACCACCCAGAACAACACCGACGGCTGGTTCATCCTGATGCACCCGCAGCTGGTGGCCGGCGCCTGGGTCGGCTTCAACGACAACCGCGTGACGATGCGCTCGAGCTACTGGGGGCAGGGCGGCCACAATGCCCTGCTGCTGGTCGGCGACTTCATGCGCACCGCGCTGGAGGCCGGCAAGCTCGATCCGAATGCCTTGCTGCCGGGCGGCCGTCCGCCCGCCCCGCGCCGGATCGAAGAGCCGGAAGAGGAGATCGAGGAACTGCCGGGCGAACTCGATATGGAAGGCCAGGGGCCGGAAGACGAGATGGAGGTGCCGGACCCGGATCCGGCCCTGGACATCCAGCCGGCGCCGCAGCAGGTACAGCCGGTCCAGCCGATCCAGCCGGCGCCCCTGCCAGAGCCGGTGCCGGCCGAGCCGCCGCCCCAGGGCGAGGACCCGATCATCTAGCCGAGGCGCCCCCCGGGGGCAGGTCGGCGCGCAGCAGCGGATAGGGGTTCACCGGTCCGCCCACGCCATACACGCCATAGTGCAGGTGCGGCGGCGTGCCCGCCGCATTGCCGGTGTTGCCCACGTAGCCAAGCACCCGGCCCTGCTCGACCCGCATGCCAGGCGCCACGTCCGAGTAGCGGTCCAGGTGCGCATAGTAGTGGCGCTGGCCGCCCGGCCCCAGCACCCACACGACCAGCCCGCCCAGCCGGTTGGTCCCGACCCGCAGCACGATGCCTTCGGTGCTCGACAGCACGGCGGTGCCGCGCCTGGCGAAGATGTCGATGCCCTCGTGCTTGCGGCCTTCGCCGCGCGCCGCGTGCCAGGTGTCGCGCAGTCCCTTCGGCTTGAGCCCGGACACCGGCATCGCCAGGCTGGAGGGCGCCGACATCGCCGCCAGGCGCATCGCGTACACGGCGTGCCTGAGCCAGGGACCGAGCAAGCCCCAGGCGGCGATCAGGAGGACGGCAATGAGCAGGCTGCGCAGGAAAATTCGCATGGCGGCGTCACGTTCGCAAGAGATACCGCACAGGTATGGGCGGAGCGCCCGATTGGAAGCGCCGGCGGCGCATTCAGGCCGGGTCGAGCGTGGGACGCTGGGCGGCAGTCTGGCTGCCGGCGCCGGCATCGGGCGCCGCGCCCGGGAGCAGCGGGAAACCGACCGTGAAGGTGCAGCCCTTGCCCTGTCCCTCGCTGTGCACCGATACCTTGCC
>Ga0209023_10002946_pt1 | contig 20664 bp, 26 predicted proteins | sample LakOneMetagenome_FD_187468 | JGI IMG/M metagenome (GOLD analysis project Ga0209023, IMG submission 187468) | Freshwater and sediment microbial communities from Lake Erie, Canada (SPAdes) (version 2) | ecosystem: Environmental > Aquatic > Freshwater > Lentic | place: Lake Erie, Canada...
AAAGCCGGTACAAAAACCATTCTTGAACCGGGTTCGGTGAGTCGCCTTGCGGGTTCGGCTCATCGATGGGTTGAACTGTACGCCGGTGGTGTTCAAAGAAAAACCACCCAGTCGCGAACTGACTGTTCCAGTATTGAGAACAATGATCGCGACTACACTGACATGCATCAGCGCCGTGCCGACACACGGCTGCCAAAATCCGCCGTTAGCGATGCTGACAATCGTTTGCAATCCAGTGGAACCGCAACGAAGTCCTTGTTACTAAACTAGCGACGAACCTCATTGATGACCTGCTTCGCGTGAACGTTTCCAACCGCCTCTCTCCTGCAGATGCCATTGCTCGCCCTTCGCTGGATGCTTTCCAGCAAGCCGCGCAGGAAGGGGACTGGGTGCATGTCAGCCGCGATGGCTCGCAGTGGAAAGTGCTGGGCACAGGCACTACGCCGTCCCAACGGTCTGTGGCGTGGATCGAGCCCGAGGCGGATTCGACGTCTGCATTCGTGGGCGCGCTGGGCCAAAGCTTCTCGCAAGGCATACAGGCGTCCGTGGTGCGAGAGCTGGGCCTCGGGCCTGCACCTGGCAAGCCGCTTTCATCTCGCACGGTCATGCAGGCGATCGACATGGCGCAGACCAGCCGGCAGACGCTGCAAGGCGTGGATTTCCTGACCCAGCTCACGATGAGTGCGGCGGGTCAGTCATCAGGTTTCAACGACGCATGCCGCGCCAGCGGTATTTCGCCATCGGCGGTGACCCCACCGCAGCGTGAGGCCATCGATTCCGCCATGCAACAGCGGTTCGAAGCCGCTGCGCGGGAGGGGCGTTCACCGGTGGCCCTTCAAGTCGCTCGTGACTGGCTGCGTGAAGAGTTGCAAGCCCTCCAAATTTCTGGCAAATAAGCGAACTGGCGACCGCACTTTCGGCATAAACGCCCTGTACGCAATTCCTGCTGTACAGGTGGGACTTCCTCTGTGAAAATCCCGCAGTGCAGGCTCATTTTGTAACATTTATTACCAATTCCGGAAGCCATCCGGTCGAGTGCGCGCCGCCCGATTTTCCACAGCTTGCGGTGTCGGAGCCTGGTACCGAGGTGATCGAGCCATCTGCACCCTACGGCCTGGTCAACGCCATGGAGGTCTCACAGGCCTCGCAAGCTTCCCAGGCTGAGCCGGTTCTGCATGAGCACGAAGTGGTCGAGCGCGACGCTTTGTTCCGCACTCTGGTGCAAGCCCACGGGGTGCGTCTGCACCGGTTCATCATCAAGAACATCGGCAACTCCACCGATGCAGAAGACCTGGCGCAGCAGGCGTTTCTGGAGGCCGTGCGCTCCTACGAAACATTCAAAGGCCAGTCGGAGCTCTCCACCTGGCTTTACGGCATTGCCATGAATCTGGTGCGCAATCACCTGTCGCGCGCACCCCACCGCCGTTACGAGTTCACCGACGAGTCAGAGCTGTCCGAGATGGCCAGCGACAGCCTCACGCCGGCGCAGGCCGCCGAGCAGGCGCAGCACATGCGCTACCTGGAAGAGGCCATGGCCGAGCTTCCCGAAAGCATGCGAGACATCCTGCTGATGGTGGCTGTCGATGAGCTGTCGTACGAAGACGCCGCGGCTTTGCTGACCGTGCCGGTGGGCACTGTGCGGAGCCGGCTGTCACGCGCCCGCAGTGCCCTGCGCGCCAAGCTTTTCGCCCGCGGCGTCGAGTTCGAGTTCTGATCCTGCGACGTGCGCTGCGACAGCGCTGCACTGCATTCCACTGCTCAGACCTGCCTGGGGCAGACGGGCCAACCCCTTTTCCCCACATTGCCGCGGCGCCGCAGGGCCGCAATACCTCAGTGCCGCAGTGGAGCCCTCACCACCGCACTACGGCTGGCACTGCGGGTGGCACTACTGTTGCGTGGCGGGATTTCCCGTCATGGTAGGTTGCACGAACACCGGCGCGGCAGGTGGGGTCAGCACGGGCGGCGGCGCATTCAGAGGTGGCATCGCGGCCAACGCCGGGCTGCGCAGTGCATCGGCCGCCGACACCACATTGGACGGCAGCGACACCAGCCGCGGCTTGATCATGAACACGCGCTCGCGCGACTGCACGTTGTTGATGCGGTTCGAAAAGAACAGGCCGACGACCGGCACCGCGCCCAGGCCAGGCACCTTGTTCAGCTCGTTGGTGCGCTGCGTACTCTTGTAGCCGCCAATCACCAGGGTCTGCCCCTCGCCGACAATGGCCTGCGTGCTCACCACGCTGCGCCGAACGGTGGGGATGGTGTCCACCGTCGTCTCCTGGATCTGGCCGTCTTCGATGTCCACATCGAGTTGAATGACAGGGCCCTCGTCGCGCTGTACGAAATGCGGCGTCACCCGCAAGGTGGTGCCCGCCGTGATGGGCGTGATGGTGGCCACACGCTCGCCGATGCTGCGGATGTAGAAGGTCTCGGACAGGTCCAGCAACGCGCCGATGTTGTCGATGGTGAGGATGGACGGGCGCGACTGTATGGATGCCTCGCCAGCGCCTTCCAGTGCGCGGATGCGGCTCATCAGGAAGTTGCCCGTGCTGACGACCAGGCTCGTGGGGTCCACGCTGGCGCCGCGCTGCAGCGCGCCCAGCACCAGGTCGTTGCCATCGTCGACCCGCGTCATGTTGCCAAAACCGCCGACACTGCCACCGCGCCGGCCGCTCCAGGAGATGCCCAACTCGTCCAGGCGGCTGGAGTTGATGTCGAGGATCATGGCCTCGATCTCGATCAGCGGGGTGGGAATATCGAGCTGATCGATCAGCGCCTTGTACAGCGGAATGCGTTCCGGCGTGTCCTGCACGATGATGGCGTTCAGGCGCGAATCCGCCTGGATGGAGGGCGCCAGCCGGCGGGTCGACGACACATTGCTGCCGGCGCCTGCAGACCCGCCGCGGCCACTGGAGCCCGACGCGGCAGCGCCTGGGGCACCCTGGCTGTTGTTCGATGCACCCGTGCCGGATGCCGTTCCGTTCGCAGATGCCGCAGGGCCGGTCTGCATGCCGGAGCTGGCCGGGTCGAACGAAATGCCCGCCGTGTTGGATGCCACCGGCATGCTCGCCATGTTGCCGGACTGCCCGGCCACGGACGACAGCAAGGCGTTGTTCACCCCCGCAGTCCCTGAGCTGCCACTGATCAGATTGCGCAGCACCTGGGCCAGCCCCGGGGTCGTGATCTGGCGGTCACGGTACAGAATGGTCCGGTCGTCGACGGATGCGTGCTTCAGGCGAAACACCGCCACCTGCTGCCCGCCCGCCATCAGTGGCAACGAAGCCATGGTGCGCTCGATGAGGCCGACATAGGCCGGAGGGCCCGAGACGAGTGCCACTCCCTGTTCCGGCAGCTCACCCCACCCGAAGCGCGTGTCCAGCACGCCCAGGCTGGTCAATGCCTGGCGCACTGCGGCGATGCCGCTGCTGCCCGACGTGATGCTGCGGGTGCTCATCTCGGTGGTGCGGCTGACGAACAGCGTGCCCGCGTGCGTGAACCAGGTCAGGCCGTAGACGCTGCCCATCCGGTCCATGAACTCGGTCGGGTTCTGGGCGTTGAACCGTCCGTTGACCTTGCCTTCGACCAGCGGCGAGAGCTCCAGCGACAGGCTGAAGCTGCTGGCAAAGTCCCGCAGCACGTTGGCGATGGGCGCGTTGTCTGCGTAGTAGCTGTAGGGCGCGTTGGCCCAGGGCGGCGTGCCGGCCTGTGCAGGGGCGGCGCCCAGCAGCAAGGCACAGGCCAGTGCGATGGCCGAACCGACCTGGCCAGCGGCTGGCATGCGTGGGAAGAAAGAGCGTGGAGTGGCGTGCATAAGGTTCAGAACGTGCGCAGGGACCGGGATCGATCAGATGGTGGCGATGGCCTTGGACCAGAACGCCAGGGCATTCACAAAGCCACCCACGGCGTCATCGATGTCCTGGCTTGCGGCTGCGGGCGTGGTCTGTTGCAGCCAGATGGCGCGCCCGCGGTCATCGACCACGCAGCCACTGGCGTGGTCTTTCATGGTGCCGCAGGCCAGGCGTGCCACGCCCAGCAGCATGTCGTCGCGGGCGGGGCCGGGCTCGGGCAGGGTGCGCAGCCGCGCGCTGACGGCCACCCCACCCTGGGGCAGTGCACGCAGGCGGATGCGGTAGATGCCGTCCACAGTCATGTCGACAGGGGCACCGCTGCTGGCGGCGCCCGGCGCCGTCAGGCCGTACTGGCTGGCATAGGCCTGCAGCAGGCGGGCGGAAGCGGGATCGGCGGGGGCGGACGATTTCATGGTGTGTCTCGGAATCAGGAGCCAGGGCTACGACAGGCCGGGATCGGAATTCATCTGCTGCAGCAGGCGCAGCAGTTCCGCCACGGGCTCCACCAGCTCGGAAGGGATGTACTGGCCGGCTTCCGCATGCTCGGTGAGCGCACGGGCCAGCGGAATGTTCTGCATCACCGGCACACCGGCTTCGCGTGCCGCCGCCATCATGCGTTCGGCCAGCGCGCCTTCGCCCTTGGCCAGCACCACCGGCAGCGGCGTTTCTTCGGAGTCGTAGCGCAGCGCCACGGCCAGGTGGGTGGGGTTGGTCACCACCACGGTGGCCTTGCGGGAGCTTTCCACGGCGCCGTGCTGCATCATTTCCTGGTGCAGGTGCTTGCGCTGGTGCTTGATGTGGGGGTCGCCCTCCATCTCCTTGTATTCCTGCTTGATCTCGTCCTTGGACATCATCAGGCCCTTGCGGTACTGGTAACGCTGCCACGCGAAGTCGGCCAACGCTATGGCGCCATACGCCAGGCCGATGTGGATGAGCATGGTCTTGAGGAGCGCAGCCACCACCTGCCCCAGGCCCGGCAGGCCGGCCTGCGGAATGCTGGTCATGATCGGCAGCGCGTCCTTGATCAGGAGCGTCAGCAGGGTGGACAGGAAGGCGATCTTGAGGATCGACTTCAAGAACTCCATCAGGTTCTTCTTGGTGAAGATGTTCTTGAGGTTGTCCAGCACATTGAGCTTCTTGGCCGAAGGCTTGAGCTTCTCGAACGCGAACAGCACGCCCACCTGCAGTGCGTCGGCAAAGATCCCGGCGCCCAGCACGATGCCGATGATGGGCAGGGTGAGCCACGCAGCCTCCCGCAGCAGCTCTTCCACCAGCGTATTGGCCGCCTCGTTGAAGCCCAGCTTGAGCAGCGTGGTGGGCAGCAGGATCATCTGGCCCATCACCTCCACCATGTGCCCGGCGCTGGCCAGCAGGTAGCCGAAGATGGCCAGGATCAGGAAGGTCTGCGTGAAGTCCTTGCTGTACGCAACGTCGCCCTTTTGCCGCGAATCGCGCAGGCGCTTGGAGGTGGGTTGTTCGGTCTTTTCGCTCATGGTGCTCCTCAGCCGCCGGACGGCGCTGCCCACTGCTCGCGCAGGAAAGGCAGGATGTGGCCCATGGATTCGACCTGCTCTGCGCCGTACTCGAACAGCGACGCGCCGTACAGCAGCAGCACCAGCATCGCCAGTGCGCTCTTGATCGGCATGGCCATGAAGAACACCTGCAGCTGCGGCGCAAAGCGGCTGACCAGCGCCAGGCCGATCTCTGCGAGGAACATGGCCACCAGCACCGGCGCCGCCAGCAGCATGGCCATGCGCACCAGCCGGTCGAGCTGGTCGAGCAGCAGGGGTATCGATTCAGGCCGCAGCGTGGGCATCCACTGGGTCACGCTCCACAGGCCGAAGCTGTCGTACAGCACGCCCAGCAGCAGGGTGAAGCCGCCCGTGATCAGAAAGAACACGATGAACGCCTGGTTGAACAGAATGCCCAGCGGCGACGAGTCGTTGCCCGTCAGCGGGTTCAGCGTGGAAGCGATGCTGGCGCCGCGCTGGTTGTCCACCAGGAACCCGACCGCCTCGAAGATCCAGAACGGGATGGCCGCGATGTAGCCGATCACGAAGCCGATGAACGCTTCCTTCAGGATCAACAGCAGCAGCTGCGCCGCGTGCAGTTCGGCCACCGCGATCTGCCCCGACAGCGCGGGCACCATGACGATGCCCAGCGACACGGCCACGGAAATGCGCATCAGGCCCGGCACCAGCTGGGTGTTGAAAAGCGGCAGGACGATGAACATGGCCAGGATGCGCGGTTGTGTCAGGGCCAACGTTCCGATGAACGTCTTGGCTTCCTGGTAAGTAACCGGCAGGTCCATGCGGTTCCGTCCTGTGCGTGTGCTGCTGAGGGCGCTGCTGTCCGTGCGGGGCTCAGCGGCCCAGCGACGGAATGGAGTCGAAGATCTGCACCGTGAAATTGAACATTTCACCGCCGACCCAGCGGGCCGTCAGCAAGATGGTCACCGACACGGCGATCAGCTTCACGCCGAAGGACAGCGTCTGCTCCTGGATCTGCGTGAGCGCCTGGAACAGCGAGAACAACGTGCCGACCACCGAGCCCACGATGATGGGCGGCAGGGACAGCCACAGCACCAGGTACAGCGCCTGGGTGAAGAACGAAACGACGTCGACGGATTGCATATCAGTGATCCACGGTGTTGTATGCCGCCAGCGGCGCGTGGCGGGCGCAGGAAAAGCGCGCACCCTCAAGGGAGTGTTCACGCATAGGTCAGGACCAGGCCCTGGATCAGCCGCGACCAGCCGTCCACCATCACGAACAGAAAGAGCTTGAGCGGCAGCGAGATCGTCACGGGCGACACCATCATCATCCCCATGGCCAGCAGGATGTTGGAGACGATCAGATCGATCACGACGAACGGCAGGTAGAGCAGGAACCCTATCTGGAACGCCGCTGTGAGCTCCGACACCACGAACGCCGGCATCAGCACGATGAAGTCGCGCTGGCTGATGCCCTCGGACAGCTTGGGGCCCCACATGCGCTGCGCGGTGCGCACGAAGAAGTCGCGCTGCTCGGCGCGGCTGTTCTTGAGCATGAACTCGCGCAGCGGCTCGGCCCCGTCGCGCACCGCGCCTACCAGCGTGGGCACGCTCTTGAGCGTGTCGGGGCGCTCGGTGAGCCGGTCGAACATGTGCATGCCCACCGGCGCCATGACATAGGCCGACAGGATCAGCGCCATGCCGTACAGCGCCAGATTGGGGGGCATCTGCTGCACACCGATGGCATTGCGCAGCAGCGACATCACCACCGCGATCTTGAGGAAGCTCGTGCTGACAACCACCAGCGTGGGCATCAGCGCCATCAGGGCCAGCAGTACCGCCAGCGTGATCGGATCGAAATTGCTCATCGGGGGCTCAGTGGCTGGCGGAGTGCAGGCTGCGCACCGACACGCCGATCTGGCCGTCGATGTCCACCAGGTCGCCTTCGCCCACCAGAGCGCCGTTGGCACGAATGCGCACGGCACCTGCCAGCGGGTGGCCCAGGTCCAGTGTCTGGCCGGGCTGCAGGGCGCGCAGCTGCGCCAGCGTCAGGGTCACGTCGCCCAGGTCGAAAGAGAGGCGCACCGGCACGGCGTCAAGCGCAGCGGCGTCGGTGGAAGGGGTGTCGGAAGTGGCGGGCATGGTTTCGGTCCAGGGGTGGATGACGGTAAGGCGGCTTGGCGGTGCAGCGTCGGCTTCATCGGTCGCCAGGGGCCACCGCACGTGCACGCCCTGGCGCCCATCGGCGCTCAGCCACAGCGCACGGTCGGCCGTGGCGAAGAATGCGTCGAGCAGCACCACGTCGCCGAGCGCGAGCGTGGCGGCATCGCTGGCGGGCAGGCGGGTGAAGCCGACTTCCGCACGCAGGGTCAGCGGCAGGCTGTCGTCCAGCGGGCCCGGCTGCGGCGGGCGCTTGCCCACCAGGCCGGCCACCAGCAGCAGCCCCAGTCCATCGAGGTGCAGCGATCCGGCAATGGCCTGCACACCGTCGTCGGCAGCCAGGTACACATCGCAGGCATGGGGCGGCAGGCTCTGCAGGTCGCCCGGCTGCGTAGGCCCCCACGACAGCAGTTCGGGCGTGCCGCGGCCCAGGGCCTGCAGGCTCTGGAGGATGTCACCAGCGCTGGCCTCCAGCACGGCATCGGCCAGGGTGGACGGAATGGCGGGCAGCGCCGCGCCCTCCAGCACGCTGGCCAAGGCCTGCTCGATGGCCGCAGCCGGCAACCGCAGCGCCATGGCGGCACCGGCCCACTCCGCGCGGAGGATGTAGCCGGGCTCCGGCCAGGGGGCTGCCGAGGCGGCCACGGGATGCAGGCGGGCTTGCCAGGAGGACGCACCCAGGCGCAGCGGCAGCGCTGCAGCGCGCTGGGCGATGGTGGTGCGTGCCTGGGCCTCGTTGCGCGTCAGGCGTAGGGGTTGCAGGGCGGCAGTGGCTTGGGGGGAAGACATGGATGCTCGGTAAAAGGGCGAGTCGATGGGCGAGTCGGTGGGCGGTTCGGTCAATGGCGACTGGAGCGGCGGTGTTGCGGTGGCTGTGCGTTGCGGTGATGGTGCGGCGGCGGCTGGCAGGTCATCCGCCCGCGTGCACCTCCACCAGGCAAAGGTCTTCCGGGTCGTCGGTCTGCACCCGCACGGACACGCCCTGGGCCAGGCGCTCGGCCAGGCCATCGGCCAGCCACTGCGCATTGCGCACCAGGCGCTCGCGCGACGACTCTTGCGTGCAGGTGAACTGCGCCACGACGCGGCCGCCGTCTTCGAAGATGTCGACCACCACGCCGGGCAGGCTGTCGTCCGCCAGCTGGATCTGCACCGAGCGGCGGCCGGTGCTGCCGTCCCCCACCAGCAGCCGCTGGGCCATCTGCGACAAGGTCTCGCCAATGCCCCGGGGTGCATCGGCGGGGGCCGCGGTTGTTGCGGAGGCGGCGCCTGTGGGCTGGGCCGCCTGCTGGGGCACCTGGCCTGGCAGGGCGGCGGCACCGGGGCCAAAAAGATCGAAGGGGCGCGGGGCACTGGGCGGCTGCGCCGCGCCAGCGGGTGGCGCCGCACGCTGCTGCTCCAGCAGGGTGCGCAGTGCCTTCGCATCGTCGGACAGCGTGTCGGTGTCGCGCGGGTCGCTGCCGGTCTGCGCGCCGGTGCCGGTGCGCGCTTCGAACGCCGTCGACGCCGGCATGCCCAGGTCCAGGTGAATCGGCCGTTCGGTGTTCATGACAGTGCCTGCCCCTGTACCTGTACCCGTACCCGTACCTGCACCGCAATGCGCATTGCGATCAAAAATAGCCCCTGCCGCTTGATAGGCGTGCTTTTTGTGCTATTAAATGTGTAGCAATCGGTGTTTTGGCGGTGTGTGCGGCCACAGGGCGCGGTTTGCAGGCGGGTCATGTCACGGCCTCTGGGTCGTACGCTTCCCAGTCTTCGCGGTCGCGTTTCACGCTGGCCGCTTCTTCCATCTCCAGGTCTTCCTTGCGCTCGGTCTCCCGCATCTGCTCTTCGGTGTAGTTGCGCGCCAGGTCGACAAACTTGGATTTCTGCCGGCTCGCCTCCTGGTGGGCGGCACGCGCGGTCTCGAGCTTCTCGTTGGCCTGCTCCTGCACCTTGGTGGCGGCCACGACCGCGTCCTGCTGCTGCGCCTCGCGCTGGCGCAGGCCGACCACGGCCAACTGCACGTCTTCGATCTCGCGCAGCCGCACGATGCGCTCGCACAGGTCGCGGTAGAGCTGCATTTCGTGCGCCAGCCCTTCGCGCACCAGGCGCTCCAGCAGCGCCTGGGCGGCCTCGCGGGCCTCGCGGGCCTCGCGCAGTGCATCGCGCTGCACGCGCACTGCCGTCTCGGCCTTGTTCTCGCGGAAGGCCTTGATGGCGAGCAGGTCGCGGAAGATGCTCACCGGCGTACACCCGAGCCCACCAGGGCAGACAGCTGCTCCAGCGTCTGCTGCATGGTGGCGTGTTCGTCCGTGCGCTGCCGCAGGAACGTGCGGATGGCTTCGATCTTGTCGATGGCCTCGTCGGTGGTCGGGTCGCCGCCGCGCTTGTATTCGCCGATCTTCACCAGCAGCTCGACCTCTTCGTACTTGGCCATCAGCTCGCGCAGGCGGCCGGCCAGCTTCTTGTGCTCGGGCGTGATCACGGCATTCATCACGCGCGATGCCGACGCCAGCACGTCCACCGCCGGGTAGTGGTTGGCGGCGCCCAGCTTGCGCGACAGCACGATGTGTCCGTCCAGGATGGAGCGGGTTTCGTCGGCGATCGGCTCGGTCATGTCGTCGCCTTCCACCAGCACGGTGTACAGCGCGGTGATGGACCCCTTGTCGTTCATGCCCACGCGCTCCATGAGCTTGGGCAGGGTGGCGAACACGCTGGGCGGGTAGCCGCGCCGTGTGGGCGGCTCGCCCGCGGCCAGGCCGATCTCGCGCTGCGCCCGGGCAAAACGCGTGACCGAGTCCATGAGAAACAGCACCTTCTTGCCCTGGTCGCGAAAGTACTCGGCGATGGCGGTGGCCACGTACGCGGCCTTGGCGCGCTCCATGGACGACTTGTCGCTGGTGGCGCAGACGATCACGCTCTTGCGCCGGCCTTCCTCGCCCAGTTCGTGCTCCAAGAACTCGCGCACTTCGCGGCCGCGTTCGCCGATCAGCGCCACCACGGTCACGTCCACGGCAGCGCCTTTGACCAGCATGCCCATCAGGGTCGACTTGCCGCCGCCCGCCGCCGCGAAGATGCCCATGCGTTGGCCCTCGCCGCAGGTCAGCACCGAGTCGAGCACCCGCACGCCCAGCTCCATCGGCTCGGTGATGATGCGGCGCTTGAGCGGATCGGGTGCATCGGCAAACACCGGGTAGAACTTGGTGGCCTCCAGCGGGCCGCGCTCGGCTTCGTCCAGGGGGCGCCCCAGGCCATCGAGCACGCGGCCCAGCAGGCCAAATCCCACGGGCACCATGTGCGCGCGGCCGGTGGGGATGACTTCTGTGGCAGCAGAAATGCCGTACATGTCACCGATGGGCGTGAGCAGCGCGGCGTCGCGCGCAAAGCCCACCACCTCGGCCTTCATCTCAAAATCTTCGCCGGGGTTGCGCAGCACGCACACCTCGCCAACCTTCACCGTGGGCACCACCGCCTTGATGATGGTGCCGATCACCTGCGTGACGCGGCCCTTGATCTGCAGCACCGGCGTGTCGTCCAGCGCCAGCTGCATCATCTCGGCGATGTAGTCGAACTGGCGCACCGAGCGCGTGGCGCCCTTCGGGTGGCCGGTGGTGCTGGGGGGGGTCATATGCGGCTGCCCAATACTTTCTGGAAGGCGCCTTGCAGCGCGGCGATCTGCCCGTCGATGCTCGCCTCCACCAGGCCGATCTCGCTTTCAAGAATGCACGCCTCCTTGCCCAGGCGGCCGTCGGCCACGATGTCCAGGTAGCCCACGCCGGGGTAGGAGGCCAGCAGGTCGTTGACCCGGGCGCGCACGGTGTCGACCTGCTGCGGGTGCAGGCGCAGCGTCATCTGCTTTTGGTTGCGCACCACCGACAGCGCGTTCTTCACCACGATGATCACGCGGTCCGCTTCGTCGTAGCCGTCGATGATCTTGCGCACCGCAGACATCACCAGGGCGACCATGTCGGTCTCGACCTTGGAGAAGTAATCCACCGTGCGGCTCACGTTCTCGATCATCTTCTCGGCCTGCTCCAGCTGGGCCTCGGCCACGCCTTCTTCATAGCCTCGCTGGCGCTCTTCTTCGAAGGCGGCCTGCGCCTGCGCCACGATGGCATCGGCCTGCGCACGGGCTGCGGCAATCAGACCCTGCGCGTCGGTCCAGGCGGCCACGTCGGCGGCGCGCACCACGCGGCTGCCCGGTGCGATGCGGGCCTGCAGCGTGCGCTGGGGAGTCAGCGGGTCGCGGGGAAGTTGGAAAGCCATGCAGGGTCCAGTCGGGCCAGTAGTTGAAGGCAAAGTTGTCGGGCGCCCTGGGGGTCGAGGGCGCTGGCGGTGCGCACCGCGGTGTCTTCGACTGCCGTGGAGGGCAGTTTCCAGTCGGCGCGCAGCTTTATGGGAGCTGGCGCGTCGTGCCAAGACTGGGCGATGACGCCTGCGCCCAGCAAGTCCGCCGCATGGCCCAGGTCGTCGGACTGGGTCCATCGGCCGGGGTCTGCCAGGCCGGGGTGGACATCCGCTGCGCCTTGGCGGGCCCAGTCCAGGGCTGGTGCGCCCAGGGATTCACGCGCCGACATCACCGCGTCGCGGGCGATGGTGCGGCGCAGGTAGGTGCCCAGCAGCGCCACCCCTGCATCGCGTGCCACGCGGCCCAGCAACGCCGGTGTGGCCAGCGCCGCGGGCAACGCTGCATGGGACAAGTCCAGCACGGGCTGTGCGTGGTCGCCCAACTGGGCCAGCAATTGCGCAGACCAGCGCTTGTGGAGCGCGCGCTGGACAGCGGGTTGCGCGGCCAATGCACCCAGGTCGCCCGGCGGCGTGCCGCCCAGCGCCAGCGCGCCGGCGCGCCCCGCATGCAGGCTGCGGCTGGGCAGCAGGTTGAATTCCTGCAGTTGCGCCTGCAATAGCGCTACGGGTGGATGGGCCGGGGTGGGCATGCGGTGTGCGTGTGGGTCCAAAGCGCGGGGCTCGACAGCGGTCAGCCCGCGCGGGCCAGGTCATCGGTGCGGACCACTGCCTTGCGGGCCGGCAGTACATAGCGCCACAGCAGGAAGCCCAGCGCCGCCAGGGACAGCACCGCGACGGCCAGCAGGCCCCACAGCACGCTGCCAAGGGTGCCAGCGCTGCTGCTGGGCACCGCGATGCCCCAGACCGTGCTTCCGCCTGCGCCGGCCTCTGCGCGGACACCGTTGGTGCGAGGCTGTGCGGACACAAAAATCACCGACACCCGGTCGGCCGTCAGGCCCGGAATGCTGTTGGTCACCAGCCTGCGGATCTGCGGCTGGATCACATCGAGGTTGTAGCCTTCCTGGTGCTTGATGAACACGGCCGATGTCGACAGCACGCCGGTTTCGCCCGCGGGGCCGCGCTCGGGCAGCACCACGTGCACCCGGGCGGCCAGCACGCCGTCGATCTTGGAGAGCGTGTTGGACAGCTCCTGCGACAGCGCGTAGATGTAGCGCGCACGCTCTTCCAGCGGCGAGGAGATCAGGCCTTCCTTCTTGAACACCTGGCCCATGCCGGCAAAGCGTTCGCGGGGCAGGCCGTTTTCGCGCAAGATCTCGAGCGCGCGGCCCACCTGGGCGGCGTCCACGCGCACGCCGACCATGCCTTCCTTGCCGGCAATCTTCTCGGCGGGGATGTCTGCTTTGAGCAGCGCCGACAGCACGTCGTTGGCTTCGTCTTCGGGGACCGAGCCCATCAGGTCCACGCGCGCGCCGCAGGCCGCCACCAGCGCCAGCAGGCCGCAGGCCAGGGACACGCGCAGCCAGCGTGCCAGCGACGATGGGCCCGTCGAGCCCGTTGAAAAATGCAGCTTCATTGAATGCGTACCAACTGATCGAAGTTCTGGGTGGAGCGGCTGACCGCCTTGCCGACGAGGTCGTACTGCACGGACACCTGCACCAGCTGCAATTGCAGCTTGAGCAGGTCCTGCATGCCCATGGATTGCGAGTTCGAGTCCAGCGACGCGGACACCGACTTCCAGGCCGACTGGAAGTCGCTCGACACGCCCTGCATGCCCGCCAGGATGCGGTCGCCCACCGACGACGGCCCCTTGACCGCTGCGGCGGCAGTGCTGCCCGCAGCAGGCTGCGCTGCCATGGAGGCGGCCACGCTGTCCATGACGGTGGGGGCCGCAGGCGGAGCCTGCATCAGCGCAGCGAACCGCGCGGTGGCCGATGCATCGGGGACGGCGGTCACCACGGCGGGCGATGACAGTGCCGGCAAAGTGGTGGCAACCAGTGGGCTTGCAACGATGTCCATGGTGGTTCCTAGGGCTCGGGATGGGAGTGGGGAAAGACTGGGCTGGCGCTGGCTGCCGTGGCTGCCTTGGCTGCGGGGCCGTCGACGCCGACGGGCTGGCCCAGCAGGCGCTGTGCCAGTCGCACACCTTCGGTGGTCTCTGTCGTGCTGCCATTGTCACCGCGCGCTGCCACGGGGCGCAAGACGCGCATGGCCTCGCCCGCGCGGCCATCAAGCTGCAGTGCCAGGCCCAGAAAGGCGTGCACCAGGTCGGACTCTTCGCCGGCCGATGTGCGGGCGCTTGCCAGCCGCGCTGCTGCATCGCCTGGGCGGCCTGCATTGAGCAGCGCCGTGGCCATGCCGATGTGTCCGAAGGCACGCTCGGGCCGCACGCGCAAAAGCGCGCCGAAGATTCGTTCGGCGCGCTTCACGTCCGCGCGGGCGGAGGCCATGAACCCGACCTCGGTCAGCAGGCGGATGTCCGGGGCATCAAGCAGACACGGCCCCCTTGGCCGATGACAGCAGGCCCAGCAGGGCTTCGGCGCGGTCGCCGACCTTGCCGGTGACGGCGTTTTCCTTGCAGTACTGCAGCAGCGTGGTCACCGTGTCCTGGGCTTCCTCGAACTCGCGCTTGAGCAGCAGGCACTCGACGATGGCCATGGTGTGGTCCAGGTTGTCCGGGTCGATGGTGGCCAGGAACGAGTACACGTTCAGAGCCTCGTCATAGCGCTCCATCATGCGGTAGGTCAGCGCCAGGCCCTGCAGGTAGGACGTGTCGGTGGGCTTGTACAGCGTGAGCAGCGAGAAGTAGCGGTAGGCCGTCTCGTAGCGGTTTTGGCCGACGAGCTGGTAGGCCAGCGCGTAGATGGCGTCTGCATCGGCCGTGGACAGGCGCGTGTTGGACGGCAGGGACTCGAGTGCGGCCTTGAGGTCCAGGATGGACTGGACGGCGGCGGAGGGAGAAGCGGTGTTCGACATGGCGGCTGGGTTCCTCTCGGGGTTCAGATGTTGCGCGCGATGCCGCGGTTGGTTTCGATGGACGCCTGCTGGATGGACGACAGCTTTTCGCGCACGTCGCGGATCACATCCATCATCTGCTGCATCATGTCGTTGGCATGCTGCACGCCGGTCTCGGCGACCTTGGCCTGGGTTTCCAGGTTCATCTTGTCGGCTTCGAGCAGGTCGGCCTTGTGGGTGAACGAGGCGCCGATGATGCCGCCCAGACCGCCAGAGATGCTGCCCGAAGCTTGGGCGTAGCCTTGGTACTTGGTCCCTACCGCTCCGAGTTCTTTGCCTGCAGCAATCTGATTGTTGGATGCGGTGGTGAACTGGGCTTTGCTGACCGGGTCGGCAGCGAACTTGCCCTGGGCATCCATCTTGCTGATCTGCGCCATGTTGTTGCCGCCGGCCGCTTCCATCTGGGCGCCCTTGATGGTTTGCTTGGCCGACATTCCCGAAAGCCCCATCTGCATCACGCCGCCCGCAATTTGCATGGACCCTTGCACGATGGCTGCCGTGAGGCGCTCCGCCGCTGCGTCCTTCATCTTCTCGGCTGCGTTCTGCAGAGAAGACACTTGCGCCTGCATGTCGCTGGTGCGCTGCGTGCGGGCCGTGTCGCGCGCTTGCTGGGCGAGCTTCTGGAACAGGGCCATGAACGAGAAGATGTCGGCAGACACCTGCGTGTCCGAAAAGCCGCCCAGATTGGTCAGCGCCGCTTCCTTGGACTTGGGGTCGGTGGGCAGAGGTGTCTTGAGCCCGTCCGTCGGGCTCTTGGCGCCACCTGCGGTGCCGTTTTTCGCGCCCAGCAGCGTCTCGATGTCGATTTCAGAATAGCCCTTGGTCCCCGCGGGCTTGCCTGCTGCCTGGGCTGGGCCCGTGTCGCCCAGAGGGGCGAGGGTGGGTGCTCGGTTGATGCCGTCGATGCTCATGAAATTCTCCTTGGCGCCTGGTGCGTCAAATGGTTTGTGCTTTGCCGGACAGGTTCGATGAAATCTGGGCGCGGCTTTCACCGGCGGAATTGATCATCTTGCTGACGATGTTCATGCCCTCCATCATCTGGTCGAGCACCTTCTTGATCTCGTCGCGGTCTTCGTCCATCTGCTTTTGCAGCTTGGCGATGATGGCGTCGATCTTCTTCTTGTCGGCCTGGATGAGGGTCGCGTCACGCTGGTCGTGCGCCACAGCGATGTCCACGCCGCCCTTGGCGGCCGTGGTCGCACCGGCCACGACGCCTGCCACCGCCTGGCCCACGCGGGCCGCCGTGAGGATCATCTTTTGCACGTCGCTCACTGCCGATGCTCCGCCGGTGAGGGCGATGGACGCAGCCATGATGGCGATGGTGGCCACCACCGCGAACGTGGCCGACACGATGGCGGCCTGCTCGTCGCTGGCGCCAAATGCCTTGGCCAGTTCACCCATGCCCTTGCCGATGATCGAGCCCGGGTCCATCCACTGCGTGACGTGATCGAACCCCTTGCCCCCGTTGGCCTTGTCGACCTCGCTGGCAATGTCAACCGCAGACGATGCCAGTGCCAGCACCGCCAGCGCCAGCAACGGGGCCGCTGCACCGCCGGTCGCGACGGTCGCGATGGCGGCTGCCACCACTGCAAAAGCGGCAGCGATGGCGCCAGCGATCTTCTTGAACCAGTTCAGTACGCCGCCCGCCTTCTCCTTGGCGGATGCCTCTTCGCACTTCTTGATCCAGTCGTTGATCTTGTCGGTGGCGCGCTGGTTCTGGTCTTCCAGCTTCTTCTTGTTGGTGTTGATGCCTTCCTTGGCCGTGGACAGCTGGGCTTCCTGGGTCTTGCCCTGCAGGACCAGCAGAGTGGCCGCCATGTCTTCGGCCGAGAAGTTGACCGTGACGCCGTCCAGCTGGGGCGCGCCGTTGCCGTTGGCGATGGAGTTGCCGCCCGTGCTGCCTTGTGCATTCAAGGTCTTGAGCGTGCCTGCGAGGTCCGCGAGTTCCTTGAGTGACTGGGTGGGATCGAGCCGCGCCTGCTGCATGCGGCTGGCCACATCGGCGCTCAGGTTGTCGGACTGAAAGGCGGGGGTGAAAGCAGCGGGGCCGCCTGCCACGCGGGTGATGTCGTTCATGTGATCTCCCTGTTCAGTGCGTGGACGCGGACGTGGACGATTTGGCGCTGTTCATCAGCTCGAGCATGGCCTGTGCGCGCGACTTGAGTTCTTCGCGCTCTGCCGTCTCGCTCTGGCGCACCACGAACTGCAGCGCCTCCTTGGCTTCGGCCGTGTAGCCCAGCGCGATCATGCATTCGGCCGTGTGGTAGGTGGGCAGCGGGTCGCTCATGTCCATCAGCGAGGCCATCGAGTAGTACTTGATGGCTTCCTTGTAGCTCTTGAGCATCTGTAGGCTGGCCGCAAACGCGTTCATGAAGCGCTTTTCCATGTGGTTGTGCGTGACCAGGAAGCCGAAGGTCCGCATGGCGTCCTGGTAGCGGGTCTGGCTGTACAGGCTGTGGCCAAGGGCGTACAGCACTTCGTAGTCGGTATCGTCGTAGTCGTAGACGGAACCCAGGGTTCCACCGTTCGACAGCAATTCCGCGATCTGTTCGGGCAGATTTTCGGGAATCGAGGCGGGAGCGTTTTTGGTATTCATGGGTGACTCTCGGGGGTTGGCTGGGGCTCGCGTTCGCGGGTGCTCAGCGCATGTTGCCGATGATGGAGCTGCGGCTGTCCTGCATCTTCTTGACGAAGTTGGTCATCACGTCGAAGGCTTCGTTGCGTTTGTTGGACAGGCTTTGCAGGCGCAGCATGTCCATCTGCTGGGAGTTGCTCATGCTGTCGATCTGCGACTTGACCTGCTGGATGAAGCCGTCGAGCTCGCCTTTGGTGGGCTGCGGCGTGGTTTCGGTGATGGACGTGATGCCCTTCTTGCCGCTGTAGTCGCCGGAGCGGAACGCCCAGTTCTTGGATTTGTAGTCGTCCGCTTCGCGTTTGCCGGCTTCGTCCACCTTGTGCGTGGTGCCGTCGCGCAGCTTCACTTCCCAGGATTTCTCGGCGCCAACGCTCTCAGGCAGGGTCACGCCAGCGCTGGCGGCAGCCGACTTGAGGTCGGGTGCGGACGCGGAGATGTTGACCTTGTCGCCGGCCTTGGCGTCGGCCGGCACACTGGCTGCGGCCTTGTTGAGCGAGCCCAGCAGCTGGTTGAGCTTGGAGATCTGGTCGTTCTTGGCCTGGACGGAAGAGATCTGGTCCTTGAGCTGCGCTTCCAGAAGGTTCGCGCGGTTGGATTGAACGGCCATCATGGCGGTTTCCAGGTCCATGCCCTGGACATTGATGGAGGTCACGCCCCCCACATTGACATTGCCGACAGTTGACATGATGGCGTCCTTCAGATGCTGTTGCCTTGGTTGCGGGTCGTGGATCTCAGCGCATGTTGCCGATGATGGAGCTGCGGCTGTCTTGCATCTTCTTGATGAAGTTGGTCATCACGTCGAAGGCTTCATTGCGCTTGTTGGACAGGCTTTGCAGGCGCAGCATGTCCATCTGCTGCGAGTTGCTCATGCTGTCGATCTGCGACTTGACCTGCTGGATCGCACCATCGAGCTTGCCTTTGGTCACGTCGCCGCGCAGGCCGCCTTCCAGGCGTGCTGCACTGCCGTCGGCCTTGAGCGTGTTGGTCAGACCGCCGCCGCCGTCCTTGTTGTCCGACAGGCCGGGGTTGGTGATGCCCGCGGAGATGTAGCCGCTGTTGACTTCCTTCTCGACGTTGTAGGCACCGCCGTTGGCGAACTGGCTGTTGCCATCGATGCGGGTGTCGGCCTTGGCGTCAGAGCCGAACATGGCTGCCGCCTTGTTCAGTGAACCCAGCAGCTGGTTCATCTTGGAAATCTGATCGTTCTTGGCTTGCACCGAAGAGATCTGATCCTTGAGCTGCGTTTCCAACAGATTGGCGCGGTTCGATTGAACGGCCATCATGGCGGTTTCAAGGTCCATGCCTTGAACGTTGATGCCTTGTGCACCGCCGATACCAGAGATACTTGACATAGATTTCTCCTATTGAAATTTATGATTGATTGCTTAGATCATGGAGCGGGGGCGGCGTGCTGCGCCAGCGCCGGGTGCGGAGAACGAGGCACGGGCCTGCTCTTCCTTCACGTCCTGCTCCACGGCCGCCATGTCTTCCTGGAAGGCCTTTTGCGCGGCTTCGATACCCTTGAGGTCGAGTTGGGCGTCCAGGACGCTGCGCACCTTTTCAGGGTCCAGGCCCTGGCTGCGGTAAAACTCGTCGGCGGCCGCCAGTTGGCCTTGCACTTCATCGATCAGCGCCTGGGCGCGGGCTACGATGTCCTGGGCGTTTTCTTGTCCTGCCATTTCGAAACTCCTGTTGATATTGGGCGGTGGTGGTGCGAAATGTGCCGCACGACACCGGGTAAGTAACCACCCTGCGGGTCCGGTTCCACGGTCTGGCAGAAATTTTCAGCGCCCCGGGCAGGGAACCCGAAAGGGGTCTGGCGTTACCCACCCGAGGACGCCCGGCGCGCGACCCTATAAGAGAATTCCCTATGTCCAGAATCGAATCGTTCAACACACCGTCGTTTGACAGCGGGGCAATGCGCGGCGGGCTGCAAAGCGGAGGGCAGCCGCTGGCCGGGCAGTACGCGGGCCAGCAGATCCAGGTGGATGACGGCCTGTCCGTCCTGGCGGACGCGGCCGAAGAGATCAGCCTGCACCACTCCGAAAAAGCGGAAAGCAAGCACTCGTCCGAGCGCAAGAAGGAGGCCGCCCGGCCCATGGAGCTGATGAGCCCCGAGGCCATCATGGCCTACATGGAGGCGGCCCAGGCCTTCGAGGAGCCCGAACAGCTGGTGCAGCTGGCCAAGCGGATGCTGGCCGGCCAGGGCGATCCGGCGGCCCAGGCCAAGCAGGCATTTCAGGGGCCGACTGAGCAGTTCATGGCGCTGCAATACGCGCTGCACCAGGGCGAGCGCGACGGCGCGCCCGCCGAGGTGCTGGACGCGCTGCGCGAGGCGCTGGACGACCTGGAGATGGAGCACGGCCCCCGCATGCGGGCCGACGTCAACACCATCGGCTCGGCGCGGGAGGGCGCGCAGGGCCATGCCGACGTGGCGCAGTTCCAGTCCACCTACCGCGACGTGGTGCTGGGCAACCCGTCGCTGGCCGGCACGCTGAAACTGGCGCTCGAGCGCTTTGGCGATGGCGACTTTGCCGGGGGCCTCGCGCGCCTTACCCAAGCGCTGGGCCAGGACCTGGCAGCCGCCCGCCCCTCGGCCGACCCCACGCGGCTGCAAAGCCTGGTGCAGGACCTGTACCACCTGGGCGTTGCCTCCACGGTGCTCGATGCGAGCCGCGAGCTGCATGCCAAGATCAGCGATCAGCATGGCCCCCTCAGCGGCACTCCGGTCGCCTTGATGCAGGATCTTGTGGGCATCAGTGCCGAAAAGTGGGTATCTGGTGCCCGTTTCACTGCATTGGCCGAAAAGTTCGGCGCCACCGGGGTCGAGGCGCAGATCCATTTCCTGACAGGCATCAAGCTGTTGATGCGTGATCTGCCGGTGAAGGTGTTCGTGGACACCGACCAGCGGCAAACGATTTTTCAGGCGGCGCAGGATGCGCTGGATGCCGCCATCGACAAAGAGGACTACTGACCATGGCGCATTTGCAACAGGCGCTGGCCGATTTCGGCCGCGATATCGGCCTGCCCACGCTGGAGAGCGGGCCGGACGGGGGGGTACAGCTGCGGCTGGAGTCGGGCGCGCTGCTGGGGGTGGCGCAGCAGGGCGAAGAGGTGGTGATGCACTGGGCCGAACCGGTCCGGTATGACATTGCGGCCTTGCTGTTGCGCGCCATGAAGCAGGCGGGCGATGCCCGCGATGCCGCCCAGCCCGTGCAGGTGGGGTTGCGCAGCATCCCGTCTGGCGACTGGCTGGTGCTGGCCACCCGGTTCGCGGCCGATGACGTGAGCG
>Ga0209023_10002947_pt1 | contig 20662 bp, 17 predicted proteins | sample LakOneMetagenome_FD_187468 | JGI IMG/M metagenome (GOLD analysis project Ga0209023, IMG submission 187468) | Freshwater and sediment microbial communities from Lake Erie, Canada (SPAdes) (version 2) | ecosystem: Environmental > Aquatic > Freshwater > Lentic | place: Lake Erie, Canada...
GTCACTTCCGCCCGGTTGCGGTGCCAAGCGGGAAGAGCGCATCCCCTCGCGCGGCCTGGAATACAAGCGACCGCGAACGCACGAAGCACGCGGACGCGAAACCGCGCCGGCACGCGGCATGGCCTGCAAATTCCATTTTCAAAACCGTCCGCGCCATGGATGGCGCGGCCGGAGCCCCCATGGATGGGTTCATGGCGTTTTTGAAAATGGGATTTCCACCACGGGCCACATGCGCGTTTTCTTGTCTGCCTGTTTTCTTGATCTGGTGAAAGTTTGAAATCCCAGGAGCTCAACTTCGAAGGAGTAGAACGCCGCCCGCTCGGGTCGTTCACCGAAAAGGCCTACCTCGACTACTCGATGTACGTGATCCTCGATCGCGCGCTGCCGGCGCTCGGTGACGGATTGAAGCCGGTGCAGCGGCGCATCGTCTACGCGATGAGCGAGCTCGGGCTCTCGGCCGCGTCGAAGCACAAGAAGTCGGCGCGCACGGTCGGCGACGTAATCGGCAAGTTCCATCCGCACGGCGATTCGGCCTGCTACGAAGCCATGGTGCACATGGCGCAGGAATTTTCCTTCCGCTATCCGCTGGTCGACGGGCAGGGCAACTGGGGATCGGCGGACGATCCGAAATCGTTCGCGGCGATGCGCTACACGGAATCGCGGCTGACGCGCTACTCCGACCTGCTGCTCGATGAACTGGCCGATGGCACCGTCGACTGGGGCCCGAACTTCGACGGCACGATGGAAGAGCCCCTGCAGTTGCCGGCGCGGTTGCCGAACCTGCTGCTGAACGGCGCATCGGGCATCGCGGTCGGCATGGCGACCGACATTCCGCCGCACAACCTGCGCGAGATCGCCGCGGCCTGCGTGCACCTGCTCGATGAGCCGGATGCGACGACGCGCGCGTTGCTGAAGCACGTCAAGGGCCCGGACCTCCCGACCGGCGCGGAGATCATTTCCAGCCGCGACGAGCTGGTGGAGTTCTACGACAAGGGCAGCGGCAGCTACCGGGCGCGCGCCGTCTGGGAGCAGGAAAAGGAAACGGGACACATCGTCATCACGCAGTTTCCGTACCAGGTGTCGGGCAGCCGCGTGCAGGAGCAGATCGCGCAGCAGATGCGCGACAAGAAGCTGCCGATGGTCGAGGACATCCGCGACGAATCGGACCACGAGAACGCCACGCGCCTCGTCATCGAGCCGCGTTCGAATCGCGTCGATGTCGAGCAGCTGATGGCGCACCTGTTTGCGACCACCGATCTCGAGCGCAGCTACCGCGTCAACATCAACGTCATCGCGCTCGACGGGCGGCCGCGCGTCATGGGGCTCAAGGCCCTGCTCACGGAGTGGCTGGAGTTCCGCCGCCGCACCGTGCGGCGCAGGCTCGAGTTCCGGCTCGACAAGGTCTCGCGCCGGCTGCACATCCTCGACGGCATGTTGATCGCCTACCTGAACCTCGACGAGGTGATCCGCATCATCCGGCGCGAGGAAGAACCGAAGCCGGTGCTGATCAAGCGCTTCAAGCTCTCCGACGAACAGGCCGAGGCGATCCTCGAGACCAAGCTCCGCCACCTCGCCAAGCTCGAGGAGATGAAGATCCGTGACGAGCAGGAGCGGCTCGCGGCAGAGCGCAAGGAAATCGAGGCGCTGCTGGCCAGCAAGGCGAAGCTGACCAAGCTGATTCGTTCGGAAATCGTCGCCGACGCCGCGGAGTATGGCGACGAGCGCCGCACGCGCATCGTCGAACGCGCGGCGGCGCAGGCGATCGAGGAGACCGATCTCGTCGCCAACGAGCCTGTCACGGTCGTGCTCTCGACCGGTGGCTGGGTGCGGTCGGCGAAGGGGCATGACATCGATGCCCGTGCGCTGGCGTACAAGACCGGCGATGCCTTCCAGGCCGCGGCGCGCGGGCGCAGCACGCAATCCGCATTGTTCATCGACAGCACCGGCCGCGCCTACAGCCTGCCGGCGCACAGCCTGCCGTCGGCCCGCGGCAGCGGCGAGCCGCTGTCAGGCAGGCTCGACCCGCCCGACGGCGCGCGCTTCGCCGGCGTGCTGATCGGCGAGCCCACCGATCTTTGGCTGCTCGCGACGGATGCGGGCTTCGGCTTCACCGTCCGTCTCGCGGAACTCCAGTCGCGCAATCGCGCCGGCAAGGGCGTCATCAACGTGAGCGCGGGCGCCACGGTATTGCCGCCGGTGCCGGTGCCCGCAAGCGATGCGCTGGTGGTCGTGGTCAACAGCGAAGGGCGGTTGCTGGCATTCCCCGCCAGCGAAGTGCCCGAACTGCCGCGTGGCAAGGGCAACAAGCTGTTTGGAATCCCCGGCAAGAAGGCCGAGGCGCGCGAGGAATTGATGATCGCGGTCGCCGTCGTGGCAGCCGGGCAGTCACTACGCGTGCATTCCGGCGAGCGGCAGATGACGCTCAGCGCGACGGACCTGAAACACTATCTTGGGCAACGCGCGCAACGCGGAGCCGTGTTGCCGCGCGGCTGGCGCACCGTCGAGCGCATCGAAGCCATCAACGCTGCCTAGGCGATTCGCAGGGCCTGCAATGAAAACGGGGCGAAGCGGGACCTGAGATCGGTCACGCTTCGCCCCGCGCGTTTCGCCCCACCAGCCGGCGAACGGCCGGTGGGATGTGATTCGCCTTACTTCGCGGGCGCCTCGGCCGGCTTCGGCAGCGTCATCTTGATCGCCGCGGCGGCCGCTTCGACTTTCGCCTTCACGTCGTTCGCGGTGCTGACCGCTTCCTCGACGTTGTTCGCGGCAAACGCCGCCTGCGCCTTGCCCCACAGCGTGCCCGCATCGGCGATGCTGGCCTTGGCCGCGGCGACATCAACGCCCGCCGGCGCATGCTTCATCTTCGCCAAGGCGTTCACCTTGTTCGTCACCGACGTCACGAGGCCGGGGAGCGACGCCGCGAGGGCGGGCCATTGCGCGCTCATCGCCTTGACGACTTCGTCCTTCTTCAGCATCGCGGCGCCCAGCAGGCCCTGCGCATCGGTCAGCACGCCCGGCGCGCCCGTCACGACGGCTGCGTAGTCCTTCTTGTCGAACGAGGCCTTCAGGTCCCCCAGCTTCTACTGCACGGCGGCAAGCTGGTCGGGAATGTACTTGCCCGCGTCCGGAGCGGCGGCATTGACGGCGCTCTCGACGCCCGCAATGGCTTTCTGCGCCGGTTCCATCTGGTTTGCGCAGGCGCTGAACAACAGCGCGGCGGCAACCGCCAGAAATCCAACGGTCTTCCTGTTTCGCATGATCATGGCAATCTCGCTCCTGGATTTATGTTTCTTGGGGCGGGTCACCTTCGGCGTCGCCGACTTCCCGCCCGCGCGCAATGTTAGCGCTTCACGGGGTGACCCGCTGTCCTTATTCGCCCGCCCGATGGCAGCTTACGAGATTGTCACCTACCGGGCGCAGCTGCGGCGCTTCCTGCATGCACCGCTCGATGGCCAATGGGCAGCGATGGCGATAGGCGCAGCCCCCCGACAGGCCATCGGCGTTGCCGGGCGGGGCTGGCGCCATGCTGGTGGGACGCCGCGTGGGATCCGGCGCCGGATGGGCCGCCAGGAGCGATTGCGTATAGGGATGTTGCGGCGCGCTGTACAGCGCGTCGCGCGGCGCCTGCTCGACGATCCGGCCACGAAACAACACGAGCACGCGATCGCACAGGAACCGAACCGTCGGCAGGTCGTGCGCGATGAACAACAGCGTCAGTCCCAGTTCCGCGCGCATGTCGCGCAGCAGGTTGGCGATCTGCGAGCGGATCGACACATCGAGCGCGGCCACCGGTTCGTCGCAGATCAGCAGCCGTGGATTGAGCATCAGCGCGCGCGCCAGGCCCACGCGCTGCGCCTGTCCTCCCGAGAGTTCGTGCGGATAGCGCGACAAGAGCTCCGTGCCGATTCCGACGCGCGCGAGCATCGCGACCACGAGTTCCGGGTGCCGTGGCCGCTGGGCGGCGCGAAATTCGCGCAACGGTTCGGCGCAGATTTGCGCGACCGTCATGCGGGGATCAAGCGCGCCGATCGGATCCTGGAACACGATCTGCAAGTGTTCGCGCGCCGCGCGCAGCGCGTCGCCCCGCAGATCAAGCAAGTCGTCTCCGCGGAACAGCACGCTGCCGGTGGCTGGGATGAGCCGCAGCAGTGCCCGGGCGATGCTCGACTTGCCGCTGCCGGATTCGCCGACGAGTCCCACGCTTTCGCCGGCGGCCAGCTCGAAGCTGACGCCGTCGACTGCAGCAATGCCTGGCGTTCGCCCACTGCGATACCGCACACGCAGCGACCGCACCTGCAAGAGCGACTGCGAACCATTCGCATCTTTCGAGGTCGTCACGATTGCGTCCACGCGGCGTCGACTTGCGCGCTCGACCCCGGGAAATGACAGGCGACGCTGCGCCCGTCGCCCACATCGCGTAACGGCGGCACCGTCACGCAGCGTTCATGCGCCAGCGGGCAGCGCGGGGAAAAGGCGCAGCCAACCGGCAATGCGGCCGGGTCCGGCGGTTGGCCGGCGATTGAACTGAGTCGTGGCGGCAGGGGTCGGTCCAGTCGAGGGAGCGAGCGCAGCAGGCCGGCCGTATAGGGATGCATCGGCGACGCATACAGCTGCGGCGCGGGCGAGAGTTCGACGATGCGACCGCCATACATGACCGCGACGCGGTCGGCCAGCGAGGCCAGCGCGCCCAGGTCATGCGTGACGAAGAGCATCGCGACGCCGCTCCGCTCGCGCACGCCGCGCAGCACGTCGAGCACCTGCGCCTGCACCGTGACGTCGAGCGCCGTCGTCGGCTCGTCGAGCAGCAGGATCTCCGGGTCGCACATCAACGCCATGGCGATCAGCACGCGTTGACGCATGCCGCCTGACAGCTCGTGCGGGTAGCAGCGCAATCGTTGGGCCGGCGCGTCGATCTGCACCAGGGCCAGCAGTTCCGCGGCACGCGACAACGCCGCACGTCGACCCAATCCGAGTTGGCGGCGTGAACCCTCGGTCAGCTGCGTGCCGATGGTCAGGTAGGGATTCAGCGCGCTCAATGCATCCTGGAACACGATCGCGATGCGCCGGCCCCGCACCGACTCGAGCCGCGCAGTGCCTGCGCCCAGCAGTTCCTCGCCCCGGTACCGGATGCTGCCGCCGAGGCGCGCACCGGACGGCGCAAGGCCCAGCACCGACAGCAGCAGCAGCGTCTTGCCGGAGCCGGATTCGCCGACGACCCCGACGCATTCGCGTTTGCCGAGGTCGAGGTTCACTGCATCGACCGCCCGGAGCTCATGGCCGTCGCGGCCCAACGCGACGCTCAGCGAGCGCAGCTGCAGGAGCGGTGCGCGCGCGTCAACCATGGCGGTCGTGCTCGTGCCGGGGGTCGAGCGCATCGCGCAGCGCGTCGCCGAGGCGATTGAGGCACAGGATGATCGTCGCGAGGAATGCCGCAGGAAGCACCAGCAGGTACGGGTTCGCCTGCATTTCATTCGCTCCTTCGGCCACGAGCGAACCCAGCGAAGCCAGCGGCGCGTGCACGCCAAGCCCCAGGAAGCTCAACAGCGCCTCGAACAGGATGACGCCGGGAATGGTCAGCGTCGCGTAGACGGCCACGATGCCGATCAGGTTCGGCACGATGTGGCGCCAGATCATCGCGCCGGTGCGCACGCCGAGCGCACGCGCGGCATCGATGTATTCATGCTCGCGAATCGACAGCGTCTGGCCGCGCACGATGCGCGCGATGTCGAGCCATGAGACCGCGCCGATCGCAATGAACACCATCATGAAATGACGGCCGAACAGCACTTCGAGCACGATGACGAACGGAATGAACGGAATCGTGTACAGCACGTCGACGGTGCGCATCAGCGTCCCATCGAGCCGGCCGCCGACGTAACCCGCGATCGCGCCCCAGGTCACGCCGATCGCGACGCTGATCAGGCTCGCTGCGATGCCGACCAGCAGCGAAATGCGGCATCCCCACATGACGCGCACGAGCAGGTCGCGTCCCAGGCTGTCGGTGCCGAACAGGTGGCCGCCGGCGAGGGCCGGGGGCTTGAAGATCTCGGTCCACGAAGGCGTCGCGAAATCGTAGGGCGACAACAGTGGCACCAGCAGCGCAGCGGCGACGATCAACGCGAGCAGGGTCGCTGCGGCGATGGCGCTCCGGCGCGCTCGCAGCCGTCGCCAGCATTGGCGCCACAGCCCGCCGTTGCTCTTGATCGCGATGGCGCTCATGTGCGCGAGCGCACGCGTGGATCGAGCCACGCGTAGCACAGGTCGACGAGCAGGTTGAAGACGATGACCAGGGCGCCGTACAGCACGGTAATGCCGGTGACCACCGTGTAGTCACGGTTCAGCGCGCCGGTGACGAACAGGCGGCCGATGCCCGGCAGTCCGAACACCTGTTCGACCACGATGGAACCGGTCAGTACGCCGGCAATCGCCGGACCCAGGAACGAAACCAGCGGGAGCAGCGTTGGGCGCAGCGCATGTCGCAGCACGATGTCGCGCGCAGGCAAGCCCTTCGCGTGCGCCGTGCGGATGTAAGGCTGGTTCAACGCCTCGATCGCCGCCGAGCGCACGATGCGCGAGATGTAGGCGGTGTAGGGCAACGCCAGCGCGACGGCTGGCAGCAGCACGTGGCGCCACGAGCCATCGACCCAGTCTCCGGCCGGCAGCCAGTGCAGGCGCATCGCGAACACCAGTATCAACAGCGGCGCGGTCACGAACACGGGCACCGAGATGCCGAGCATGGCGATGCCCATTGGCAGCTGGTCGCGCCAGGCGCCAGGGCGCGTGGCGGCGAAGAGTCCCGTGACGCAGCCAAACAGTATCGCGAGCAGGAAGGCCGTGGCGCCGATGGTGGCGCTGACCGGCAGGCCCTGCGCGATCAGCTCATTGACGGAGGTGTTGCGGTACTGGAACGATGGGCCCAGGTCGCCGCGCAGCAACGAACCGAGATAGCGCCGGTACTGCGTCCACACCGGCTCATCGAGGTGATAGCGCGCCTCGATCGCGTGCTGGATCTTCGGATCCAGCACGTGGTCCGAGTCGAACGGACCCCCGGGCGTCAGGTGCAGCAGCATGAACGCCAGCGTCGCGACGACGAACAACGTCGGTATCGCCGTCAGCAGTCGTCTCGCGAAAAAGCGCAACACGCGGTGGCCTGCCTAGTGATCGTGTGCAACGAAGTACATGTACTGCGACGGGTTGCGGTCCTGGATATTGCTGGTCCAGCCGCGCAAATAGGAGCGGATCAGGTGCCGCGTCGCATAGTAATAGAGCGGGATGCAGGCGACATCGTCGTTGAGGATCGATTCCGCCTGCGACAATTCTTCCAGGCGCCGTGCCGCGTCGGCTTCGTTTCCGGCCGCGGCCATCAGCGCGTCGTAGCGTGCGTTCGAATAGCCGCCGTCGTTGTAGCCGAACCCGGTCTGGAACAACTGCAGGAACGTCAGCGGATCGGGATAATCGCCGATCCACGCGTAGTGAAACAGCTCCTGCTGCTTCATGTGCCGCTCGTTCAGCTGCACCTTGAACTCCTGGTTGTACGGCTCGACCAGCGCGCCGAGGTTGCTGCGCCACATTGCGGCCACTGCGTCGTACGTGCGGCGATTGTCCGAGTCAGTGGGGTAATGCAATTCGATGCGGAAAGGATGCGAAGCGGAATAGCCGGCCTGCGCGTAATACTGGCGCGCCAGCGCGTGCCGCTGTGCTTCCGGCAGGCTCGCCCACGCCGGCACCGGCGAGCGATAACCGGCCAGCGGCGGAGTCGGCGTGAACGCGGGCTGGTACAAGCCCTGTCGCACGTAGCGCACCAGCGTCTCGCGATCGACGCCGAGCGTGAGGGCCATGCGCAGCGCGCGATTGCCCTTGAAAGGCGCTCGCGTCACATTGATGCCCAGCACGAAGTTGCCGAGGTACGGCGAGCTGACGACCTGGGAACCCAGCCGCGAGCGCAACCACGCTGTCTGCTCGGCTGAAAACGAATCGGTAAAGTCGATGTCGCCCGCGAAGAACCGATCCGTCTGCGCGGCGCGGTCGAGCTGCGAATAGACGACCTTTTCCAGCCGCACCTGCGAGGCGTTCCAGTACCGTGGATTCTTCACGAGCGTGACGCGGCCGCCGATCACATGCTCCTGCAGCGTGAACGCGCCGTTGCTGACGATGAACCCCGGGCGCACCCAGTCATCGCCATGCGCGCGGTAGGCGGGCTCGTATTGCGGCAGCGCGAATGACTTGGTCAGCAGGCTGAGCAGGAATGGAGTCGGCGCGTTCAGCTCGACGCGCACGGTGCGATCGTCCGGCGCGCTGATGCCGAGCGCCGTTACCGGCAGCTTGCCAGCCGCGATGTCGAGCGCATTGCGCACCGGCGCGAGGGATTCGGCATAGTCGGAAGCCGTGCGCGGGTCGACCGTGCGGCGCCACGCGTAGACGAAATCAGCGGCGCGGATCGGCTCGCCATTGGACCAGCGCGCCGAGCGCAGGTGGAAGGTCCAGGTGCGGCCGTCGGCGCTTGTCTCCCAACGCTCCGCGACGCCGGGTTGCGGCTCGCCATCCTGTCCGATGCGGGTCAGGCCCTCGAACAGGTCATCGAGCACGTGTGCCGCCGGCACATCGGTCGAAATCGAGGGATCGATGCTGCGCATGCCGCCAGCGTCGACGGCGCGATTCAGCACCTGCGTGGCCGCCAGCGCTTGGGTTGCGTGCGTGTTGTCGACGCTGGAAACCGCCGCGGGCTCGTGGGCGCCGCAGGCGGCGAGCGCGACCAACGTGATTGCCGAAATTGCGGCCGCGCGCCAGGCCAGTGCCAGCCCCTGGCGCGTGCGCGGGCGGCTCACGACTTGAGCACGACCTCTTCGGGCGCGTGCACGAGGTAGCCCTGGATGTACTGCACGCCGAGCTGCCAGACGACGGCCATCGTGTTCGCGTCTTCGATGCGCTCAGCCACGGTCTGGATGGCGCGCTTGGCCGAAGCCTCCACGAGGGTGCGTACGCGCTCCTGCGTCTCGGGATTGGCCGCCAGGCCCTGCATCAGCGAACCGTCGATCTTGATGAAATCGACGGCCAGCGAATTGAGCAGGCCGTGCGAATCGCGGCCGGCGCCGAAATGCTCGAGCGCGACCCGGATCGACCGCTTGCGCATTTCGCCCAGCAGCGATTGCGTCTGCTGCAGATGCCGCTCGGCGACGGCTTCGGTCACCTGCAGGCACAGGCGTTGCGGGTCTGCGCCGGTCGTCTTCACTTGGCTCGCGAGCCAGTCGGCGAGCGTCGTGTCGAGCACGCTGTCGCGCGACAATCGCACGAACATCTGGTCGGGCTGCCGCTTGGCGATCACCTCGAGCGCGGCACGCAGCACCCAGCGGTCGATGTTTCGCATCAGGTCGTTGCGCTCGGCCGCCGGCATGAACTCGGACGGCAGCACTTCGCGTGCCTGCGTATCGAGCATGCGCACGGCGACATCGAACATCTTCTGCGCTCCGCCGCTCAGGCTCGCGATCGGTTGCTGCACGAGATGGAAGCGATTCTCGGCCAGCGCCGCCTTGATGTGCTTGACCCAGACCTGGTCGTAGGCGAGCACGCGCGTGTCCGCGTCGACGCGTTCGTTGACGATGACCTGGTTGCCGCCGCGGTCGGAGCATTTCTGCAACGCCGCCTGCGCCACCTTCACGCCGTCATCGAGGCTGACGTCGGCGCTCGACAGCGCCGCGAGGCCCGCCGAGCAGGTGATCTGCACCGATTGATCGCCCATCGCGAAATTGTGCTTGGCCACGCGCTCGACCAGGCTTTCGCTCCAGGCCTCGGCGTCGCGCGTGTTGCCGCGCTCGAGCAGCAGCAGCAGGCCCGCGGCGCCGAAGTGGCCGGCGATGTCGTTGGGCCCGAGCATTGCGCGCACCTGCGCGGCGAATTGCGCGATCAGTTCCTCGGTGGCGTTGACGCCGACCTGCTTGGCGACGTCGGCGAACTTGTCGGGCCGCACCAGCACCAGGCAACGCACGCCGCCCGAAGGCGGCTTCGCCAGCCGCTCGGTGCACAACCGCAACAGGTGCTGGCGCAGCCAGAGTCCGCTGGCCGGATCGCGCAGCACGGCCTCGGCGAGTTCGGTGGCGAGCGCGCGCTCATCGCGCTTCGTGGCCGGCACGATCAGCTGCACGCAGGACTCGCCGTCGAATTCGCCGCCCGCCAGCACGAGTTCCAGCGCGACGCCGGAGCCGTCGGCCAGCACCGCGCCGGCTTTCAGCACGTGGTCGCTCCAGCGCCCCTGCGCGCAGGCCGACAGCGCGCCCTTCAACGGGGCCTGCGTCTCGCCATCGAACAGGTCCATGACCGGTTGGCCCACGAGCGCACTCGCGTCCGCGTAGCCGAACAGCTCGAGCCAGGAACTGTTGACCTGCACGACGATGCCTTCCTGCACCTGCGCGATCGCATCGTTGGAGCGGTGCAGCACCGTTTCGAGCTGCTGGCGGTAATCCTGGGCCGTGCGCAGCGTGTTGGTCAGCGTGCGCTCCATGCGGAATGCGCGCAGCTCGCGATGGATCACGGCCTGCACATGCTCCGGGTGGGCGATCGAGATCGTGTCGCGCGCACCGCGGGCCATGTCCGCACCGATGGCGGTACCGTCGAGCTGGTCGCGGATGACGATCAGCGGCACGCCGGGGGCCATCCGGTCGCGCACCGCCGCGAGTCCGGCGAGCTGCTCGAGGGCCGGCGCGAACACGACGACCATTTCCGGATTGAGCTGTTCGAGCGCGTCGGGCACGTCCTGCAGGCCGGGAATCCAGGTGCAATGCGCGGCCAGCCCGCTGTTGCGCAGCAGGCTGTTGAGCGTTTCCACCGGATCGCGGGAAACGCTCTGCACCAGCACCGGCACTGCCGTCGAATCGCCCAAGAATTGCTCCGCGCGCGGCGCACTGTGGCCGCTGAATATGGAAAATTCTAGCACTATGACCCGGGCGCACCGTGCGCCATGCCGCGGTTTGGAAGGCCCGTCGAAAGGCGCCGGCATCGGGCCCGGCGCCGACGCGGGTGGCGGCAAAAGAGTGATGCCGTTATCATGTGCGGCCCTGCAAAAGCCCGGTTTTACGGCGCTTAGGGCCTCCACAGGCGTACATGACATGTCGAGCTATACCACCAGCGAAATCCGCGCGGGCATGAAGGTCATCCTCGAGGGCGACCCCTATGCCATCGTCGACAACGAATTCGTCAAGCCGGGCAAGGGCCAGGCCTTCAACCGCATCAAGGTGCGCAACCTGAAGAACGGCCGCACCATCGAGCGCACTTTCCGCTCCGGCGAGTCGCTCGAGGCCGCCGACGTCATGGATTCAGAGATGCAGTATCTCTACAACGACGGCAGTTTCTGGCATTTCATGGTGCCGGAGAACTTTGAACAGTACGCGGCCGACAAGGACCTGGTCGGCGAAAGCGCCATCTGGCTCAAGGACGGCATGTCCTGCACGGTCACGCTGTGGAACAACGCCCCGCTGGTGGTGACGCCGCCGGCACATGTCGAGCTCAAGATCATCGAGACCGACCCGGGCCTGCGCGGCGATACGGCCACCGGCGGCCAGAAGCCCGCGAAGCTCGAGACCGGCGCGGTCGTGCGCGTGCCGCTGTTCCTCAACGAAGGTGAAGTGATCCGGGTTGATACGCGCACCGGCGCGTACATCTCGCGCGCGAAAGGCTAGGTCGGGGCGGCGTCGTGCCGCCGGCGCCGCGCCAGCGTCGCGCTCAGGCGCGCTCGCTCGTGAACGCCATGACTTCACCGATGCGCTGGGCGCCAAGCGCGAGCATCAGCAGCCGATCGAGACCCAGCGCCACGCCGGAGCAGGACGGCAAGCCCGCATTCAGCGCTGCCAGCAGCAACTGATCCATTTCCGGCACCGGCAGGTTTCGCGCGGCGCGCGTGCGCTGGTCGGCCGCGAACCGCGCGCGCTGTTCCGCCGCGTCGCCCAGTTCCTCGAAACCGTTCGCCAGCTCCACGCCGCGCAGGTAGAGCTCGAAGCGCAACGCCACGCGCGCATCATCGGGATCGAGACGCGCCAACGCGGCCTGGCTGGCCGGGTACCGGTGGATGAACACGGGCCCGTCTTTCCCCAGTTGCGGGCCGACGCAGGCGCCCATCAGCAGGTCGAGCAGTTCATTGCGGTCACAGCGCAGCAACAGCGCGTCATCGAAGCCGGCGCGACGCGCCCGCGCCAGCAGTGACGCGTCATCGTCGCTGAGCGGATTGCAGCCGAGCGCGTCGATGAACGCCTGCTCATAGCTGAGGTGGCGCGCGGGCGCGAGCGACGCCGGTTCCATCAATGCCCGCACGAGTGAATCCACTTCGTCCATCAGCGCGGCCAGGGCCCAGCCGCGGCGGTACCACTCGACGATCATGAACTCGCTGTTGTGCAGCGGTCCCTGTTCTTCGCCACGGAAGACGTGGCACATCTGGTAGATGTCGCCGCACCCGGCCGCGAGCAGGCGTTTCATCGCATACTCCGGCGAAGTGTGCAGGTAGCGGGGGCGCTCGTCGTCACGCGGCCAGCGCACTTCGGCCGAGTGGATGTTGGCGTCGGTCACCGCGCGGTTCACCAGCTGCGGCGTATCGACCTCGAGCACGTCGCGCGCGGCGAAGAAAGCGCGCACTTGCGCCAGCTTTTTCGCGCGTTGGCGCAACCGTTCCGGGCTGGCCCCGGGGCGCCAATCGTCCGCGATGCCGCTCACGACAGTGAGCCGATCCGCTGGCCCATGCGCAGCACCGACCCGTAAGCCAACGACGCGTCCCAGCGTGCCGTGCCGGGCGGCAACAGCAGGATCACCGTCGAGCCCATGTTGAATCGACCGACCTCCGCGCCGCGCGCCAGCGGGGTCGATGCGGTGAGTGGTGCCCCGGCCGGAACGCGCAATTGAACCGCGCCCCGCGCGCGCGTGGGCGCGATATCGCCGTGCCATACGGTGCCCATGCTGCCGACGAACAGCGCGCCGACCATCACCAGCACGTGCGGGCCCCGCGGACCGTCGAATTGCAGCACGACACGCTCGTTGCGCGCGAACAGGTTCGGCACGTGGCGCGCGGTCGTGTCGTTGACGCTGAACAACCGGCCCGGCACATACCACGCTTCGCGCAGCGTGCCCGCGAGCGCCATGTGGATGCGATGGTAGTTGAACGGCGCGAGATAGATGGTCATGAACTCGCCGCCGGCCATGGCGTCGGCGAGTGCGTCGTGGTTCGCGAGCAGCGCGCGCAGGCTGTAGTCGCGGCCTTTCGCCTGGATCAACCGCCCGCTCGAACTCTGGCCGACGGCGCTGATCGTGCCATCGACCGGGCTGTCGATCGCATCGCTCGCGGGCGAGGGCGGCCGCGCCTGCGGACGCAGTGCGCGCGTGAAGAAAAGGTTGAAGCTGGCGTAGGCCTGCGGATCGGGTTGCACCGCATCGCCCATGTCGGGCTTGAACCCGCGCATGAATGCCGCGATCAGCGGCCGGCGGATGAGCCCGATGCGGCTGCGGGCAACGGCGCCGACCAGCCGCGACAGCAGGATCTGGGGCAGCAGGTATTGCATCAGCGCAAACCATCGCCCACCGCTGGCGCCTGGAGCGCTCGCCGCGCCTGCCTCGCTCGCCGGCCGCGGATCGCTCACAGGCGATGTTCCGCGGCCAGCGTCCGCAGGTCGGCATCGATCACCTGCGCCTGCAGCGGTGGACTGAACACGGCAATGAGCTGTGCGTGGCCGTCGACGAGGAACAGCGTCGCGCTGTGATCGACGCCGTATGCGCCGCCGGGCTGCTCGCGCTTGCCGGCGAAGGCGCTGAAGTCATGCAGCAGCGCGGGCAACGCCGCTGGCGCGGCGCGCAATCCGACGAAACCCGGACCGAATGCCCCGAGGTAGTCCCGCAGCGCTTGCGGCGTGTCGCGGTCCGGATCGACCGTGACGAACCACATGCGAAGGTCGGCCAGCGGTGTGCGCGATCTCAACTCGCGCAGCGTCGCCAGTGTCGCCGGACAGACGTCGGGACAGGAGGTGAATCCGAAGTAGACGAGCGTCGCGTGGCCGCGCAGCGCGTCGTTGCCGACCGACCTTCCTTCGGTGTCGGTCAGCGAAAAGGGTGCCAGTGCCCGCGGGCGCGCGAGCCAGGTGCCACCCTGCAGCGCGACGCTCCTTTGTGTCAGCATGTGCGCGAGCAGTGCGCCGGCCATCGCGCCGGCGAGGCCCGCGAGCAGTAACCAAGGCAGCAAGCGTCGAACTTTCATGGCCCGATTATCGCATACGCGCAAGCGCGCACCGCGCCCGCCGGAGCCCGTGGCCACGCTGCTGCGGCGGGCGACGCGCGCGCTCGCCCGCGCCGGCCTGCACTACGGACACGGCACCGACCGTGCGCGCGACGATGCGGCCGCGCTGGTGTGGCATGCGCTACGCCTGCCGGCGCAGCCCACCGCAGCACGGCTGCGCCGCGGCGCAACGCCGACCCAGCAGGCCAGGCTCGATGCGCTGGTGCACCGTCGCATCGCTGAGCGCATTCCCGTCGTCTACCTGACGCATCGCTGCTGGTTTGCCGGCATCGAACTGTATGTCGACGAGCGCGTGCTGATCCCCCGCTCGCCGATCGCCGAACTCATCGAGCAATCGTTCTCGCCGTGGATCGATGCGGCGCGCGTGCGGCGCATTGCCGATGTCGGCACCGGCTCGGGCTGCATTGCGATCGCCTGCGCGCGCGCCTTTCCGGCGGCGCGCGTCGACGCGCTCGATATTTCACCTGCGGCGCTCGCGGTCGCCGCCCGCAACGTACGCCGACATCGGCTTTCGCGCCGTGTACGCGTGATGGAATCCGACCATTTCAGCGCACTGAAGCCCGGTGCTTACGATATGATCGTGAGCAACCCGCCGTACGTCGGGAGCGCCGAGATGGAATCGCTCCCCGCCGAGTACCGGCACGAGCCGGCATTGGCGTTGGCGGCGGGGCGCGACGGCCTCGATTCGGTGCGCGTCATGCTGCGCGAAGCGGCGCGGTACCTGCGGCCCGGCGGCATCCTGGTCGTCGAGGTCGGAAACAGCGAGACGCTGGTGCGCCGGAAGTTTCCGCGCCTGCCATTCACCTGGCTGGAGTTCACGCGCGGTGGCGGTGGAGTGTTCCTGCTCACGCGCGAGCAATTGGTACGGAGCTGATGTCGGGCAATACGATTGGCAGGATGTTCGCGGTGACGACCTTCGGCGAGAGCCATGGTCCGGCGCTGGGCTGCATCGTGGACGGTTGTCCCCCCGGGCTCGAGCTCGCCGAGGCCGACCTGCAGCGTGACGTCGATCGACGCCGCACCGGCACCTCGCAGTTCGTCAGCCAGCGGCGCGAGACCGATAAGGTGCAGATACTGTCAGGTGTCTATGCGGGGCGCACAACCGGCACTGCAATAGGTTTGCTCATCGAGAACACCGATGCGCGTTCGCGTGACTACGACAAGCTGGCCGACCGTTTTCGTCCCGGCCACGCCGATTACACCTACGCGCACAAGTACGGCCATCGCGACCATCGCGGCGGGGGCCGCTCCTCGGCGCGCGAAACGGTGATGCGCGTCGCCGCCGGCGCGATCGCGCGGAAATTCCTCGCCGAACGACTGCAGGTGCGCATCAGCGGCTACGTGAGCCAGATCGGCGCGCTGCAGCTCGAGCCGCGCGATCCGCAGTCCGCGTACGACAACCCGTTTTTCTGCCCCGATCCGGCGCGTGTGCCCGAACTCGAGAAACTGCTGTGGGACCTGCGCAGCGCCGGCGATTCGGTCGGCGCGCGCATCACGGTGCGGGCCGACGGCGTGCCGCCGGGACTCGGCGAACCGGTGTTCGACCGGCTCGACGCCGACATCGCGCATGCGATGATGGGGATCAACGCCGTCAAGGCCGTCGAGATCGGCGCGGGCGTTGCCGCGGTGGCGCAACGCGGCAGCGAGCATCGCGACGAATTGACGCCCGAGGGTTTCGCCAGCAACAACGCGGGCGGGATACTGGGCGGCATCTCGACCGGGCAATCGCTGCTCGTGCACGTCTCGTTCAAGCCGACCTCCAGCATCCAGGTGCCGGGCCGCACGATCGACCTCGAAGGCAATGCGGTCGACGTCATCACCACCGGGCGGCATGATCCCTGCGTCGGATTGCGTGCGACGCCGATCGCCGAAGCGATGCTCGCGATCGTCGTGATGGACCACTACCTGCGCCACCGTGCGCAGAACGCCGATGTGCGGGCGAAAGTGCCCGACATCGAGAAACACAAGCGCTGAAGCGAGAGGACTGATGGCGAAGGGATGGAACGTCGCGGTGCTGGGCGCCACGGGACTGGTCGGTGAAATGCTGCTGACGGTGCTCGAGGAGCGCAAGTTCCCGGTGCAGGAACTCTTCCCGCTGGCGAGCGAGCGCTCGCTCGGCAAGACGGTGTCGTTCGGTGGCCGCGAGCTGCGCGCCATCGATGCGGCGACGTTCGATTTCAAGCGTGCGCAGATCGGCCTGTACTCGGCCGGCGGCGACGTGTCCGCGGTCTATGGGCCCAAGGCCGCGGCGGCCGGCTGCGTCGTCATCGACAACACCTCGCAGTTCCGCTACGAGAAGGACATCCCGCTCGTCGTGCCGGAAGTGAATGCGGAGGCGATCGCGCAGTACAAGGCGCGCGGCATCATCGCGAATCCCAACTGCTCGACGATCCAGATGGTCGTCGCGCTGAAGCCCATCCACGATGCGGTCGGCATCGAGCGCATCAATGTCGCGACGTACCAGTCCGTGTCGGGCGCGGGCCGCAAGGCAGTCGAGGAGCTGGCCGACCAGACCGCGCAGCTGCTGAACGGCCGCCCGGTCGAGCCGAAGGTGCTGCCGAAGCAGATCGCCTTCAACTGCATCCCGCACATCGACAAGTTCCTCGAGAACGGCTACACAAAAGAAGAGATGAAGATGCAGTGGGAGACCTGCAAGATCCTCGGCGACGAGTCGATCCGCGTGAACGCGACGGCGGTGCGCGTGCCGGTGTTCTACGGGCATTCCGAAGCGGTGCATATCGAGACGCGCCGCAAGATCTCGGCCGATGAGGCGCGCGCCCTGATCGCGAAAGCACCGGGAGTCAAGGTGATCGACGAGCGGAAACCGGGCGGCTATCCCACGGCAGTTACCGAAGCAGCGAACCACGACACGGTTTATGTCGGGCGCATTCGCGAGGATATGACCCATGAGCGCGGTCTTAATCTGTGGGTCGTGGGCGATAACATCCGCAAGGGTGCCGCCACGAACGCGGTCCAGATCGCCGAGATTTTGGTCCGGGAGTATTTATAAGTTATATTGCCCGGCAATTAGCCGCCGGGGCCATGAAAACGGCGCAAGTCGCTGTTTTCAATGGGGTTAGCGTCGTTAAAGGCACACTGGGAGTTCTGATGTCCTTGCGTTATGTCGTACGCGTGCTGTCTTTGGCGGCCTTCCTGCCTTCCGGTGCCATGGCGCTTGGATTGGGCGATATCCACCTCAAATCGGCGCTGAATTCGCCGCTGAATGCCGAAATCGACCTGAGCGCCACGCCCGAGGAACTCGCGAACCTCAAGGTCGCGCTGGCCAGCCGCGACAGCTTCGCCCGCTACGGGCTCGACTATCCCTCTTACCTTGACGGCGTGACGCTGGTCCCCGGAAAGAGTGCCGACGGCCGCGACGTGCTGAAAGTGCGTTCGCGCGATGTCGTCACGGAGCCGTTTGCGACGCTGCTGGTCGAGGCGAACTGGGCGCGCGGTCGGCTCGTGCGTGAATACACCGTGCTGCTCGATCCGCCCGCGTTCACCAGCGAAAAGGCGAGTGCGGCCGCGGCCGTCGCCAGTCCTGCGCCCGCGCCGCAGGCGCGTGCCGCCAGCGTCGAGCGGCCTGCCGCCGCCCAGGGCGCCCCGGCCCCAGCGCCGGCCGAGTCTTCGCCGGCGGCTTCGGCAGCGGCTCCGCCTTCGGGCGGCGGTGGCAGCTACACCGTGCAGCGGGGCGACACGCTGTCGCTGATCGCCGCGCGCAATTATCCGAATTCACAGCGCGAGCGCGCGCTCGTGGCGCTCTATCACGCCAATGCCGGCGCCTTCGACGGCAACATGAACCTGTTGCGGAGCGGGGCGACACTGACGCTGCCCGATGCGGCGACCGTCGCGGCCATCGGTGCTGGCGAAGCCAGCGCTGAAGTCGGCAGCCAGTATCACGCCTGGTCCGGCAATCACGCAGGCCACGACCAGCTTCACCTGGTGCCACCGACCGAAGCCGGCGGTGCGGCGCCCGCGAGCGGCGCCTCGGGCGCTGGCGACACGGCCGCGCTCCAGCAGCGCGTGACCACACTGCAGCAGCAGCTGGCCGAATCGCAGCGCCTGCTCGATTTGAAGAATGCCGAGCTGGCGAACCTGCAAAAGCAGATGAACGGCGGCAAGCCGGGCCAGGCGCCCGTGACGACGCCCACCGAGCCGGCCAAGTCCCCGCAGGAAGTGCTGCAGCAGCCCGCAGCCACGACCCCGGAAGCGACCGCTCCGGCTGCGACGACGCCCGAGGCGGCGGCGCCCGCGCCCAAGCCCGCTGCGGCAAAGCCGGCTCCGGCCGCGCAGCCGAGCCCATCGATCATCGACTGGCTGATGGAAAACTGGTACCTGCCGCTCGGCGCGCTGGTGCTCATCTTCGGCGGCCTGTTTGGTTGGAAGTTCATGCGCTCCCGCCAGGAGCAGGAATTCGGCCGCACGCTCGATCGCCTTTCCACGCCGCCTTTCGAAGCGACGCGCCCGCCGAGCCGCCAGGCCGAGACGCAGCCGATGCGCGCGTTGTCGACCAAGGAAGACTCATCGTTCGTCGTCGAGGAGTCGGGCACGCACCAGGCGCCGCGCATCAGCGAGGGCGAACTGGCCAACATGCAATCCGTCCCGGTCGCGGACGACGACAGCGTCGCTGGCGACACGGCGGTCGCGCTCGACCAGGGCGATCCGCTGGCGGAAGCCGATTTCCACATGGCCTATGGCCTGTACGACCAGGCTGCCGACCTGGTGCGCATTGCCATCACGCGCGAGCCGAATCGGCGCGACCTGAAGCTCAAGCTCCTCGAAGTGTTCTTCGTTTGGGGCAACAAGGATCAATTCCTGCAGCTGGCGCGCGAGCTGTCGACGAGCCGCGATGAAGCGGCCAGCGGCGAGTGGGAAAAGGTCGTCATCATGGGGCGCCAGATCGCGCCGGACGATCCATTGTTCACGACCTCGGGCGCGCTGTCGGGCGCCGGCGCCGGCGGCGTCGACCTGAACCTGGAAGGCGGCCAGAACCGCGTCGACTTCGACCTGCTGGGCGAGCCCTCGATCTCGGCCGAGGCGCCGTCGGATGCCGTCGATCTCGACCTCGGGGCTGCGCTGGGCGATTCCGAAGCCACCGGCGAACTGCGTTCGATCGGCGATACCGGCGTCGATTTCGTGCTGGACGATCCGGCGCGCGGCGGCGATGGCACCGGCACCACGCGCGAGATGCCGCAGTCGCACACCGTCACGCTTGATATCGGTGGCGGTGCGCAGGACACGCCGACCGTCGAGAATCTCCAGCCCCAGGGGCTCGACAGCCCGACGATCCGCCAGAAGCTCGAATCGAGCGCGCGCGCGCAGCTCGCGGGCGCTGACCAGACCGCGGAACTCGCGATCGACGACCTGGGTCTCGATCTCGCCGCGGCCGATACCGATCACCACAACCTCGCAGACGCCGGTTCGACGCCGACGATGCTGACCTCGCTCGATGAAGACACGCGCGAACTGCTCGCGCGAGCGGCCCAGGCCGACAACCCGTCCTTGGCGCCGGCCGAGGTGGTCATGCCCGATACGGCCGAAGTGCCGTCTCCGCCTGCGACGGGCGCCAGCGGCACCTGGCTGTTCACCGACAAGGATTTCTCCACCGTGATGCCGGCGGTCAGCGAGGCGGCGGAGACGCCGACCGAACTCGTGACCGCGGTCATGCCGCCTCCCGATGCGCCGATGGGCGTCACGGCGCAGGTGGAGCAGCTCAAGAGAGATGCGGCCGACAGCGTCGTCGATCTCGACCTGGACAGCCTCGCCGTGACGGGCGAGCGCTCCGGCGGACTCGACCTCGACGTGGGACACAGCACGCCCGAGACGGAGGCGCAGTTCGCATCGACGCAGCGGCTCAGCGCCGAACCCCCGGCCACCGATGCCGAGCCGGCCACGATGAGCGAAGTGGGCACGAAGCTCGACCTGGCGCGCGCGTACATGGACATGGGCGATCCCGAGGGCGCGCGCAGCATTCTCGAGGAAGTGCTGGCCGAAGGCTCGGCATCGCAGAAGACCGAGGCGCGCCGGCTGATCGACTCGCTGCCCGGCTGAAGGCCCTGAAGCGGCGGGCCGGGGTCTCCCCCAGCCCGCCCGCTACCGGCGCATGGGCCGCATCGCCCTAGGTATCGAGTACGACGGGTCCGCCTTCCACGGCTGGCAGCGCCAGCCTCATTCCACCTCGGTCCAGCAGGTGCTCGAAGAAGCGCTGGGCAGCGTAGCCAACCACGCCATCGAGCTCACGTGCGCCGGACGCACAGATACGGGCGTGCACGCGCGCGGGCAGGTGGCGCACTTCGACACCGACGCGACGCGCAGCACGCGCGCCTGGCTGCTCGGCACGAACAGCGCGCTCCCGCCGGCGGTGAGCCTGCGCTGGGTGCAGCCGGTGCCGGACCCATTCCA
>Ga0209023_10002948_pt1 | contig 20661 bp, 11 predicted proteins | sample LakOneMetagenome_FD_187468 | JGI IMG/M metagenome (GOLD analysis project Ga0209023, IMG submission 187468) | Freshwater and sediment microbial communities from Lake Erie, Canada (SPAdes) (version 2) | ecosystem: Environmental > Aquatic > Freshwater > Lentic | place: Lake Erie, Canada...
ATAAACGGGATCAAATCTGTTTTTGCAATGATGGGAACAGATACCCGTTTTGTGGATGGCTTGCCAACAGCACTTGTAAAACCCTTCAGTGGCGGGGCTGCCAGGGGAATGATGGTTGATACCATGAAAGCTTACGGTCCGGATTCATTTGCGGGAAGGTTGTCCTGTGTACTCCAGGGGTCTTCCGATACAACTTTTTATGTGATCGCCGTTTATTTCGGATCCGTATCGGTTAAGAATACACGCTATGCAGTGGGTGCTATGTTGCTGGCAGACCTGGTGGGAATTATAACTTCAATAATACTTGCTTATCTGTTTTTTGGAGCAGCTATTTAAGTGATTAAATTATTATTAAAACAGGATATTAACGTCTTTTAAATTCTTTTATCGTTTTGTATTTTACTTTTTTGCTTCTCCAAAAAAGTAACAAAAAAAGAGCCCCGAAATCGAATACAGCCCGATTTCGGGAAGGAGCCTTGATTAAACTTTTGTACTACTGTAATATTAAACTTCAGTACCCTGAAATAAGAGCCAAATAATTTTAAGAAAGTTTAATATTGGAAGTATTTAACACTATTTTTTTGGGACACTGTCAAGCGATTTACTTCCTTCACTTTCTTCTTCCGTCTCTGTTACAAGTGCAGGATTAAAAACTGCTACCAGGTGTTTTGCTTTATAAACGCCCCTGGTAAAACGGTTCCCCATAACAATGATGGTTGCGTCTTCATCTATAAGCCGTATGAATGATGCATTATTGCCATGCCACCATCCATTGTGGTAGATCAGTTTTTTTCCGTCGGGATAAATATTCATGCGCCAGCCCAATCCATAATTCCTGATACCTGGCCGTTCATTGCTGTAAGGCGCATAAACCTGTTGGAATGTTTCGGGAGTAAAAATAAGATTGGTTGCAAGCGCCCTGTCCCATTTCAATAAGTCACGTGGAGTAGTATAAATATTCTTGTCGCCATACACATGGTCCAGTGCATTAACGGGTATCAATGTGCCTCTCCAGTCGTAACTCGGATTTACCCTTGCAGAATCTTCGGGTGTAAATACAAAACTGTTATTCATTTGCAGTGGAATAAAAAATGTCTGCTTTATGAATTGGGGATAAGAAATTCCTTCAACTTTTTCAATCAGCAATGCAAGCAATGCGTAATTGGTATTGCAGTAAGTAAAATGTGTTCCGGGAGTTGTAATGTCTTTCAGTTCAGCTTTGCGGTTGATGAGATAATCAAGAACGTCCTGGTTCTTCATGAATGCTTTTTTATCCCACCCAAGTTCATCCATAAAATAAAGATAATTTGGCAGGCCGCTGCGGTGGCAAAGCAGGTTCCTGATCGTTACACCGGGATAGTTGAACGCAGGAAAATATTTACTGTATTCATCATCCAGATGGATCTTTCCATCCTGCACTATTTTCATCACAGCCATTGCTGTAAATGTTTTTGAAACGGATGCAATATGTGTTGGTGTATTTGCAGTGATGGTATCATGTTGGCCAAGGTGGCCGGTCCCATTGTATTTTTCGAAAACGATGGTACCATTCTTTGCAACCAGAACGCCGCCATTGAAATTACCAGGTTGCAGGATCGAATCATACCAGGCTTCGCAGGCAGTTCTTATTCGTGATATTTCAGCAGCAGGAACAGGTTTTGGCGAAGGCAGGTTGATAATGCCAATACTGTCTTTTAAAGCATGTTTATCTTTTGATTGAGCGTTGTTTTTACATGACAGAAGTGCCGGAGAACAGGTAAATAAAATTACAAATAAATATATGCTGAAATTTAAGCAAGTGTGAGTGGTGTAATGGTCAAATTTCGCTTTTAAAGCTGGGATCATAAAAATATTAAATTCTGAAGGAATATATTTGTGCAAAATAAGCAGTAATAATTATGCCAGAGAAAAAAATTACCAGTTATCCCAAAGAAAAGATCAATATTCTTTTTTTAGAGAATATCAGTGATGTGGCTGTTCAGCAGTTTTCAAAAGCAGGATATACGAATATTAAAAAGATAAGTGCTGCAATAAATGAAACTGATCTTATAAAAGAAATAAAGAATGTTCACCTGCTTGGAATAAGGAGCAAGACAATGATAACTTCCAATGTATTGCAGGCTGCAGGTAAGTTGCAGGCGATTGGTTGTTTCTGTATTGGTGTAAACCAGGTTGACCTTAATGCTGCAACCAAAAGCGGTGTGGCTGTTTTTAATGCGCCTTACAGTAATACAAGGAGTGTGGCGGAACTGGTGATAGGAGCTTCTATCATGTTGGTAAGAAAGATCGTTGATAAGAATAAAGCGGCACATGAAGGTTCGTGGATGAAGGATGCCAGCGGCAGTCATGAACTTCGTGGAAAAACACTTGGTATCATCGGTTATGGTAATATCGGAAGCCAGGTAAGTGTACTTGCAGAAGCACTTGGAATGAAAGTGATATTTTATGATACAGAGACCAAACTTCCCCTTGGCAATGCTTCCGATAGCAGGAACCTGAAGGAATTGCTTCAACAAAGTGATGTGGTTACTTTGCATGTGCCTGAAGTGAAAAGTACCAGGAACCTCATCAACAAAAACAATATTAAATATTTTAAGAAAGGGGCCGTGCTGATTAATTATGCAAGGGGAGAGGTTGTTGACCTTGCAGCGTTGCGTACTGCAATATTATCGGGCGACATAGGTGGCGCCGCCATTGATGTATTTCCGGATGAGCCTGAAAAGAACGGCGATAAATTCTCTACCATATTACAAGGCTTGCCAAATGTATTGCTTACACCGCATATCGGCGGTAGCACGCAGGAAGCACAGAATAATATCGGGCTGGATGTGAGCACCAAACTTTTCAATTACCTTGAAAAAGGCATCAGTACAGGCTCTCACTCAATACCTGCACTGGCATTGCCTGCGCAGGAAGGTGCACACCGCATTCTCCATATTCATAATAACGTTCCCGGTGTTCTAAGCCAGATAAATACTACGCTCAGTAAGAATAAGATCAACATCCTTGCACAGTATCTTAAAACAAATGACGATATCGGTTATGTTGTATTGGATGTTGATAAAAGCCTCAGTAAAAATGCCGTTGAATTATTAAAGAAGGTGGGAGAGACGATCAAAGTGAGGATGTTGTATTAGATATCCCTGTCATTCCGACGAAGGAGGAATCCTTTGAATTATAAAATTAACACAGTAGATACCTCCTTCGTCGGGATGAAAAAATAGTTTCTTAATTTTCAGTATTTACTGAAAATTCCGTAAATTTATATCCTCAAAAACAGATACTATGAAACTGATCATTATAGGAGGAGGGTTTGGGGGATTGAGGCTTGCCCGCAAACTGAGCAACAAACCAGGTTTTGATATCACATTAATAGACCGTTTTAATTATCACCAGTTCCAGCCATTATTTTACCAGGTGGCCACAGCGGGACTGGATGCAAGCAATATTTCGTTCCCATTGCGCAAGGTGTTTCACAATAGTAAGAATGTACATGTACGCATGGCAGAGGTGAAGGAGATCATTACTGCGAAGAATATCGTCAAAACAGATATTGGTGATTATGATTACGACCTGCTTGTTATTGCTACAGGTGCCGATACCAATTTCTTTGGAAACGCAAACATGGAAGCCAATGCTTTCCCCATGAAAAGTACAGTGGAAGCTTTGCAATTAAGGCACAGGTTGCTGCATAATTTTGAAGATGCAGTAAATGTAAAAAATGAACGTGCATTACAACAACTGATGAATATAGTTGTTGTGGGTGGCGGACCAACAGGTGTTGAACTCAGTGGAGCCATTGCTGATATGAAGAAATATGTGTTGCCAAAAGATTATCCTGAACTTGACTTCAGCAGGATGAAAATATTCCTGCTGGAAGGAACAGGAAAAACGCTGGCTGCCATGAGTGAAAAAAGCAGTGCAGATTCACAACGCTACCTGGAGCGGCTTGGCGTTACCGTTCTGCCAAATACCTTATTAAAAGAATATGATGGTAAAACTGCTGTTATGCAGGACGGTAAAACTATTGAAACATCGATGGTGATATGGGCCGCAGGAATAAAGGGTAATGTGCCATTGGGAATAAACAAAGACCTTATCGCCAGGGGTAACCGTATAAAAGTAAACAGGCAGTGCAGGGTAGAAGGATGTGAAAATGTTTTTGCCATTGGTGATGTTGCCTATATGGAAGAACCAGCCTGGCCTAACGGTCACCCACAGGTGGCACCGGTAGCCATGCAGCAGGCAGATATGCTGGCATCTAATTTCAGATGGATTGAAATGAAATCAGGCAAGAAACAAATGCTCGATTTTGTTTACAATGACAAAGGTTCTATGGCAACTGTTGGAAGAAACCTGGCTGTGGTTGACGTACCAAAGCCCAAACTGCATTTTAAAGGTTTTTTTGCCTGGATGATATGGATGTCGCTGCATCTCATGCTCATATTGGGCGTGAAGAACAGGTTCTTTGTTTTTTGTAACTGGGTGTATAATTATTTTACGAAGGATCAAAACCTGCGGCTGATATTTAAACAGTTTTACAGGGAACAAAAAAGCAATGTTGCCTCAACTTAATTCATAACCGACATGAAGCGTGCATTTTTAACAGCTACCTGGAAGAACCTGATCATGGCGAATTATATAGTTGACCCCGCAATCCTTCAAAAATACCTGCCACAAAAAACAGAACTTGATTTCTATAACGGGAATGCTTATGTAAGCCTTGTTGGTTTTATGTTCATGGATACAAAAGTCCGGAGATTTAAAATTCCTTTTCACATAAATTTTGAAGAAGTGAACCTGCGTTTTTATGTCCGCTATTATGATAACGGTATATGGAAGCGGGGAACTGTTTTTATAAAAGAGATCGTTCCAAAACTGGCCATCAGTTTTATTGCAAATTCCCTTTATCATGAGAAATACTGCACAAAAACAATGAACCACTTTCTTATTGAAAAGGAAGATGAAATATCATTAGGGTATCACTGGAAACATTTTTATAAATGGCATAAGCTGGAAGCTGTTGTAGAAAAGAATACTTTGCCGATGCAGCCGGGCAGTGAAGAAGAGTTTATTGCAGAACATTACTGGGGCTATTCAAAATACAATGACAATACCACATTTGAATACAATGTTGTGCACCCTCCATGGAGAATTCATACAGTAAAGAGCTATAATATTGAGTGTGATTTTAAAGCCAATTATGGATCTGCGTTTTCTTTTTTGCAGAACGCTTTACCCAATTCTGTTTTCATGGCAGAAGGATCTGCTATTTCAGTTTTGGAGAAAAGAAAATTGTAATTTTTGTTGCCACTGATTATTTTTTGCATCAATTTTTACTTATTTTTTGTTCCTATTTTCTGATTGAATCGTTCAATCAGGAAATATTGTTTTTATTTTTGATCAGTGAATCAGTAGCAATGTCCTTCAACACTTTTTTTGCCCTGCTTTTAAACCCTGCACTTTGAGTTGGCAGCTGATCTTCGATCAGTAATGTTAATTCAGGAATGATATCAGGATATTTATTTGAAAGGTTAGCCAGTACGGTCATTGAAAATACTTTTACCGCAAGCGCTTCTGTTGGTGATTCTAAATACTTAAAGCAAATGTCCATGATTTCGCCTTCATATTTTTCCGGTATCTCAATATCCTGTAATAAGCGTATGCTGTTTCGTTTTACTGAATCATGAATGCCGGGCTTTTGAAGATTCTTGATCAATTTACTCCAGTGTTTGCTTATCAGTTTTGGATGTGCAATAACGCAATAACTTACCGGCCATGCAGCTCTTTGTACAACCCTGTATTCATCTTTCAGGAATAAATGAAACAGTTCTGCAAAACGTTTTTGATCATTGCCAACCCATTGTACAATTTTATTGCATTGTGCTTTCGAATGTTCTTTTAATATCTCATTTCGCAGGTTCATGTTTATTCTTTGTTAAGGTCGATCCTTTCTCCAACAGGATGCTCGCAGGTAAATTTTTGTCCCAGTAAACCGGCAATTGTTTGTGCAAACTGTTTCTGGTACAATTGCCCGGCAGATTTTACTTCTCCTTTTGATTTTATTCCCGGTCCCATTACAGCGAACCATATTTCATAGGAATTCTTTACAGTACTCCAATGGCTGGTCCATTCTTCTTTCAATCCACGTCCATGATCTGTTGTAAAGAATATAGCTGTTTTATTTTTATAGAACGGATCCGACTGAATATAATTCCATAGATCGTTTATCCATTTGTCAACAGAATGAGCGGCATCCAGGTAGTCTTTATAATGGCTGCTGTGAGCCCATTCATCTGTTTCGCCATAAGATATGTATAAAACTTTCGGTCTTTTTTTTTGTAGGTATTCCATTGCGCCATAATGTGTAAACACATCAAGACATTCTTCATCGCCCAGGGGTTTATAGGCATCTTTCGATAATTTATTTATTATTTTTTCATTGGCAGTTGGATTGTTACCTCCGAAATCGTCATAAGCCGAATAAACAGGAAACTTACTTCTTTCTTCATTCAGTATCCTGTCAAAAGCATTCCAGGCACCAAAGGCTGCAACTTTGTTTTTAAATGCTAGCTGTTTATTTAAAAATTCAAGGACGTTTGTATTTGGGTTTGCCTTGTATTCATTGCTGTTCACTGCTGTGTCTGGGTATCCGGTAAATATCTCATTGTAACCGGGGTAGGAGAACCAGTAAGGGTTTGCATTGTCTACTTTATTGCCAAGGTTCCTGTTGCCGTATATCTGCCCGTTCTTTTCAATGGTACTCCAGAAAAAGGGCATCAGTTTATTTCTTCTTTCGTTTGCATTGTCTGCCCAGTATTTTTTAAAAATGTATGCACTGTCACCCTGGTTAAACCTTTTATCGTTGGCCAGGCTGCTGTCCATTCCCGTAAAAACTTCTTCCCAACGAAAACCATCTGTTGTTATGATTATAATGTTCTCAATCTTTTGTGCATGCAAAACACAGTTGGTCATTATAATCAGCATTGCTGAAAGAATATATTTCATCTGGTAATTTTTTGTGCTGTAAATGTATTCAAGTTTACAATATTATTTCTTCACTGAAAATAAAAAAGGGCGCCATAAGCGCCCGTGTTTGGTAATATCCTGTTTTGTCAGGAGTAGTTTTAATATTTTACTGGAATACCAGCTGTTTAACTGTTATTGAACCATTCGTATCTGTTATTTTCAATTTGTACTCGCCAGGAGTAACTGATTGTGATAACTGGATCGACTGTACACTGTTATTTGTCGATATTACCATGTTGCCATTGTAAACAGCCTGCCCGATAGAATTGATCAGCTGAACATGGTAAGCTCCTTTTGGCTGGTTGTTAAATTGAATGTTTATCTTTTTATCAACTACCGGGTTCGGATAAATATTTATTGAAGCAGTCGTTTTCTGTGCAGCTACTTTTATGATAGAACTGTACTGTACCTGGCCACTGTTGCTGATCGCTTTTATCCTGTAGAAATTATCTTCTGTGAGAGGATTATCATCTGTACGGTTGTATATTTCTGCACCACCATTATTGGCAGTTGGCAATGCTTCACGTATCTTGGTGAAGTTACGTCCATCATCACTACGTTCTACTTCATACATCCTCATACTTGTTTCATTGTTCACATTCCAGTCAACACGGATCGTTTTATCAACGTTACGTGTAGCCGAAATATGGGTTATCGTAACAGGCAATACTACAACAGATGACCTGAATATAACATAGAACCTGTCGGGTGCATAGGATGCTGCATTGGTGCTGATCTGGAAATTCACTGAACTTGTATCGGCAAGGTTAAGCGCTGTAGTTGTTGACAGGAATTTATCAACAAGTGTTGCAGTTAATCCTGCTGTATTCATATTTTCCGGAGTGAAAGCCAGGCGGTAGTTCTGTAATTTCATACCGGCCAGGTTATAGAAAACCGTATCTTCCGTAACAACTGGTTTTTTAGCTTCAAGGGACAGTGTTGTGCCATTTCGCCTGATACCAATATTCTCAGATGTATTCGTCAATTTTATCGCATCATCCGAATTTATGCCATTGTCAAAATCCTGGTCAAAGGCAACCACGTTACCATCAGTTAGTATGTTTGCGGCATTGTATAGATTTAGTTTTAAGAACTGCCTGCCCGATAAAGTGTTTACAGGTCTGTTTGCCATATTGTACATATTTACTTTACTTGTTTCTGTAAAGGCAACAGTTCCGCCTGCACCCGAAGTTGCACTCACAAAGAATGCCTGTCCTGATTGTATATAAGGGCTTGCAACCGTTGCATCATAATTGGCTGTACCACCAGGGATAGGTTTCCATCCGTTTGCAGCACTGATCGTTTGATATCCTCCAAGGCCATTAGCCGTGTTGGTTAGTAATGGATCCCAAACGTAGAACAGATCGGCAACTGCCGGAGCGGCAGGTTTTGTGAGCAACCTGAAATCGATCGCACTAGGGTAAGGGTTACCGATAGATGCCATTTTTCCTGCCAATACTGTTGTAACCGGAGGCGCATCGGCACCATTGGTATATAATTTACCAGTTGTACGGAGAACAGTTGTGGTAGGGGGAGCGGAAGATGTTGTAACACTTCTGTCACCCCTTACAAAGAACATATATCCCCGTTGGTCTGCGATCTGTATCGATGTACTAGCTACACCATCCCAAACGCCGGTAGCAGCATTGTACGTTTTCATTGTTGGCCCTGAAGGTGTGTACACATCAAATCCCTGGGCTACCGCACCGGTAACGTTACTTGTAATGATTGTTCCGTATCCGGGGTGCGTTGTATTTGCAAGTGTTGTATTTCCTTCCTGCCATGCACTATTGATCGTTTGTCCTCTCGTGGGCGCAGCAAGAAACTGCCATGCTTTCGAGTGATTTGGAATGAAACGTTCTACTGTTACATTTCCTGTTATATTATTTCCGCTGTTTGTACCACCATTGGTAAGGTCTCCAACACTTGCAGTACCTGAAGCAGAAGATATCAATGTGAGGTTATTATTGGTATTCAATACAGCATTGTTCGTTCCGAAATATAATAAACCTGTGACCTTAACAGTATCATTGGTCCCTGAGAAACTTACACCATTGCTGTTACTGATCTTTAGATTCTTGATGAGATGGCCCGAGAACATACTTCCTGCAATTGTCTGCGCACCTGCAATGCCGTTCAGTTCAATTGTTCCATTGGATACATCCAGCACACCATTGTTAGTGATCGAACCTTTTATCTGTAGTGTCGCATTGGCAATCGTCATTGTTGCCGAAGGATGAATGACAAGGTTATTAATGCTTGCAGTTCCCGAAGTTAATTGCGGGTAAACAGCAGGGGATGTTATTACCGGGATCACAACATCTGTACAAGTGGTTGTTGGCACCTGGTCATCCGACCAGTTCGTGCCTGTATTCCAGTCAGCGTTTGTAACACCTGTCCATAAGTTATGGATACCAACTTTAGCAGTATTTGAATATACTGTTGCTGCACAGCCGCCATTCTGAACAAGTGCCCTGAATAATTTGGCCTGTGTAAGTGCAGTATATGATTGTGTTGTTCCTGTGTTTGCAATATTTGTCCAGGTTGTACCACCGTCAATGGAAGATTCCCATCTTACTACATTTCCGGTATTTCCTGTAAGGGTTACGTTTCCACTTGCGCCGCTGCAGATTGATACTGAAGCGATCGTTCCGCCAATGGCCGCTGCTGATACAGTTATTGTACCCGTTGCGGTTACAGCAGTACATGTACCCGAAGTCGTTATGGTATAACTGAACACACCTGATGCAGTAGGCGTACCGCTGATAGTGAACACGCCTGCGCTGTATGAGCCCAATACACCTGCAGGTAAACCTGAGGCAGATGCATTGGTTGCAGTTCCACTTACAGCATATGTGATAGACGTGATGGCCGTATTGATACAGGCTGTCTGTGCATCTGTACCCACTGCAGAAGAAAGGCTGATCGATTGCTGGTTTACGGTAATTGTACCGCTGGCAGTAGCAGCAGGAGAGCAGCTACCCGAAGTTGTTACAGTATAACTGAATGAGCCTGCAGCAGAAGGAGCTCCACTGATGGTTAATACACCGGCACTGTAAGAACCGGTTACACCTGCCGGTAAACCGGATACTGACGCACCTGTGGCTGTACCGCCTACAGTATATGTGATAGAAGTGATCGCTGAATTTTTACAAACAGATTGTGCATTTGTGCCTACAGCCGAAGACAAACTTATTGATTGTGCATTTACAGTTATGGTTCCTGTAGCAGTTACCGCAGTACATGTACCCGAAGTGGTTACAGTATAATTGTAAACACCTGCAACTGTTGGTGTTCCGCTGATTGTGAATACACCGGCACTATAAGACCCTGTTACGCCGGTTGGTAAACCCGACACTGATGCACCGGTACCGGTTCCGCCTACACTATATGTTATGTTTGTAATAGCTGTGTTTGCACAGAGCGTTTGCGTAGTGGTAGCAGCAGCTGAAGTCCTTGTGATCGTTTGCTCCTGGACAATGATACGTCCATAAGCAGTTGACGGATTACATGTACCTGTTGTTACAATGGTGAAATTATAAGTACCGGCAACTGTTGGGGTACCGCTAATGGTTAGTGTTAACCCATTGAATGAACTTGTTACTCCCGGAGGCAATCCTGTAACCGTTGGACCGGCAGCACCGCTACCTACTGTGTAGAGAATATTTGAAATAGCAGTATTCTTGCAGACAGTCTGTGAATCTGTTCCTACAGGGCCTGTTAATTTGATAAAAGTTGATAAGGTCGCAAATGATATATCATCGATGCCAAAATCATTACCGCCAAAAGCCGTTTCCAGATCTATGATCGAAACTACAGCTGAAGTAGCAGCACCGGAATTCCATATTCCATAAAAACGTGTCCAGGTATATGGAGGGTTGTTATCATGCGGCCTTGCAGGCAATGGTCCTGTGGTTGTACCAACCTGTGTTCCGTTTACTTTAAATTGTAAATTGGCATATGGGCCTACGCTATTCAGACTAACCGCCCATGCTGAGAAATAATAATCTGTGTTTGGCAGTACAGCTACTGTTTCACTCCAAACACTTGGCGGAGGTGTAACACCGCTTCCGTTTATGATCATGAAATTACCTGTATTGGTTGTATGATCCCTTCCAAAGAAAGTTCCATGGGTATAAGTTGGGTCGTTGTAAACCGTATACAGGTTTTCAGGGTACATACTTCCTGCTGTTGGGGCAGTATAATTATAGGTTGAAGTAAATCCTGTATTTCCGGCAGAGAAATCACCGTTCACAATAAGCTCTTGCGCCACAGTTGTGGTGCCGGTCCCAGTACAGCCCGCCGCACTGGTTACGGTAACAATATAATTCCCTGCAACGTCAACTAATATACTTTGGGTGGTTTCACCTGTATTCCAGAGCCAGGATGTGCCGGCTGGGGTAGACGTTGCCGTTAACTGTATTTTTCCGCCGCCATAGCAATAGTCAGCAACGATAGTTACAACAGGCTTTGGATTTACAGTAAGCGTAATGTTTTGTGAACTGCTGCAACCATTGCTGTTAGTTGTTGTTGCTGTATAAACCGGGCTTCCGGCAGTAGCGGGTTTAACGTATACTGTCTGAAGATTTTGCCCGGCTGTATATGCAGTAGTAGCAGCAGCATTTGTATAAAGATCTGTAACAGGAGTCCATGAAATTGGCTCATTATAATTGATCGTGATCGTCCATGAATTTAAAGTTCCGCTGTTTAAATTAACACCATCTTTAGCACTGATTATCCAGTTGCCATTTAAGGTGCTGGTAAGTGAAGAGAATGAAGTTACGTTGGAACTGTTTCCTGTTGCACCGACTCCGCTTGCAGCATCTGCCGCAAAAGTTCCTGTAAATGGTGCAGAGCCTGAAGTGAAAGGAGTTACACCAATACTGCTTACTACAGTATTCGTGAAATTAGCTGAAGCGCCACCTTTCTGGTTTACCAGGTTCAATACGTTTCCATTAGGTGCTTTTATGTTTATGATAAGGTCACTTAGTTTTGGATGGGTTACATTGAATGTAACTGTGATGCTATTGATCGTTGCAGTAGCCGGTATTCCCGAAACAGCCAATGTGCTGGTAACACCAGTATTGCTGTTGCTTGGAATGGCAAGGTTTACGGTGCCTGAAGGAACAGCAACATTGCTACCGCTTGATACAGACATTGACTGTATACTTCCCTGGCACAATGTTGCACTGGCAGGCGTAATCGTTACCGAACCCGGCACGGCATTTACGACCTGTGTTTTTGAATCAGTTACTGCACCACACGATCCGCCTGTAGTGGTAAGCGTTAGTGTAGCAGTACCTGTATAACCTGCGGGAGGTGTCCATGTTGCGTTCAATGTTGTTGCATTGGGCGTAAATGTTCCGCCTGCAGGTGTTGACCATGTTCCGCTGGTAGCAGCACCACCAATAGAACCTCCAAGTGGGGCAGATGTTCCGCCCTGGCAAATTGCAGATAATGCCGTTCCTGCACTAACAGTGGCAACCTGGTTTACCACAAGGGTTTTAGAAGCAGTTGCAACGCAAGCGCTTCCGGTAGTGGTTAACGTTAGTGTTGTAGTGCCATAGAAGCCTGCTGGCGGCGTCCATGTTGCATTCAATGTTGTTGCATTTGGTGTAAATGTTCCACCATCAGGAGTAGACCATATTCCACCTGTTGCTGTACCGCCTACAGATCCGCCTAAACCGGCAGAAGTTCCACCCTGGCATATGGCTGCCAATGCAGCTCCTGCATTTGCAGTGGCAACGTTCACTACTGTTATTGTTTTACTTGCATTTACTGTTGCACATGTTCCGGCAGTTGTGGTTAATGTCAGTGTTGCTGTTCCTGTATATGCAGCTGGAGGTGTCCATGTTGCATTTAGTGTAGTTGCATTTGGTGTAAAAGTTCCACCAGCCGGTGTTGACCATGTTGCTCCTGTAGCAGATCCACCAATTGATCCACCTAATGGTGCCGAAGTACCACCTTTACAGATATTTGCCATTGCAGGCCCTGCATCAACTGTTTGTGCAGCTGTTACAGTATAAGTAGCAGCATTGGATGTTACAGTTCCTCTTGTACTGGTAAATACCGCCCTGTACTTATAACCGTTTATTGATGAAGGGACCGGGTTTATAGTTAGTGTTGAATAAGTTACAGCAGTTATATTGCTTCCGCTTACAGAATATGGCGCAGCAATGGTAAGTGGCGAATAGCTTAAGCCGCCATCTGTACTTATTTCCCATTGTACTGTAGAATAAGGTTTGCTATGTGCTGCAGTGTTGATGCTGCTGCTTACACCCGAACAAACAGTCTGGTTTGCAGGTTGCACTGTCATGGTTGGAGCGCCTGCTCCTGCTTCCGCAATAGCGAACTCGCCAAAAGAACCCAGGTTTGATATGGTTGTGCTGTTTGAAGTTCTTCCAGTAACATTGCAATACGACCAAACACCTGTATATCTTCCTACAGAAAAAAGCGCTGTACTTGCACCTGCATCAATAGCCGCTGTCTGGAAGTTAAACGTTGCACCAAAGTTTGTAAAAACAGTACCGCCATTGGCAAAAACCCAATAGTGGTTAACACTGGCATCTTCATCCAATTGTGAAGCAACGATGTTTGGATGATCTGCATTCACTGTATAACCGGTCACATTTCCCGAGCCGGTAACGCTGGCAAAATTAATAGTGACAGGAGCATAACTTGTTCCTGATCCTATTTCAAAAGTTCTTGATGGAGAGCCTGTTGGAATTCCCATTTGAAGATTTCCATTAATAAATCTTGATGTATTTGCACCGGAAATTGTTCCTGTATTTCCCAGTATTATTTTATTAGCACCTGTGGTTATTTTTCCGTTGGATAAAGTGAGTGTATTTGAACCACCACCAATACTTGCATCAATTCCGCTAAGAGAAAGGCCGCTTGCATTGTTTAAGGTAACATTATTAAAAGTTGTAACCGTCGAACCCGAAATAGTTTGTGCGGCTGAGCCATTGAATGTGATCGTACCACTGCCGGGAATGAACGAAGTTCCGCTGTTGGTCCAGTCTCCCGCAACACTTATTGCTGAAGCTGTTCCTACATTGAATGTACCTGCCGAAATTGTCATATCACCATTAAGCGTTAATGAAAGGGCACTTCCACCCACAGTAACCTGTTGGCCCGGAGTATTAACGGTAATGTTATTAAATGTATGCGACAGGATAGAACCGCCGATAGTTTGTGTTCCGCTTGTACCATTAAATGTTACTGTTGAATTTGCAGGAGTATGGCTGGCAAGACTGTTATTGGTCCAGTTACCTGTAATAGTAATATCTGGCGCATTGCTGCAAACATATGAACCCAATAGATTGAATAAAAGATCACCGCTGATATTATTTGTACCACCTGATTGATTGAAAGCACCGGAAATCAAAAGACCATTACCCAGGGTAATGCCATCAGAATTAAGTGTTCCCGAACTCATATTTACTGTTCCTGAAGTTCCGCTGGCTGGTCCAACTGCGAGTTGACCGGTTATATCCAATAGTCCGCCATCAACATACAAAGTACCTCCAGAATTGTTCACACCGTTTGCAGCATATACATTTTGACCGTTTGTATGAAAAGACCCTGCGGTATTAAACATTGCCCAGAAATTATCATTTATCCTGGTTGTGCCGGTGGCATAAAAATTTCCCGTTTTTAATGTAAGGATACTAAATGCAGATGAACTATTGCTTCCGGTTCTTACATTAAGAGACCCGGAGCCCACCATTTGAACATGTGAGCGAACGGTATAATTAAACAGACCATCAATCGCAATATTTCCTCCAACAGCAAGTAATTTTGATGTTGCATTCCAATCAACACTATGTGTAAGCGTACCGTTTACGCCAACTGTAAGATCTTTCGATACAGTGTAGTTTGAATTGGTTGCCTGCATAAGAACTGTTCCCTGTGTTACCGTAAGGTTGTTAACCACGTTAAATGCATTGCCCGAACTGGTAACAGTATTTGAAGGAGAGGTTTTATTGATTGTAAGATTGAAAAAACCAACATCATTGGCATCACTTAACACCTGTGCATTTGCACCATTGCAGTTTACTGTACCCGTTGACGGTACCAGTATTCCACCGGTGATATTTCCACCGATATTTAATGTACCTGCTCCTGAAAACCTTATTGCATTTCTGGCAGAAGTTCCATTCATGGTAATATCGCCAGTTATATTTACGGTTCCTGTTGACAATGTTATTTCACAATCCCTGTTATCATTGCTTGTTGAAGCCATTGTAACTGACGCACAGGATAAAGTACCTGTGGCAACTGCAATTATTTTGGATTTATTTCCACTTGTTGGTGCATTGATAGTCACCCCATTACTAACTGTAAGACTTTGCCCGGCACTTATTGTAACCGTTTGATTGCTACCGCCACCATTAATTGTGAACGTTTTACAAACTGCTGCCGTATTAACGGTTATGGAAGTTGTTACATTATCCGGTATCGTCACATCATGGGCAGCAGTTGGCACTACACCCAATGACCAGTTAGCCGGAGTATTCCAGTTTGAACCAGAACCGCCAACCCAGTTATTTGCCTGGGAATAGCTTCTTGTACTAAAGGCGAGTAAAATGAAAACGGAAAGGATCTTTATTAAGCTGATCCCGGGACGATGGTTTTTCAACTTATTTAAGTTTTCATCAGTCGAAAAATAATTACCGCGAATACCTGAATTGGATAGTAAACTTGGTTTCATGATTATGGATATTGGTCGTAAATAGTAAATTCAATACTTTAGAACGTATTTGTAGTTGTTTTATTACAGATTTGTAGAACAAAAACTAGGAATCTATTGCTGGGAAATCACTATTTGGATTTATAATTAATTGAAAAACAATGACCTATCTGGGCTGTCAGATTAAAAAAAATAATAATTTAGCTGAAGGTTTTTTGGGTACTTATCAGGCAAATATTTGGGGAAATGGTTAGAGGGCCTTACTTAATATTGATAATATTTGCTGAATTTCGGCTACGTTAACCGTGATCGATCTCAAATCTTCATTTAATGACTTTTGATGGTATTTCATTTTGCCGGGTTCGGAGATCCTGGCTGAAGTATGAAATTCTGTAGCCTTAGTTTTTGTGGCGATCTCAAGGATATTTTCTGATCTTACGCCACTGCCTGGCATGATAATGATTCTTTCCCCTGCCTGTTCAACCAGTTTTGCAATTAATTCCGATCCGTCAAGGGCGTTTGGTACCAGGCCGGAAGTGAGTATCCGTTCAAAACCGATCTCAATGATATCTTCCATTGCTTTAAAAGGATCTGCAGTTCTGTCGAATGCCCGGTGAAAGGTTACGCCTAATGGATATGCCAGCCTTATTAATTCAGCACAGCGTACTTTATCAACTGTTCCATCTTCGTTTAATATGCCCGTTACGATCCCATCGCACCCTAGTTGTTTGCAGGCCAGTACATCCGTTTTCATGATCCCGAATTCAGCCTCACAGTATAAAAAATCTCCGCCACGGGGACGAATGATAGGGTAAAGTTCGATGTTTAGTTTTTCCCTGGCTGCTTTTATGAAGCCATAAGATGGGGTAGTGCCACCTTCTCCGGGATTATCACACAATTCAATGCGGTGCGCACCGGCCGATTGTGCAGCCATGCAACCCTCAATGGTAAATCCTATTACTTCAAGTTTATAATTCATATCAATGATCAACTTTCAACTTGTAATTCTCAATTTGGTATTGGATGAATCCTGGGAGTTGAAAATTTATTAAATAAGAAATTTTGATGGATGTACCACATTCTCACGTTCACTCTTTACAGAAAATACAAATCCTTCCTGTATGGAATATGCGCCGTATTGCCCTTTTTTATTTATGGCCAAAAAACCAACCTGTAATGTTTTAGCTTTTTGCCTGTCACGCTTCACAATTCTCTCTACGGCTTTTTTGCAGGCCAGTTCAGGAGAATAGCCTTGTCTCATGAATTCCACCACAAGGTGGGTGCCGCATATCCGTATAACTTCTTCACCAACGCCACTGCTTGTTGCAGCACCAATTTCATTGTCAACAAACAAGCCTGCCCCAATGATCGGTGAATCACCAACACGCCCATGAACTTTAAAAGCCATACCGCTTGTTGTAACAGCACCTGATAAATTATTATTTATATCCATTGCCAATAATCCCATCGTATCGTGATTGGCAGTTCCGTCTTCAAAAAAGCTAGGTGCAAAGGGTCCATTTTGCTTTTTATTTTCAATGTTGATGACGGGCTTGTATTCACTTGTTTTCAGCCATTCTGCATATGCTTTTTTTGCATCTTCTGATAATTCAGTGCTTTCAAGGTTAAACCCGTTTTCCAGTGCAAATTGTTGTGCACCGGCCCCAACCAATATTACATGCGGTGTTTTTTCCATTACTTTCCTGGCGACAGAAACGGGATGTTTTATTCTTTCCAGTCCTGCTACAGCGCCGCAATTCGCATGTTCATCCATGATGCAGCTGTCGAGCGTTACAATGCCGTCGCGGTCGGGATAACCACCAAGACCCACACAGCAGCTGATCTCATTTTCAATATGCATTGCACCTGCTTCCACTGCATCCAATGCCTTTCCTTTTGCTGATAATATTTTCCATGCAGCAGCATTTACATTCATGCCACCTTCCCATGTGGAAACAACAATTGGTTTTATCGTCCCCTCCAAACCGTTAGCCAATGTTTTTTTTGCAGTAAGTAAAGGCGCAGTCAATGCAGAGAACTGTAAGAATTTTCTTCTGTTAAGCATTTGCAGGGTTTGAGCGGATTAATTAATGGTGCATGGATAATTTCCTGAGCATCTCTGTAGAAGCGCCGTCAGCGTATGTTCCGAAGGCGCTGGTAATGATTCCTTTTAAATTCCCGTCTTTAGATTCAACTGCGTACAGTACATCTTCATCCGAAGGATCTGTGTTTCCTTCAAAACGGTACATTTCGGTTATTTCAAAATCATCGGGGTTAAGCATGTGTTTTTTTTCACTGCAGATGATCTTGTCAAATGCAATGTTGAAATCAATATTATATCCTCTTTGCCTGAGCCCGTTGATGGCATCAACGATCGTATCATATGTGTACATAACTTTCTTTTGAATAAAGTTAGTTAATTCCGGGGTTTCACGGTCGGCACCGCGATAGCGGTCAGACCGGAAAAACTTACCGAAGCAAGGTAAATAACTGCAATCAATGTTATTGCCGCAGTAATAATAAAAGTAGTAGTGGCGCCAAACCTGTACCATAATAAACCGCAAAGGCTGCTGGCGATCAATGCACAGATACTTTGAAAACCGGTATAAGTGCCAATGGCAGAAGCCGTTTCATTTTTTGGGACCATATTGGATATCCATGCTTTACTGATCCCTTCCGTAGCTGCAGCATAAAAACCATATACGGCAAAGAGGCCAATGAAAATATACAGGTTATTGTTAAGGGCAAAACCAGTGTAAACAATTACAAAAGCAATAAGCCCTGTAATGAAGATCTTTTTCAACCCCATTTTATCCGCAAGCGCACCCAGCGGGTATGACAAAATTGCATAAATAAGATTGTAAAAAATATACACAGCTATTACCGCTGTATCATTCAGTCCGCTCTCTTTCATTTTTAATAACAGGAAAACATCTGAGCTGTTGAAAAGCGCAAATAATAATAACCCGGTCAATAACTTTTTGTATGCAACAGGACTATTCTTCCAGTAAGAAGTAAATGCAAAAAGTTTTGCTTTAATGATCTCCTTTTTTTCAGCAACCGGCTTTTTTGTTTCTTTAATAAGAATGGTACTAATAATGGCGAGTAATCCAGGTGCAAATGCAATGATGAAAAGTGTTTGATATTGCCCCGGATGAAAATAAAGCCACGCAAGCGCAATGGCCGGGCCAAGAACTGCTCCAAATGTATCCATGCTCCTGTGAAAACCAAACACCCTTCCCTTTGTTTCAGCAGTGCTTTCATCACTGAGCATGGCATCTCTTGCACCGGTGCGGATGCCTTTGCCGAGCCTGTCCAGTGTCCTCGACAGAAATATCCACCAGGGATAAATAAAAATTGCCAGCATCGGTTTACTCAATGCGCTGAGCCCGTAACCCAACTGGACAAATGGCAGGCGTTTACCCAATGCATCACTGCGCTTACCAAAATAACTTTTACTTAATCCTGCCACTGCTTCGGCTACACCCTCCAGCACACCTATGAAAACAGCCGTGTAACCTATCTGCTTAAGAAAAAGGGGCATCACAGGATAGAGCATCTCGCTCGCCACATCGGTGAACAGGCTTACCAGTGAAAGGATCCATACAGTTCTTGTAATTATTTTCATTCACCTAAAGTTGGTATAAATATAATTCTGCAGATCATAAACTTTTAAACATTTCAGCATCACGGCCCCCGGCTTCTCATCAAAACAAATAGAATGCGTACATTGCATACATAAAATGATTGCCTGTATTGGATGTAAGTAGATCAAATGCGGCATTATATATAGTAAAGAAGTAAATATATTATGAGTAAACCGAAAAGGACAGAGAAAAAAAAATCTTCACAAACAAAAATAGTAAAGGGAAAGTTAGACATTAGCCGGAGTGGTATGGGGTATGTTATAGTGGAAGGACAGGAAAAAGATATCCTGGTAAAACCCAATGATTTTGGAAAAGCATTTCATGGAGATACAGTAAGGGTTGAAATATCCACTGACTCTGGCCGCGGAAGGCGTACAGAAGGCAAAGTGATCGACGTTGCTGAAAGAAAACAGGTTGAATTCATAGGCAACATTCAGCTGAATAATAATATTGCATTTTTTATTATCGGTGGAGAAAGGCCGGTGCCCGATTTTTATATTCCTGTTGAAAAATTACATGGTGCCAAAGATGGCGACAGGGTTGTTGCAAGATTGCTGAAATGGGATAAATCTGATAAGAAGCCACAGGGCGAAGTGATCACTTTGCTGAGTGCAACAGATGAAGCAGATCTTGCCATGAAAGAAATACTGATCGATGCCGGTTTCCCGATCGCATTTGAAGAAGAAGTATTAAAAGAAGCAGAGAAATTATCTGCAAAGATCAGCAGGGAAGAACTAAGTAAAAGAAAAGATTGCCGTGATATTCTCACATTCACCATCGACCCTGAAGATGCCAAAGATTTTGATGATGCCATATCTATCAGAAATCTTGATAATGGAAATTATGAGATCGGTGTTCACATTGCAGATGTAAGTCATTTTGTAACTCCCGATAGTATTCTTGATAAAGCTGCTTATAAAAGGGCAACGAGTGTTTATCTTCCCGATAGGGTGAACCCGATGTTACCAGAAAAGATATCCAATGAATTATGTTCCTTAAGGCCTAACGAAGACAAGTACACGTTTTCGGCAATATTCCAGATAACGAACAGGGCAGAGATAAAACACAAATGGATCGGCAGGACTGTCATTCATAGCAATCATCGTTTTACTTATGAAGAAGTACAACAGACAATTGAAACTAAAGACGGGTTGCATTATAAACCCATCCTGTTGCTGAACGACCTTGCACAGAAATTCAGGAAAGAAAGATTTGATAATGGTGCTATTAATTTTTCATCACAGGAAGTAAGGTTTAAACTGGATGAAACAGGCAAACCGATCGGTATTG
>Ga0209023_10002949_pt1 | contig 20660 bp, 16 predicted proteins | sample LakOneMetagenome_FD_187468 | JGI IMG/M metagenome (GOLD analysis project Ga0209023, IMG submission 187468) | Freshwater and sediment microbial communities from Lake Erie, Canada (SPAdes) (version 2) | ecosystem: Environmental > Aquatic > Freshwater > Lentic | place: Lake Erie, Canada...
CAGATCTGGGAGGGCTGGTACCGCCAACTGCGCCGCTCCGACGAACTGACCAACCTGCCGAAGGCCCTGCGCGCCCGCCTCGACGACGAACTCCCCACCTCGCTCGACCTCGTCGCCCGTTCGGTGAGCGACGACGGCGACACCACCAAGTTCCTGTGGCGCCTCCATGACGGCGCCACCGTCGAGACGGTCCTGATGCTCTATCCCGACCGGGCCACGGTGTGCATCTCGACCCAGGCCGGGTGTGCCATGGCCTGCGGCTTCTGCGCCACCGGCCAGGCCGGGTTCGAACGACACCTCACGGTCGGCGAGGTCGTCGAGCAGGTCATCGCTGCAGCCCGGGTCGCCGCCGACGCGACGACGCCCCGGCGAGTGTCGAACATCGTGTTCATGGGCATGGGCGAACCGCTCGCGAACTACTCGGCCACGTGGGGAGCCGTCGAGCGGTTGCACGCCGACGTCGGCATCTCGGCGCGCCACCTCACCGTGTCGACGGTCGGCATCATCCCCGGCATCCGGCGCCTTGCCACCGAGGCGCTCCCGATCAACCTCGCGGTGTCGTTGCACGCCGCCAACGACCGCCTCCGCGACGAGCTCGTCCCGATCAACAAGCGCTACCCCCTCGATGCCCTCGCCGAGGCGTGCGCGGAGTACCTCGCCGTCAAGAACCGCCGGCTCAGCTTCGAGTGGGCGATGATCGCCGGGGTCAACGACCGGGACGCCGATGCCGATGAACTCGCGGCGTACGCCCGGTCGCTGCGGGCGCACATCAACCTCATCCCCCTCAACCCGACGCCCGGCTACCCCACCGTCGGCTCGTCGGTGGAACGGGTCCGGCAGTTCCGGGACCGCCTCACCGACGCCGGCGCCAACGCCACCATCCGCGCCAACCGAGGCACCGAGATCGACGCTGCGTGCGGCCAGCTGAGCACACTCCACGGGCAGCAGGCAGCGGGGTCGGGGACCGTGTCGGTGGAGTTGGCACCGAAACGCCCGGCGACGCTGCCAGACTGATCGCCGTGCAACGGTTCCAACGCTACGACGACCACGGCTGGTTCAAGGTGGGCCAGGTCGAGGTCACGACCTCGGTCCTCCTCGCCGCGTCGTCACTCATCTTCATGGTCCTCGGTGTCATCGCCGCGGCCATCTTCCGGGACCCGCTCTTCTACGACGCGACCGACGTTCGTGCTGGCGAGGTGTGGCGCGTCGTCACGTGGCCGCTCAGCAACGGCGTCAGCATCTGGCTGCTCCTGTCCGCCGCGATGATGTACTTGATCGGCGGCGACATCGAGCGCGAGCTCGGCCGCCGGCGGTTCGCATGGCTGATCGGCGCGCTCGTGGTGATCCCCGCGGTCGTCACCGTCGGTTTCGAATACGTCGGGGCCGCCGGCATCAGCCGCCTCGTCAGCCCGCTCTTCGTGGTGCTCGTGCTGTGGCACCCCACGATCCGGACGTTCTTCAACATCCCCCTCTGGGCGGTCGTGGTGGTGTTCGAGGTCTTCGACCTCCTGCAGATCCTCGATCTCCGAAACGCCGGCGCCCCCATCGGCGGCCTGCTCACCTTCTGGGCGGCCTCGCTGGCCGTCGCCGCCCTCGGGGCCCGCGCCTTCGGCATCACCGAGTTCACCCAGATCCCCAAGATCCCGCTCCCCCAGTTCATCACCGGCGACCCGTACCAGAAGGCCAACCGCGCCCGCGAGAAGCAGCAGCGCAAGCAGTCGAAGGGCTCGGGTGGTTCCGGCGGCGGGTTGCGGCGGCACAAGGACCCGGCGCCGGTCATCCCGATCCGTCCCGAGGCGCGCCTCGATCGCGCCGACCAGGCCGACATGGACTGGCTGCTCGACAAGATCAGCGCCACGGGCATGGACAGCCTCACGCCCGACGAGCGCCGCCGCCTCGACGAGCACAGTCGCCGCCTCCGCGGCCAGTAACCCCGCACCGGCGGTTCATTCGCCGACCACCGCCGCGCTGAGCAAGAATCGCCGCCATGGCTACTCAGATCAACGGCATCGCCGGCATGAAGGAACTCGTCGGACAGCACCTTGGCTACAGCGACTGGCTGGAGATCACCCAGGAGCGGGTGAACCAGTTCGCCGAGGCGACCGGTGACCACCAGTGGATCCATGTCGATCCCGAGCGCGCCAAGGACGGTCCCTTCGGCCGCACCATCGCCCACGGCTACCTCACGCTGAGCATCGGCCCGATGCTCGCCCCGCAGGTCATGCAGGCCACCGGCTTCAAGATGGGCGTCAACTACGGCTGCGGCAAGGTGCGTTTCCCGAGCCCCGTGCCCGTCGGCTCGAAGCTCCGTCTCGGTGTCGAGATCAAGGAGATCGACGAACTCGCCCCCGGTCAGGCCCAGTGCACGTACCTCTACACCTTCGAGGTGGAGGGTGCGTCGAAGCCGAGCTGCGTCGCCGAGGTCATCGTCCGGATGTACGAGTAGGAAAACCCAGCACCTCACCGGTTCTGTCCTGCAGACTCGCCCCTCCAGGGGCAGAACTGCAGGACAGAACCGGTGGCGCGACGCTCAGCGGAAGTTGGGCATGACCTCGGTGGCGAACAGCTCCAGGGTCTCCGTCGACGGGAAGTCGGCAATCCACGGCACCACACCACCGACGCCGAGCTTGCGGTAGGCCTCGAGCTTCTCGGCCACCTGCTCGGGAGTGCCAACGAGGTTGTTGGTGCTCCACGTCTCGAACGGCTCGCCCCAGAAGCTGCGGGACTCGGTGCCGATCTCGGCCTCGGTCGAGCGCACGAACAGCTCCGGCGACCACGTCTTGGTGATCGTGTCGTAGTCGCGGCCGATCGCCTCGCAATGCCCTTTGAGCACCTCGGCCTTGTGCGCCCACACCTCGGGCGTGCCGCCCCAGTTCGAGTGGGTCGCGTGGCGGGCGACGACGCGCAGCGTGAGCTGCTCGCCCCCGCCGCCGATCCAGATGGGTGGATGCGGTGACTGGAGCGGCTTCGGATCGCACTGCGCGCCGGTCACCGAGTGGTGCCGGCCCTCGTAGGTCGCGTCGGGCTCGCTCCACATGAGCTTCACGATCTCGACGGTCTCGCGCAGGCCGCGGATCCGGTCGGCGGCGGACGGGAAGTCGTAGCCGTACGCCGTGAACTCGCCGTCGTACCAACCGGCGCCGATGCCCCAGTCGAGACGACCGCCGCTGATCACGTCGATCGACGACGTGATCTTCGCGATCATGCCGGGGTTGCGGTACGGCGCACAGCTGACCATCTGGCCGAGCCGCACCCGCTCGGTGCGCTGGCTGATGGCGGCGAGGGTCGTCCAGCACTCGAACATCGCCTCGTGCGCCGGCACCGGGACGTTGTGGAAGTGGTCGTAGACCCACACCGAGTCGTAGCCGAAACGCTCGGCCTCGGTCGCGATGTGGACGGTGGCCGCCCACTTGTCCTGGGGGTCGGGGATGGACGCGAGCTCCATCTTCCAACCCTGCGGGATGAAGGTTCCGAAGATCATGACAGCGCCGGCATCCTGGTCGGGAGGTGTGAGTGGGTCATCGCCGAACCCTACGTCCCCGACCAGCGATCCGCCCGTAGCCTGGCCGACGTGCTCCACCGATGCTCCGACCGCGCTGCTCGCCGCCCCGTCACCGCCCTGCTCGTGTCCGCCGTCCTCGTCACCGCGTGCTCGGGCAACGGTCTCGACGACGCCGCCCGCTCCACCACGACCGACGACGACGTGATCGGACGCGACCGGGCGCTCCCCATCGCGTCCGACTCGCTCGGCGGTTGGAAGGCGCCGGAGCTCGAGTGGGCGGAGTGCACGGGCGAGCGCGGGTTCGAGTGCGCCACGCTCACCGTGCCGCTCGACTGGGACGACGTCGACGGCGACACCATCGACCTCGCGCTCGGCCGCGATCAGGCGTCGGGCGACCGCATCGGCGCTCTCGTCACCAACCCCGGCGGGCCGGGCGGGAGTGGCCTCGACTTCCTCTTCAACCAGCCCTTCGACGAGACGCTGAGCAGCCGGTTCGACATCGTCAGCTGGGACCCCCGCGGTGTCGGCAGGAGCACCGCATTCGCCTGCGAGCAGCACGTCGACGACTTCCTGGCCAACGACCCCGACCCCGACACCGACGCCGAGCAGGACGCGATCGACGAGGACGCCGAGACCGTCGCGGACGACTGCGCCACCTCCTCCCCCGGCCTCGCCGCCAACGTCGGCACCGACAGCGTCGCCCGCGATCTCGAAGCGATTCGCATGGCCCTCGGCGAGGACCAGCTCACCTACATGGGCTTCTCGTACGGCACGCTGATCGGCCTGCGGTACCTCGCCCTGTTCCCCACCACGGCCCGCGCCGTGGTGCTCGACGGGGTCGTCGACCCGACCGAGGGGTTCACCGACTGGCTCACGAACCAGACGATCGCCATCGACGCGTCGATCACGCGGGCGTTCGAGGCGTGCACCACCAAATCGAACTGCCCCGTGGACGACCTGGCCGCCACCTACGACGAGGTGCAGAAGGAGGTCGAACGCGCGCCCATCCCCGCGGGCAGCGGCGCCGAACTCGGCCCCGCCGAACTCCAGACCGGCGCGGTGTACGCCAGCTACGAACCGTCGCTGTGGCCGGACCTCGCGCAGGCGCTGGCCGACGCTGCCGACGGTGACGGCGAGGGCATGCTTCGGATGGCGCAGGGCTACTACGACTTCGGCGGGTTCGCCGCGTACGCGGCGGTCGAGTGCCTCGACTCGCCGCACCCGACCGGATCGGAGGAGTACCGCACCTTCGCCAACGGCCTGCGGAAGCTGTCGCCGCGTATCGGTGGGTCGGTCGCCAACGAGCTGCTGCCGTGCGCCTACTGGTCGACGCCACCGGATCCGATCGTCGGACCGGTCAGCGCCGAGGGCTCGGGGCCCGTCCTCGTGCTCGGCAACCGCGGCGATGCGGCCACGCCCTACGCCAGCTCGGTCAAGGTCGCCGGCATGCTCGCCAACGGCCACCTCGTGTCGAACGACGGCGAGGGCCACACCAGCTACGGCCGGTCGTCGTGCGTCGATGACGCCGTGCACGAGTACCTCATCGACCTGACGGTGCCGTCGAAGGACCCCGACTGCCGGTGACCTCCCCCGGAGTTCGGGGGCACCTCTCCGGCGCCATAAGCTCTCCGGCTCAACCACACCGGGGGGTTCCAGTGGAGTTCAACATCGCGCAGATCCAAGAGGCCGTGGAAGCCGCCATCGGCGACCGGCCCTGCATCGTGACGCCGTCCCGCACGTTCACCTACGCCGACATCGGTGACCGCACCCGGCGGCTGGCGAACGCACTGATCGAACGCGGGTTCACCGTTCGCGCCGAGCGCTCCGACCTCGCCAACCACGAGTCGGGCCAGGACCACCTGGCGCTCTACCTCCACAACGGCAGCGAGTACCTCGAAGGCATGATCGGTGCCTACAAGGCCCGTTCGGTGCCGTTCAACGTCAACTACCGCTACGTCGCCGAAGAACTCGAGTACCTCCTCGGTGACTCCGCGGCGAAGGGCATCATGTTCCACTCGGCGTTCGCCCCCACGCTGGCCGAGGTACGCGACCGGCTGCCGGGCCTCACCGTCCTCCTCCAGGTGGCCGACGACAGCGGCAACGACCTGCTCGACGGCGCCGAGTGGTACGAGGACGTCCTGGCGGCGGCCTCGCCCGAGTTGTCCGACGAGGTTCGCTCCGCCTGGTCCCCCGACGACCTGTACGTGCTGTACACCGGCGGTACGACCGGCATGCCCAAGGGTGTGATGTGGCGACAGGCCGACATCTGGCCGGCGGCGCTGGGCGGACGCAAGCTCGGCACCGCCGACGAATGGTCCGACCTCGACGAGCTCGTCGCCAACGCCGTCAACGGCGGGGTCCGTCTGATGCCGCTGGCACCGTTCATGCACGGCGCCGCCCACTGGATGGCGTTCAACGCGTTCGGCGGTGGCAACACGATCGTCCTGCCCAACGTGGTCGACCGCCTCGACCCCGTCGACGCACTCACGACCCTCCAGGAGCAGGGCGTCAACATCATGCTGATCGTCGGCGACGCCTTCGCCCGACCGATCCTCGACGAACTCACCAACGCCGACTACGACCTGAGCTCGCTGATCATGACGGTGTCGGGTGGCGCCGCGCTCACCGCCGGCATCAAGGCGCGCCTGCTCGAGGCCGTTCCCACGATGATGATCATGGACGGCCTCGGCGCCTCCGAGACCGGCCAGCAGGCGGCCCAGATCGCCAGCGCCGGCCAGACGACGAGCACCGGAACGTTCACCCCCGGCCCGGGCATGTGCATCCTGTCGGAGGACCTCAGCCGCGTGCTCGCCGCCGGCGACGAGGAGATGGGCTGGCTCGGCCAGGCCGGCCGCGTCCCACTCGGCTACCTCGGCGACGAGGCCAAGACCGCCCGCACGTTCCCCACCATCGACGGTGTGCGCTACTCCGTCCCCGGTGACCGCGCCCGGGTCACCGCCGACGGTGTCCTCGACCTGCTGGGCCGCGACTCGGTCACCATCAACTCCGGTGGCGAGAAGATCTTCGCCGAGGAGGTCGAGGCCGCTCTCGCCGGGCACCCCGACGTGATGGACGTCGTGGTGTGTGGGCGTCCGAGCGAGCGTTGGGGCAACGAGGTGGTCGCCGTCGTCCAGCTCCGCGACGGCGCCGACGTGACGACCGACGCGCTCGAGGCGGAAGCCGAACGGCACGTCGCCCGGTACAAGCTGCCGAAGGCGTACGTGTTCTGCGAACGGATCCAGCGGTCCCCCTCCGGCAAGGCCGACTACCGCTGGGCGAAGGCACAGGCGCTCGACGAGTCCTGAACCAGGGACGATGCTGGGCACATGTCCACACTCATCCCCGTCCTCGGCAACTCACAGCGGCTCGACGGTGGTGCCATGTTCGGCAACGCGCCGCGGGCACTGTGGGAACGGTGGTGCCCGCCCGACGAGCGGGGCCTGATCCCGCTCGCCACCCGCGCCCTGCTCGTCCGCGAGGACGGCGGGCGCAACGTCCTCCTCGAAACGGGCATCGGAGCGTTCTTCGCACCCGAGCTGCGGGAGCGCTACGGGGTCGTCGAGGAGCGCCACGTCCTGCTCGACCACCTCGCGGAGCTCGGCGTCGAACCCGGCGACATCGACATCGTTGTGTTGTCGCATCTCCACTTCGACCATGCCGGCGGCCTGCTCACGGCGTACCGCGAGGGCGAGGCACCGGAGCTGACCTTCCCGAACGCCAGGTTCGTCGTGAGCAACGACGCGTGGGACCGTGCCCGCCACCCCCACGTCCGCGATCGGGCGTCGTTCGTGTCCGAACTGCCGGCATTGCTCGAGGCGTCCGGTCGGCTCGAGGTCGTGCCGAGCGGTGCCACGAGCAGTCCAACGCTGGGGCCCGGGTACCGGTTCCACGTGTCGAACGGCCACACCCCCGGGCTGTTGCTCACCGAGGTCGAGACCGCCGACGGCCCGGTCCTCTTCGCCGGCGACCTCATCCCAGGTGTTCCGTGGGTCCACCTCCCGATCACGATGGGCTACGACCGGTTCCCCGAGCTGCTCATCGACGAGAAGACCACGCTGCTCCGCGATCTGCACGAGCGTGGGGGCCGCGTCTGCTTCACCCACGACACCGAGGTCGCCGTCGCTCGGATCGTCATCGACGACCGTGGTCGCGTCGGGGTGGGAACGACGTGGCGCGACGGCGAGCCGCTGGACGAGCACGAATGAGCGGACCCACGGGGTAGCTCACCTGTTCGACGGGCCAGGAGCAGGGTGCAGTTCGCGCGCTCGTCGCCCTGAGCGAAATCCAGGCAGAAAGTGACGTGGCGCATCACTCTCTGCATGGATTTGCCGGCGGCCGAGCTCATTCGGCCGCCGTACCGAGGATGCGGGGTGGCGCGAAGGGCTGCTTGCGCTCGAGGAGGAGCACAAACGCGCCGGCGTAGACGAGGACCATCGCCGGGATCGCGATCCCGGAGTCGTTCATGAGGCCGCCGAGCACACCGAAGCCCAAGAGGAGCAGGAACGTGGTCCGCCAGACCCGATGTGTGCCGAACCACCTCCGCCAGCCGCCGCCCACGGTCGCGGCCCACACGAAGAACCCGAAGATGATCGGCACCATCCACGTCCACGTGGAGCTGCGGAACATCCGGATGTTGGCGTCGAGCTTGCGAGCGATCGTCGCCACCATCACGTCGGGGCCGCCGGCCACGAACGCGGCGACGTGCGAGCTGCCCGTCCACCGATCCACGAGCAGGACCGCTCCGACGGCAGCGACGCTCGCGGCGATCACCCGCACCATGCGGCCGAGGTTCATCCGGATGCCGGCCCAGAGCACCAGACCGACGAGGAACGTCGGGACGAACACCAGCGCGCCACCGAAGTCAGCGCCGAGGTTGGGGGCGACCTCGAGCGTTGTCACGGCGGCGAGGAGACAGGCGATGGCGACGAGCCCGTCGGTCCGCCGGGGCGTGCCCGCCATCCAGGCGCCCGCCAGGAGGATCGTCGCCGACCCCAGCACGGCGAACCCCATGTTGCCCATGCCGTAGAACCGGGCGGCCGTGACCGGCGAGTAGCCGAGCAGGCTCACGTCCTGCAGCGCACCCGACGTCGCAGCGTCGAACCCCATAACGGCGACAGTGACGCCGGCGATCCAGATGAGCGGACTGAGGGGGTGGTGGCGGGCCCTCGACGCCGCGAGACCACCGGCGAGGCTCAGCGCCCCGATGCCGATCGCCGCCGGCCACGGCTCCTGCCAGGCGGACGGGGCGAGCCGGTACAGGAACGTCACGACCGGGAACGCAGCGCACGCCAGCGCGACCCGTTCGGCCACGACGAGCAGGCGTTCGACGGGACGGCCCCAGCGGCGACGAGTTGCGAGCCCGACCATCGCGGCGCCGTACACGACCGCCTGGAGGAGGATGAACCCCACCGTGATCCAGGGGTTCAGCCGTTCCCGGGCATCGGTGCGGTCGTGCAACTCCCGGACGGCGGCCACGTCGGCGGCGTCCGGTCCGGACGTGAGGCGCTGCCCGATCATCGTGTCGGGCCGGTCGATGCCGAACGCGGCGAGCACCGTCGGACCGAGGTCGGTGAGCGCGGCGAGGCCACCACGACGGGTGGAGGGACTCGACAGCGCACCGGGGAGATCGCCGGCTACGGCCAGCGGTGTGAGGCGCCACTGCGACGGCGGGGCGACACCCGCCACGACGACGAGCGCTCCCGGGTTCGCGGCGACGATGCGGCCGACGAGCAGGTCGGCGACGCGGACGTGACCGAGCCGGCGCTGGTGGCGGTCCTCGCGCGCCGCCGCCGTCGACGGGCCGAGCCACGCCGGTTGGACGAGGGGCGAACCGCCGGCGTCGACGAGCACAACGTCGCTCGACGCCATGGCCGTTCCGACGGCGGCGACACGATCACCGAGGGCGGCGTCGAGATCGGGACCTTCAGCCTCCGGGAGCGAACCGGCCAGCGCGACGTCGACGGCGCCCGACGAGTCGGCGACGGCGAGCGCGCCGGGAGCGTCGAGCCCGTCGCCTCCCGAACGCGCGCCGACGTAGCCGGTGCGAAGCCCCGCTCCGTGCAGCGCGTCACCGAGCGCGCCGAGCGTGCCGTAGGCGTTGCGCGCACCGGTCACGGCAACCGGTTCGGCGAGCCGGGCGCCGTCACCGTCGGGGGTGAGGATGATCGTGGGACGCACGAGCGCACGCACCGGACCGGGCCGCCCATCGGCGACCACCACGGGGGCACCGGCGCCGAGCGACGCGTAGCTCGACAGCTGGTCGCCCGGCGCGGCCGGGGTGCGCGGCGTGAGCGCACCGCCCGTCGTGCCGAGGAGGTTCGAGATGTTGGGGAGCACACCACGGTCGAGGTCGGCCAGGCTGACATCGGCCACGGTGACGACGACCACCTTGCGCCCCGACGCCGCCACGAGTGGTCGACCGCTGCCCGCCGCCCACGGCGCTGCCAGGATGCCGACCAGCACGGCGAGCGTGCCGACGACCATCAGCGCGGCGCGGACCGGCACGGATCCGAGACGAGGGGCCGCCGCCCGCACGATGTCGACGGCCTGGCCGCCACGGTGGCGGAAGCCGGCGAGTGTCCGTCCGGTGTGCTCGTGGTCGAGCGGCATCTCGATCTCGACGAGTCGGGCGCCGGCCCGGACGGCATCGACGGTCATCCCGACCTCGAGGCCGAAGCGTGGCGCTGCCGGGAGTGACCGGAGCAGGTCGCCCCGCACGGCGCGCTGGCCCGACAACGGCTCCACGGCGTCGTAGCCGCACTCCCGGGCGATGATCGAGCGGGCCGCCCGCTTGACCACACCGAACCCGCCCCGCCCACCGGCCGACGGGAACACCGCGATCGAGAGATCGGCAGTGCCGCCGATCACCGGGTCGAGCAGACCGACGACGTGACGCGCCGTCTCGCCGAGGTCGGCGTCGACGAGCAGGTACACCGCCGCCTCGGGGAACTGCTCGACAGCCCGTGCGACGGCACCCCCCTTTCCCCAGTTCGTGGCGAGGGAGAGCACCGTCGCCCCGGCGGCCGCCGCCCGTTCCGCAGTGTCGTCGGTCGATCCGTCATCCACCACGACGACGCGGTCCACCCGGTCCGTTGCGCACAGCGCTGCGACCGTCGGCCCGATCGCCCCGGAGTTCTTCGCCGGAACCACCGCGATCACCGCATCGGGCACCGTTTCGTCCCCCATCCGCATCACCCCCACTCGTCGCCGGGAGCGCCATGCTGGACGAGAACGCGAGAAAAGTATCGTCAGCGATGCTCGGGGCCGTACGCACCGACGACATCGCGACCGGCGACCTCGGGGAGCCGCCACAGGACACCGAGCGAGGCGATGCTCACTATGCCCATCCAGGCGCCGACCCGGCCCGACTCCCGGATCGACTCGCCGACGGTGCTCGCCACCACCAGTCCGACGGACCCGGCAGCGACCTGCATCGAGACGACGAGCGAGCTGACCGTCGCCCGAACCTCGGTCGGGACCAGCTCGGACACGAACGCCACCCAGCACCCGGCGATCATCGCCTGACCGAGCGCGAACCCGAACCAGCCGACTGCGTACCAGGATTCGCCGCCGCCGAACATCACGGCGACGCCCGCCGTCTCGACCACCACTCCCAGGGAGATGACGGGCCGACGACCGACGCGGTCGCTCCCCCGCCCGCCGACGATGAACCCCAGCAGCGTGAACAGCCCCGAGGCGATCACGACCAGCGTGTACGTGCCGGTCCAGTCGTAGGTGTTCTGGGCGAGCTGGGCGGCATAGTACCCAGCGCTGGTCTGGAACGCGCCCACGGCTCCGAACACGACCACACACGCCGCGGTCCGACCCCACCAACGGCGCGGGAGACGGAGAACTCCTCGCCGATGGACACGGTCCTCGGACGCCGCGGCATGGAAGGCCTCGGTCTCGCTGAGATTCCGGCGCAGTCCGGCCACCAGCAGCAACGGGCCGAGCGCGAGGAGGTAGAGCCACCGCCAGCCGAGGGGCAACGACGGGACCACCGCCACGAGGATCGCGACGGCGCCGAACCCGGTCTGGCCGATGAGCCCCGACACCGAGATGGCGCGGCCCCTCCGGGTCGGATGAACCTCCTCGGCGATGACCACGCCGGTCATCACGCCCTCGGCGGACAGGAACACCCGGGACAACGAACTGAGCACGACGAAGCTGACGATGCCCCACGCCGCGGCGGTCAGGCCCGTGGACACGGCCAAACCGGCCAGGGTCACGAGGAGCATGTGCCGCCGCCCCAACCGGTCTGCCAGACCAACGAGCACCACCGCAGCGAGGCCCGAGACCCGGATGACCGACACGGCGATGCCGAAATCGGTCGCGCTCACGCCGAGTCCGCTGCTCAACACCGGCGCCGCGACCGACAGGAGCGCGTAGTCGTAGTTCTCGAAGAAGGATGCGAACGAGAGCGGGAGGACCGTTCGCCACTCCCGCTGGGTGAACCCCAACGGACCGGCGGGATCGGTGACGATGTCGGCCGGCACGGCGCCGAACCTAGCGGTGGTCCGGTTGTGCTCGCCGACCCGCGTGCCGCCTGTCGAGCGGATCCCGATCTCACTGTCAGGACCCTCTGCAATACTGATCTCATGACGAACACCAGTTCGTATCGATCACAACTCGCCGGCCAACTCCGAGACGCCGCCGCCCCCGTACGCACCTTGCTGAGCGATCTGTCGCCCGCCGATGTGCCGTTGCCGTACGCCGTCGACATCTTGGACGCGTTCATCGAACTCGAACGCCTCGCCGCCTCCGGGAGGGTCCTCATCGCAGCCCGAGCCACCGAATCCGAGGAATGGCGACGCGCCGGATGCCCCTCACCGGCCGCGTGGTTGGCGTTGCGGCAGGGCACTGACACGGGCCGGGCGCGGGCCGATCTGGAAACGTCGGAGCAGCTCGGTGGGCTGGCGGGCACCGCCGACGCCGTGCGAAACGGCGAGCTGTCACCCCAACAAGCCGGCGCCGTCGCGGCGGGGGCGTCCGCCAACCCTGCCGCAGAGGATGACCTGCTCGAAACGGCGAAGTCCGATTCGCTCCGGCACACCAAAGAAGAAGCGGCGCGGCGCAAGGCGGAGGTCGAGGGGGAGGAATCGAAAGTCGAACGCGAACGCAAAGTGCGCGCCGGACGCAAGGCGTACTGGTGGTCCAAAGGCGGACGCTGGTGTTTCTACGCCGAAGGCCCGTTGGCCGAGGGTGCCGAATTGCAGCAGGCGTTGGAGAACCGGATCGGGGAAATCCATCGCGAACGGCGCAACGGTCAACGTGAAGGCCGCGAACAGTACGCGTACGACGCCCTCGTCGACCTCGTGTGCGGACGCGCTCCAACCGCAGGCGACGGCGACGGGACGGACGACAGTGCTGCGCCCGGTGGCCAAGGGGTGGGCGGTCGCCGACGGCGGACTCGCGAGTCCGTGCGCCGCCTCATGCTGGTGCGCGTCGACCTCGCCGCCCTCATCAACGGGACGGTCGGTGACGGCGAAGTGTGTGAGATCCCCGGCATCGGGTCCGTGTCGGTCGAACAAGCCCGGACCATGTTCGGCGACTCGATCCTGCGATTGGTCACCACCAACGGCACCGCCGTCATCGACGTTGTGAACCCGGCACGCAAGCCCACCGAGGCACAACGCATTGCGAAGCTCTGGACTGACCCCAAATGCTGCGTCGCCGGATGCAACCGCACCGTCGACCTCGAATACGAGCACCGCGAGGACTACGCGAGAACCCAACACACGGTGTTGGTCGAGTCCGAACACATGTGCACGTTCCACCACCAACTCAAGACCTTGGAGAACTGGCAACTCGTCGCCGGCACCGGCCGCCGCGCCTTCGTCGACCCCACCGACCCCCGCCACCCCCACCACGCCCGTGGCAACACCACCGACCCACCCCACTCCCCGACACGGCCGGCACCACCACCGACCGCGTCGCCGCCACCGACAACAGCGAGCACCACCAAGTCACCAACACCAACACCAACATCGACCCCGGCCCCACCCGACCTCCGCGCCCGCCACGCAGCAGCGCGCCGTGCCGCCCGCACGCCCGCGCAGCCCACGCAGCACACAACACCGGGGCGACTGTTCGAAACCGGGTGAGCCGATCCGGCCCGCTGCGTCAGACTCGTCCGATGGCCGAACTCCTCGTTGTCAGCGGACCGCCCGGTGTCGGGAAGTCGACCGTCGCCCGGGCGATCGCTGACCAGTTCGACCCCAGCGTCCTGGTGGTCGGCGACGCGTTCTTCGGGTTCGTTCACAACGGGTTCATCCCACCGTGGTTGCCGGAGTCCGATGATCAGAACGCTGCGGTCACCGAGGCCGCGGCCGCTGCGGCGGGCGAATTCGTCCGGCACGGGTTCGCGACCGTCTACGACGGTGTGCTCGGCCCCTGGTTCCTCGACCGCTTCCTCGCCGTTGCCGCCGTGCCGACGGCCGACTACGTCGTCCTCCTGCCATCGCTCGATCGATGTCTGGAGCGGATCCGCACGCGACGGGACCACCCGTTCGACGACGAGGCGGCGGCCATCGATCTGCACGCGCAGTGGACCGACGCCCTGCTCGATGGACGACAGGGGCTCGATCAACGACAAGGGCTCGATCGACGCCACGTGCTCGACACCAGCGATCTCGACCTCGACGCGACCGTGGCCGCGATCATCGGCGGGGCCGCCGAGGGACGATGGACGGTCCACCGTCCCAGCTGACGTTCGGGGGCGACCGACCTCAGCCGCTGGCCCGCTCAGCCGATGTCGCGGCGGGACACACCCCCGAGGCCCAGGCCGACCAGGAGCGCTGCGAGCGCCGACAGCACGATGACCGACGATGCCGACAGCGACTCGGCCGGCACCTTGGCCAGGTGGGTGAACGGCGAGAGTTCCAACACCCGGTCGGGCAGGTTCAGCAGCGGCCCGAAGAACGTCAGCACCAACGCCATGACCACCGCCGACCACGACCAGCCGACCAGGCGAGGCACCACACCGACGAGGAGGGCGGCGACCCCGACGAGCACCCAGATCGCCGGCACCTGTGCCAACGACGCCCCCACCGTCGCCACGAAGGTCGGAGCACCTGCGGCTCCCGACGACGTCAGCGCCACGCCGACGCCACCCACGAACACCACAACGGCCGACCCGACGAGGCCGAAGGCGAGGTGCGACCCGAGCCACCTCCACCGCACCGCGGACGTCGCCAACAGCGGGGCGACACGATCCTCGTTCTCCTCCCGCCGGGCCCGTGCCACGGCCTGCACGCCGTACACCGCGGCGACGATGCCGAGGATGGACACCATCGCCGCGACGAACGCCGCGGTCGGGCCGCCCGACTGGGCGGACAGGACTTTCGCGACCGTCGGGTTGTCGGCCAAGAGCGCGCCCGCCGACGACGCGATCGAACCGAAGAGGGCGCCGCTGATCGCGTACGCGACGACCCAGCCGACCAGCGCACCGCGCTGCAGGCGCCAGGCCAACCCGAACGGGCTTCGGAGCGAGGCCGGAGCAGTCGGTGACCCGGGGCGAGCGACGATCACACCTGATCCGAGGTCGCGACGGGCCAGGACCCGGTCGGCCACCACCAGCGCGGCGACGGCGACCCCGACCGGGACCGTGAGCACCCACCATCGTTCGCCCGTGAAGGCGTGGAGCTGCTGTCCCCAACCGAGCGGCGACCACCACGACACCCACGACACCCCGTCGGTCGAGTCGCCCCACCCCCGCACCACGTACGCGACACCGAGCACGGCCGACGCCAGGCCGTTCGCCGTGTGGGCGAACGATCCCAACTGCGCGGCGACGGCGGCGATCGACGCGAACACGGCACCGGTCGCCAGCACCGCGGCTCCCATCGCGACCGATCCGGCAACCGGAGCGCCCACCGCCAGCAGGAACCCGGCCGCCCCCACGCCGGCGACCGCCGCCGTGCCGACCGCCAACGTCCAGCCCGACGCCAGCATCGCCCGACGCCCGACGACACCGGCAGCGAGAAGATCGGCACGTCCGGCGTCCTCCTCGGCCCGCGTGTGTCGGACCACGGTGAAGATGGCCATGACGGCCACGAACACTCCGGAGAACAGTCCGGACCGCCACGCCGTGAACCCTCCGGGCTGCGCCAACTCACGGGCCGGCCCGAGCAACAGGCGGAACGCCGGGGTCAGCCCGAAGTTCGCCACCAGTGCTCGTCGGGACGCCTCGGACGGGAAGAGGCTCTCGTAGCTCGTGTAACTCGCCACCGGGAAGATCGAGAGGCCGAACGCCCACGCCGCCAGACGCACCCGGTCACGGCGGAGACCCAACCGGACGATCGGACCGTACCCGACGAACGATCCCCTCACTGCGACTCAGTCCCCGCTCCCGCTCCCGCTCCGGTGCCGTCGTACTGGCGCAGGAACAGCTCCTCGAGCGTCGGGGGCTGGCAGGTCAACGACTCGATCCCCGCCGCGACCAAGAGCGGGAGCACGTCGTCGAGCGACCCGTTGTCGACGCTGAACTGCACCCGCCGCCCCTCGGCCCGCAGGTGGTGGACATCCGGCCGGTCGGCGAGCCCGTCGACCGGCCGGGCGACCTCGGCCCGCACCACCGTTCGGGACAGGTGACGGAGCTCGGCGAGGCTTCCGCTCTCGACGACATGGCCGTTGCGCACGATGCTCACACGGTCACACAGCGCCTCCACCTCGCTCAGGATGTGGCTCGACAGCAACACGGTGCGTCCCCGGCGCTTCTCCTCGCGGATCACGTCCTGGAACACGGCCTCCATCAGCGGGTCGAGCCCGGCGGTCGGCTCGTCGAGAATCAGCAGTTCGACATCGGCGGCGAGCGCGGCGACCAGCGCGACCTTCTGCCGGTTGCCCTTGGAGTAGCTGCGACCCCGCTTGGTGGGGTCGAGCTCGAACCGTTCGATCAGCTCCGAACGCCGCACGGGATCGAGGCCGCCCCGGAGCCGCCCGAACAGGTCGATGGCTTCGCCGCCCGACAACTGCGGCCACAGGCTCACGTCGCCCGGCACGTACCCGAGGCGGCGGTGGAGTTCGGCGGCGTCGCGCCACGGGTCGCCGCCGAGCAGTGACACCTCGCCCCGGTCGGCCCGGATGAGACCGAGCAGCACCCGGATGGCGGTCGACTTTCCGGCACCGTTCGGACCGAGGAACCCGTGGACCTCACCGGTCGTGACCGTCAGATCGAGGTCGTCGAGGGCGAGGGTGTGGCCGAAGGTCTTGGTCAGACCACGGATCGAGATGGCCGCGGACACGCCGCTCAGCCGCTCAGACGTGATGGCGGTCGGGCGAGTCGGCGAAGATCTCGCCGTAGATGATCGAACCGACCTCACCCCACTGCAGCGGATCGTCGAGGTGGATCGTGAAGTGCCCGAGCATCGCCTCGTCGCGCACCTTCACACCGAGGGCTCGGAGCTGGTCCTTGCACGAGGCCTGCTCGTCCTCGTTGAGGAGCACAACCTCGAACTCCATCCCCTCGACACAGCCTCGCTTGTAGAAGTTTCCGAGTGGCATGAGCGGCCTGCTGTTCTGACGTCCGACCCACGGCGCAGGTAGGGACTGCTGATGAGAGCGGGGAAAAGTCTGACACAACCGCCCATTCGGCGGGCGACATTGACCAAGATATCGGGGAGACCGGCCGGTCCCACCCACGTCCGATGTCACCGCCGCCCCCGCTCGAGGCAAGCATCGGGACAACGTGCACCCGTTTCGCACCGAAAGGCCGTCCTTGCCGGAGTCCGATCCACCCGACAGCGTCGACGTGACACTTACCGACCACACCGTCATCGAGGCGATGGCCCGCGCCGTCATCGTCGTCGATCCCGATGGGCGCATCGTGCGCTGGAACGGCGCCGCGTCGGACGTGTTCGGGTGGACCGAGGCCGAGGTGCTCGGACGTCGCACCGATGACATCCTCGTTCCGGCCCACGAGCTCGACAACGCCGGCGCGGCCCGGGCCCGGCTACGCGCCGGCGAGACGGTGGCCGGCGACTTCACCCTGACCCACCGCGACGGTCGGTCCCTGCGTGTGCACGTCGCCAACCGTGCCGTCTTCGGCACCGACGGCCAGTTCCTCGGGGTGGTCGGGGTGTCCGAGGACGTGTCCCACCAGCGCCGCCTCGAACAGGAGTCCGCCGATCTCGCCCTCGAGCGGGAACGCGCCGCCGAGGCATCGGTCGCCGCGGCCGAAGTCGAGCGGATCGCTCGCCATCGTCTCGAATTCCTCGCCGAGATCAACGACGCCCTGGCGACCGCATCGAGCCGGCGGGAGGCCATGCACAACGTGACCCGGGCGACGGTTCCCCGCCTCGGCGAGTGGTGCACCCTCTACGTACTGCCCGACACGGGGTCGCGGCTGCCCGACATCGACACCGCCCACTCCGATCCCGACGCGCTCGTGGCGGCCCGGGACCTCCAGGCGCGGTTCCCGTACGACCCTGACGCCGACGAGATGATCCCACGGGTCATCCGCACCGGTGAGAGCGAGTTCTACCCGGTCCTTGCCGACGTGCTCACCGACTCGGCGACCACGTCCGACGAAGCCCGGGCCGTCGTACCGGCATTCGAACTCCAGAGCGTCATCGCCGTCCCGCTCGTGCGCCGCGACCGCATCCTGGGCGCGATGCAGTTCGTGAACAGCGACAGCGGGCGGGTGTACACCGACGACGACCTGGTGCTCGCCGAGGTCGTCGCCAGTCGGATCGCGTCGTCGCTCGACAACCTGCGACTCCGCGAGCACGAGCAGATGATCGCCCGCACGCTCCAAGCCTCGCTGCTGCCCGAGTCCCTGCCCCACGTCGACGGGGTCGACGTCGCAGTCCGTTACTGGGCGACCGGCGAGGGCACCGAGGTCGGCGGCGACTTCTACGACGTGTTCCAGGTGGACGACCGCACTGCGGTGGTCATGGGCGACGTGTGCGGCACCGGGCCCATGGCGGCGTCGACCACCGGACTGGCGCGCCACACGATCCGGGCATCGGCGTGGCACGGAGCAACCGGCGACGCGGTGCTCAGCGAACTGAACCACGCCATGTTGCGGTCCGGGCGCAGCACGTTCTGCACCGTCAGCTATTGCACGCTCGCGCCGACGTCTGCCGGGTTCCGGTTCGAGGTCACCTCCGGTGGCCATCCCCTCCCGATCGTCTGCCGGTCCGACGGCACGCTCGAGACGGTCGGGCTCCCCGGCACCCTCGTCGGGATGCTCGACTCGGTCCGAGTGCAACCGGTGACGACCGTGCTGCACCCCGGCGACACGGTGGTGCTCTACACCGACGGCGTGACCGACGTCCGGCCTCCCCACGACATCGATGCCGACGTGCTCGCCCGCATGGTGCAGCACGCCTGCGAGCGGGGCGGCACCGCCGACGAGATTGCCGAGCACCTCCGAGAACGCATCGAGGCGGTCCTGCCGTTGGCGCTCCGCAACGACGACATCGCCGTGTTGGTGCTGCGGATCACCCGCTGAGCGCCGCCCGACGTTCCCGGAGGAACCGCTGCTCGGCCGCGTTGGTCGCCAAGGACTCGGCGCGCTCGTAGGCGGACGCACTCTCGGCGACGCGGCCGAGGCGGGCGAGCAGGTCGGCGCGGGTGGCGTGCACGAGGTGGTAGCCGTCGAGGTCGAGCTCGTCGACCAGCGCCAACGCCGCGGCCGGGCCGTCGACCTCGGCGACGGCGACCGCCCGGTTCAGCGCGACGACCGGGGACGGGGCGATTGCGAGCAGGTGGTCGTAGATCCGGACGATCTGGGCCCAGTCCGTGTCGGCCGACGTCACCGCCTCGCTGTGCACGGCATTGATCGTCGCCTGTAGCTGGTAGGTACCAGGCACCCCTCGACGAAGGCACGCCGCCGCGAGGGCCCGACCCTCGGCCGCCATCGTGTGGTCCCAGGCGGTGCGGTCCTGATCGGCGAGCAGGACGATCGAGCCGTCGGCAGCCGTCCGGGCCGGACGACGCGACGCGACCAGCAGCATCAGCGACAGGAGGCCGAGCACCTCGGGTTCGTCCGGCATCAGCTCTGCGAGCAGACGACCGAGCCGGATCGCCTCGGCGCACAGGTCGTCGCGCCCGAGCGCGTCGCCCGCCGAAGCCGTGTACCCCTCGTTGAACACGAGATACACCACCGCCAGGACCGACCGCGTGCGGTCGGGCAGGTCGGCGTCACGCGGCACGCGGTAGGGGATGTTGGCGTCGCGGATCTTGCGCTTGGCCCGCACGATCCGCTGGGCGATCGTCGCCTCGGGCACGAGGAACGCCCGGGCGATCTCGGTGGTCTCGAGGCCCCCGAGCAGGCGGAGGGTGAGCGCCACCTGGGCGCCGGTCGCCAACGCCGGATGACAGCAGGTGAACATGAGTCGCAGTTGGTCGTCCTGCACGGGACCCTCCTCTCGGGGATCAGGCGGCCGATCGTCGGGTTCGGCGAGGCGATGGGCGGCCACGTGGCGGTCGTGGCGTGTCGACTCACGCCGGACGCGGTCGATCGCCCGGTTCCGGGCCGTCGTCAGGATCCAGCCGCCCGGGTTCGGCGGCAGCCCGGTCTCGGGCCACCGCTGGGTCGCGACCACGAACGCCTCCTGGACCGCCTCCTCGGCAACGTCGATGTCGCCGAAGAGGCGGATGAGCGTGGCGGTGACCCGACCCCGCTCCTCCCGGAAGATCCGCTCGAGGTCGCGCTGCATCAGTCCTCGGGTTCCTCCTGGAACGGCCGCACCTCGACGTCGCCCTCGCACGCCAGCGAGGCCTTCTTGGCCCACTCGAGCGCCTCGTCGAGATCGGCGACCTGGATCACCCAGAACCCGCCGAGGACCTCCTTGGTCTCCGCGTAGGGACCGTCGGTGAGCAGCAGCTCGCCGTCCTTGTTACGCACGGTCGTTGCGGTGTCGGGCAGCGTGAGCCCGCCGCCGAACACCCAGGCGCCCTTCGCGGTCACGTCCTGGTTGAACGCGTCGACCTGCTCGAACATGCGCTGGAAGTCGTCGGGCGTGAGGTCCCGACCCTCGAAGGCATCCTTCGAGTCGTGGTGGACGGACAGCATGTACTGCTTCATGGGGATCTCCTCCTGTGAGGACCGGCACCGTACCGGTTCCTGCACTCTCTACGAACGACCGACACGTCGATCGACGGGTTCAGGAAGATTTCTCGGATTCCTCGGGAAACGGGGCCGGCGGGGGGG
>Ga0209023_10002950_pt1 | contig 20660 bp, 13 predicted proteins | sample LakOneMetagenome_FD_187468 | JGI IMG/M metagenome (GOLD analysis project Ga0209023, IMG submission 187468) | Freshwater and sediment microbial communities from Lake Erie, Canada (SPAdes) (version 2) | ecosystem: Environmental > Aquatic > Freshwater > Lentic | place: Lake Erie, Canada...
TTGCAAAAGGTGTAATGGCGGAATTTTATAATTAAGATTGGCAAGGGGCAAACACAATGTTTGCCCCTTATTTAATCAGATTGTTAAAGCCTGGAAACGCCCCACGCTTGAGGGCGTGGGGCGTTGGCTTAGTGCAAAATTCGGAAATGATATTGATTTTAGTTTGTTGTAAATGAAGTTGATTTATCAAAAGGTATAGATCATTTTTCTTCATTAATTCTCCCACAAAGTTCGCCTTTTGTCTTCTGTAGCGGCAATGAAATTCCGGCATAAACCGCTGCGCTATTTATTCCGTTGCTTCATTGCCTTGGTCGCCAAAAGCCGGGTCAGGTTCCATAATTAATTTTTAAATCTTTAAAAAAGAATGTTATGGAACAGAACGCAATGATTCAACCAGATTGGAGCAAAGTAGCAGAAGTAGAATTGGTTTATAAAACCAAAGTAAAAGCTTCGGAAAGACCATTGATTAAGACTTCTAAAGATTGTTATCAAACCTTCCTGAAAGTATGGGACGAAAACAAGTTGGAGATGCAGGAAGAATTTAAAGTGCTATTAATTAATAGAGCCAACCGGGTAACAGGCGTTTATGAAGCATCTGCCGGAGGGATTACCGGAACTGTAGCTGACCCAAGATTGATACTGGCTGCTGCTATCAAAGGGCTGGCAGTGGCAATTGTGTTAGCGCACAACCATCCAAGCGGTAACCTTAAACCAAGCCTGGCAGATGAACAACTTACCGCAAAGATTAAAACTGCGGCAAGCTACCACGATATAAGGGTGTTAGACCACATCATTGTAACCGCTGATGCTTACTATTCATTTGCAGATGAGGGGCTACTATAGCTCCTTTTTTTATTCTGAAACTTAATCATTTCTGTAACTTTAATCAGTTATTACTTAACAAACTGTAAGCATTGACACAACGAAATCCTAATTACAAAACTGAATTTTCAGGCGTAAGACACGTACAAGAAGTTGTGCAGAATATGCATTCCGTTTATCATCAATTTTTGAGGGAAAATGATCAGGGAAATGATTGTTACATCGAGTTCGTACAAGAGGGGTTGGCAACTAATTATGGTGTATATGTACAGATAAAATCCGGAGGAAGTTACAAAGATAGCAAGGGGTATAAAATCCCTTGCGATAAGGCACATCTGGAATACTGGGATAGATCACTGTATCATACAGTGGGAATCGTGTATGACCCAGATATTAAAAAGGCCTTCTGGGTGGATATATCCACATATTTAAAGGACAATAATCATGTGCTTAATCAAAAGCACCATTCAATACGAGTCGACCCAACGAAGGAGTTTTCTGAGAAATCTTTTGCGGATTTTATCGCTTATTTTTCGAGACATAGAAACGAATATGTTACTTATGAAAATTTCGGACGGAGTTTGGAGCTTTTTTCAAAATACAGGGAACCAGAAGTATGTTACGAAGGTTTGAAAGCGCTTTACACAAACCACAGAGATAAGGAAGCCTCATGGGTCTATATCGTTTCCGTATTTGGCAAAATAAATAATGAAGGAATTCAGAGGAATATAATAGGTCTAATTAGCAATTATACTCAGAATCCGTACATATTTTGGAATGCAAAAAACATCAAATTTTATCCACTTGAAGAAATACAAAAATGCGTTCCCCGCATAATGTCTGAGTTTTTTAGACTCGACGAAGTGAAACAGGTAATTCCATATATGCAGCAAGGTATTAACAAAGGGTCGTTTAGCTATTTAGTATTCCTGGTACTTGGCTTAATTAAGGATATTGATTTGATACTAAAAGAAATTGCTTTTCAAAATAGTTTACAAACCGATCAACGATTATTCTGCTTTTGGCTTTACCTGCAGTTTGCAAAGTTTAAATCTATAGAGCAAACATTAAATATAGCAGCAGAATATTTAGTAATTTATCCAGATGCGAAAGAGGATGAAGCGATATTAGGAACCATAGAGAGTATTAAAAACGGGGATCTCTGGCCCGTCGGCTAATCTATTTTTGTATTCAAACAAAGACAATGTTTACTTGACTCAAAGTTGATAAGCGGCTTCAACTTAATTTATTCTCTGAAAAAAAATAATCCAGTAACGTTATCTTTTGAGTCGTTAAAAATAGCTGGGTCAAATTTTTTCTTAAAATTTGAGTAATTGTTTTCCCTTAATTCATTTAATAAGTCATTTGTAGAATAATATGAAAGCATTCCGTCAGAATATAAAATCCCTTTAAAAGTTTCCGCCTTTTGCATCCTAATTATTTCTGGTAAGTAAGATTTTGAATCACCGCCAATAGAGCGAACGACAGTATGGGTCAACCTGCTGATCTCTTCTGGCTTAATTGTTATCTGCGCATCCTTTAAGACATTCAGTAGTGTATGTTCTTTTGAGCTATAAGCATTACTTCCGTTAATCAACGTAATTTTAATATCGCCGGCCCAAAAAATAAAAATACAGTCATCGCTAAATAATATTCCACCAACTGTTGCACCAGCATTGTGGAGTCTTTCTTTTATTTTTCTGTGGGCATTCAAAAATGAAAACTCAATTCTTTGTTCAACATCAATCTCTTTGCCTGTCTTGATATAATTAGAAATTTCTTCAATTGCCATTTCTGCTGCTAAATGACCATCAGCATAACCACCCATACCGTCAGCCAACAAAAGAAGATAGGAATGCTCATCTATCTGCGAATGGTAATACCGATCCTCATTCGACTGACGAAGGCCTTGATTGGTAAAGGAAATAATATCAAGTTTATATTGCTTCAACTGTGCTTCCTCCATGTTTAGTTACTCGTGGCCGGGTGAATATTTTAATCGGTCTTGTCATAATCAATTTGTCAGTGGATTTGGTTGCCCATATAAATGCTTCACCTGGCGCTAATGAGGCAAGATCATTTGCATTAATTTCAGCAGCAGGAGTAATTGATTTTTGAATATGCTTTAACCATTGAGGACTGTTAAATTTGTGCATAATAAGAATACTGCTTAGTTCAATAATTTCATTTGGTAAGCTTGGGGGGTCCTGACTCGCAATCATGATAGACACGCCTTTATGACGCATTTCACGTATCGCTGTAACTATTGTACTTGTTAGGTCTTTATTTCCCATATACTTATGAGCCTCATCAAATACAATAAACTTATTGAAACTCTTGCCAGCAACTTCTCTTACACCTGAAAAAATATTCAGCATAATGACAAACAGACCCAAAGCCTCATCACGTTCAATAAATTCATCCCTCAGATCTATTATTAATAACCTGCCAGGTTTTAAATTGTCTTTAAGACTGTAGGTATCGTCAATATAATGCGATGCAAAATTCAATCTTTGCTGGGCTAGCGCTCTTTGGGCATTAGTTAAAAGTAATGAAGCATCAATTCTTGTCCTTAATTCAGCAATTGTAATGTTGGTTCTTATCTCCCGCATTATTGCTTTCAATTGCCTAACGTAGGTTGCGTCATTACCTATAGCTCCCAGCAAGAACATCCAATCTTGTACATTCAATTCTTTTGAATTAAATGCAATTTGTTTAATTTCAATGGAAGAAAATTGCTTTCTCCTTTCCTCAATTTTATCTGCCGGTACAAACAAAATAATGTCATCCAACTTGTCAGGATCTGCTCCATATTTCGATTTGAGCATTGCTATTTCCTTTTCTTTATCATTTGGATAAATCATTGAAGTTGCCTCTGGTGAATAATCCATTGTTTCACTGTAATGAAATATTACTCCTGATAATGGTGCCGGTAGTTTATTGATTGATGGGAATTGCTTCAACATCATTTCAGTAATAGTGCCAATGGTATAACTTTTTCCACCTCCCTGTACACCAAAAAGACTAATCGTATTTGTTTCATTAGCATCGATGGCAATACTTTTGCCCTGGATAGACTTTCCAATAATTCCATACTGTTCGCTGTCGCTCGTTTTGCCTATTATGGTGTCATAAATAGGATAATTGACCGTGCCATCTGTATTGTCTTGTTTGTCATGAATTATTACTTCTTCGCTGCTGATGATTGGTATTTCAGGTTCTTCTACTAAATTTTCAACTGATTGGGGTTGCGTCGCTTTTGACGGAGTTGAATAAGGTTCAGTACTAACGGTTGCAAATTTTTGTATAAACGGAGATAATTCTTCAGTTGACCCAAAGTAGTCAGTTATAGCCAAATCCTCATCTGCTTTTTCAAGTCTTTTTGTATTCAAATCAGAATCTGGATTCAAAATCTCCGAAATAAGCTTTGACCCAAAAGTAAAATAGGTAAGATCGCTATTTATCTCTTCCTTATGATGCCTTTTAGAAGATGAAAAATCATATATCAATCCTAACTCCCTAAAAGTCATCTGAAATCCTAAGTCAAGTGACTGAACGAAAGTCAAATAATACTCTGAAGTATTGGGGCTCAAATGCTGGTAACGAATTGCCCTATATATGTAAAACTCCAAAAGGGATTTAAGTTCTTTATTTTTAATTGTGCGATCTAATCGATTATATGAAACAGAATTCTGTGGGTCAAAATGTTCTTTCAAAGCCAAAATGGTATTATCCATTTGTTCCTTCATTTTATCTTTCAAATCTGATGCATCAGCAGTTGATAATGATTTTCTGCATTTCACTTCTATTACTGTAAAATCAATCGACCTCTTTTCAGTATCAATCTTGACAAGCAAATGATCTGCACGACTTTTATTATCCGAATTTAATCCTGCGAATAAATTTTGGTGCAGATCGATAGGGATTAGAAATGAATTTGTTAGAATGCCTTTTTTTTCTAGGACTCTTTTTGTGAAAGCAGCACCAACTACTTCAAACGCTTTGTTCTTTCCAGAATTTAGTTGCATCACCAGCGAGCTACTAACTGCCCGTAGATCTTCCAAGAGCATTCTCAGCATACCATTATGCCCTTCACTGTCAATAGGGATATCATAGGCTTTGAAATGAGGTCCTAACAATCCAACAATTTCAGATGTAGGCCTTGTTGTAAGATAGCTTGAAACTCCCGTAATTTCCTCCCCTGGTATATAATCAAGCAAAAACGGAATTTCGCCATCTTTACCCGGTAAATCATAAACTTCTGGTCCAAGGTTCCTGTCAAACGTCACAACCCAATCAGAATAATCATGAATATTATTAATTAAAACCTTGTCGGCTTCCCTCAGTAATAGGGAGGTTGCAGGAATAGCTTCAGTGTATTTAGATGCCAGCGCACCTGCAACAAATATTTGGATTGATTCAAAAATGCTCACAGATTTGTTGACCTGATCAGAGTCAAATTTATTTGGGTAAATAAATTTATTCCATTGAATTTCGCCTCCGTTTTCAGTTACCTCAATCGCTGGTGAAACTATAAGTCCATTTAGAAAAAAGGATACTTCTTTTCTGGTTGGTTTAAAAAGTTCAGTCTTTGACGGAAAGGGACTTATCACAAAGCTAATATGCGAGCTAAAGTCACCGGGGTGTACTAAAAATTCTCTTATAGAATTTATTGAAAATCGCAATTTGGGAAAGAGGCGATTTGATGAAGGTTGTGAAAATGCTTCCGCCTCTTCAGACACATTAAACTCTGGGTTTAATAGATTTTTTAAACCTTCTCCCTGATCAATAATACTATTGTCACCTTTAAACAGCCTTATTTCATATCTTAATTGCTTGTAAAGGGGATCTGACTCAAGGTCTATCAGTGCATTTGAAAATGCTATCGCATCACCAGCATTGAAAATATTAATAACTAAACAATCCGTATAAGGGTGTTGAGAAATGTAATTTTTAAGATGCCGGATGATGAGCGTTTCAGAAACTTCATTATCAATTCTGTTTTCTTTATTGATATTTAGAATTTTTGAAAGGAATGTTTTGATTTGCCTGTTGACTGAAGTTAGTGCGTGGGATTCTTTATCATCCTCTGCCGAACTTAGATACACGCCCCATCCATAAGATAGTTCCCCTGCGTATTGATATGGATGTTTGTTTTCATCATCAAGTAAGATCAGCGGATTGTTTTCCGGAGTGAGATCCTGTAAAAAGAAATTGTTGAGATTATTAAACCACTCTTTTCTAAATTTTGGGTTGTCTACTGTTTTACCTTCCCAATCGCTATACAGATCAATATGATTTAAGAACCATGCAAGTCTAAGCGGATGTAAAGGTGAAAGCAATTTTACAGAAAGCGGCCTGTTGTCATCCAACCTTGTCTGCAGCGATGTAATATCAAGGGACTGCAATTGCAGCAATAAAGTATGCAGTTCTTTTGCTTCCTGAATATTCTCAGGAGACAATTGTTTAAATTTTTCTCTTAGTAAATTAGTCCAGTTAAATACTTCATCCAGGTAAGTGAGCGCTAAAACATAAAATTCATTAATGGATGTGGTAAATAGAACGCCGGATTTGCCTGGCGCTGAATTATTAATGGCTTCAAATAATTCTTTCCTCGCATTGAGAAGTGCTGGGGGGGCTAACTGATTTAATAAATCAAATGATTCAAATTTTAAAGAGCTCAGGGATACCTGAGAAGGGTTATTTGACGCAACTGCTATAGCACGACCCAACTGATCGCTGTATTTTATAAATAGTCGCTCAATTTGATAAAGCTTACCAGATAGATTTATTTGGTAGTCGTGTTTTGAGTCATAACGAACGTGGAAAATTGTATTCGTTGCTTCCGATGGATTTCCGATCCATTGGTTTGTTCCATCTTCAGTAATTGGCTCAGTGAGGATTATCCCATTTTTTAATTGGTCTATCCTGAATTTAAAGTAAGCTTGAAAAACATTATTAAGCTTATCTTTTCGAACACTTTCCTTTTCCTCCTTTTCATCGGTAACAGTTAAATAAAAGTCTTCACTATCACAGGTGAGTTTTCTTTCAATACTGTTCTTATCTGCATCTGAGTTATTTGCTTTTAAATCTTGCCAATGTTTTTCAACTGAATCATCTTTAAATCTGTCGTCAGAATTTAAAACGACATTATTTGCGTCCTCAGCCAGCACCTTTATGAAATACGTGCCTTCTGTTAAAATGTTTGCGTCAACAGTAAAATTCAAATCTTTGTAAAGAAGTCTGCTGGTTGAATTTTTAACCTTTTTTAATTCCTGAACAAATTCACCAGCTGCACCGTTAGATGCCATGAGTATTAGCCTGAAATACGCTAATTCCTGGATATCCTTAATTGTAGGGGTAGTTGTTATGCGGATTTTCGCTTTGGAGCTTTTTCCCATTGGTACGTGCAGACATTTCACACCTTCCACTATTTTAAAATCAGAAGACTTTATTTCTTCCACATTCAACCTAACAGTATTTACATTCAAATCCGGAATTGGCCAATTGGCAAAATTAAGTTTTGGTTCTAAAGTCTTAATTTTTGTAACAAGTTCCTTTCTGCTTAATATATTACCAGATGACTTGAAAAAGCTAACGATATCCTTTTGAATTGAATTTCTTTCTAAAGGCAGCTCTTTAATCCGCTCAAAAATTGTACGGTTAAAGTCGGACAATTTTTGTGTACTGATATTATTGAAATTCAGTCTCGCTCTAATTTTTGCATCTTCACTTGACAAAATAGCATCTGGTATTAAACCAAGGTGATTTAGATTTTCACCAACAGCTATCTTTTCCCAATCTGCTTCTTCAATACCTAACAAAAATTGAATGCGGTCACTCAGTGAGATTGAGCCAAGATAGTTAAAGACATCTTCGATTAGCGATTTTGTTGCTGGTGGAGCTTTAAGTAGAAGCAGAGTTAAAAGGTCTGCATCTATTCCTTGCAAACTTATATCCTTGAAAGTTGCGTTCCCGAAAGAATCTTCGGCGGCAGTTCTGCTTGTTGCAGGAATCACAACAAGGAGTGGCTTTGCCTCTATGTTTCTTAGTTCTACAAGTTTAGTTGGTGAAACAAAATCAGCCCCTTCAACATTGTCTGAAAGTATGAACGAATCAATTTTGGGAAAATTGGATCTGATTTTTATTAGTAATGGCAGCACCTGTTCTTTCCCAAGCCCTGTAATTTTAATACAATGTCCAGGCAGGCAATTAGCTAACTCTCCCTTATATTTCTCAATGATAAGTTCAACAATATATTCGTAATACTTTTGCGTATGGGTCATGGGTTATTATATTTCGTAGCGGGGTCTTATTTTTTGAAGAATGAAAGCATCACTTAAGTCATTGTAAAATCCTATTTGTCGCAGCTTGTTTTTAAACGCCTCAACATTTTCTTTAAATGCCTCTATCGTGTTCAAGTCTGCATTTTCAAACCTTTGTTCATTTAAACCATTAATAATTAGCCCATACCTCTCTCTAAATATTTGCATTAACTCTTCAATAGAAACAGTCTTAGACGAAAGATGGCTATCGGTTGTATCCAATAAATTTATTTGTGTAAGAGTTTCCAAAAGGCGAGTTCCTAAAACAAATCTTCTGGGGTGACGCTTACTTCTGCCTTGCGCCATAAAACCCCGCTCATTATTTTTGTTTGACAAGTTATCTATCATCTGGACGTGAAATCGATACTGGTAATTTCCTCTCAACCTCATTAGTAACTCGGTGTATCTCGAAAAACTTGAATCCTCATAGTCTGCAAATTCACTTACTAATGCTCTGTCGTCTTCATCCCACGCTGCATATAAGGAATCCCATTGAACTTGATAGTACATTTCCAATTCAGGTCGACGTTTTAATAGTGCGGACAAGGCTGCATCAACATTAGCTGTATTATTCTTTTCTAATTTAAGAAACCTTAAAGCGGCATTAATTTGGAATGTCGACTTTATGTATTCATACAGTCCGTTATTCATCCTGTCCGCATCTGAACAGGAAATAGCCGCTATTTTAGACTCGTAGTTATCAGTTACATCCAAGACGATGCTCCAATCATCTTCAATGTTAATTACACCCTGACTAACCATTTTAGGCAGTACTTCTATTAACTTCTGTATGTAAAGTGAAAGGTGAAAAGCAGTAATAGTTTTAAAATAATCTAGAAGGACATTACGGGGTATAATTTTTTTGTATAAAAGCAGTCTCCTTACGTCCTCACAAAATAACAAAGCTTGCTTTTCAAGAATAGGTGTAATATTTTGAACACCAGTACCACTTTGAATAAAATCTCTAGATTTAATATCTTTTATAAGCATTAATATTCCGAGACTATCAACATCAATATTCTCATAGAGGTTAATCTTGTTAGTATTTTTATCCCAACCATCTGAGAGGAATTTTTTAAGCTCATCTCTGACAAGTGGATCAAAATTGAGCATATTGTAAACTTGATCAGCAGTATTATAATCCCTTGCGCTTGCAGCATTTCTCAGTTTGTAGCTTTCTAAATGTATTGGGCGCAATGATGATATTTTTTCTTTGTCGATTTTGCCACGGTTTACCATATTCAGAAGGTTGCAGCGCAACCAAAACTCAACAGCTTCCGGATTTTCTTTGAACCCTGTAATTTCACCACGCTCTTCCAGCACAGAAAATATCCTCTTCACCGAATCTATATCAACATCCTTTTTACTTCCAGATACAGTCAGTTGCTTCGGCCTAACGCCATTAGTATTTAGCAACATAAAAAGATTGAGAAGAATATTTTCAACATTCACGGCTTTTGCGTCTGCTGCAAAAATTAACTCATTTCGAAATATGGCTTCTTGCTGATTTATTTTCATGTTAAGATGCTGATAGGTTTAAGGCTTTTATTTGAAGCTTGTTAGTTTCATTGTAGCTTACCATATATAATTCTCTGTTGTCCCTGGTAACCACCACTTCATTATACGGCTTGTTTTCAAGTAGATTTTTAAATATTTGCAGTTCTACAAAACGCCCTTTCAAATCGTTTAAAGATGGGCTGTAGCCCTTGCCAATAAAACTAAGCATTTCATAAAGGTCTAGTGAGACCGAGAGACTGACCTTTTTATCCGAAATACTTCTGAAGGTCAAACTGTCTGGTTCATACTCCAGGTAGTCAACCAAATGAGTAGATTCATTAATAACTAATTCAAAATCACTAAGGGGAAATAACCTGAATGATTTTCCAAATGGGTCATTAATATGTGCAGATGAAAGAACCAGGTACTTTGAATAAATTTCCGCTCTGTCACAACCTTCATTCAATGAAATCGCTTTTGAAATATTCTTTAAGGTAGCACGAAGCATAGCTTCGTGTTCGCCATTAGCAATAGTTCCGGGTATTAATATGCTATGGAATACCGGAGCAGACCTGTAAGGAAGCCTTTGCAAAAAATTGATTTTACCTTCAAAAAACTGGTGCCTTTTAAATATCCTATGAAGTTCAAGCATATTATTTAAGACATCTTCCGTTTGGTCATGTGAAGCAACAAATACCTTGCTTGCATTAAATTGAGATAATAATGAAAACGTTCTGTCGGCAAATTCAATAAAGGATTTGTCCTTGTGATTTCCGAAAAATAAATCCCTATCCAAGTTAGGAGTTGAGACTGCTGCAATATCAGTTTCCCTTAACAGCCGAACCAATCGATCCTGATTGCCATTATCATCAGCATTTGCAGCGGTTACATTAAAGTAATGCAGTTTCCACCACTCTGAATTACTTTGTATGCGATCATACAATGCAGGAATCTCGGTGCAATTATAATCTCTAGTTAGTAAGAATGATATAAAGGACCTTAGATCCCTCATCGTAATATGCAATTCCCTTTTTAAGGCAACTATCCGAATTAGCCATTCAAGTCTGTTTATAATTTCATCGCCAGCTGCAGTATCACTTAAAGTGTCCACATTGTACTTGATGAAGCATTTTTCAGCTAAGGCGCAGGTCGTACATTTAGTCCAAAGTTGCTTATCAGTTAGTTTTTGTATTTGTGCCTTGAATAAACTTATGGTGTTAATGGAAGAGGCTACTATAGATCGGAGGTTTAAATTGATAATGAGTAAACCCTCCGGAAGATCTACACTACCAGCTTTATAAAAATATTCGTCTATTTTATTTGCAAGGCCTTCAAATTTGCCAGAGGTTTTTAAAAATTCTACCAACCTTCCTTCGTTTATAGCAATAATCCTTCCTTCTTTAGATCTGCTATATGATGACAAGTTTTCAAAAGGCTCAAAAAATTCTTTAAGCACCTGGTCATTTATTCGCTCTGCCTCATCCTGCGACCCATCATAGTTGCTCTGATAATTTACACCTTGTATGATAAATTTTGCACCATTTTTATTTTGCAGTGGCTGTTTATTTTGGGCCTTATTTTCAATCTTTTTAATGAATGCCGTTTTACCGTCACCTGCGTTTCCGGTAATGATTACAAGCTTGTATTTTCCATCCAGTATATCGGGGATAAGTTTACTATCTAATTTGGTGGGTGTATACGTAAGCTCATCAAAAGGCTCTTCCTTGGCACCAGCACGAGTGCCAGCATTTCCATGTCGTGATTGACTGAACAGTGTATTTAAATAAGACACAAAATCCTCTCCATCAAAACCATCTTTCTTTCCTTCTTCGATTGGCGTAGGTTCCGCTTTTAAAATATTTTTATCACCGATGGCTTCAAGAGCAGCCAGCATATCAACTGCATCTTTAAACCTATCGTCAAATCTTGGTTGTATCGCTTTAAATAAAAAATCAGCGAACTCATTTGATAGTGAGGAGTTAATTTCTCTTGGATGTACGGGCGTTTTCTCAAGCAAAGGCATTTTAATAGAGCCATTCCAGGGATAAGCTTTGCAAGCCAATTCATACAGGGTTATACCTAATGCAAAGGGATCTGCAGATTTATCCCAATTTACTTTGTAACCATCTGCTACAAGGTCAGGAGCCAGGTAAGGATGGGTGCCAACATGCTCTTTATTGTTTTCGAGTGCAGATGCAACGTTAAAGTCGATCAGTACAAATCTATCTTCATTATCAAAAACAATATTTTGTGGCTTTATATCTCGATGGTAAAGCGGTGGATTTTTCCCCTGCATTTCTACCAATGCACTTAAAATATCTTTGGCAACCTGATAAACCCTAAATAAGGGCAAGCGCTTTTCACCTTTTGCATAATCCTTTAAATTCTCGCCGTCTAAATACTCCATTAAAGTATAAAATTGGCTGGATGGCAAAGTGCCATTCCATACAAACTTTACAATGTTGGGGTGCTGTAAATTAACCAAGGCCTGGTATTCGTCCATCACCGAAGAAGCATGAACACTCTCATGAAATACTTTCAACGCATAAATTGTATTACTGCGAAGGCTGTGCTTTACTTTATAAACCTGCGAATAGCCGCCGCTTCCTAATTTTCCATAAATGGTATAGTCCAGAATACGGCTACCAACATCAAATGTTTGTTCAGCAGCAGGTAACGCAGCCGATTTAGTTTCCTCCTTTGGAACTTCTGCAATGGATTGTTTTGCAAGAAATTCTTGCATTTCTTTCAGGCTTACCCAACGATCTTCCGGAGAGGTTCTAATACAATGATTACATAGTTCATCCAGCCATTTTGGAAGCGCTGGATTTACGTGAGAGGGAAGAAGATTATCTGGCAGCTTACTACCTAGTTTTATCAATTCAAATGGTGATGCGAAAGGTACTTTGCCTACAAACAATTCATAAGCTAATACTCCAAGTGAATAAATATCTGAAGAAGGGTATGAGTCTTTTTGAAGTAATTCTACAGCATGGTAAGCTGTTGCAGTTTGTTCCGTTAGAGTGGCCTGAACGGTATATCCTTCAGAATGATGATCGATAAAAAAAGACTTGCCAAAGTTGCCCAAACATGCGTAGCCACCGGTTAAATAAATATTTTCGGGAGATACATCTCTATGGTATATACCTTCTGCGTGAGCCGCTGTTAGGGCAGTGATTAAATTGTCAATGATGGACAATTTTTCCTGAAAGGTAAAAGTCTTCCTTTTCAGTTCTGCCCTCAAACTATTTTCATCCAGGTAATCTGTTATTTCAAAAAAGCGATGGGCTTCATCATCTATTTTAAAAGATACATTTAAAATAAAGGGGTTGGTTTTGATTCTGCTGAGTGCGACATATTGATTTTTAATTTGCTTTTCTCTCTTTTCACGAAGCTCTTCTGGCAAACTTGGTAAATCAAGTGCATATTCTTTAATACGTTTTCTAACAGCGGAGGTTACCCCTTTCGGTTTAGCTAAATATTCTGTATAGTTTTGGTCCTGGTCAAGAATTTCTATAATCTCATATCCCTCAATTTCTCTTTTTTGAGATGGCTTTCTTTGCTGTGCAGTTCCACATATCTCATCACGGATAGGTAAGTAAATGTCCTTTATATCATCTTTTAATTTTGAAACATTGTATGGGTTCGTGATGTGCTGTATAAGCTTTTCATTTAGGAGAAAGGTTGCTTTTACATGATCACCCCAAATTCCTGATGTATTTTGCAATGGGTGAGAAAGTGTCACTAGGGATTGAACCCAAGCCCGCCCGTAACTATGATTGATGGCTTTTAATTTGCTGGCAAGAACCCTGCTTTTAAAACCTACTGTTTTATGCGGATTGCGCATTTCCCTATCCTTATGATACCAGAAGTTATCATCACCTTCCAGGCGTCCGGCATAATCTTTATTCTCAATATTGTAAATGGCGTGTGGGGTTATAACTAGGCAATCCATTTCAAGATATTGAACCTGGCCATTTTTGGGATTCATGTTCGGTATCTCAATACCTGGTAGCAAATAATAGTCATCAGGAAGATTGACTTTCAAAAAATTTAAAAGTCTTTCTTCACCGTTGTTTACGGGACCCTGATATTTGCCGCAAAGTTTTATTTCTGCCATGATTCAATTTCTTTTTCTATTGATGCAATTGCTTCCATTTCCAGTAACAATGCTTGGTTTTGTTGGATTACTGCCATTTCAGTCTTTTGCACAATCTTCAACTTTTCGTCATTTTGAAGTTCCATTATAGGAATTGTTGATAACATGTCCTCTGTTATGAATGGCTGTCCAACTCCCGTCTTCCGCTTTTTTATTAAGCAATAGCCAACGTCTGAATGTAAAAAAGAGTAAGTATATAGTCTCAGAGCTTTATCTTCAATAGGTATTCGAATTATATTATCGGACGCTATCGAACCAACTAAAGTTTGAATTGGATAATACACATTGCCAACAGTGTCTTGACCAACCCTACCTGTCATTATATAACAATCTTTAATCTCAGTCTTCTTTTCTACAAATTTTGTTGCTAAATAATTGCATAGGTTAAAAGGATTATTCGAGCTGATATTCGTGTTACTTAAAAAGGGTATCCCATTTTTTCCTTTTGTATAGTTCCGTTTTCCTCGACCACTTGTGAATATATCCCCAGAGACAATGTCTCCCAATGTAGAGTATTTGCCTTTTTTTATTTTGCTTTCCAATCTGTCTCCAACTGATAAGTAGTAGAAACCATTTAACCTAGCTTCCTTAAGTAGTCTTTTCGAAGAAATTGTTTTACACTTATCTACATCGTCTCTCCTAAAAGGGGCAAATTGTTTTATAAATAATTGATTGCATTCTTTTAGAAGTTCTGCTGAAGAATATTTTAGTTCGGCGCTTTTACTAATCTTATTATGTATCTCCCTTTGGATTGATTCATTAAATAAAGGAATCGGGATATTTTCAATATGGTGCGGTTCAATATGCTTTACAACCCCACCATAACTGCATTGAGTTAAAAGTGAATATCCATACTTGGAAGATAAAAAGGCATATAGAAATCCAGGAAATATTATGTCATGTTTTGGGATTACTCTAATTAAATCGTCGCTACCTGCATACCCTAGAAAATTTTTGTTTGTATAAACTGTTATGCCTAAAGTTCCAGACCTTGACAAGAGGATCCAATTCATCCCAATAAGTAATTGATCAATTTGTGCAGTATATTTCTTGGACAAATACTGATCAGTTTTAACATCAGTTTTAATCATTCCGGAAGCGCTTATAAAAGGGAAACCTGTTTGGTCATCTTTTACATAACATCTCTTAAAAATCTGCCCTTTGTATAATGGTTCAGTTAATGATTGTAAGGTTGCAGTCTTGATATTTTTCCGCTTAAACAGTCGCATTGTTTCCGGCCCATCGCTTAAATGATATTCCGCATCAAGGCGTAAATCACTTGCCTCAAACCATTTACTTTTTGCTTTTAATATTTTCATGTTGACTAACTGTTTAAAAAATCAAAATAGGCTTTAGCAATTTTCGGCAAATCATCATCCAAATGCCGAGTTTTTTCTTTTCGAACTTTCATCTGTTTCACCCCAGACTTATTTATCAAAATGTATTCAATTTCATCATCAAATAGCAATTCTGCTCCATCAACATCTTTCTCATAAACTTGATTGCCACGTCTGTCTTTTCCAAGCATTTCTGCAACCGCCATAAACACATCATAACTTTCATTTTTGCCAAGGCGTTCTTGATAAGTCTTTTTTTGCAAAAAAAGTAAAGAAGCTTGAACCCCAACCTGAGGTAAAAACGCTTCTACAGGTAAATCTATAGATGCTAGAACCTTAAAATGTTGTAATATCCAGGCTCTAACATATTCTGTATTAGGGTTGCCTAGAATTCCGTCAGGTAATACAATAGCCATTCTCCCGTTTGGCTTTAATAACTGGCAACATTGATCAATAAAAAGAATTTCTGGCGGCTCGCTAGAACTAATTTTGAACTTGTCCCACACGCCAGATGAACTTTTCTTCCAATTGAAGCCAAGATCAAACTGTTTTAAAATTTCAGGATCATTTATTGGAATCTTTGCTCCGAAAGGAGGATTAGTGAATATTAAATCAAATTTACCCCTAGCGTCATCAAACTCAAATGAGTCCTTCTTATCTAAGCTTTTTTTTACGCTTTTTGAAACTGTATCTTTAACCTTTTGCAACTCTTTTTCATTATCTCCTTTTGGATAAGCAAGCGAATTAATGTGAAAGATGTTGGCATGACCATCGCCTGCCATTACCATATTCATTCTGGCTGCTTTTTTTAAATCGGGATCAAAATCAAAACCGAATAAATATTGCTCGGCATATTCTTTTACGAGCTTGTTAACTTTTGGGCTATTCATTTTCTCTTGAAGCCAAGGTCCATTTAAATCAGGATGTAAACGCTTGGTAATCTTCCGTCTCACGTGATCTAAAACCATAACTAAAAAACCTCCAGATCCACATGCAGGGTCTAATACCCTTTGGTTTTCATTTGGATCAAGCATTTCAACCATACACTTAACAATGTTTCTGGGAGTGAAAAACTGTCCAGCTTCTTGTTTCAGCGTGTTTGAAACTATTGTTTCATATGCCAGGCCTTTTACGTCAACAGTAGCTTCTAGAAAAGAGTACTTTGCTAATTCAGAAGCGATATACGCAAGGCCTTTATCAGTTAAATTAATTTGTTCGTTGCCATCAAAAACTTCTGAAAACAGGTCGTCTGATTTTAGTTTAGTAAATATGCTGCGAATTCTTTTTGCAACTTTAGCTCGGCCTTCAGATGAGTTTTGTTCTTTTACTCCAACCCAAAATTCTCTTCGATAAGACTCACCTGTTTCTATACAAATAAATCTTCTTTTTTCATCGTAAATTTTGCAAAATATAAGATTTAATAGTTCCCAAAAAGCTGTTTTTTTCATACCCTCATTGCCATAAATATAATCGTGGCAACGTTTAAAAACTCTTATTAAAGAATCGTTAGCAGGTTTACGGGCAATGCTTTTATCTGACCTGTCAAGGTCTTCTAATGTTTGTCCTTCACCTGGGAAATCGGATAAATCTTCGTATTCAAGATTACCGAAATCATCTTCGGTTTTTTGAAGGAAGTGATAGGTTTGGCCATTTGTCCACAATCCAAACTCACAACTGTCAAGTGCATTTAGAGCATTTTGAAGTGTAAATTCTAAACCGTTTTTTGAATCCGTTTCTTTTATTTTTTCATCCTGAATAACACACAAGCGAATAATGTTTTCCTGCTCATGCGCTTTACCTTCGTCAAATATAACCAGGTCGATTTTTAGTTTCTTATTCTTTCCTGAATCGGGATCAAAACCAGCAATTGTGAAATCCCTTTGCATATCCGTCATGTCAAATCCATACTCTTCATTGAGCATTCGAATTACAGATTGCAAGGTTTCTTCCTTTGGTTTTGCTGCTTTTATGTCTCCTGTTAAAAGACAAATGATCTGGTTATCTTCTAATACAATTTCCTCTTGCAGTTCAGCGGTTGGTTCTGCTTTTGTTTTAGCCATACAGTTAGTTTTTTAGTGCTATTGCTTTTTCCCAATAGAAAAAAGCTTCAGGGTTTGATTTCTTTAATTTATTTAGCCAGATAAATTCCGGGTTAGTAATTGTTAATTCTCTTATTTGGTCTGGTGATTTGAATTTTTCAATCAGTATTTCTTCCTCACTTTTAAGTACTAAACACAGGTACGCAATTTTGCCAGCAGCTACAATGGCTTCTTCTATTTTAAAGCGATCAATAATGAAGTTTGTAATGTTTATTATGCCCCGGTGCAGATGCTTAAATTCTTCGTCGTTGGGTTTCCTATTAGCAATTACTAAACAGGCTTCAATAGTATCATCAAGGACTTCCTGGTGTGATAAGGAAATTTTCCTAAACCGAAGTTCTTCAGCAACTACATGCAGATAACTCTCTTTCAGTAATGGCAAGCTCTCAATTTGATCAAACAAAAAGCTTAGATCATATAACTGTTTAATAATTTCAACAGGCCTTTCCTTGCTGTATAATATGCCAGTAGTTTTTGGTGCAAAAGCTGTCAGTTTATCTCCCAGTATACAATCGTAAACAGGTATTTTAACAAGCGTTATTTCGCCTTCAGATTCAAGCCACTCATGTTCTATTGGATAGTCAATAACTTTAGGGTAAGGGTTGGGTGTATGGAGGACATCTAACAGGATAGGTTCTTCACCATAATTTGTGTCAATTTTACTTTCGTAGTAAAGCTTGTAATGCGTAACCGGTGCCTCCATAGCCGTTTTCCGGTCATTATCTGATTCCCACCTGGTAAACAGCCCATTACCAATAATTTTATCTAATACTGCGGTTATTTCTTTTTCGGTGTGATTGGTAATAATATCTATATCAATTGAAAACCTTTTAGGGCTTTTTGCAGTGAGTAACAATGATGTACCACCTTTAAATATTAGATCAAGATTGTTTATCCTTAATTGTTCTAAAAGCACTAAAGCATTAATGACTTTTTCAATCATTTTTGGGTCAACTTTTTTACCCAGCTTGGTTCTCAAGCCGGTAATCCATTCTAACGTGTATGTTGAAGGTTTTATCATTAACTAATTCTTGGCAAATTATTTATTTATTTGCCAATGTTTTGTTTAATAGTGACTCAATTTTATCAAGCTGGTTTCGCCTTCTGGCGTATCGCTTAATTTTACTTGTGTTGATTGAATATTTTGATCGTGCTGTTTTGAAAATAAATTCAATTTCACTTTGCTGTGCTGCAAACAAGTCTTTATCTGCAACACAATCCACGAGCAATTTTTCCAGTGGTGCAATCTTAATTCCGCCCTGTTCTATAATGGGGGATTCCGATATTAATGACTGTACGATTATGACTTCATTGAAGTTTGCTATGTAACGGTTGAAAATATCTTCTGTAGGATTTAAAAAAACCTTTTTGCTTACGTCCGTCATGGTATTAAAAACGGCCTCAGTTGAATCCTTTTCTACTTCAATTACCAGGTAATAGCGGAACAGTTGATGTAACATTAAATCATTGAACCACCTACTATCCCAAACACAGATTTGTGCATAGGGAAATTCCTTGGAAATTTTATTATGAATTCGCTTTAGTGAAGATGATACTACAGGAGTAAAATTATTTTCTGTAATAATGCTATATATTCCCTGACTTGGACTGTTGATTAAACCCTGCTTTTTTAATTGATGCAACTTCCATGTAAATGAGGACAGACTTACTCCGGGGTCGGCACGGTAAACATAAGAAAACAGGTCACTTTTTGATAAAGTTTGCTGGGAATGTAAAGCATTTAAAATGATCTGGCTATGGTCTGTCATTGACAATCGTAAAAGGTTAAAAATGCTTGGCTAAAATACTAAACTTTGGCAAATTTATACTATTTTTGCCAAAGTTTATAGCAAATTTTAAATTTATTTTTTCCCGGGAAGGGAGCCAAAATATGGGGAATGACTTTACAATACGAATTCATAATAACTTAAAACAATCATTTCTTTAACATGAACCGTTCGGGCTTTTTAAAACAACTTATTGCTTCTATTGCCATTGGAAAATTACCTGTTTCATTAACCAAAGATTTCAGGAAAATTTACCTGCTACAGTGTTTTGTAGCTGGGTTCCGGCACTATGAAGGGATGCAATTATTGGATATAATGAAAGAAGGTGATTTACTGGAATTGGTTAGAGAGCCGGAGAACGAGTACGATGACTGTGCCATTGCACTGCACTTACAGGGCAAGAAAATAGGTTTTATTCCATCTTCTGTAAATGAGATGCTCAGTTACTTGTTGGATTCAGATGCCCTTAGTTTGTTTGCAGTAATAACACATTTGGAAAAGAGTTCTCAGCCCTGGGAGAACGTTGCTATAGCTGTTTACTTTGTACAGGAAGTAAACAAGGATTTACCAGCCCACGCCAGTTATTTAACACGAATAGAAGCCCCTCATTATAGGACATTAAGTAAGAACAAAAATGAGGCGAAAAAAGAAAGGGTTTTAACGCTGGATCATCTTTTCGATGATACCAATAGGGTAATCAATTTAGATACAATTCCAGCTGAACAAATTGAAGCAAAAAATCACTTTGAAAAATGGTATTCAAAATATCCTATTTCAATTAATAAGCCGGGCAGATTTCTTCATATTAAAGACGATGGCATCTACACTTATATGTACGAAATTGGGGATGATATTCAGTTGGTGAAAGATACTAACGGCGAAGAGTTTATGGAGTTTTTTCTTACTTAAAATCAGTCTTTTCTAATTAAAATTTGCGGCCTATTAAACTCCTGTAACTTCTTTGTTTTCTTTGGCATCAATCGCAGATTTAAGCAGTCTTAAAGTTCCCTTTTCCACAGTTGCTTTTGCGTCGTCAAAGTCATACCAATTTCCGTCTTTTGTCTTGTATAACTTGCAAGAACTTTGACCGCTTTCGTCACCTTTTTTTGCAAAATTATATTCCTGTAAAACTGCAATATTATGACCCAATGCGTTCTTTAATTCGTAGGGTGAAATTGAATAGTAAAATACACAGCCATCTTCCAACACAACCTGGGTACTAAAAACATGCTTTAGGGAATCTCTCATTTCACAATAATACTTCAATCTCCCGGAACGGAAATAAGATTTGTTCACATGGCTAAATATTAGCCATGCAAAAGAGGCATTTGGTATAGTTTTTCGACCTTTTCCTGTGTTGGATTTACTGTGAAAAATGATTCCTCGTGAGTGTGAAAAATCTGATATTACTAAGTTGGCTATTGCCTATTTGGAGGTCTCCCTGGCCGCAAGTTTCGATATTCTGCAAATCGAAAATTACAGATTCACCTACAATTAATCTTTTTCGAGGCGTAATGTGCCGGGTCTTGCACATGGCAAGATGTACAAACGTGGCCACGTTTGGAATCTTGCCCCTTCACTCCGAAGTCGTGCGGGGGAATTGTGAAGATGATACAATCATTGGTAAAGGTTTA
>Ga0209023_10002951_pt1 | contig 20652 bp, 16 predicted proteins | sample LakOneMetagenome_FD_187468 | JGI IMG/M metagenome (GOLD analysis project Ga0209023, IMG submission 187468) | Freshwater and sediment microbial communities from Lake Erie, Canada (SPAdes) (version 2) | ecosystem: Environmental > Aquatic > Freshwater > Lentic | place: Lake Erie, Canada...
GCGCGTGCCGACGCCAAACGCCTCGCCGCCACCCTCCGAACCACGGTCCGCGCAATCCCCGACAACATCGCCGGTGCCGACGCGATGCGCGACAGCGCACAGGCATACACCGCCGCGATCGCCACGCAGCTCGCAGCCCTCGCAAACGGCGACAGCGAACACGCGCAGGTGCTTGGCACGTCAACGGTCGATCCCGCATTCGCCGTGCTGCATCAAGCACTCGACAACGTCGGCGCGGAGGCGGCCACCAAGGCGCATGACGCCGGCCAGTTCGGGGACCTCGCCACGCTCGCCATGCTCGTCATCGCCGCACTTCTGATCGCCGTGCTCTACCGCATCCTCGACCGCACCAGACGAGCCGCGTTCCTGGCCTACCACGATCCGCTCACCGGTCTTCCCAACCGCGCCCTGCTCAGCAGCGAACTGGACCTGGCACTCGACCGCACCACCGGCACCCCCCTCACCCGCACCGCCGCCGTCTTCCTGGACCTGGACGACTTCAAGACACTCAACGACAGTCTGGGACATCACGCCGGCGACGAACTGCTCAGCATCGTCGCCAAGCGGATCCGCCACTGCGCACGCGACACCGACGTGGTCGCACGCTTCGGCGGTGACGAGTTCGTCGTGATGCTTCGCGACGTGCGCTCCGACGAAACCGTGCGTCAGTTCTGCACCCGGGTGACCGACGCGCTCGGCCAACCCGTGGTCATCGCCGGACGCACACTCATGCCGCGCGCCACCATCGGCTACGCGCTGACCGACGACGACACGCACGACGCGGCCGACCTGTTGCGCAACGCCGACCTGGCCATGTACGCCGGCAAGCGCGAGCACAAAGGCACCACCACCGCCTTCGCCCCGGAGATGCACCGGCACCTGATCGAGCAACTGGAACTCGAAGATGAACTGCGCGACGCGCTCGAGCGTGACCAGATCTCGGTGCACTACCAGCCGCTCGTCAACCTGTCCGACGGACGGATCGTCAGCACCGAGGCGCTCGCCCGCTGGAACCATCCGCGCCTGGGGCTGGTCCCACCCAACACCTTCATCCCCATGGCCGAACGCACCGGTCTGATCCACCCGATCGGCGAATGGGTCCTGAACGAGGCATGCCGCCAAACCGCCCAGTGGCACATCGACCATCCGAACGACGAACCGCTCTGCGTGAGCGTCAACGTCTCGGCGCTGCAGCTGCTCGACCCGAGCCTCGTGGACCGGGTGCGCACGGCACTCGACGCAAGTGGCCTCGCCGCCGCCTGCCTGACGCTCGAAATCACCGAAAGCGTCGTGGCCGAAGGCAACAGCGCCGTCATCGCACAACTCGACCTGCTCGATCACATCGGCGTCAAACTCGCGGTGGACGATTTCGGCACCGGCTACTCGTCGCTCAGCACCTTGCATCAGTTCCCGATCAGCATCTTGAAGATCGACAAGTGCTTCGTGGATCACGTGCCCGACAAACAGGATCGGCTGACGCTCCTCACGTCGATCGTCGACCTCGGCAGATCGCTCGGCCTTGAGACGGTGGCCGAAGGCGTGGAGGAGGCGGAGCAGGTGATCGCACTTCAGGAACTCGGATGCGGCCAGGCGCAGGGGTACCACTTCGCGCGTCCCCTGACGTCCCAGACGATCGAGCGCTTGCTCGACGGGTCGCGCCTGCCGCTCAAGTCGGTCACCACGCCCACGCCGTAAGACGCGGCCGACTGCGGTTCAGGCGGCGCAGCACTCCTCGGCGGCACACCACGACTGCACCCGCGCGGCAATGGCGTCGCGCACCTCACGCGTGCGCGCCAGCCGCTCCTCGTCGGACCCCGAGAACGCGGACGGATCCGGAAAGCTCCAGTGCAGTCGCCGGCCCCCACCGGGAAACACCGGGCAGCGCTCGGCACTCGCCTCGTCACAAACGGTGATGACGTAGTCGAACTCACGACCCTGGCGCAGCAGATCGGACACGCCCTGCGTGGCCTTACCGGCAATGTCGATGCCCATCTCCTGCAGTACCGCGACCGCCATCGGATTCAGCGCCCCAGGCTCCAGCCCCGCGCTTTCCACCCGCACGGCATCCCCGCACTGATGGCGAATGAGCTCCTCCGCCATTTGGCTGCGCGCGCTGTTGTGGATGCAGATGACGAGAATCGAGGTGGACACGGCGAGCTCCTGTGGGACGACTGCTGCCGTCATTGTACGAAGCCCTCGATCATCCCGCGGCAGCTGTCACCGGATCGTCATGGGGCTCAGTGGCCCGCCGCAACCACTCCCGGTGCGTCGCGCACCTGATCGAGCAGCAGCTGCTGCACCTCGTCGCGCACATCCAGGAACGCCGGGTCGCGCCGGACCGACGCGTCGCGATCGGCGCCGAACGGAATGACCACCTCGGCCGCCACCCGCCCGGGGTGGGAACTCAGCACATAGACACGGCCGGCCAGATAGCAGGCCTCCTCCACGTCATGGGTGACAAGCAACATCGTGGGACGCGACTCCTTCCAAAGCGCCAACAGGAAGTCCTGCATCACACGCTTGGTCTGTGCGTCCAACGCACCGAACGGTTCATCCAGCAGCAGGATGTCCGGTCGTGGCGCGAGCGCCCGCGCGATCGCCACGCGCTGGCGCATTCCGCCCGACAGCTGGCGCGGCAGCGCATCGGCCCACCGTGTGAGTCCCATCGTCTCGACCAGCGACGCCACCCGGGCCGCACGCTCGGCGGCCGGCAACCCCGCCTCCTCCAACCCGAACGCGATGTTCTGCGCCACGGTCTTCCATGGAAACAGACTGTAGGTCTGGAAGACCATGCCACGGTCCGCTCCCGGTCCGGCGATCGGCTCGCCGTCGATGTGGACGGTCCCCTCGCTTTGGCGGTCCAGGCCGCCGACGATGTTGAGCAGCGTCGACTTGCCACAGCCCGAGGCGCCGACGATGCACACGAGCTCACCTGAATCGACCACAAGGTCGATGCCGTCGATGGCCAGCGTGCCTGCCGTGCGACGTGTGGCCCCGAACCGCTTGATCAGACCGCTCACCTCGAGCTTGCGCGGCTCCTCCAGGACATAGCGTCGTTCAACGTCGGCGGTGGTGGTCACGGTGGAGTCTCCGATCATGGCCGCGCCCATGGGGCGGCACGGTTGCGGAGTGCTCGCAGCGCCAGGTCACTGACAATGCCGATCACACCGAAAACAATGAGCAGCGCGAACATCTCGTCGATCTGGCGAAAGCGCTGCGCCCGAACGATCCGGAACGCGATGCCCTCCTGTGCGGCAAGGAGTTCCGCAACGACCAAGATGGCCCACGCAGCCGCCAGGTTGATCCGGGCCACATCGATGATCCCCGGCATTGAATGCGGCAGCACGACTCGGCGAAGCACGCGGGTGCGCCCGGCGCCAAGCGTGTAGGCGGCGTTGACGAGCTCACGCGGCACGTTTCGGACCACGTCGGCGACCATGAGGATGTTGAAGAACGCCGAGCCGATCACGATCAGCACGACCTTCGGCATCTCGTCCACCCCGAGCCAGAAGAGCATCAACGGGACCAACGCCGTGGCCGGGATGTAGCGAAGAAATCCGATCGGCGCTTCGAGCAGCGATTCGGCCGACCGGTACAACCCCATCAGCGATCCCACCGCGATGGCGATGATCATGCTGATCGTGTAGCCGATCGCAACGCGTCGGCACGAGGCCCAGATGTCGCCCCACAGCACGCCCTCGTCGTTCAGACGCACAAGGCCCTTCCACGTCTGCGCCGGTGTGGGAATCACCATGCCGCTCGTGGAGCTGCTGGCCGCGACACCCCAGATGACAAACAGCAGCGCGAGGCCGGTCAGGATCAGCCCGATCCGCCACACGCGCGGGATGTCGTCAAAGATCCGCACCAGCGGGTGATGGGTGCGGCCGCGTGGACGTGCCTGTTTTGCCTTGAGCGTGTCGCGCCACCGGATGACCTCCTCGACGGTCATCCGGTGCGGTTGCTCGCGCAGTCGCAGGTCCGAGCCGACGAGCCCGGCAGCCGCGCCGTCATGGCCGGAGTGCCGGACTCGTCGTCGCAGATGCGGGACGGAGATCACTTGGATGAGACCGCGTCGGTGAACTGCGGAGCGAACAGTCCCTCGATCGGCGCCTCGGACTTGGTGAGTCCCGACGAGACCAGGAACGGGTTGATGATCGCCGCGGTTGTCGGCAGCGACGTCGGTTCATCGCTTTTGACGAAGGCGGCAGCTGCGCGCGTGGCGTCAAGCAGATCGGTTCCCGCAACCAGACCCGCGTATTCGGCCGTCGAGATGCCGGCCTGCTTGGCCATGATCGCGTTCGCCTCATCCGGGTTGGCCTTGATGAATTCGATCGTCTTGTACCAGGCGTTCACGACCTTTTGGATGTCGTCGGGGCGAGCGTCCACGAGCGCCTTGGAGAACACGATGTGGTCCGGGATGGTGCCCGGGTAGTCCTTGGAGCTGAACAGCACATGCGATCCGGGTCGCTTGAGCGCCTGCACCGTGAACGGCGCGAAGACCGCCACCCCGTCGAACTGCCCGCCGGCAAATCCCGCCGCCGCCGCGTCGGTCGGCACCGCGCGGAACTGCAGGTCCTTCTCGGTGAGCCCCTTCGTCTTGAGCCCCTGCAACAGCAGGAAGTGATCGACCACGCCGGCTTCGGCGGCGATCTTCTTGCCCTTCAGGCCCTCGATGCTCGTGATCGACTTGTCGACGATCACCGCGTCGTTGCCTGCGGAGAAGTCGGTGTTGATGACGATCTGCAGATCGGCGCCGGTGGCGACGCTCGCGATGGTGTCGTTGAGCGTCTCGGCGTTGGCGTCGACCTGCCCGGCGTTCAACGCGTCGATGGACGCCGTGTAGTCGTTGAAGAACTTCAGGTTGACGTCGACGCCCTCGGCTTTGAAGAAGCCCTTCTCGTCGGCGACCGCCAGCGGAAACCATCCCGGCCATGCGCTGTAGGCGATCGTGATCGGTCCGGTGTCGGTGCTCGCGGCGCTCGTCGAGCCGCAGCCTGCAAGCAGCGTGGCGGCCGTCAGACTGGTGACGACAAGAGCGGCGGCGCGCGCACGCCCTCGCGCGGTGAGGGATCGTCGGCTCTGCGAGCGGCGGGGGATCATGGGGGTCTCCTGGGGCGGTTGGGTGGGTGACACGAGCTGACGTCACCCCTCGTCGATTATTTTCGAAACGATATTGAAAGCCCCATGCGCGACTGTTCGGCCACGCGGCAAGAACCACCGACCTGCGATTTATCCAGCGGGCGAACTCGGCCCGCGGCGACTCACTCCGTCTCGGCCGACTGGGCCGCCTGCCGAACCGCCGCCAGCGCGCCGCGATCCGCAAGCAGCCCACCCAGTGTCAGGTCGGCCACGAACGTCGCGATCTGCTGCGCCGTGAAGTGCACGTCGGATGCCGAGTGATGCCCCGCCAACGGACGGTGCCAGTTCTGGGTGCCCTCGTCGGTGGAGGTCACCACCAACGCCGCCAGCCGCACGTCGTCGACCACGAACTCACCGCTTCGCACGCCGTCGTCGATCAGTCGTTCGACGCCGGAGATGATCAGATCCCGCTCGGCCCAGAAGGTCGCAAAGCGCTGATCCTGGAGTGCCGACAAGCGGTAGATCTCGTTGATGTCGAACGGGAACGCACAGAGTTGGCACACGTCCAACACGATGAAGCGATACAGCCTGACCGCCGCAGGACCGCCGTCGCTCTCCACCCGCGCCAGGTGCGACAGGATCACGGCGTTCGCGCTGGAGGCGATCTGTTCCAGGATCGCTTCCTTGTCCTTGAAGTAGTAATAGACCGAGCTCTGGCGCAGTCCCGCGCCGCGCGCGATCTGACTCATGGTGGTGGCCCCCACCCCGTGCTCGGCGAAGAGGCGACTGGCGACTGCCACGAGTTCCTCGCGCGGGGGACGATCCGGGCGGCCGCCGGCGGCACGGGGCCGCCCTGTGCGACCCCGCTCCGCCGGTGTGAGCGGATCGCTCATCGGGGCGATCCGACGCGTGGCCCACTGCCGGCACCGCGGGTTTGTGCAGATGCACAGTTCACGCCCACCCCCATGTCGTCAAAACTCCACACTGGTTTCGACACTATATTGAAAGTCGTAGGCACACCCAACGATGGCACCCACGCCGGACACCGCAACCACACTTGGCGCACGCTCGCATGCACGCTCGCAGGCAGGCGCTCGCGTGGTCTCCCAACCGACGATTCCGGCAAGCTCCGCCGTCGATCTGCCAGACGGCGTTGCCGCCGACGACGTGATCTTCGAGGAAACGCTCGGCGCCGGCGCCTACAGCACCCATCGCCTGCCCCGCGGCGCGCGGCTTCGCCTGCTCGACACCGAAGGTGACGGGTGCGTGGCTCTGATGCTGCACCGGGCCGACGCCCCCGTCGAGCGGCTGAACGTGGCCGACACCATCAAGGTGCAGTGGCAGGCGTACCTGGGTCCAGGAGCGGCACTGCTGTCGGCCATGGGCCGCGTGCTCGCCACGTTCGTCGACGACACCTCCGCCCGCCACGACGCACTGTGCGGCGTCTCCATCGCTACGGACAACGAGACCCGCTACGGCGACGGCACGGCCAGTGGGCCAACCCCCGCGGCACGCGATCGCCTGCTGCTCGGACTCGCCAAGTGGGGACTCGGCCGACGCGACCTCCCGCCGACGATCACGCTCTTCAAAGGTGTCCAGGTGGCAGAGGACGGCGCGCTCACGTTCGACGGGTCTGCCGCGCCTGGACGCCATGTCACCCTGCGCGCCGAGCTGGATCTGATCGTCACGCTCGCCAACTGCCCGCACCGACTCGATCCGCGCCCCGCCTACACCTGCAGCCCCGTGCGCGTGACAGCCTGGTCGGCGCCACCAACCCCGCCCGACGACCCGCTGCGTACGGGGTCCCCCGAAGTCCTCCGCGCATTTCAGAACACCGAAGCGTTGCTCCATGAGGAGGGGCTGCGATGAGCACCGGGACCATCGCCCACGAGGAAGTGGTGCCGGCACGCGCGCCATGGGCGCACATCGTTCGCGCCGGTCAGACACTGCGGATCATCGACCTCGGCGGCAACCAGGCCGTGGACTGCCTGCTCTACAACGCCCACGACATGGCCGAGCGCTACTGCGCGGCCACCACCATCGTCGCGCAGCGAAACATCTTTCTGACGACCGGCTCGCGCCTGATGTCCTGCGACGGCAACACGATGGCCGTCGTGACCGCCGACACCTGCGGGCGTCACGACACCATCGCCGGGGCATGCAGTCAGGAGTCCAACACGTTGCGCTACGGCCACCACACCAAGCATCAGCACGCATGTGTGGAGAACTTTCTGACCGCATGCGCACCGCTCGACATGGGCGCCCGCGATCTGGTCGGCAACATCAACTGGTTCATGAACGTGCCGGTGGAAGCCGACGGCACGCTCGGCATCGTGGACGGGCTGAGCTCTCCCGGGCTCGCCGTCGACCTGCGCGCAGCGATGGACATCCTCGTCGTCGTGTCCAACTGCCCGCAGATCAACAACCCGTGCAACGGGTTTGATCCGACGCCGGTGCGCATGATGATCATCGATGAGGGCGTCGCGTGATCCGACGCGTGCTGGTCGCAAACCGCGGGGAGATCGCCTGTCGGATCATCCGCTCCGTCCATGCCCTTGGCCTGGAAGCGGTGAGCGTCTACTCCGATGCCGACGCCTCCAGCCCGCACGTTCTGCAGGCGGACCACGCGGTACGGATCGGTACGGCACCCGCAGCCGACAGTTACCTGTCGACGACGCGCATCATCGACGCGGCGATCGCCACCGGCGCCGACGCCATCCATCCGGGGTACGGCTTCCTGAGTGAAGACCCGGACTTCGTGGCGCGCCTCGACGAGCTCGACATCGCGTGGTGCGGACCGACCGCCAAGCAGATCGCCACCTTCGGCCGCAAGGACGCCGCCCGCGCGATCGCGGCCGAGTGCGGCGTGCCGCTCCTTCCCGGTACCGACGTGCTCGCCGACGTGGACGATGCGCTGGCCGCGGCGGAGGCGATCGGTTACCCGGTGATCGTCAAGAGCACCGCCGGTGGTGGTGGCATCGGCATGGCGATCTGCGACACGCCCGCCGATCTGCGCGATGCCTTTGCACGCGTCACTCATTTGAGCCAGGCGAACTTCGGATCGGCGGCCGTCTTCCTGGAGCGCTACCTGGCATCGGCGCGCCACGTCGAAGTGCAGGTGTTCGGTGACGGACAGGGCACGGTCCTGACACTCGGCGAGCGCGACTGCTCACTGCAGCGGCGCAACCAGAAGGTGCTCGAGGAATCACCGGCACCGGGGCTGGACGATGCGACACGCCACGCACTCGCCGACGCGGCGCGGCAGCTGTGTGAGCGTGTGGCCTACCGATCGGCCGGCACCGTCGAGTTCCTGTTGGATGCCGACTCGCATCAGAGCTACTTCCTCGAGGTCAACACGCGGCTTCAGGTGGAACACGGTGTCACGGAAGCGGTCTTCGGGATCGATCTGGTGGAGTGGATGATCCGGTTGGCCGGCAGCGAGGACGTGGTACGACGGGCCGGAGATCATGTTCCTCGGGGTCACGCGATCGAGGCACGCATCTACGCCGAGGACGCCGCGCGCGACTTTCGACCGAGTATCGGCACGCTCATCGATGTGCGGTTCCCGACCGACACCCGCTGTGACACGTGGGTGGCGGCCGGCACCGAGGTGACACCCCACTACGATCCGCTCCTTGCAAAGGTGATCGTGCACGCCGACGATCGCGCCGGCGCAGTGGCGGCCATGCAGCGGGCGCTGGCCGAAACCGAACTTTGGGGCGTCGAGACGAACCTGCCGTTGCTGCAGCGCGTGGTGCAGACCGGACCGTTCGCCGACGGCCGGCCATCGACCGCCGCACTTGCCGACGTCCCACGCACCACGCCGAGCGTCGAGGTGATCGCACCGGGGATGCTCAGCACCCTGCAGGATTTGGCGGGCCGCCTGGGGCTCTGGCACGTGGGCGTTCCTCCGTCGGGCCCGATGGACAACCGATCCCACGCCCTTGCCAACGCGCTGCTTGGCAATCCGGATGATGCACCGGTGCTGGAGATGACACGCATCGGACCGCACCTTCGCTTCGGCGCCGCCACGACGATCTGCCTGACCGGAGCGGACATGGATGCCCGGCTCAACGACGAGCCGGTGGAGCGGTTTGCGCCGATCACCGTCGCAGCCGGTGACGAGCTGCACCTGGCCACCGTGGTCGGTCCCGGTGCGCGGGCGTACCTGGCAGTGGCCGGCGGATTCGCGGCGCCCACGATCTTGGGCTCCACATCGACATTCGTTCTCGGCCGCTTCGGCGGACACGCGGGACGCGCACTTCGCACCGGCGACGTGCTTCGCCTGCATCCGCGACCGGACGCCGTCGGCACCGACGGGCCACGCCGGCAGCACGCCATCCCCGAGTTGGGCGACCAGTGGACCATCACGGTGCTGTACGGACCGCACGCGGCACCGGACTTCTTCACCCCGGCATCCATCCACGAATTTCTGAGCGCCGACTGGCGCGTGCATCACAACTCCGATCGCACCGGCGTGCGACTCGTCGGCCCCGCACCGGAGTGGACGCGTGCCGACGGCGGCGAGGCCGGCCTGCATCCGTCGAACATCCACGACACCCCCTACGCGGTCGGGGCCATCGACTTCACCGGAGACATGCCGGTGATCCTTGGTCCAGACGGACCAAGTCTCGGCGGATTCGTGTGTCCCATGACGATCCCCCGCGACGAGCTGTGGAAACTCGGACAACTCTCCCCCGGCGACACGGTGCGGTTCACACTGCGCACGCCCGCCGCAACGCCGCGACGACCCGAATCGGTGAACGTGCTGCCCACCGCGATCCTGGCGCGCGAGGCCGCGACCACCGAACGACCGCAAGTGGTCTATCGCCGAAGCGGCGACGCCAACCTGCTGGTCGAATTCGGCGAGCAGACGCTCGACATCAACCTGCGGATGCGCGCCCACTTGGTGATGTGCGCCCTGGAACAGGACCCTCCACCCGGCCTTGTCGACATGACGCCGGGGGTGCGTTCACTGCAGATCCACGTCGATCCACGACACACCGACATCGAGCGCACGCTCGCGTTCGTCCATGAGCGCGAGCGCGCGATCGGCGACATCAGCGGCGCCGTGGTCCCAAGCAGGACCGTCCACCTGCCGCTTGCATGGGAGGACCCGGAGGCGCTGCGGGCCATCGATCGCTACATGCACTCGGTGCGCGCCGACGCCCCGTGGTGTCCGGACAACATCGAGTTCATCCGGCGCATCAACGGTCTGGATCATGTGGACGACGTGCGGCGCATCGTCTACGAGGCGAGTTACCTGGTGCTCGGGTTGGGCGACGTCTATCTGGGAGCGCCGGTCGCCACCCCAGTCGATCCACGCCACCGCCTGGTGACGACCAAGTACAACCCGGCACGGACTTGGACGCCCGAGAACGCCGTCGGCATCGGCGGCGCCTACATGTGCGTGTACGGCATGGAGGGCCCCGGCGGCTACCAGCTGGTCGGACGCACCGTGCCGGTGTGGAACACCTACGGGGCGAACCCGAACTTCGCCGACGGCACTCCGTGGCTCTTGCGCTTCTTCGACCGCATCTCGTTCGTGCCGGTGAGCGCGGACGAACTCGTCGACTGGCGACGCGGGGTGCGCGACGGGTCGCGACGACTGGTCATCGAAGATGGCACGTTCTCGCTGGCCGACCACCAGCGGTTCCTCGGCGAGATCGCCGAGGAGAGCGCGGCGTTCCGTGCGACGCAGCGACGCGCCTTTGACGAGGAGCGCAGTCGATGGGCCTTGATGCCCGACGCCGAGGCCGTTGTGGACGAACCGGTCGACGCCACGTCGCATACGGGCACACCGGTCTGCGGCGGCCTGGCGGCAAACGTGTGGAAGTTGAACGTTGCCCAAGGCGACCACGTTTCGCCGGGCGATGTGGTCGCGGTCTTGGAGGCCATGAAGATGGAGGTGGAGGTGCGAGCCACCTGTTCCGGCGTGGTCAGTGCCGTGTTGTGCAAACCGGGCGAGCTCGTGGATCCCGATCAACCGCTGTTCACCGTGGAGGCGCAATGACCACCCCCATACTCCCCCCGGACACCGCCGACGCGGTTTCCGAGGCACTGCGCCGCACCGACGCCGCCGACCCGCGGATCTGGATCACCCGTGCGGCGCCCGACGACGTCGCCGAGCAGGCGGCGACGGCAACCGGTCAGTTGGCCGGTCGCCTGGTGGCGGTCAAGGACAACATCGACGTGCATGGCATGCCGACCACCGCCGGATGTCGGGCCTTCGCATACTCGCCGGATGCCGACGCGGACGCCGTGGCGGGTCTGCGCCGGGCGGGAGCCGTGATCGTCGGCAAGACGACGATGGACATGTTCGCCACGGGTCTGACCGGCACACGAGGACCGGGTGGGCCGCTGGGATGTGCGTTGGCGCCCTCGGTGATCTCAGGGGGATCCAGTTCCGGATCCGCCCTGGCCGTGGCCCACGGCCTGGCCCACATCGCCATCGGCACCGACACCGCCGGATCCGGTCGCGTGCCGGCGGCGCTCAACGCCGTCGTGGGCTTCAAGCCGACACGCGGACTGGTGAGCACGACCGGTGTGGTGCCCGCCTGCCGCTCACTCGACTGCGTCTCCATCTTCACGCGCACCGTCGACGAGGCGCTGCAGGTGCTCGGTCACTGCGTCATGCCGTCAACGACCGTGGGACCGAACGCGGCCGCCGCCATTCGCGCCGGCGGCGCACCGCGAATCGGGGTCCCGACGCCGTCCATGCTGCCCGATGTGAGCGACGAGACGTGGTCGCTCTTCCTTGCCGCCGTCGAGCGCTGCGCCGCTGCGGGGATGGAGATCGTGGAGGTGGACGTCACACCACTGCTTGCCGCGGGCCGACTGCTGTACGAGGGGCCATGGGTTGCCGAACGCACCGCCGCCGTCGGGGAATTCGTTGCCGCACATTCGAACGACGTGGACCCGGTGGTCCGCGAGGTGATCCTCGCCGGTCGGGAGCGTTCGGCCGTGGATGCCTACACCGGCGCATACCGGCTGGCCGAGCTCATCGCCGCGTCACGGACCATCTGGGCTCGCGTTGACAGTGTCCTTCTGCCGACGATCGACGTGGCTCCCACCATTGACGAGGTTCAGCGCGACCCGCATGGGGTTCAGGCCCGCCTCGGCGTGTACACCAACTTCGTCAACCTGATGGATCTGTGCGCGGTGTCGGTGCCGGCGGGCCGCTGGACAAGTGGCGCCGGGTTCGGCGTGCAGTTCATCGCACCGGCATATGCGGACGCCACGCTCGGCACGATCGCCGCGCGTTTCGAACGCCACGGCGGCGCGCAGCCGGTGCACCTGTGCGTGGTTGGCGCACACCTGCGTGGCCAGCCGCTCAACTGGCAGCTCACCAACCGCGGGGCCCGTTTCGTGCAACAGACGACCACCGCCGACGTCTACGCGCTGTACGCCCTGGCGGGAACCACGCCCGCAAAGCCCGGGCTGGCGCGTGTCGCCGAAGGCGGTCGCCCCATCGAGGTCGAAGTCTGGGAGGTGCCGGTGGACGGATTCGGATCCTTCGTGGCGGAGATCCCACCGCCACTTGGCATCGGCACGGTCGAGCTTGCAGATGGATCCATGGTCGCCGGATTCATCTGCGAGCCGGTCGGACTGGCCGACGCGACACCCATCACCCACTTCGGCGGGTGGCGCGCGTATCTGGCCGGCGGCGTCGCGTCGGCAGGCGGGCCGGGCTAGTTCTCGGACGTGGGCGGGCCCGGCAGCGGGCGGTTGCCTTCGGCCATGTTCGCGATCTCACGTAACATCCCGCGAAAGATGTGGGTGTGCAGCGGCGAGACGGCGATCCAGTAGAGGTGCCCCCAGATGCCGTGCGGCTCGAAGAAGGCCGTCTGGCGGATCATGCTGCCGGTGGCGGTGGGCTCAACCCGCCACTGCAGCCAGGCGCGTCCGGGCAGTCGCATCTCGGCACGCAGGCGAAGCAGACGCCCCGACTCGAATGCATCGACACGCCAGAAGTCGACGGTGTCGCCCACCGCGATGTCCACCGGGCTTCGCCGCCCACGACGCAAGCCCACGCCGCCCACGAGCGTGTCAAGCAGTCCGCGCATCGCCCACAGCAGCCGTCCCGCATACCAGCCGGAGGTACCGCCGATGCGTTGAATCGGTGCAAAGGCCCGGTCCGGGGCGACGGCGACCTCCACCATGCGCGAGTCGACGCGCTGGCGTTGCAACGGGCGCCCTTCGCCGGTGCGAAACCGGCCGAACGATGAAAACGCGTCCGCCCAACGCGTGGGTGGTTCGTCGCCGTCCGAGAGCGCACGTCTGATGGCCTCGACCGCGTCCATCGGCGCGATCTGCGGGTAAGCCGACTGCGCCGCAGCCGAATGCACCACGGTCTCGTTGCGCAGCCCGTCGATCATCTTCTTCGCGACCTTGGCGTACACCGGCGTGACCAGCCCGAGCCACAGGCTCGACAGGCGCGGGGTCAGGAAGGGCACGCGGATGATCTTGCGATGCAGGCCCTGCTGGCGTGCGCACTCGAGCATCAGCGACTCGTACGTCATGACGTCGGGCCCGCCGATCTCGTAGATGCCGGGTGGTCGGTCGAGGTCCGCCGCGGCGACCAGGTAGGACACCACGTCGTCGATGCCGATCGGCTGGGTGCTGGTGCAGACCCATTTCGGGGCGATCATGACCGGCAGGCGCCGTACCAGGGCGTTGATGGCCTCGAACGACAGGCTGCCCGACCCGATGACGATGCCCGCCCGAAACTCGGTCGTGGGCACGCGTGCGGCGAGGGTCTTGCCGGTCTCGTGCCGGCTCTCGAGGTGCTCCGACAGATCGTCGCCACTTCCAAGGCCACCCAGATAGACCACCCGTTTGACGCCTGCGTCAGCCGCAGCGGCACCGAAGTTCTCGGCGGCGGTGCGATCCTCGTCGCTGAAGTTCCCGCTCGACCCCATCGAATGGATCAGGTAGTAGGCCACGTCCACGCCTTGGAGCGCCTCACGCAGACGCGTCGGCTCCAGCACGTCGGCGACGACGACGGACGTCGTGGGCGCGGTCCGACGAAGGGCGTGCGGCCGACGTGTCAGGCACACCACCGGAACGCGCTCGCGCTCAAAGGCGATCAGCAGGCGCCCGCCCACGTATCCGGTCGCGCCGGTCAGGGCGATCGTGGGTTTCACCGCATCGCCGGTCGAAGCGAGCCGCGCGTCCGTCGTCATGCACCCATCCTGCCTGAATCGGCAGAGACGCCACGATCGCGGTGAAGGTGCACCTCTCCACCGCTACCGTGCCGTCGTCAGCCCCCGGCGCCGGCGATCCACGGAGGCCCAGACCGGTCGCACGATCGGGTCGGTCACCCGGCTGATCCAGCCGACGATCCGCAGCAACTGGTTCCCGGCGAACCGATGGATGATCCAGGCTGCGGCGAGGCCGATCACGCTGCCGGCCAGGACGTCACCCGGGTAGTGCAGGCCGAGCACCACCCGATCAACCGCGAGGGCGGCCGCAACCACCAGGAACACGGCACCGACGCGCCGGCTGATGAGGAACACGGCGACCGCAATCGCAAACGCCGCCGCCGCATGGTCGCTCGGAAATGACGGGTCCGCGGACGGTGCGACGAAGAACAGATGCGCGCCGGGATGCGCGACCGTCGGTCGCGGTCGCGCCCAGATATGGCTGATCACTTGGTTCGTGGCAAGGGCGACGGCCGCCGACGTGAACGCGGCGAGCGACGCGACCTTCCATTTGGGCCGATCACCGGGGCGGTCAACGAGCCAGAGCGCGGCGGTGGCGACCGCAAACAGCGGCACGCTGTAGACCGCAAAGTCGGCAAGGCTGTCACCGATCGTCGAATGGCCGACGAGCAGCGAGTTGAGCGCGTGAAACACCGTCCAGTCCATGGAACTCCAAAATCCGAGGGGTGCGTGGCGCCTCGCGGGCGCCATCTGCGGCAGACGCGCGGGACCGTCGTTCCCGCCTGGCCATGGTATGTGGCGAGCCCCCGAACACTGCAATGGGCCGGGTCGAGCGTGAACTGAACGCGAATGATCGTGCGAAACGTGCGCGATGTAGTGTGGGTGCGATGGCCGTCACGCGCACCGATACGGTGTTCGATTCGGTCCCGAGTTCGCGGATCGAGCCGCTGTGGGCACGTACAGGCGTGGACGTACTCGACGCGATGGACTCGAATCCGGATGTCGGCCTCGACACGAGTGACGCGCAGCGACGCATCGGGGCCGTTGGACCGAACATGCTTCAAACGCGCGAGCCCGAGCCGGGATGGCGTCGGTTCCTTCGCCAGTTCACCGATCCGCTCGTGATCCTGTTGATCGTGGCGGCCGCAATCGCCCTGGTGGCATGGATCGCGGACCGCGAGGAAGCCCTGCCGTTCGACGCGATCGTGATCGCGCTCATCGTGGTCGCCAACGCCGTACTCGGGTTCGTGCAGCAGGCGCGTGCCGCGCAGGCGGTGGCAGCGCTTCGCCAAATGGCCGCGCCGACCGCCCAGGTGATCCGTGACGGCATCGTCGTCACGGTGCGGGCCGCCGACGTCGTCCCTGGCGATCTGCTGGCGCTGGCCGAAGGCGACGCCATCGTCGCCGACGCCCGTCTGATCCACGGCGCCTCGTTGATGGTGAGCGAGGCGTCGCTCACCGGTGAGAGTGAACCCGTTGCCAAAGACCCCATGCCAGTCGATCCTGCCGCACCGGTTGCCGACCGCCGATGTATGGTCTTCAGCGGCACGGGCGTGACCCGAGGGCGGGGGCGCGCAGTAGTCACAGCGACGGGCATGCACACCGAGATGGGTCGCATCGCGATGCTCCTCGATCGCACCGAGGACGCCGCAACCCCCTTGCAGCGGGAGGTCGGACGCGTCGGGCGGATGCTCGGCGTCGCGGTGATCGTGATCGCGGTGGTCGTCGTCGGCGCGATCCTGCTGACCAACACCCCCGACACCGTCGGCGAATTCGTCACCATCCTGTTGATCGGTGTCTCGCTCGCAGTCGCGGCCGTGCCCGAGGGGTTGCCCGCGATCCTGTCCATCGTGCTCGCACTCGGCGTCCAACGGATGGCCAAACGCAACGCCATCGTCAAGAGTCTGCCGTCGGTCGAGACGCTGGGATCGGCGTCCACCGTGTGCACGGACAAGACCGGAACCCTCACCAAGAACGAGATGACGATTCAGCGAATCGTGACCGCTTCGGGGACGATGTCCGTCACCGGAACCGGCTACGAGCCCGCTGGGGCGTTGGTCGCAGACGAGTCGTCGACGGCGACCGGTGCGCTGCTCGATGAAGCGCGTGCGGTCCTGTGTGCCGGATCGCTGTCCAACGACGCCACCATGCGACAGGTCGACGGCACCGTCGCCACCACGGGGGACCCGACCGAGATCGCCTTTCTCGTGGCGGAGGCGAAGGCCGGTGTCGGCGCCGTGGAACGCCGGCATGCGTTCACGCGCATCGGCGAGATTCCATTCTCATCCGAGCGGAAGTTGATGAGCACATTCCAACGCGATCCAGCCACCGGTGGCCGACTCCTCGTGACCAAGGGTGCACCGGATGTCCTGCTCGCCCTGTGCACCGACGAACAGGTCGCGGGCGAAACGCGCCCGCTCACCGCGCAGCGCCGGGCGCAGATCGCACGACAGGTGGATGGCCTCGCCGACTTGGCGCTTCGCACCCTGGCCGTCGCGCAGCGGCCACTTGCAGACGACGAGGATCTGGATGAGCGACCGGCGGCGGAACGCGACCTGATCCACCTGGGCGTCGTCGGCATCATCGACCCGCCACGCCCGGAGGCGCTCGATGCGATCGCCGACGCACATGCCGCCGGCATCCGCGTCGTCATGATCACCGGCGACCATCCACGCACCGCCGTCCGAATCGCCGGCGAGCTCGGAATCACCGACGATCCGACGGCCGTGCTCACCGGCGCCGACCTCGATGCGATGGATGAGACCACACGCGCCGCCGCGATCATGCGGACCGGCGTCTTCGCCCGTGTGGCGCCCGAGCACAAGCTGCGCATCATCGATGCGCTCCACGCCCACGGACAAATCGTCGCGATGACCGGCGACGGGGTCAATGACGCACCGGCGCTGAAAGCAGCCGACATCGGCGTGGCGATGGGACGCACTGGCACCCAGGTTGCTCAGGAGTCGTCGGACGTGATCCTGGCCGACGACAACTTCGCCACCATCATCAGCGCCGTCCGCGAGGGGCGCGCCATCTTCGCCAACATCCGGACATTCCTTCGGTTCCTGCTGTCGTCCAACATCGGCGAGGTACTCACCATGTTCTTCGGGGTGGTGCTCGCCGGGCTGATCGGGCTGACCGCAAGCGGCGACTCCATCAGCGTGCCGCTTTTGGCCACCCAGATTCTGTGGATCAATCTGCTGACCGACACGGCGCCGGCGCTCGCGCTCGGCGTCGACCCGCCCGTGGGAGATGTGATGCGTCGCGCGCCACGCGCGCTGCACGCCCGGGTGATCGACCGCCAGATGTGGGCCGGCATCCTGGTCGTCGGAATCACCATGGCCGTCGTCACCTTGTTCGCGCTCGACCTTCGCCTGCCCGGCGGATTGGTGGACGGATCGCAGAGTGTGGACCACGCGCGCACGATGGCGTTCACGACGCTGGTCTTCGCACAACTGTTCAACTGCTTCAACGCCAGGTCCGATCACCGAAGCGCGTTCCACCGCCCCTTCTCCAACCCCTTGCTGTGGGGCGCAATCGCGCTCTCGACGATCCTGCAGGTGCTCGTGGTCGTCATGCCCGGACTGAACGAGGCCTTTTCAACGACCTCGTTGGGGTTCACCGATTGGTTGTGGTGCATCGCGCTCGCGAGTGCCGTGCTCTGGGTGGACGAGCTCCGCAAGGTCCTCGTGCGCAGGCGTGCCGCGACCGTGCGCGCCGGTTGAGCCGACCGCACACGCGGTCCCGATCCCACCCGAACCGGCGTCGGCCAGCCGGGAGTCGTCACCACGCATCCGTCGATCCCGTCGAGCCGGGCGGCGATTCCCATCTGCTCGAGCCACGTCGGCGCCTCGTGCCCGAGCACGATCGCCGCGGTCGACGCCGCGTTCGCGTGCACCGCATCGGACCCGACGCAGGTGACTTGCGACCACACCACCTCGGCTGGCAGCCCGATTCGAGGATCGATGATGTGATGCGCCGACCCGACGGTGGTTTGCCAGGTACGCGTTTGCGTGGATGAGGTTGCGAGCGCCTGTCTGTCGCATCGCACCGTCTGGAGGACCGTGCCGGCGCCGTCGGCAACGGCGATCGGCCACCCGCCCGCAGGAACCCGCCCGGCACACGCGACGTCGCCGCCAAGTGACGCCACGACGCCGACGCCCAAGCGGCCCGCCACTGCGGCGCCGATCATGTCGGCGGCCGCGGCCTTCGCGGTGGCGCCAAGGTCGAGGCTGGTGCCTGGTCCCATTCGGAGGCGCCCGGTCGCCGCGTCGTAGGCGACGTTCCCCCACCCGGATCGCGTGTGGCATGGAGCCACAGGTGCGCACGCGGTCCGCGATCTCACGACGGCGATGTCGTCGTCGTACCCGGCGGCGAGCACCGCGTGTCCCATCGTGGGGTCGCACATTCCATCGGTGAGTGCTGCGCCCCGCAGACCCGACTGGATCAGCGCACCCAAGAGCGGCGACACCTGCAGGTCCACGGTGCCGTCGAGGGCCAGGCGGTTCAGTCGCGAGAGCTCCGAGTCGTCGCGAAAGCGTGACGCGGCGGCGTCCACATCGTCAATGAGATCGCGGGCAATGGCCGCCGCCTTAGCGAGAGCGCCGCAATCGTCGACGACGACCGCGATCGTGGTTCCAATCGCCCGCCACCGGGCAGTGGCAGGGCCGCTCACGACGGGCCGGTGGCCGCGACGGCGGTCTGGTTGGTCGACTGCACCACGGTCGCTTGCGTGGCGGCGGCCGAGGACGACGTCGTTGGGGTGGACGAGGTTGCAGAGCCGGCCGCACCATGATGGAGCGCCTGGTAGCCAAGCCCGCCAATCGTCAATGCCGATGCGGCGAGCCCGACGGTTGCCCACGACCGGGGCGATCGCGGTGATGTCGATTGGATGCTCATTGAAGTTCCTTCCGTTGAAGTGACTCCATGATTGGCACCCAAACTGAGGGTGCGCTGAACAACCCCTGTGAGCTTGGACCGAAGGCGAGCTTTGAACCGCCGCGACCACGCCCGCGGTCGTGGGTAGGGTCACGGAGCCCCAACGGAAAGGTTCAGGAATGTCAAAGCGCCGCGTCGGCCTGTTCGCCGCACTCATCGCAGCCGTGGCAGCGCTGCTGTTCATCTCGTCCGGGTGCGGCGGAGGCGTCACGAAATCCGGCGGCCTCGAGACGCTCGACGGGCCCGCGATCCTCGCAAAGGCCAAAGCGGCGGCGTCCAGGGCAACGAGTGTGCACATCAAAGTGACCCAGGTTTCGAAGGGAACGACGTCGGTGAGCGATGTGGCATTCAGCGGTGGTGCGAGCACCGGAACCTTCGACACCGAGGCCGGCACGTTCTCGTTGACGATCGTCGGCGACACGATCTACGTCCGAGCCGACGACAGCTTCGCCAAGGAACTCCTCGCCCCCGCCTACACGTCGGCGATTGCGGCGACGATCAAGGGCAAGTACATCAGTGGGCCGACGACCAACGCCTACCTCGGCAGCCTGAACCAATTCTCCGACATGTCCAGTGTCTTGAGCACCATCCTCTCGCCGAGCGGGACGGTCACGCCGCTCGGCCCCAAGGCGATCGACGGCATCGACACCGTCGGGATTGTCGCGAAGAAGAACGGCACCGAGAGCGGGTCGCTGTACGTCGCGAACGATGGCACCGATCTGCCTGTTTCGCTTGTCTCGGCCGCGACCGCGACAACCACCGGCAGCGTGCGCTTCGACAAGTGGGGCACGGTGCCCGCCATCTCCGCGCCACCGGCCGATCAGGTGATCGCGATCGCGAGCCTCAAACTCGGCTGACGTCACGCGGGGCTCGGGCAGAGCCGCTCGGACCACCACCTCACGCTGATTTCGTCCGCCACAGCGCGTGAGAAATCCTACAAATACCTATAGTCGGAACCCTCCGGGACCGCGAAGCTTGTCACGGCAATAGTCATTGCCGAAAGGCGCTGCTACCGTCGAATCATGCGGGAAAACCACGACCAAACACACTTCAGCCCGCAGGTGGTTGCGGGGTCCCGGCTCGTCCTGATCGGACTCGGCGCATCACTTGCCGGAGCACTCATCGATCGCGCCGTCTACATCCGCTCCCGCCAGGGGCACGACATGGCGGGAATCGCCATCTACTCCGCCGCGCGGCGGACGCTGTCGACCGCCGGCGGCGTCATGATCGCCTTCGGCGTTCGCGACATGGTGATGGGCGAACGGCTGGCGTCGTCCGTCTAATCGCGTGACGCGGCAAGCGACTCGCAAAGGTCGCGCAGTCGCTCCAGCCCGTCGCGCTGCGCCGGTCCCAGACGATCCTCGGTGTCGATCGACGCATCCAGGAACACGGCGTCGGTGTCCCAGATCACCGTGCTTCCCTCGCCTCGCGCGAGCACGCGAAACCCGGCCTCGTGGCGTGCGAGCGGCGG
>Ga0209023_10002952_pt1 | contig 20646 bp, 23 predicted proteins | sample LakOneMetagenome_FD_187468 | JGI IMG/M metagenome (GOLD analysis project Ga0209023, IMG submission 187468) | Freshwater and sediment microbial communities from Lake Erie, Canada (SPAdes) (version 2) | ecosystem: Environmental > Aquatic > Freshwater > Lentic | place: Lake Erie, Canada...
GGCTTCGCGCATCCGCTTCGCCGTCCAGAACGCCTGCGCGCCCCCGGGCTTCAGCTTCACGTGCGTCGCCGGCGCGGCGAGCGCGCCAGGTGCGATGGACAGGCCGGCGACGAGCGCGCCGACGACCCCCGACAGGAACTTCCCACGAATGCGCATGAGATGAACCTACAGGGGGACGTGGAGCCGGGCCGCCGAATCGCGACGGCCCGGACCCAGCCGGCTCAGCCCTTGTCGCGGACCCGCTTGTAGAGCTTCTTGGCCGCGGAGCCGAGGTAGGTGCCGTAGAGCGCGTCGGGACCCTTGCGGTAGATGTAGGAGCTGACCGCGCCGAGGCGGCCGTTCCCGGTCAGCCAGGGACCGCCGCTGGCGCCGCCGTTCATGTCGCAGCCGATCCCGATCGAATCGGGTCCGCCGCCGGGAATCCGGCGGTCACGCTTGTAGAGCTTGGACGCACAGAACCACTGGTTCTTGCCCCAGCGCTTCTCCTCCGGGTAGCCGATCGCGGTCCAGCCCTGCTTGTACTTCGGGTTGGCTCCGAACGGGAGGGCTGCACCAACGGTCCGCTGGACGCTCTTGCCGTTCGCCTTCTTCAGCACCGCAGCTCCGAAGTCGTAGTGCTGGTTGCCCTTGGCCCAGCCGCGAGTCACTGCGAGCGCCTTGGCGGCGAAGCCGCCGAAGGGGGAGTTGCCCTCGTCGAAGGCGGGGATGAAGACCCATTTGGAGGCGAACTTGCCGTGGCGACCGGGATCGCGGAGGCAGTGGCCGGCCGTCCAGACGAGGCTGCGGCTCGGCGCCTTCACGACCGATGCCGAACAGACGTAGATCTTCTTGTCGAGCTGCAGGTACACCTTGCCTGCGGTCCGGAACGGAGTCGCCGCCGGATTCGGGACGGGCTGGGAGATGTACTTCGGCAGCTTGTGACGCGCGGCGATGCCGGGATCGTCGAGCTGGGAGCGCGGAGCGTCGAGCGGAATCGCCCTCGCCATCCGCTGCTTCGTCCAGAACTTCTTGACGCCCTTCTGATCCAGCTTGTGGATCAACGGCGCGGCGGCGGCGGGTCGGGGGCTTGCGGCTGACAGGGCGAAGGCGAGCAGGCCAGCGATCGCGAACGCGACCACTGACCCCTGCCGGTGGAACATCCTCATGTGGATGTCCGTACCCAGCTGAGACGCCGGCTAACTAGGTGCCGGGGTTGGCAGTGCCGTTGAAGCCGCGGAGGTCGTCGGACGGGCCGAAGTGGGGCAGCGAAACGCCGGACTGCGAGCCGAGCCAGAGCTCGATCACGCGGCGGTCGATCAGGTCCCAGGAGTGACCGATCGGGGCGTTGTGCTCTCCGGATGCCCGGCGGACGTGGTCGTTGTGGGTCTCGTCTTTCACCACCCCCCTTTCGGCAGGGGACACAGAGTTCTTTAGTGCCCTGGCCGCGTTGCGAACCGGCGCCCACGCAGCATCTTGGTTGACGAGGTTGACGCACTGCCCTAACCTCGGTTCCGATGACGGCAGCCACCTACACGAAGCGCGCCGGCGAAGAGTTCGCGAAGCGCCTGACCGAACTCGGTATCGCCGTCGACGACGACCCGGCGGCACTCGGCCGGCGAGCGGCACTCGCGGTCGCCGCCGAGCAGACCTGGGAGTCGGAGCTCGAGGGACTGCTGACCAGCGCCGAGGCGCGACTGCTGCTCGGTGGGGTCAGCCGGGAGGCGCTGCGCAAGCAGGCCGCCGGCGGTCGGGTGCTCGCGCTCCGCGACGATCGCGGCCGCGTCCGCTACCCCGCGTGGCAGTTCGACGGCGACACCGGCGCCGCCCACGCGATCGTCCGCGAGATCGCGAAGCGATTCCGGAAGGCGGAGCTGAGCCCCTGGACGATGGCCGCCTTCTGCGTCGCAGCTCAGCCCGAGCTCGGCGGGGAGTCACCCGCAACGGCTTGGCGCACCGGCGATTACGACGAGGCCGAGATCCTCCTGGCAGCCGATCGCGCGGTCGCCGAGCTGACCAGGTAGCGGACGTGGCCAGGGCGCGATCGCGGCCGCTCGGCCCGCCGCCGGACGATCCCGGCGACCTCCCGGATCTGCCCTCCGTCGAGCTGGCCGACGTGCCGCTCTGGCGGATCCATCGCTCGTCCACCGACCCGCTCGCCCTCGCCTCCGATCCCTTCGGCCGCTTCAACCTCGCCCGCCCGCGCGGCACCGTCTACGCCGCCGAAGAGCAGCTCGGCGCCTTCGTCGAGGTCTTCGGCCGGCTCGCGATCATCGACGCCACCGATCTCCGCGCATACCGACTCAGCGAGCTGCGGGCGCCCGGCGCTCGGGTCGCCGATCTGACCAGGCGCGGCGTCCTCGGCCGGGTCGGACTAACCGCCGAGATCCACACGACGACCGACTACGAGCTGACCCGCGCCTGGGCGGCGGCGGTCGCGTCGCAGGGTCTCGACGGCATCCGCTACAGGGCGCGCCACGACCCGGCGGCGAAGCTCACCTCCCTGGCGCTGTTCGGCCGCCGCGGCAAGCTCAAGGCCGACGTCGTCGAGACGTCCAGGATCCCCACCGAGCTGGTTCGCGAGGCCGAGCTCCAGTTCGAGCTGATCGCCGCGCCCCGCCGGTTGCCGCGGCGCTAAGCCGGCGGGCCCAGCTGGGCGTCGATAGCGGCGGCGTCGTAATACATGCGCTCGCGAAGCAGGTGCTCGCGGTCCTCATGGAGGTCGTAGAAGGAGCAGGTGTCCCAGACGAACGCCTGCCCGGTCGGCTGCCTGCCCCGCCAGACGGAGGTGGGTGTCCCCGAGAGCTGGATCTCCGCCGCGACGACGCCACCCTCGGCGATCACGCGCCGCTCGGTCACGTGGAAGTCGGGGACGGCCTCGAAAAGCCCGATCAAATCGGCGAGGAAGTCGGCGTTGCCGTGGATGCGTGATCCGTCGCTGAGATCCACGAACTCGCAGTCCTCGGCGAAGTGGCCGGCGAGTCCGTGCGGGTCCTGGCGATTCACCGCGGCCAGCTCTCCCAGGACGAGTTCGCGGATGATCTCCGCCGATTCGCGGTCGTCGCTCACGTCGGCGCCCCGGGCTCGTCCTCGGCCGGCAGGCGAGGCATAACGTGGCACGCCGACTCGTGGCCGCCTCGGCTGGAGGCGACCTCGAGGACCGGCGGGTCGACCTTCGAGCAGACGTCCTCGGCGAGGGGACAGCGGGGGTGGAAGCGGCAACCCGAGGGCAGGTCGTAGGGCGATGGCGTCTCACCCGCGTAGCGGGGCTTGCGGACCCGGGTCCCGTCGAGGCGCGGATGGGCCTCGAGGAGCATCTGCGTGTAGGGGTGGCGCGGATCGGCGAAGACGTCCGCGGTCGCGCCGGTCTCGACGACGCGGCCCATGTACATGATCGCCACGCGATCGGCGAGGCGGGAGATCACCGACAGCTGATGTGAGATGAAGATCATCGTCAGCCCGAGGTCGCGGCGGACATCCTCGAGCAGGGAAAGCAACTGCGCCTGGATCGAGACGTCGAGTGCGCTCACGGCTTCGTCGGCGATGAGCAGCCGCGGCTTGACGGCGAGCGACCGGGCCACGGCGATGCGCTGCCGCTGGCCTCCGGAGAACTCGTGCGGGTAGCGCTGGGCGCTCTCGCGGCGGATCCCCACCCGCTCGAGGAGCTCGACCGCGTAGTCGTCCTCCTCGCCCTTCTCGATCAGCCCGTGCACCAGAGCGGGCTCGGCGACGGCCGACCCGATCCTGATCCGCGGGCTCAGCGACGAGTACGGATCCTGGTAGACCATCTGGATCGAGCGCCTCAGTGCACGAAGCTCGGGGACTCCGGCGGCGAGCACGTCGGTCCCGTCGAACGTGACCGAGCCCTCGTCCGGCTCGTGCAACCGCATGATGCACCGGGCCAGCGTCGACTTACCGGATCCCGACTCGCCCACGACTCCGAGCGTCTCGCCCGGAGCGACGGAGATGTCCACGTCGTCGAGGGCGGTCAGCACGGGCGGAGGCGTGCGCCGGAGGCGATCGGCGAATCCGTGGCTGTCGGTGAACCGCTTCGTCAGCCCGCTGACGTCGAGCAGTGGTTCGGTGCCGCTCATGCCTTCGTCCCTTCGAACGGACAGGCGGAGCCGTGATCGGCGAGCGGGGCATCGAGCGCCACCGGGATCGAGTCGCACTCCGGCCTGCTGAAGCGGCAGCGCGGCGAGAACGGGCAGCCGGGAGGCAGGTCGGCGAGGTTCGGAGGCTGCCCCGGGATCGGAGAGGCGGGCGGCGCGTCGGTGACCTCCAGGGACGGCATCGCCTCGATCAGGCCGCCGGTATACGGGTGGCGAGGACTGCGCATGACCGCCGGCCCGCGGCCCGCCTCGAGGACCTTGCCTGCGTACATGACGAAGACGTCGTCGCAGGTCTCGGAGATCACGCCGAGGTCGTGGGAGACGAGCACGACGGCCATCCCCGTCTCCCCCTGCACCTCGACGAGCAACGCCAGGATCTCCTCCTGGGTGGTCACGTCGAGGGCCGTCGTCGGCTCGTCCGCGAGCAACAGCTTCGGCCGGGTCGAGATCGCGATCGCGATCATCACCCGCTGCCGCATTCCGCCGCTGAACTGGTGGGGGTAAGCCTTGAGGCGCTGCTCGGCCGACGGAACGCCGACCTGATCGAGGAGCTCGATCGCCCGCTTCTTCGCATCGCGGCCGTTCATCCCGGCACGCTTGCGGAGCGTCTCGGTGATCTGGTCGCCGACCGTGAAGACCGGATTGAGACAGGACGTCGGATCCTGGAAGACCATCGAGATCTCCGACCCGCGAACCTCGGCCATCCGCTTCTTCGGAGCCTCCCGGAGGTCCTCTCCCTGCCAGCGGATCTCACCGGAGATCACCTCGCCGGGATACGGCACCAGGCCGAGGAGCGATCGCAGCGTGACGCTCTTACCGCAGCCCGATTCCCCGACGAGGCCCACGGTCCGGCCGGCCGCGACGTCGAAGTTGACCCCGTCCGCGGCCAGCAGCGGGTTCTGGCTGGATGGGAACGCGATCGTCAGGTCGCGCACCTCGAGGAGGTTTCCGGGCTGAGGAGATCCGGTCGCGGGCGCCATCAATCCTCCCCGGTCAGGGTGAAGTCCTTGCCGAGCCGGTCGGCGATGCCGTCGCCGATCAGGCTGAAGGCGACGCCGACGACGACGATCACGAGGCCGGGCATCGTCGCGACCCACCAGGCGGTCAGGATCACGTCCTTGCCGTCGGCGACGAGCGCGCCCCACTCCGGCGAGGGCGGGACTGCCCCGAGGCCAAGGTAGGAGAGCGATGAGAGCAGGAGGATGTTGAGCACGACGTCGGCCATCGCGAAGACGATGCTCGCCCGCAACACGTTCGGAAGCGCGTGCCGGAAGACGATCCGCCAGGACGAGTAGCCGAGCGTCTTCGCCGCGAGGATGTACTCGCGCTCTCGCTCGATCAACATTTCGCCGCGCGTCAGCCGCGCGTACAGGGCCCAGCCGACCGCGAACACGCCGATGTAGGCGCCGGTCAATCCAGGCCCCGTGATCGCGACGATCGCGAGGATCAGGACGATGAACGGAAACGCGACCACGGTGTCGACGAAGCGGTTCACCGTCGTGTCCAGCCAACCGCCCCGATAGCCGGCGAAGGCCCCGACCAGCGCTCCGAGCACGAAGGGGACGAGCGTGGTGATGAACGCGAACGTCAGGTCGATCCGGCCTCCGTAGACGACCCGGGTGAGGATGTCGCGACCGAGCGTGTCCGTGCCCATGGGATGGGCGGCGGAGGGGGCCTGGAGCGCGTCCGGCAGGTTTTGCGCATCCGGATCGCCGAAGCCGAGCAGGGGGGCGGCGAACGAGACGAATGCGATGAAGACGATGATCCCGACGCCGATCCAGAGGGTCACGGACGCCCAGCGCCGCTCTCGGACCGCTCGCTTGCGGAGGCGGGAGACGGTCCCGTCGGCGAGCACGCTGCGAGCGCTCACGGTGACCGCCCCGCTCCGGGCATCGCCGCTCACAGCCGCACCCGCGGATCCAGCTTCGCGTAGGCGAGGTCGGTCATCAGGTTGATCACGACGACGGCGACGCCGAAGACCAGGGCCAGGGCCTGGACCATCGGGTAGTCGCGCTGCAGGATCGCGTTGACGAGCTCGCTGCCGAGGCCCGGCAGCGAGAAGACGTTCTCGATGATCACCAGGCCGGAGAGCAGGAAGCCGATGTTGAGTCCGAGGATCGTGACCGTCGAAACCAGCGAGTTGCGGAGGACGTGCTTGAAGAGGATTCGCCGCTCGCTCAGCCCGCGGGCCCGGCCCGCCTCGATGAACTCGGCATCGAGCGTCTCGATGATCCCCACTCGCAGGGTTCGCAACAGGATCGGCGCGAGGTAGAGCCCGACGGTCAGCGCCGGCAGGGTGAGGCTGCGCAGGTGCCCGACGAAGTCCTCGCCGTATCCGGAGGTGGGCAGCCAGCCGAGCTGCAGGCCGAAGAAGAGGATCAGAAGCAGCCCGAGCAGGAACGAGGGCATCGCGAACGTGACCATCGAAAAGAGGCGGATCGCGTGATCGGTCGGGCGGTTCTTACGCAGTGCCGACAGGACGGCGAGCGGTACCGCGATCACGATCGCGATCACCACCGAGTAGATGAGCAGGAAGGCCGTAACGGGGATCCGCTCGCCGAGGATCGGGCCGATTGAGGTCTTCTGGATTATCGAATCGCCGAAGTCGAGGGTGAGCGCGCCCGTCACGAAGTTGACGTATTGGCTGATCAGCGACTGGTCGAGGCCGAGCTGCGAGTTCAGTGTGGCGACGGCCTTCGGCGTCGCCTGAGCGCCGAGCACGATCCGAGCGGGATCGCCGGGGACGAGATGGATGAGGATGAACGTCGCGAGGGTGATCCCGATGAGCACCGGGATGGCCTGGAATATGCGGCGAACGATGTACGCGGTCATGAGACTCGGGATTCATATCCGCTGAGCAGCGGCAACCGCCCGGGCACCATGGGGATGCGCCCGAGCGGTTGTCCGTGCTGATCAGGCAATCGTGGCTCGCTACTTCGAGAGCCACACTTCGCGCAGGTTCCACCAGCCGATCGGGTAGGTCTGGAAGTTCTGCACGTCGTCCTGGTATCCGGCGATCGACTTCGTGAAGTACAGAGGGACGGCCGGAGGGTCGTCCAGTCCCATCTGCTGAACCTCGGAGAAGTCGCTCGCGCGATCGTCCTTGTTGATCGTTCCCTTTGCGTCGTCGAGCAACTGGATGATCTTCTTGTTGTCGTAGAACGTTCCGAGCGAGTTGAGGCCGGACGCCGGGTCGTACATGAGCGCCGCGATCTCGTCGTCGGAGAGGGTGTCGCTGGAGAGGGCGTCGTCGGGGAACGTCGCCGCCTCGCCGCCCTTGCCCTCGAGCCAATCGCTGAACATCGTGCCGAAGTCCTTCGGGACGATCGTCACGTTGACGCCGATCTTCCCCCACTCCGACTGGATGATCTCCGCCGTCTGCTTCTCGACCGAGTTGCCGGACGGGATCTGGAGCTCGAGGTCGAACCCGTTCGGGACGCTCGACTGCGACATCAGCTCCTGGGCCTTCGCGATGTCGTAGGGGTACGGATCGATCGACTCGTCCCAGAACTCCGTCTGCGGGATCTGGCTGTTGGCGATCGTTCCGTTCCCGAACAGGACCGTCTTCAGGATCTGATCCTTCGGGGTCGCGTAGTTCAGGGCCTGTCGGACCTCGACCTCGTCGAGTGGCGCTTCCTTCGTGTTCAGGAAGATCGAATCCCACTTCAACGAGTCCGCGACCTCGACGTTGATGCCGTCCGTCGACTCCAGGGACTGAACCTGGTTGTAGGGAATGGAGTCTGCGACGTCCGCCTCTCCGGAGCGGAGCTGCAACGTCCTGGTGTTTGCGTCCGGGACGTACTTGAAGACGACGCTGTCGAGATAGGGCTCGCCCTCACGCCAGTAGTGGGGGTTGCGCTCGAGCACCGTCTGCTGGCCGCGCTTGTACTCGGTGACCATGAACGGACCGGATCCGATCGGGGCCTCCCCGAACGCCTTGTCGCCCTCCTTCTTGACGATCTTCTCCGGGACGATCGCCGCCGCGAACATCGCGATGTTGTCGAGGAACGCGCCGTCGGTGCTGTTCAGGGTGATCTTGACGGTGTGGTCGTCGACGACGTCGACCTTCTCGATCGACGAGCCGAGGGTCGCGTAGTTGACGTTGATCTTCGGATCCGCGAACCGGTCGATCGAGAACTTCACGTCCTCGGGCGTGACCGGGTCCCCGTTGGAGAACTGGGCGTCCCGGAGGTTGAAGGTCCACTCCAGACCGTCGGGCGTGTTCGTCCACGACTTCGCGAGCCCGGGTACGAGCTCGGAGCCCTGAACTTCGACCAGCTGGTCGAAGATCTGCTGGATCGTGAAGATCGACCCGTTGTTGGGAGCGTTGATCGGGTTCAGGCCGGCTTCGGCGTCCAGGGAACGCGCGAAGGTCAGCGTCCCGCCGGTGACGGGATCGCCCGCGGCGGTACTGGAGTCCGATCCGGTGCTGTCACTGCTGCCGCAAGCGGCGAGGGCGACACCCAGGGCCAGCAACGCAGTCAGGGCGAATGCCCTCATCCAATTCCGAACTGGTCGTGGCGAGTTTTCGGCACTCAGCGGACTCATCAATCTTTCCTCCCACAGGGTCGATGACGTTTGTCTGTGCATCCAATGATCTGGTGATCATACCAGATGCGAAGAAAGCAGACGATCCTGTCCTCCAACCGCCATCTGACCGGTGAGAAGCGGGTTTTCTAGCCGGTGCCGGCTTCGCGGTAGCGATCCGCGAGCTGGAGGATGTGCGCTCGCATCAGCTCCGCGGCGCGATCGGCGTCCTGGTCCTTGACGGCGGCGTAGATGCCCCGGTGCTCCTTGAGATCCCAGTCGCCGAAGCCTGGGAGCGCGTACACCTTCGGCCCCCTCTCGGTCATCAGTTCGACGAACGTCTGGATCATCGCGGCGAGGACCTCGTTGTGGGCGGCCTCCGCCAGGAGCGCGTTGAAATCGGTGGCCGCGTCGAGCGTCGTGTCGAGGTCATCGTCGGAGAGGCTGCGCTCCTGAATCTCGAGCGCCGCCTCGATTCTCTGCATGTCCTCGTCCGTCCGACGTTCGGCGGCAAGCCTCGTCACCTCGACCTCGACCAGCAGCCGGGCCTCGATGAACTCTCGGGTTTCGCCCCTCTGCAGGGCGCCCGTGAGCACCGAGTGAGGGGCCTCGGCCTCCTGCGCCTCGGCCGGCACGTCCTCGGCGATGAAGGCACCCTGACCGTGGCGGATCGTCAAGACGCCGAGCACCGCAAGGCCGTTGAGGGCCTCCCGGACCGTCGACCGCCCGACCCCGAGATCCTTGGTGAGCTCCCGCTCGGAGGGAACCTTGGTGCCCGGCGGCAGGTCCTTGAACGCCTCCATCAGTTGCTGGGCGACGGTCTCGGAGAGCTTGCGGCGGCTGGCGGGCTCGAGCGAGACTCTCGGCGGGGAAGCTTCCATCGGCGTGGGGGACTCTAGAGCATGCTGATGATCTGACCACCGGCGAGCGTGCGCGAGCTGGTCCCGCCACGGACGAAACCCGTCGCCGGTGACTTGCTTGACGGATTCGGCGTGATCCTGCTAGCTTCATGTCAACTTATGGTCAGACCACCTGATGATCTGCGTCAGACCCGGGAAACCATCCTCCTGGGTTCGGGTACCACGCTCAACACCGAGGGTGGCGCCCCGCTGATGTCGGATGCGACGAAGCTGGGCAACCTGCTGTTCCTGTCCGGTAGGGCTGCCGTCGACCCGGCTACCGGGGCCTTGCGCGCGGACGACTTCGAAGGGCAGATGAAGATCGTGCTCGGCGACGCGCTCACCGTCCTCGACGCGGCCGGCTCGGGACCCGAACACGTGCTCCGGGTCGAATGCTGGCTCGCCGACCGAGGCGACTTCGCGGCCTGGAACGACGGCTACTCGGCCGCGTTCCCGCCGCCGCGGCCGGCGCGCACGACGCTCGTCGCGGACTTTCCCGTCGCCGGGCTGTTGATCGAGCTTCAGCTGACGGCGCTGGTGCAGTCGTGAGCAGGCCGGGTTCCGTCCTCGTCGTCGGCGGCGGGGTCGCCGGCCTCTGCTCCGCCTACTACCTCCGGCAGACAGGCGTCGACGTCACCGTCGTCGAGTCGAACCGCATCGGCAGCGGCGCATCCTGGGGCAACGGCGGCTGGGTCTGCCCCGCGCAGGCCGGCCCCCTCCCCGAGCCGGGCCTCACCTGGTACGGGATCCGCTCGCTCTTCGACCGCGACTCGGCCCTCTACTTCCAGCTCTCGAAATTCCCCGAGCTCGCACCCTGGCTGCTGCGCTTCTGGACCTACTGCAACCGCCGCGATCACGAGCACGGCGTCTCCGCCCTGGCCGCTCTCGGCCGCGACGTCTTCGACCTGGTCGACGAGATGCGCGACGACGGAGTCGAGTTCGAGCTCCATCAGGACGGCATGGTCGTGGTCGCGCGGGAGCCCCAGACCGCCCGCGGCGAGCTCGAGAAGCTCCAGCCGATGCGGAAGTTCGGATACGAGCTGCCAGACGACATCCTCTCCGCGTCGGAGCTCCACGAGCTGGAGCCGGCACTCGCCGAGGGGGTCGACGGCGGCTTCGAGGTGTCCCAGCACTGGCATGTCCGTCCCGACTCGTTCACCGCCGGCATCGCCGATGCACTGCGCCGCATGGACGTCGAGATCGTCGAGGGCGCCGAGGTCGCGGATTTCCTCATGGACGGTTCGCGGGTGAGCGGAGTCCGCACCGCGGTCGGGGACTACTCCGCTGACTCCTTCCTGCTCGCCGCCGGCGCCTGGACGCCGCTGCTGTCGCGGATGCTCGGGGTGCGATTCCCGATGCAGGCCGGAAAGGGGTACAGCTTCTCGGTCAGCCCGAGCGTCATGCCGAGCCACTCGATCCTCCTCGCCGACGTGCACGTCGGGTGCACGCCCCTCGGGGGCCGGATGAGGATCGGCGGGACGATGGAGTTCAGCGGCCTGAACGTCCGGCTCGACCACAAGCGGATCGACGACATCGCCGTCGCCGCCCGCAAGGCGTTCCAGCCCTGGTCGACCCCCGAGATCGACGACGTCTGGGCAGGCATGCGGCCGATCACCCCCGACGGCCTCCCCGTCCTCGATCGCGCCTCCGTCCGCAACGTCTACATCGCAACCGGATACGCGATGCAGGGCGTAACGCTCGCCGCGCCCGCCGGACGGGCGATGGCCGAATTCATCGTCACCGACAGTAAGCCCGCGCTGCTGGATCCGTTCGGGATCGAGCGCCTGCAGGGCATCCGCCGAAGGAGAACCAGAAATGCGTGAACCCGTTCGGGTCGTGATCATCGGCTCGGGGAACATCGGCAGCGACCTGCTGGCGAAGGCCGGCCGCAGCACGGCCCTCGAGGTCGTCGGCATGGCCGGGATCGATCCCGACTCGCCCGGCCTCGCTCGGGCCGCCGAGGCCGGCGTCGCCACCTCGCACGTCGGGCTCGAGGACCTCCTCGATCGGGTTCCCGACGTCGACGTCGCCTTCGATGCGACGTCCGCCTACGCGCATGCCGACCACGCCAGGATCCTCGCCGAGCGGGGGATCCTCTCCGTGGACCTGACTCCTGCTGCCCTCGGGCCGGCGGTCATCCCAGCTGTGAACATCGACGCCCACATCGACGCGCCCGACGTCAACCTCGTGACCTGCGGCGCCCAGGCGACCGTGCCCGTCGTGGCCGCCATCGCGGGAGTGACCGAACTCCCATACGCCGAGATCGTCTCGACCATCTCGGCCGCCTCGGCCGGCCCGGGGACGCGCGCCAACATCGACGAGTTCACCCAGTCGACCGCCCGCGCCATCGAGAACGTCGGCGGCGCCAAGCGAGGCAAGGCCGTGATGCTGCTCAACCCGGCGAACCCGCCCGTGCTGATGCGCAACGCGATCTACGCGGACATCCCCGGAGCCGACGCCGAGAAGGTGATCGCGGCCGTCGACGAGGTCGTCGCGTCCGTCGCCGCATACGTTCCCGGCTACCGCCTGACCGCTCGGCCCAGCGTGCTGGACGACGTCATCACCGTGCTCCTCGAGGTCGAGGGCGCCGGCGACTACCTCCCCGAGTACGCGGGCAACCTCGACATCATGACCAGCGCCGCGGTGCGGATGGCCGAGCTCCAGGCCGGCCGGGACCGAAAGCAGGCGACCGCGTGAGTCCCCAGGTCAAGCTCGTCGACACGACGATGCGCGACGGCTCGCACTCCGTCGCGCACCAGTACACGCCGGATCAGGTCGCGACCGCCGCCGAGCTCCTCGACGATGCCGGGGTGTGGGCGATCGCCGTCGGCCACGGCGACGGGCTCGGCGCCGATTCCCGGCAGTACGGATTCGCCGCTTTCCCCGATGCCGAGCTGCTCAGCGCTGCCGCCGAAGTGGTCGAACGGGCGGAGCTCGCCGTCGCGCTGCTGCCGGGGATCGGCACGAAGGAGGACCTGCGAGCGGCGAACGACGCCGGCGCCACGGTCGTCCGCGTCTCGACCGTGATCACCGAGGCCGACATCGGCATCCAGCACCTCCGCCTGGCGCGGGAGCTCGGCATGACGGCGCACAGCCACCTCAACATGGCGTCGATCGGATCGGTCGAGCAGACGGTGGAGGCAGCCAGGATCGTCGCCGACGCCGGCAGCACCGCCGCGTACCTCGTCGACACCTGCGGGGCCTTCCTCCAGGACGACGTGCGTGCCCGGGTCAGTGCTCTCCGCGAGGCGCTCGGCGACGAGATCGAGATCGGTATCCACGAACACAACAACCTCTCGCTGGCCGTCTCCAACAGCGTCGCGGCCATCCAGGAGGGAGCGACGATCGCCGACGTGACCCTGGCCGGGATGGGAGCCGGCGCCGGCAACTGCCAGGGCGAGGCTCTGGTCGCCGTCCTCGAGCGACTCGGGATCGATTCCGGCGCCGACCTCTTCGCACTGCAGGACGCGGCCGACAACTTCGTCCGCAAGGAGTTGATGCCCGGCCCGATCGTCGTCGACCGCCTCACCGCCTCGATGGGCTACGCCAACGTCCCGGCGAGCTTCCTCCTGCATGCGATCCGCGCCGGTGAGCGCTACGACGTCGACCCGCGCAGCATCATCCTCGCCCTCGGCGAGCGCCAGGCGGTCACGGGACAGGAGGACATGATCCTCGACGTCGCGGCGGGCCTGGCCGAGCAGGCATGAGCGGGGCCGCGGCTCCGCTCTTCGTCATCGACGACGACCCGACCGGCGCCCAGGGTCAGGCGGACGTCCCTCTCCTCCTCTCCTGGGACGCGGAACTGATCGAAGCCGCCGTCCGGGAGGAGCCCCGCGCGCTCCACCTGCTCACCAACAGCCGGGCCCTCGACGAGGTCGGTGCCTACGCGACCGTCCGCGACGCGGTCGCCGCCGTGGCCGGGGTCGCCGCCGACCCACGGATCGTGCTGCGCGGCGACAGCACCCTTCGCGCCCATCTGCTTCCCGAGTACACGGCGGTGCGGGACGTCGTCTGGCCCGATCTTGCGCCGCCCCTGCTGCTCGTTCCAGCGCTCCCGGTCGCCGGCCTGATCACCAGGGACGGGCGACACCTGCTCGTCCGCGACGGCAAGCCGATCCCCCTCGACGAGACCGAGTTCGCCCGCGACGGCGACTTCGCCTACTCCAGCTCACGCCTCCTCGAGTGGGCCGAGGAGCGTTCCGGCGGCTACTTCCCCGCCCCTGCCGGCACGGAGATCCCTCTCGGAGTCGTCCGCGCTCCGGGCGGAGGCGCCGCCGTCCGTGACGCGTTGCTCGATGCGGCCGCCCGGCCCGAAGCCGCCGTCGTCGTCCCCGACGCCGAGTCAGCCTCGGACCTGCAGACGATCGCCGACGGACTGACCCAGGCGTGGGATCGGAACCCCGCCATCGTCGTCCGCTGCGCTCCCACCTTCGCGAGCATCCTCTCCGGCGCCGGGGCCACCGATGTCGTCCCGCTGCCGCCGCTCGGCCGAGGGTTGCTCGTCGTGGTGGGTTCGCACGTGCCGATGACGACCTCGCAACTGACGACCCTCGCCTCCAGCTACCCGGGCTCCCTGATCGAGATCGACGCCGGGACACTGGCCGGGACCGGGGCGCCCGAGGCCGTTGCGGACGCGACGGCTCAGGCGCGGGGGCTACTCGAGCGGGACGGGATCGCCATCGTCGCCACCTCGCGCGCGGTCGATCCCGACGCGTTGGGAGCCGACTCCGGGATGCGCGTCGCGAAGGGTCTGGCGCGCGTCGTCGCCGAGCTCGCCGATGCGTACGGGGTGCTCCTCTCCAAGGGCGGGATCACCTCCGCCGTCAACGTGAAGGAGGGTCTCGGCGCGGAGCGGGCCCAGGTGATCGGACCGGTCACCACCGGCATCTCGCTCTGGAGGGTCGCCTCCGAGGCCGGCGAGGAACGTCCGGTGATCGTGTTCCCGGGTAACGTCGGCGACACCCACGAGCTCGCCGACCTCGTCAAGCGGCTGATGGAGGCCTAGATGCTGACTTCGTTCACCGACCTGCTCGACGAACACGCTCGCCGGCAGGACCCGCCGGGGGCCCTCGGCGCATTCACCTGCTACGACCTCGAGGTCGCCACCGCCGTCCTCGAGGCGGCGGCCGGCCGAGACCGCGGGGTGGTCCTGCTGATCAGCCGGGAGGCCTTCGCGGCCCCGGGAGGAGAGCAGCTGCTGGTCGCAGTGCGCGCCGCCGCCGAACGGTCGGCGGCCCGCGCCTGCATCCAGCTCGACCACGTCTCCGATCTCGATCTGATCGACGGGGCCTTCGAGCTCGGCGCGGGTGCCGTGATGGCGGACGGCTCCAAGCTGCCGTTCGAGGAGAACGTCGAACTCGTGCGCCGGGCCCAGAGCAGTGCCGAGCGGTTCGGCGGAGCGGTGGAGGCCGAGCTCGGACACGTCGCCGGCGGAGAGGACGTCGCCGTCGCCACGATGGCGGAGGGTCTGACCGATCCCGCCGATGCCGTCCGCTTCACCGAACTCACCGGAGTCGCCCTCCTCGCGGTCTCGATCGGGAACGTGCACGGCAAATACGTCGGCGAGCCGCAGCTCGAATTCGAACTCCTCGGCCGGCTCGAACAGGCGCTCGAGGTCCCGCTCTCCCTCCACGGTGCCTCCGGGCTGCCCGACGCCGACGTGCAACGGGCGGTGGGGCTCGGCGTCAGGAAGATCAACGCCAACACCGAGCTTCGCGAGGCCTACCTGGCCGCAACCCGGTCGGCCCTGCCCGCGGCGGAGGAGGGTCTTCGCGTCATGGATCTGCATGCGGCGCAAACCGCCGCGGTTCGTCAACTCGTCGCCGAGAAGATCGGCGTCTTCACGGAAGGATCGAAATGAATCCCCTGCGCCGACTCGACCACGTCGCCGTCGCCGTCGCCGACACCGATGCCGCCCTCGAGTACTTCACGGGCCGGCTCGGGCTGGAGGTCGTCAGCTCCGAGGAGATCGAGACGCCCAAGGTCCGGCTCACCTATGTCGACGCGGGCAGCATCTTCATCCAGCTGGTCGAGCCGCTCGACGATCAGAGCCCGATCGCCGAGTTCATCGCCGCCAACGGCGAGGGGCTCCACCACATCGCATTCGGCGTCGAGGATGTTCCCGGCGTCGCCGCCGAACTGGCCGATCCAGGCGCGCCGCCGGTGACGGTCGGGAGCGGCCGTGGCCGGCCCTCCGCGTTCGTACCCGGGGAGCCGCACCACGGCCTACGGGTCGAGGTCACCGGCTTCGATCACGGGGCAGATGTGATCGATCGACCGGGCCTGATCCCGTAGCTCCGGGCCTACTCGTACGTATCGACCTCGAAGGAGGAGAGTCCGTGGTCGTTGTAGGTGTCGCCGACTCCGAAGTTGAAGCCGATCCCGGGCGCTCCCGTCGCGAAGGTGTCGTCGGTTGTCGTGATCTTGGCGACGCCGTTGACGTAACCGGTGATCACGTTGCCCTCGATCTTCGCCTCGATCACATCGCCGTCCTCGACGCCGTACTCGGGACCGGTCTCGCGTTGTAGCGAGGTCCAGTCGCCGACGGCTCCGTTCCAGCGGACGATCTCGGCGTAGCCCAGCTCACCCTTCAGGCAGCGGAAGAAGATCTCGTAGCCCGAGATGAAGTTCGGGCGCAACGTGCATCGCAACCGGATCTGCACCTCCTGGAACCACTCGTCCGTCGGGTTCTCGACGTGGGCCGTCGCCTTGCCGTGCTGGTTCGGCCCCCACTCGCCGGTCAGGATCGCGGTCGGATCGTCGTAGTCGCCCTCCGGGGCCTCGTCCTCGTCGATCGCCTCGCCGTCGATGCTCTGCTCGGCCCTCTTCTCGAGTGCGTTCATCCGGGACGGAGCACCGTGGACGAAGCCGTTCGTGACGGTGCAGTCAGTGAAGTCGATCGCGTCGGCCTTGCCGTTGAGCCACATCCCGTTCTCCGAGATCGGGTCCTCGTCGACGGGGAAATCGGTCTTGTACGACCGCACGGATGTCCTCTGCTCCACTGGATGCCTCCTGGTTGAAACCGCTGAACTGGTCAGATCACCCGCTATTCATATCAAATAGTTGACGCTCGGGCCAACCAGTGAGTAACCTGTCAACAGGTCATCAGATGAGTACCTCCTCAACCGCTTCCAGCCAGGGATACCTCGAAGGTGCGCGCGCCCTGATCGGGCGGCCGGCGGACACCGTTCCGACGCCCGCTTTGATGCTCGATCGGACGGTTCTGCGCGAGAACATCGCCGAGATGGCTCGCCGGATGGAGCCGCTCCCGGCCGCGCTGCGGCCCCACGCGAAGATTCACAAGAGCCCCGAGATCGGCCGAATGCAGCTCGCCGCCGGAGCCATCGGACTGACCACGGCCACCGTCTGGGAGGCCTCGGCGATGGTCGCCGAGGGCATCTCACAGATCCTGGTCTGCAACCAGGTCGTCGGCGAGGTCAAGATCGCCGAACTGGCGAGGATCGCCGGGATCGCGGAGATCATCGTCCTCGTCGAGAGCGGGTTCAACGCCGACCGGCTCGCGCTCGCCGCTCGCCGGGCCGGCAGCGAGATCGGCGTGCTCGTCGAACTCGACATCGGGCTCCACCGGGCGGGTGTCCGCGGCGCCGAATCGGCGATCGACCTCGCTCGTCACGTCGAAGACTCCGAGGGCCTGCGCCTGCGCGGCGTGCTCGGCTACGAGGGGCATTGCATGCTCGAGCCGGACCGGGAGCTGCGGGTGAGCAAGGCGCAGGATGCCGCCGCGGAGCTGATCGATCTGGCCGACCGTTGCGATCGCGCCGGTCTGTCGACCGAGATCGTCGCGGCCGGCGGGCTCGGCACCTGGGACATCACCGGCGCCAACCCGCGGATCACCGAGATCCACGCCGGCTCCTACGTGTTCATGGACGCCTTCCATCGCCGGCTGGTGCCGGGCTTCGAACCCGCCCTCTCGGTTCTCACCACCGTCACCTCTCGCAACGGCGACATCGCGGTCGTCGACGGGGGCAGGAAGTCGATCGGGTTCGACCGGGCCATGCCGGAACCGCTCGGGATCAAGGGAGGCATCCACTTCGTCCACGGCGAGTACTCGCTTCATGAGGAGCACGCACTCATCGCCCTCGAGGACGAACCGGACATCGATGTCGGCGATACCGTCAGGCTCATGCCTGGATACGCACCGACGACCGTCAATCTGTACGACTGCTACTTCGTGATCGAGGACGAGTTGGTGGCCGATGTCTGGCCCGTCCGCGCGCGCTACGGAGCCGGGACCGTGGAGGTCGGGGAATGAAGTCCCTCGACGACCGGGTCGCCGTCGTCACCGGCGCCGCCAGCGGCGTCGGCCGCGGGATCGCGACGGTGCTCGCTCGCGAGGGGGCCTCCGTCGCCGTCGCCGACATCGATCTCGGGTCCGCCGACACCCTCGCTCGTGAGCTGACCGATCAGGGCCTCGAGGCCGCCGCGGTCGCGGTCGACGTGACCGACCGCGAATCCGTCGGTCAGATGGCCGGCTCGGTCCTCGAGCGCTGGGGGCGGATCGACCTGCTGGCCGCGAACGCCGGCGTCTTTCCCGCGGCCGATATCGCCGACATCACCGACGAGCTCTTCGACCGGATCATGGGGATCAACGTCAAGGGGGCGATCTTCTCGATCCAGGCGTGCCTGCCGTCGATGCGCGAGGCCGGATACGGCCGGATCGTGATGACCTCCTCGATCACCGGCCCGGCCGTCGGTGCTCCCGGTTATTCGACCTACGGCGCGTCGAAGGCGGCGATGCTCGGCTTCATGCGCAACGCCGCCCTCGAGGTGGCGGGCGACGGCGTGACCATCAACGCCATTCAGCCGGGCAACGTCCGCACTCCGGGCTTCGCCGAGCTGCCGCCCGAGTGGCAGCAGCGGATGGTCGACGTGATCCCGATGGGACGGCTGGCCGAGCCCGAGGACCTCGGGTGGGCCGTTCGATTTCTCGCCTCCGAGGAGGCGGGCTACATCACCGGACAGACGCTTGTCCTCGACGGCGGACAGATCCTGCCCGAGGGCTGACCGAGTTCATCAACCAGGAGGAGAGCCAGTTCCATGATCATCACCACCGACCTGTCGCTGCCCGAGGGCCCGATCCCCCTCGAGGACGGAGCCTGGCTCGTCACCGAACTCGACACCCGGCGCGGGACGGTCGTCAGGATCACGCGCGACGGCGTCCGTGAGCCGATCGCCAAGACGGGGCGGCCCAACGGCCTCGCGATGGCGAGCGACGGCACCGTCTGGGTCGCGGAGTCGCTGGAGCCCTCGATCATCCACCTCGACCTCTCCGGCGAATTCACGCGGGAGCTGTACGAGGCGGAGGGCCGGCCGCTGCTCTGGCCGAACGACCTGTGCTTCGGCCCCGACGGTGCCCTCTACATCACCGACTCGGGGATCCTCGTCGGCGACTTCCTGATCGACGGCAAGCCGATCGAGGGCGCCGAGAACGTGACCACCGAGGGCATCGTCTTCCGCTATGACCCGCGGACCGGTGAGACCTCGCTGATCGACGAGGGCCTCGGCTTCACGAACGGAATCGCGTTCGGGCCCGACGGCCTCCTCTACGCCAACGAGACGCTGACCGGAAACGTCTACCGCTACCGACTCCTCGACGGCATCCCCGTCGGCGAGCGCGAGCTGTTCGGCAACGTCAACGACCCCGCCTACGACGAGCCTGGGCTGCACGGCCCCGACGGGATGGCGTTCAGTAGCGACGGCCGGCTCTGGGTCGCGGTCTTCGGGCAGGGCGACATCACCGTCCTCAACCCGGACGGCAGCGTCGACCATCGGATCCCCGTCGACGGACGCTCGCCCACGAACGTCACCTTCGGCCCCGGCGGCGAGAAGAAGATCTACGTCGTCGAGGACGAGCACGGATCGCTGAGCTCGATCGACGTGGACGTCGACGGGCTGCCGCTCTTTTGACGGCCCACCCGCTCCGCGAGACGCTTTCCTCGGGAACAGGAGATCTGTCCCTCGGGACGTTCGTCATGGAGTTCGCGACCAGGGGGCTGCCCTGGCTGGCCAAGCGGGCGGGTCTCGATTTCCTGATCTACGACAACGAACACGGCAACCTCACCCCGGCCGAGGTCAGGGACGGCGTCCTGACCTGCAGGGCGCTGGGAATCACGCCGGTGGTACGCACCCGCACCGGCGAACGCGCCGACGTCTCTCCCGTCCTCGATGCGGGAGCCCTCGCGGTGATCGTCCCCATGACCGAATCGCCCGAGCAGATCGCCGCGACCGTCGAGGCCGCCCGCTACCACCCGGAGGGTTCGCGGGGGGCGGCATTCGGAATCGCACACGACCTGTACGACAACACCGTCGGAATGGAGCAGGCGATGGCCGCCGCCAATGCGGCGGTGATGGTCGTCCCGCAGATCGAGACCGCCCGCGGGCTCGAGGCGGCCGACGAGATCTGCAGCGTCCCCGGCATCGACCTCGTCTGGATGGGTCACGGGGACCTGAGCCAGTCGCTGGGGATCCCGGGACAGTTCGACAACCCGGTCATGGTCGAGGCGGTCGAGAGGGTCGCGGCCGCAGCGAGCGACCATGGGCTCCCGGCGGGCCGGCTCGTGGCCGATCCCGCCGACGGTCATCGGTCGAGCGGGCAGGGCTACCGGGCACTCGCCATGGCGACCGACATCTGGATCCTCCGCGATGCGCTGGCGGGGTTCGCCGACGACCTGCGGGGCGACCCCGGGTCCTCGGGCGCTTCGGCCTGAACGGGTCCGGGCGCTAGGCCGCCGCCCGGCCTACTTCAGCTTGACCGCAGCCTTCTTCTTGGCCGTGTTGCCGGCCGCGTCGATGAAGGTGGCCTGGAGGTTCGCCTTGACCTTGCCGCCGAGGCCCTGGCTGATCTTCTTGGCCGAGCTCGAGTTCTTCGGCTTCAGCTTCAGCGTCAGCAGCTTGCCCGCCTTGCCGGTCTTCCTCGTCTTCTTCAGCGGGTAATGGACGGAGCCGACGCTGATCTTGCCGCTCACGGAGATCTTGACCTGCTCGGCGGCTCCGGCCTTCGCCTTGATCAGGATCTTGCCGCCCTTCTGCTTCTGCGTCTTCTTCGCCTTCAGCTTGGCGCCCTTGACGCCGGTGTCGATCGTGACGTCCCTCGCCACCGTCGCCCTGGGGTT
>Ga0209023_10002953_pt1 | contig 20642 bp, 18 predicted proteins | sample LakOneMetagenome_FD_187468 | JGI IMG/M metagenome (GOLD analysis project Ga0209023, IMG submission 187468) | Freshwater and sediment microbial communities from Lake Erie, Canada (SPAdes) (version 2) | ecosystem: Environmental > Aquatic > Freshwater > Lentic | place: Lake Erie, Canada...
GGCCCGCCGCGCGCGCTGCCGCGATCATGCGGCTGATCGCCAGCGCGTGGGGCGGACGCGCCTGCGGCGCGCTTGCCAGCAGGGCGCGCAGCAGGGCCAGTGCCGGCCCCGCCGCGCTCGTGCCGATGCGCTCGCTGAAGTGCGCCGCTTCGTGTTCCTGCAGGGTGGCCGGGATGCGGCCGCCATGCTCGGCCAGCAGGCGCGCCGGGGCGGCACTCTGAAAGGCGCGCCAGGCCTTGCCGCAGCGGGCGCAGAAATCGAGCTGGCCGCCATCGGTGACCAGGTAGTAGAACAGGGCGCCCAGGGCGAAGTAATCGCTGCCGGTGCCGGTGTCGTAGGTGCCGCGCGCGCTGGGGAAGAATTGTTCGGGCGCCTGCCAGCTGGCGGTGCCCGTGTAGCATCCGGGCGGCAGCCCCGCGCGCAGGCGGCTGGTCCCGAAATCGGCCAGCTTGACGGCGCCCGCGCCCGTATCGCACAGGACGTTGGCCGGTTTCAGGTCAAGGTAGAGCCAGCCGTACTGGTGCACCGTGGCCAGGGCCTGGTTGATCTGGCCCAGCCAGTCGAGAATTTGTTCGGGAGCGGGGGTGCCGCGCGCGCGCGCCAGGTCGGGGCCCAGCAGTTCGAGCGCCATGACGGGCAGGCCGTCGTGTACGCCATGGTCGAGCAGACGCACGATGTGGCGCCCGTCCCACGGCGCCAGCGCGCGCAGAAAGCCGATTTCGGTATTCGCGCTGGCCACCCAGCGCGCCTGCAGGGCCGGTTCGGCGCGCCGCATGTGGGCCTGGTTGACCAGTTTGAGGGCGACCGGCGCGCCATCGGGCGCTGCCGCCTGCCACACCACGCCATACGACGAACCGGCCAGCGGCGCGCGCAGGCGGTAGGCGCCTGTGGCCAGTGTAATGATGTCGCCTTGCCCCAGCATAGTCGTCCCCGATGGCAACGGCTCCTGCCGTCATGCTCGGTTAGCCGGGGGCAGGGGAAAAACGGGACGAAAAAAAGCCTGGTGCATGCACCAGGCTTGTTCGGGGCAGGGGATCAGGCGGGCGGCTTACCAGCCGTGGCCGTGACCGTGACCGCGGCCGTGGCCATAACCGTGACCGCGGTAGTAGCCGCGACCGCGATAGTAGCCGCGCGGTTCGACGTACACCACCGGCGCAGGACGGTAGTACACGGGCGCAGGGCGGTAGTAGACCGGAGCCGGCTCGTAATAGGTGCGTTCCTGGACATACACCGGGGCCGGTTCGTAGTAGCGGTTGTCTTCGTAGCGGTCGTCGTAATAGTTGACGCGGGCATTGACGTAGCCGCGGCTGCGGCCGTCGGTACGCACCGAGTTGCCCACGGCTGCGCCGAGCACGCCGCCGACGAGGGCGCCGTTGCGGCTGCCGGTGCTCGAACCGATCGCTGCGCCGACGACTGCGCCGACAGCTGTATTGACACCGCGGTCGCTGGCCGATGCTGTCGTGGAGACGGCCGTCGCGGCGACGAGAAGGGCAGTAGCGACAAATTTGGTAGTGAACATGGCGTTTCCTTTGGCCTCAGTCGAGATCGGGATGATCACCATAGCGCTGGGGCATGAGCTCACTATAGCGTGAGCACATCAAAAAGCGATTGCTAATACATAATCTTACAAATCGCTGCCGATCTGTAACAACCCGATCTGTCACAAACCGTCGCGCGCGCCGCGCTTGGGCCTTGCAGGCGCGCGCGCCATCCCCATCTGCCAGTGTCAACCGTTGAAAACAGGATCGACCATGCCTCCCCGCCGCGCCATCGTCACCATTCTAGGATTGCTGGCCCTGTTGCATTTTTACATAGGGATGCGTCTGATTCCCGCCACGGGACTGCCGGCGGTCGCGCAAATCGGCGCCGCCTTGCTGCTGGCCGTTTCCACCCTGCTGATGCCGGCCGGCCTGCTGGCGTCGCGCCTGAAGCGCTGGAAACGCTCCGATCAGCTGGCCTGGGCCGGGCTGCTGGCGATGGGCCTGTTCTCGTCCCTGCTGGTGCTCACCGTGCTGCGCGACCTGGCGCTGGGCGTGCTCGCCTTGTTCGATGCGGCCAGCCCGGCCCTGGTGCGCGCCAGCGCCATCGGCGTGCCCCTGCTCGCATTCGCGGTGACCCTGGTTGGCCTGGTCAATGCGCGCCGCCTGGCCCAGGTGGTGGAGGTCGACGTGCCGATCAAGGACTTGCCGGCCGCCCTCGACGGCTATTCGATCGTGCAGATTTCCGACATCCACGTGGGCGCGACCATCAAGCGCGGCTACCTCAATGCCATCGTCACGCGCGTCAATGCGCTGGCGCCCGACGCGATCGCGATCACCGGCGACCTGGTCGACGGCAGCGTCAGGCATTTGCGGCTGCACACCGAACCGCTGGCGCGGCTCAAGGCGCGCGACGGCGCGTTTTTCGTCACCGGCAACCATGAATACTATTCCGGCGCCAACGAATGGATTGCCGAGATGCGCCGCCTGGGCGTGACGGTGCTGATGAACGAGCACGTGCTGTGCGAGCGCGATGGCGAACGCCTGATGATCGCCGGCGTGACCGATTTCACGGCCCACCATTTCGACGAAGCGCATCGCAGCGATCCGCACCGCGCCATCGCCGGCGCCAGCGCATCGGTGAGCGTGCGCGTTCTGCTGGCGCACCAGCCGCGCAGTGCTTCAGCGGCCGCGGCCGCCGGCTTCGACCTGCAGCTGTCGGGCCATACCCATGGCGGCCAGTTCTTCCCGTGGAATCTGTTCGTGCCCCTGCAGCAGCCGTATACAGCGGGCCTGAACCGGCTGGCCGAACTGTGGGTCTACACCAGCCGCGGCACCGGCTACTGGGGACCGCCCAAGCGTTTTGGCGCACCTTCCGAAATCACGCGCGTGCGCCTGGTGGCCGCCTAGTGCAAAAGCGCTCCGGATGCGTTATTGTTGACATCCCACACCAGCCTGAAGGATTCCACGCATGTCACGCAAGCCTGTATTGACGCTCTTGGCCGCCTGCCTGCTGTGCGCAGGCGCGCACGCAGCCACCCCCGCCAACGAGGCCGCTGCCCTGAACAAGATTCGCGATACGGCGCTGCAAAGCGACTGGGCGTATGAACGCCTGGCCGACCTGACCGACCTGGTCGGTCCGCGCCTGTCCGGTTCGGCCGGCGGTGCCGCCGCCGTCACCCAGGTGGCCGACGCGATGCGCAAGCTGGGCGCCAAGGTGACGCTGCAGCCGGTCAAGGTGCCGCACTGGGTGCGCGGCGCCGAGACGGGCGAGCTGGTGGAGTACCGCGGCCGTCCGGCCGGCGTGACCCAGAAAATCGTCCTGACCGCCCTGGGCGGCTCGGGCGCCACGCCGGCTGCCGGGTTGACCGCGCCGGTGCTGGTGGTGCGCAGCCTGGACGAACTGCAGGCGCGCGCAGCCGAGGTCAAGGGCCGCATCGTCGTCTTCAATGTACCCTTTGACCAGAACATGGCCGAGCGCGGCCTGTCCGGCCAGGCCTACGGCCAGGTCGTCAAGTACCGCGGCGGCGGCACCAAGATGGCGGCCGACCTGGGCGCGGCGGCCGTGCTGGTCAGCTCCGCCGGCGGCGCCAATTTCCGCCTGCCCCATACCGGCTCGAGCGGCCTGCAGGACGGTGCGCGCATTCCCGCCGCCGCCCTGGCGGTCGAAGACGCGCTGCTGATGGCGCGCCTGTCGGCGCGCGGGCCGCTCAGCCTGAAGCTGACGCTCACGCCGCAAATCCTGCCCGACGCCGACAGCTTCAACGTCATCGCCGATTTCCCCGGCACCGACAAGGCCGATGAAATCGTGATCGTCTCGGGCCACCTCGATTCCTGGGACCTGGGCACGGGCGCCAACGACGACGCCACCGGCGTGGTCAGCGCCATGGCCGTGATCGACACGCTCAAGAAGCTCGACTTCAAGCCGCGCCGCACGATCCGCGTGATCGCCTGGGCCAACGAGGAAAACGGTACCCGCGGCGCCAGCGCCTACCTGGAAGCGAACCGCAGCCTGGCCGGCAAGCACTTCGCCGCCATCGAAACGGACAGCGGGTCGGGCCGGCCGTTCGGCATGCGCCACAGTTCGCCCTTTGCCGCGGGCAAGCTGTTCGCACCGCTGCAGGCCTCGCTCGAAGGCATGGGCGCGGCCGCCCTGCAGCGCGGCGACGTGCTCGGCACGGGCGACTTGAACGGCCTCGAACAGTTGGGCGTGCCTTGCTTCTCGCCGCTGATCGACAGCGCTGACTACTTCCATTACCACCATACCGCCGCCGATACGCTCGACAAGGTCGATCCGCAGAATCTCAAGCGCCATGTGGCGGTGGTGGCCGGCTACACCTGGTACCTGGCCAATATGGACGAGGCGCTGGGCCGCTGGAGCGCGCCACCCAAGCCATAAGCGTCCGTTTACGGTTTTTTTACACGCAAGCCGATATCGTCCGGATTCCTTCACCAGAATCATGGACGAGAAATGCAATCAGCAACAAGCAAGCGCGCGCTGGCAGGCCTGAGCCTGACCGCGCTGGGCATCGTGTACGGCGACATTGGCACCAGTCCGCTGTACGCGATGAAGGAAGTGTTTTCGCCGGCCCACGGCATCGCGCTCTCCGAGCACAATCTGTTTGGCGTGGTCTCCCTGATCGTCTGGGGCTTGACGCTGATCGTCTCCCTCAAGTATGTGACCCTGATCCTGCGCGCCGACAACCGCGGCGAGGGCGGGATCGTGGCGCTGATGGCGCTGGCGCTGGCCTCGGTGGGCAAGGGTTCGCGCTGGTATGTGCCGTTGATGACGATCGGCCTGGCCGGTGCGGCCCTGTTTTACGGCGACAGCGTGATCACGCCGGCCATTTCGGTCCTGTCGGCCATCGAAGGGCTGGAAGTGGCCACCCCGGCGTTCCAGCCTTACGTCATTCCGCTCACGCTGGGCGTGCTGGCCGGGCTGTACGCGCTGCAGTACAAGGGCACGGCCGGCATCGGCAAACTGTTCGGCCCCATCGTGCTGGTCTGGTTCTGTGCGCTGGCGGCCATGGGGGTGATCAATATCCTGGCCCATCCGGCCATCCTGGGCGCGCTCAATCCCGTCCACGCGATCCGCTTTCTGGCCGCCAGCGGCTGGCCCGGTTTCGTGGCGCTGGGCGCCGTGTTCCTGGCCTTTACCGGCGCCGAGGCGCTGTACGCCGACATGGGCCACTTCGGCAAGCAGCCGGTGCGCCTGGCCTGGTTCCTGGTGGCGTTTCCCGCGCTGGCCCTGAACTACCTGGGGCAGGGCGCGCTGCTGCTGACCCGCCCGGATGCCGTGCTCAATCCCTTCTACCATCAGCTGGGCACCTGGAGCGTGCTGCCGCTGGTGGCGATGGCCACGGTGGCCACCGTGATTGCCGCCCAGGCGACCATTTCGGCGACGTTTTCGGTGACCCAGTCGGCCATTGCCCTCGGCCTGCTGCCGCGCATGCGGGTGGTGCAAACGTCGGAGCGCGAAATCGGCCAGGTCTACATGCCGGCCGTGAACCGCGCCCAGCTGGTGGTGGTCGGCGCGGCCGTGCTGATGTTCGGCTCGTCCACCAACCTGGCTGCCGCCTACGGCATTGCGGTGGCCGGGACCATGCTCACCACGACGCTGCTGACGTTTTTCGTGATCCGCTACCAATGGCGCTACAACGTCTGGCTGTGCGCGGCGGCGACGCTGTTCTTCCTGACGATCGATGCCGCTTTTTTGGGCGCCAATTCGCTCAAGATCGCCAGCGGCGGCTGGCTGCCGCTGGCCATGGGCGCGCTCATGATGACGGTGTTTTTGACCTGGCGCACCGGGCGCGCGCGCGTGTTTCGCAATCTGGAGCAGGGCGCCATCGCGCTGCCCGCATTCATGGAGTCGCTCTTTGCCAGCCCGCCGCTGCGCGTGTCCGGCACCGCGGTCTTCTTCCGCGCCGAGGGCGACGGCGTGCCGCATGCACTGCTGCACAACCTGCTGCACAACAAGGTGCTGCACGAGCGGACGATTTTCCTTACCGTGTACAACCGCGATATCCCGTATGTGCCGCAGGCCGAACGGGTCACGCTGAGCGACTTGGGGCACGCCTGCTTCCAGCTCAATGTATATTACGGTTTCAAGGATGAGCGCGACGTGCCGGCGGCGCTGCGCAATGCGCCCGGCATGGCGTTCGAGATGATGGAGACATCGTTCTTCATCGCGCGCCAGACCGTCATTGCCAGCGCCCGCGGCGACATGGCGCGCTGGCGCGACAGCTTGTTCGCCGCCATGTCGCGCAATGCGCGCGACGCGGCCGATTATTACGGCATTCCGCCTAACCGCGTGATCGAACTGGGGACACAGATTGAAATTTGAAGGCGGCGGCGAACATGGTGCCTGAGATCGAACCGGGCTGGCGCGGTTATGCCTGGGTGGTTTTGGTCTGTCTGGGAGCCACCGCGCTGGCGGTGTCGCTGCGCGGCACCCTGGCCGAGGCCAATCTGGTCCTGATCTACCTGCTGACGGTGGTGCTGGCCACGGTGCGCTTCGGGCGCGGGCCCGGCGTGCTGGCATCGCTGCTCGCGGTGCTCGGTTTCGACGTCTATCTGGTCAAACCCTATCATTCGCTCACGGTGGCCGATCCCCAGTATGTGCTCACGTTCGGCTTCATGCTGGCGGTGTCGCTGATTGTCAGCCACCTGACGGCGCACCTGCGGCGCCAGGCGCTGATGGCGCAGTCGGGCGAGCGGCGCGCCAGCGCGCTGTTCGACCTGTCCCAGGACCTGTCGGCGGCGCTGACCAACGAACAGGTGGTCGAGATCGCCGAAAAGCATCTGGCCGCCGCCTTCCAGGTCAGCGCCCGCGTGCTCATGGTGCGGCGCGACGACACGCTCGACTGCACGCCGCTGGCCGGGACGCCCGGCATCGTGCCGGCCGCCGCCAGCGTCATGGCGCAGGCGATTTTCGACAGCCAGAGCAAGGGCGGGGCGGCCGACGCCGTCACCACCACCGGCCAGCTGCAGTTGCTGCCGCTGCGCGCGCCCATGCGCTTGCGCGGCATTCTGGTGCTGGTGGGCCGGGGCCGGGCTGCGCCGGGCCAGGTACCGCTGCTGCAAACCTTTGCGGCCCAGATCGCGCTGGCGATCGAGCGCGTCCATTATGTCGACATCGCGCGCGAAACCGAGATCGAGATGGAGAGCGAGCGGCTGCGCAATTCGCTGCTCAGCGCCGTCTCGCACGACATCCGCACGCCGCTGGCGGCCATCGTCGGCCTGTCCAGCACCCTGGCCAATGCCGGCACGCTCGACGACGCCACCGGACGCGAGCTGGCGCGCGCGATCCAGGACGATGCGCTGCGCATGAATGGACTGGTCACCAATCTGCTCGACATGGCGCGCCTGCAAACGGGCCGCGTGCACCTGAACCGCGAATGGCAAATGATCGAGGAAGTCGTCGGCAGCGCGCTGGCTTGCAGCGCACGGGCCATCGACGGCATGCGCGTGACGGTGGCGCTGGCGCCGCACTTGCCGCTGGTGGCGTTCGACGCGGTGCTGCTCGAGCGCGTGCTGTGCAATCTGCTGGAAAACGCCGCCCGCTATGCGCGCAGCGGCGGCTGGATCGGGATCGATGCGGCGATCGCGGGCGCGTTCATCGACGTGGCCGTGGAGGACCGCGGCCCAGGCCTGGCGCCCGGCGCCGAAGAAGCCTTGTTCGCCAAATTCGTGCGCGGCGAGACGGAATCGTCGCGCGATGGCGTGGGCCTGGGGCTCGCGATCTGCCGTTCGATTGTCGACGCCCATGGCGGGCGGATCCGCGCCCAGGCCGGCGCCGTGGGCGGCGCGCGCTTTGTCTTTTCCCTGCCGCTGGGCACACCGCCGGCGGCCCCCGACGAAGGAGAGCGGCCATGAGCCAGCGGCCCGTGCGCGTGCTCCTGATCGAAGACGATCACCAGATCCGGCGTTTCCTGCGCATGACGCTGGCCGCCGAAGGCATCGTCGTGCTGGAAGCGGAAAGCGGCCGCGAAGGCCTGGAAGAGGCGGCGCGCCAGCAGCCGGACCTGATCATTCTCGACCTGGGCTTGCCGGACATGGATGGCGTGGCCGTGATCGGCCAGTTGCGCAGCTGGAGCGAGGTGCCGGTGGTGGTGCTGTCGGCGCGCAGCGCGGAAGCGCAAAAGGTGATGGCGCTCGACCGGGGCGCCGACGATTATTTGACCAAGCCGTTCGGCAATCTGGAATTGATGGCGCGCCTGCGCGTGCACCTGCGCAAACGTCTGGCCGCGCCCGCCGGCGACGGCGCGCCGCTGTTTCGTTTCGGTCAGGTCAGTGTCGATCTGGTACAGCGCCAGGTCAGTCGCGGCGGCGAGGCGGTGCACCTGACCCCGACGGAATACGATTTGTTGTGTGTGCTGGTGCGCAATGCGGGCAAGGTGCTCACGCACAGCCATTTGCTCAAGGAGGTGTGGGGCAGCGGGCACGCCGAGCGCAGTCATTATCTGCGCATCTACATGGGCCATCTGCGCCAGAAGCTGGAAGACGATCCCGCCCGTCCGGCCTATATTCTGACCGAGACGGGCGTGGGCTACCGGCTGGTAGCAGGCTGAACGCTAGAAGTTCAGCCGCGGCAGATAGTTGCCTGGGATGATGCCGAACACCGACAGCACGATCAGGATCAGCAGGATGATGAACAGCACGCGGACGATTTGGGCGACAGGCGCCGGCAGCGGCAGCATGCTGACGAGCCACCAGATGAGGCCGAACACGACCAGGTAGATGATGAGGCTGATTAACATATTCATTTTTTTTCTTCCTAAACAGAATTAACAAGCTCAACAATAGGCGAATCTCGCCGCTCGCTCTGTTCGGCAGGGCACATAGTTCCGTTATTCAATGACAAGCCGGCGCACGGCCCGTGCGCGGCCCCGGAACGGGCGCCCGTACATGGTCTGTATACCACTCGTAAAGTTCTGCCCCCACACCAGCTGGGCCCGCGGCTCCTGGGGTTCGCTCGACCAGTACCAGACGCGTTCGAACTGCTCGCGGCAGTTGGCATACAGCAGCGCCAGTTCGCGCCGGGTGGGCAGGGTGCCGCCGTTGCCGTTGGCCCATTCGCTGGCCGCCACCCACGATACGTCTTGCGCCTCGCCCGCCAGCAAGACCAGGTGGTGGTCGGCCATGCCATCCTTGCCGAGGATGAGGCCGGCATAGTGTTCGCCATCGTGCAAGCTTGCCTTGACGTCGTGGTAATTGCGCATCGCGAGTTCTCCTTTGTCCCGTCGTAGGACCGCAGCGCCAGGCCCAAGTTGCAGACTTTCCTAAGAAGAAATAGGTTTTGGTTATTTGATACTGCAGAGAAATTTATTTAGAAAAAAGTTGAACCAAAGAAGTTGATTTCGCTCAAACCTTACGCATTCACTTGAAAAGGTAAGGAACCTAAATGAAACTGATCATCACTTCGTCGTTCACCCTCCTCCTCGCCGTTGGCGCCCAGGCCGCTTCTGCCGCCACCCTGTACGTCGGTCCGACTGGCAAGGATACCAATCCCGGTACCGCGGCCGCGCCGCTGCGCACCATTGCCCGCGCCGCCACCCTGGCACGCGCCGGCACCACCGTCTACGTGGCGCCGGGCACCTATGCAGGCGGATTCAAGACCGCCAACAGCGGCACGGCCAGCGCGCGCATCCGCTATATTTCCACCACAACGTGGGGCGCGCACATCGTCACCTCGGGCTCGACCGCCAAGGTGGGCTGGGACAATCGCGGCAATTACGTCGACATCGTCGGCTTCCATATCGATGGCAAGGGCTCCAAGTGGACCAGCGGCATCTATAACGGCGGTTCCTATGATTCGATCCGCGCCAACTGGGTGCACGACATTGCCAAGGGGACGGCCTGCAACAGCGGCGGCGGGTCCGCGATCGGGGTCGATGGGTATTACAACGGCGTCAATTCCGAAGTGATCGGCAACATCGTGCACGATATCGGCCCGGCCGGTTGCCGCTACGTGCAAGGCATTTACATCAGCACCTCGGCCAAGGTGCAAAACAATGTGGTGTACCGTGTGGCGGAGGCGGCCATTCACCTGTGGCACGATGCCAATCACGTGATCATCACTAACAATACGGTCACCACGTCGAACACCGGCATCATTGTCGGCGGTGGCGACTTCTACCATACGCGCGGACCCGCAGATTATGTCCAGGTGCACAGCAACATCGTGTACGACAACAAGATGGGTATTTCCGAGCAGGGCAAGACAGGCGTGCACAACAGCTACAAGAACAACCTGGTGGCCCAGAACAGCACCTACAACTGGCGCTTGCTCAACGGCTTGACCCACACGGGCACGGTCAGCTCGGTGCCGCTGCTCAAGTCGTACACACGCACCGGCACGCCCGACCTGAGTCTGAGTGTCAGCTCGCCGGCGATCGGGCGCGGTTCGCCGATCGAAGCCAATCCGGTCGACTTCCTGTCGCGTCCGCGCAATGCGACCACCGGCTTCGACATCGGTGCCTACCAGCACTGAGCCGCACGGGCGCGGCAGCACGGCGGGCGCGCTTTGGGGTAGCATCTGGTATCGAACTGAACCCGGAGACCAGCATGCTGCGCCAATTTGCCGCCCTTTGCCTTGCCGCCACCAGCGCGGCTGCCCTTGCCCAGCTCCAGCCCAGCGACGCCCCGCCCGTCGCCAAGGGCTGGCGCAGCGTGACCGTGGCCGAGGGCATTTCCCATCCCTGGGGCATGGCCTGGCTGCCGGATGGGCGCCTGCTCGTTACCAGCAAGGGGGGCGTGCTGTACATGCTTAACGGCAAGCGCTTCGATCCCGTCCCCATGGAAGGCTTGCCGCCGGTGTTGACCACGGGGCAGGGCGGTCTGCTCGACATTGCCGTGCATCCGGGCGACAAGAAGGAGGTGCGCATTTACATGACCATGGCCACCGGCACCAGCGACGCCAACCGGACCACGCTGGTGCAAGGCGTGTTCGATGGCAAACGCGTGCACAGCATCAAGACCCTGTTCCGCGTCCAGCCCGACAAGAGCGGCGGCCAGCATTTCGGCTCGCGCCTGCTGTGGCTGGCCGATGGCAGCTTGCTCATGAGCGTGGGCGACGGCGGCAATCCGCCCCAGAAGGTGGGCGACATCCTGGCGCGCGAACAAGCCCAGAACCTGGCCACCGACCATGGTGCCATCCTGCGCCTGACCGATGGCGGCAAACCGGCGCCCGGCAATCCGCTGGCCGCGCGCCCCGGTGCGCTGCCCGAAATCTGGAGCTATGGCCACCGCAACATCCAGGGCATGGTGCGCGACGCGGCCGGGCGCGTGTGGGCGACCGAACACGGCCCCAAAGGGGGCGACGAACTCAATCTGATTGAAGGCGGCCAGAACTATGGCTGGCCGCTGCAGACCTACGGCCTCGATTATCGGACCTCGGAGCCGGTCGGCAAGTGGGAAGTGGCGGGCATGGTCTCGCCCAAGGTAGCCTGGGTGCCGTCGCCGGCGCCGTCGGGCCTGGCGTATTACACGGGCAGCGCCTTCCCGCAATGGCGCGGCAGCCTGTTCAGCGGCGGCCTGGCCGCCATGGATGTGCGCCGCATTGCGCTCGACAAGGATGGCAAGGTCACCGGTCAGGAACGCTTGCCGATCGGACAGCGCGTCCGCGATGTGCGGCAGGGACCGGACGGCCAGCTGTATCTGATCACCGATGAAGACAATGGCAAGCTGATCAAGCTGGTGCCCGAGCCTTGATCCGGCTCAGCGCGATACCGCCTTGACCGAACCGATGCCTTCCACCGTCTTGTTGACGGTTTTCGGATTGCCATAATAGGCCAGCGAGCCCATGCCCTGGACCACCGCGTCCAGGCGTTCGCTGGCGTAGACCTTGACCGCGCCGATCCCCTCAAAATTGACGTTCGCACGCTCGGCCTTCAGGTCCTTGGTGTCGACGTCGCCCACGCCCTGCGCCTGCAGCTTGAGCTGCTTGACGCTGCCATTGGCGAGCAGCTTGCCGGCGCCCTGGAAGCCGATGTCGATGCTGTCGCCGCTGATGTTGTTCAGCTCGGCGTAACCCGCCCCTTCGACATAGAAACTGTGCAGTGCCGGCAGGCTGACCAGGATCTTGGCATCGCCCTTGACTTCGCCCTTGTAATGTTTGGGGAAGCTGATGATCAGGGTGCCATTGACGACCTTGCTCTCCACACTGTTGAGGAACTTGGCGTCGCCCTGGAACAGCAGCGATTGCGCCTTGCCCACGGTAACGACCATATTCAGCGGGCCTTGCACGCTGACGCCATCGAAGGCGGGCACGGTGCGGGTCTGGTCGGCGGCGCTGGCGGCGCCGGCGGCCAGCAGCAGGGTGAGCAGCAGAGAGGTGCGCATGGGACTGTCCTTAAGTCAGTGAAGTTGACCCATTCTAGGAGCGCGGCGGCCGCGCCATGGGGGCTTTGCGACAGAGTGCAGTTTGGCTGGGTTCAGCGGTGAAAAAGCGCGCTTGCGCTGTCAGCGGGATTTTTCAAAAGGAATTGATAGGATAGACAGCATCGACGAGCACCAGTGCCTACCCGGTCGCCTGGCCGGCATCGACGTTGCCAACGTGGTCCTGTTCCTGGGCGCGGCCGACAGCCGCGTGATGACCGCCCAGGAATGTGTGGTTGATGCCGGCTGGACCTGATCGGCCACACCCGGTTCAACCGTGCGCGGGTTACAAATGTTACAAGTTAAAATCCCTCCATCTAGTCAGCGTGAGCCTCGGGGGGACATTTGGTTACTTGGATATATGACGAAATAGGCTGTGCCGGCGCCATCCTTGACGATTTTTGCCTGCGCAACCTCCATGGCCACACGGTCGGCTGGGTATTCGGCCTGTCCGTGTTCTCGCTCAAGGGCGAGCATATCGGCTGGTATGACGATGGCGCCATTTTCGACATCCATAACAATGTCCTCGGCTTCATCGCCGGCGCCCCCGGCTTGCCGCTCGAACAGCCGGCACTGGCGCCCGAACCGGCGCTGCCCGCATTCTCGAAACGCCCCCATGTCCCTGCCTTGCGCGGGCGTGTCACGCGTCCGTCCGGCAAGCGCTGGTCGGCGTTTTCCCTGACCGCCTACCTGGCCGCCGGCGCCGCGCCGGCAACCGTGTCGTATCCGCCGCACATGTTCGGCCAGGCACGCGTGAGCGCTGCCGAACTGGCACGCTGAACGGAACGAAGCGTTCCCTCACGACGCAAGCGACTGCCGTCGTAAAACCGCATGTGTTGATGGGTTTGACTTCCTTCCAGACGTCGTGTCCGGATCGAAATTGTATAAATGGACTAAGCGATCTGGACCCTGAATGGTAGCAAACTTTAATTTTCTCTCGCATGGCGGCGCCATGGGTGCGCACATGCGTGCCAAAGACTGGGCCGCCACCCCGCTCGGTCCCGTGGCCACCTGGCCATCGCTGCTGCAGAGCACGATCAGGCTGATCCTGACCTCCAGCCACCCGATGTTCCTCTGGTGGGGGCCGCAGCTGATCCAGTTCTACAACGATGGCTACAGCCGCACCATGGGGCCGGAGCGTCACCCGTCCGCCCTGGGCATGCCCGGCCGCGCCTGCTGGGAAGAGATCTGGCCCATCATCGGGCCGCAAATCGAGATGGTCATGGCGGGGCAGGGCGCCACCTGGAACGAAGAGCAGCTCGTCCCCGTCACCCGCCACGGCAAACGCGAGGACGTGTGGTGGACCTACGGCTACAGTCCCATCGAAGATGGCGACGGCGTGCAGGGCGTCCTGGTGGTGTGCACCGACGTCACCGCCCAGCACCGCGCCAAGGCCGAACTGCAGCACGTGAACGCTGCCCTGACCGAGCAGATTCGCCAGCGCGAACTGGCCCAGGCGCGCCAGGCCGTTCAAGCGACGCAGCGTGAACAGGCCGAATTCGCGCTCCAGGGCCAGCGCGCAGCCGAGGCGCAGCGCTTGCGCGTGCTGTTCGAGCAGTCGCACGGCTTCATGTGCATCTTGCACGGGCCCAGCCACATCTTCGAGTTCGCCAACCATGCCTACATGCGCCTGGTGGGCGAGCGCGCGCTGATCGGCAAGGCCGTGCGCGACGCCCTGCCCGAAATCGAAGGCCAGGGCTTTTACGAATTGCTCGATAACGTCTACAGGACCGGCGTCCCTTTCAGCACGGTCGACGCCCAGGTGATGCTGCGCCGGAGCGCTGGCGCCGAGGTCAGCGAGGCCTTCATCGATCTGGTGTATTACCCCATCGTGATCGATGGGGAGGTCACGGGGATTTTCGTGCAGGGCTACGACACCACCGATCGCACCCGCGCACGCCAGGCACTGCAGCGCAGCGAACTGCGTCTCAAGGAGGGCATGAAGGCGGCCGGGATGGTGGTGTGGGACTGGGACCTGGCAACCGATGCCGTCGCGTTTTCCGAGAACGCGGCCGAGCTGTTCGGCGCCAGCTGGACCGACATGCACAGTGTGCGCGCGGCGCTCGACCAGGCCGACGCGCTGCGCATCGAGAGCGAGCGCCAGCAGGCACTGTCGACCTGCGGCAGTTACAGCGACATCGTGCGCCTGTACCGCCCCGACAATGGCCAGCTGATCTGGCTGCATGTGCGCGGAACGGTGGTGGCCGATGCCGATGGCGTGCCGCGCCATATCCGCGGCGTGTCGGTCGACGTCAGCGCCCGCAAGCGGGCCGAGGAATCGCTGCGCGAAGCGAGCCGGCACAAGGATGAATTCCTGGCCATGCTGTCGCATGAATTGCGCAATCCGCTGGCGCCGATCCGCTCGGCCGCCCATCTGCTGGGCATGGCGCCGGACAATGTGGCGCGCGTGCGCCAGTCCAGTGTCATCATCGAGCGCCAGGTCAATCACATGACCAGCCTGATCAACGACCTGCTCGATGTCTCGCGGGTGAACACCGGCCTGGTCACGCTCGACAAGCAGGCCATCGACATTCACCAGGTGGTGGTCGAATCGCTGGAGCAGACCGAACCCCTGATCGCCGAACGGGGCCATCACCTGACGGTGCAGGTGCCGGCCGAGGGCGAGGTCGCGGTGCTGGGCGACCGCAAGCGGCTGGTGCAGGTGCTCACCAATCTGCTGCACAACGCAGCCAAGTACACGCCACCCGGCGGCGCGATCCACCTGAACGTCACCTATCACGCGGGCATGGTGGAACTGCATGTGAGCGACAATGGCATCGGCATCGGGGCCGCGCTGATGCCGCATGTGTTCGAGCTGTTCACCCAGGAAAAGCGTTCCTCGGACCGTGCCCAGGGCGGGCTCGGCCTCGGTCTGGCGCTGGTGCGCAGCCTGGTGTCGCTGCATGGCGGCCATGTGACGGTGTCAAGTGGCGGCGAAGGCGAGGGCGCGACGTTTTCGGTGTACCTGCAGCGCCATGTGCAGCGTGCCAGTGACGATGACGCGCATGCGGGCCAGCGGCGCGAACCGGGCGCGCTGCTGCGCTTGATGGTGGTTGACGATAATCAGGATGCCGCCAATGCGCTGGCCATGCTGCTGGAGATGGAAGGCCACAGCGTGGCGGTGGAGTACGACCCGCTGCGGGCGCTGACCAAGGCCGCCGAGTTCCGGCCCGATGCCTGCCTGCTTGACATCGGCTTGCCCGGCATGGATGGTTACGAACTGGCGCGCCGCCTGCGCGAATCGGACTGCACGGCCGGCGCCACACTGATCGCGCTGACCGGGTACCGCAACAAGTATGGGCGGGAGACATCGGTGTCGGCCGGGTTCGATCATTACTTCGTCAAACCGGCCAGGACCTATGAATTGATGGCGGTGCTGGCTGGCGTGCAGCCGCTGGCCGGGGCGATGCGGGACAGATCGCACTGAGCGGCCCCGGAGAAGGCTCGCGCAGGCCGGGATGATAGCGCGCCAGCCGTCACGTCGTCCTCGCGAAGGCGGGGACCCATGGCGCGCATGCCCGGTATGGGTCCCCGCCTTCGCGAGGACGACGTCGCGCCGAGCGGGCCCCCGGCGGCACGACGGCGCGGCGCTCCCACCTCAGTACGCGCGCTCCCTTGCTGAAAACAGTGCCCGCACGGGCGCCGGCGGCGCTGCCGGCCGCGGTGGCCGCGGCGGGGCGACGACCGGGCCGGCAGCGGCCGTGAGCGCGTCGCGCGCCATGCGCATGGCTTGTTTGGCGGCGTATTTTTCCAGCACCGCCTCGTGCATGGCCTCGCCAATGATCCCGCGCGCGCGCAGGAAGCGTTGGGCAACGTCGTCGCCGAAGGCGCGCTGCAGACGCAGCTTGTCTTGCAGGGCGCGCATTGCGATGGCCCGTTCATCGATGATGTCGTCGGTCTCGTCCATGTTTGAATCCTCCCGCAGTCGACTCTACGCTGCGAGTCCCATGCTTGCTTGCGCCAGATCATGCCGCTCACGGACATTGGCGCGACGTTGCATTCGCGCGAATACCGCCTTACTATCTGGGCCAGCAGTCGACCAATCGCACCCACCCAGGAGCCGCATGCGCTTTCCCACCCTGTCCGTTTCCGTGTTCGTGCTGTCGATCGCACTGACGGTGATCTCGACCTGGCTGTCGAGTACCTACTGCGCCTTTGGCTTCGGCGGTTTTCAATGCAATGGCGCGGTGGGCGAGATCGCCGGCCTGCTGTTTGCCTGGTCGATGCTGGCGGTGGTACTCATTCCGCTGTCGTTCATGGTGGCCGTGTGGCGCATCGTGCGCTGGCGGCGCGGCCGGCCAATAAAAAAACCCGCCTGATCGAAGGAGATCGGCGGGTTCTGCTGGTGCCCCGAGCCGGAATCGAACCGGCACGCCCTTGCGAGCACGAGATTTTAAGTCTCGGGTGTCTACCAGTTTCACCATCGGGGCAGCGGGCAGGATTTTAGCACAGGGTGCCGGCGCACCGGCACTTTCCCACGCTGCGCCGTTGGTGTAGCATGCGTGGCGGTGCCGCACCCGGGCGCCGGCAGTACATACAAGGACATACATTGAACATCACCATCAACGAGGAACTGCGTTCCTTCATCGACCCGCTGACCCACAATGAATACGCGGCGCTCGAACGCAGTCTGCTGGCCGAAGGCTGCCGCGACGCGCTGGTGCTGTGGGGCGAGGTGCTCATCGATGGCCATAACCGCTACGACATCTGCAAGAAGCACGATATCGCCTTCCGCACGGTCCAGAACACCAACTTTTCCTCGCTTGACGATGTGATGCTGTGGGTGATCGACAACCACCTGGCGCGGCGCAGCGTGTCCGATTACCAGCGCGGGGTGCTGGCCCTGCGCAAGAAGGATATCGTGGCCGCCCGCGTGGCCCAGCGTGCGGCCGAGCCGGATGCGCCCGCCTCTCCGGACGCGCCCAAGGGCGCCGAACCGCCGCCCTGGAACACGCGCGAAGACGTGGCCAAGGCCGCGCGCGTGTCGAGCAATACCATCAGCCAGATCGAACGCATTCAGAAAGCGGCCACGCCCGAGCTGGTCGAGGCGGTGCGGTCCGGGACGATCTCGATCAATGCCGCGGCCAATGTCGCCTCGCTGCCGGAAGCGGTGCAAAAGGCCGCTGTCGCCGGCGGCAAGAAGGAACTGCAGCAGATGGCGCGCCAGGTGCGCGAACAGAAGGCCGGCAGCCGTCCGCCCAAGGAAAAGGAAACGCAGGCCGATACCGAAGCGGACCTGCGCGCCCAGGTCGCGGCGCTGCGCGACAAGGTCGACGCGCTCACGGCCGAAAACCGCGCGCTGCGCGAGCAGCTCGGCTCATAGCGCTGTCTCTCGGCGCCGTCTCTCGCCCCGCCCACCCCACGACGAAAGTGATGACCATGTTCCGACCACGCCTGCTTGCCTCACTGTTCGTCACCCTGGCCGCGGGCGCCGTGCTGGCGCCCCTGTATGCCGCACCGGCGCGCCCAGCCCAGGGCGCGGCCGAGCAGGCGCGCTGGCGGGCCAGTGCGCAGCGCGTGACCATCCTGCGCGACACCTGGGGCATCCCCCACGTGTTCGGCAAATCCGATGCCGATGCCGTGTTCGGCCTGATGTACGCCCAGGCCGAGGATGACTTCAACCGGGTCGAACGCAATTACATCAACGCCATGGGACGCCTGGCGGAAGTGGAGGGGGAAGCGGCGATCTGGCGCGACCTGCGCATGAAGATGTTCATCACGCCCGAGGCGATGAAGGCCAAGTACGCGGCCAGCCCGGCGTGGCTGAAAAAGCTGATGGTCGCGTTTGCCGACGGCCTCAATTTCTATTTGCTGACCCATCCGGACGTCAAGCCGGCACTGATCACCCATTTCGAGCCCTGGATGGCGCTCTCGTTCAGCGAAGGCAGCATCGGCGGCGACATCGAGGAAATCGACCTCAAGGCGCTGGAAGCATTTTACGGCGGCAAACCGGTGGTGGCCGACGCGGCCAGCCCGTTCGATACCGAGCCGCGCGGCTCGAACGGCTTTGCCATCGCGCCCAAGCTGAGCAAGTCGGGCAGGGCGCTGCTGCTGATTAACCCGCACACCTCGTTCTACTTCCGGCCCGAAGTCCATATGGCCAGCGCAGAAGGCTTGAATGCCTATGGCGCAGTGACCTGGGGCCAGTTCTTCATTTACCAGGGCTTCAACGAGCGGGCCGGCTGGATGCATACCTCCGGCGGCGGCGACGTGATCGACGAATACCTCGAGACCGTCACCGAACGCGATGGTAAGGTCTCCTACCTGTACGCCGACAGCGCGCGCGAGATGAAGGCCGTGCCGATCACCCTGCCGTACAAGACGGCCACTGGCATGGCCAGCAAGACCGTCACCGCTTACTTCAGCCATCACGGCCCGGTGGTGCGGGCGGCCAATGGCAAGTGGGTCGCGGTCAAGCTGATGGAAGAGCCGCTCAAGGCGCTCATGCAATCGTTTTCGCGCACCAAGGCGCGCAACTACCAGGCTTTTTACAAGACCATGGAACTGCGCACCAATTCATCGAACAATACGGTGTACGCCGATGCCGATGGCACCATCGCCTATTTCCATGGTAATTTCGTGCCGCGCCGCGATCCGTCCTTCGACTGGAAGCACCCGGTCGACGGCAGCAACCCGGCCACCGAGTGGAAGGGCCTGCACGAGATCGGCGAGACCATCACCCTGCGCAATCCGGCCAGCGGCTGGATCCAGAACACCAACAACTGGCCGTTCCGTGCGGCTGGCGCGAGCAGCCCGCGCCAGCAGGACTACCCACCGTATATGTGGTCGCTGCCGGAAAACGCGCGCGGCCTGCATGCGGTGCGCGTGCTCGCGCAGGCGCGCGAGATGACGCTCGAGAGCCTGATCGCGGCGGCCTACGACAGCTATCTGCCGGCGTTCGAGCCGCTGATCCCGGCGCTGCTCAAGGATGTCGACGCGCTGGCGCCGGACGATCCCCAGCGCGCCGCGCTGGCGCCCCAGGTGGCCGCCTTGCGCGGGTGGGACCTGCGCTTTGCCGTCGATTCGGTGCCGACCGCGCTGGCCGTGTACTGGGGCCAGCAGATGGTGGCGGCAGCGTCCGCCGACGCCAGGGCGGCCGAGATGCCGGTGATCGACTTCATCCAGACCCGCATCGGCGCGCAGGAACGCTTGCAGGCGCTGGCGCGCGCACGCGACCGGCTGACCGCCGATTTCGGCACCTGGCAGACCCCGTGGGGCGAGATCAACCGCTTCCAGCGCGCCAGCGGCGACGTGCACCAGCAGTATGACGACGCCAAGCCCAGCCTGGCGGTCCCGTTCACCTCGGCCGTGTGGGGTTCGCTGGCCGCGTTCGGCATGTCGGCGCCCCAGAAGACCAAGCGCATCTACGGCGACCGCGGCAACAGCTTTGTCGCCGTGGTGGAATTCGGTCCCCGGCTGCGCGCCAAGAGCATCCTGGCCGGCGGCAACAACAACCAGCCGGGCGCCAAGCACTTCGCCGACCAGGCCGCCATGTATGCGCGCGGCGAATTCAAGGATGTGCTGTTCTACAAGGAAGATATTGAACAGCACCTGGAGCGCAAATACCATCCCGGGGACTAGCCGGGGGCCGCTTGCTATAATTCGCGCACTTACGGTACAGGAACACGCAGTGGCAAAACTTTATTTCAGATATTCGGCGATGAATGCCGGTAAATCGACGGCACTGCTGCAGGTGGCGCACAATTACGAAGAACAGGGCCAGAAAGTGCGCCTGTACACCGCCGAGATCGACAGCCGCTACGGCATCGGCAAGGTGACGTCGCGCCTGGGCCCGCAGCGCCAGGTCGATACCTTCGGGCCGGATACCGATTTCCTGGCCGAGGCGCCCAAGGTGGCTTGCGTGCTGGTCGACGAAGCCCAGTTCCTCTCGACCGTTCAGGTGCAGCAACTGCACCAGCTGGCCCAGGTCCGGGGCGTGCCGGTGATCTGTTACGGCTTGCGCAGCGACTTCCGGGGCGAACCGTTTCCCGGATCGGCCTATCTGCTGGCCCTGGCCGACGATATCGAAGAACTCAAGAATATTTGCACTTGCGGCAAGAAAGCCACCATGAACGTGCGCGTGGACGAAGACGGCAAGCGCATCCGTGAAGGCGAACAGGTCAGCATCGGCGGCAACGAACGCTACCGCCAGGCCTGCGGCCGCTGCTTTTACGCCGGCTAGGGCAGGGCGGCCATGTCGTTGAGCGCCGCCTGCCGTGCCGTCATGCCCGCCGCCGTATGCGGGCACAGCGATCTGCTGTTCTACCTGCTACCGTCAGATCGGAA
>Ga0209023_10002954_pt1 | contig 20634 bp, 20 predicted proteins | sample LakOneMetagenome_FD_187468 | JGI IMG/M metagenome (GOLD analysis project Ga0209023, IMG submission 187468) | Freshwater and sediment microbial communities from Lake Erie, Canada (SPAdes) (version 2) | ecosystem: Environmental > Aquatic > Freshwater > Lentic | place: Lake Erie, Canada...
GCCTCCGACGTGGCCGGTGTGGTCGCCGAGGTCAAGGTCGCCGCCGGCCAGGCCGTCGGCGCCGGCGACATCGCCGTCGTCATCACCCCCGAAGCCGCCGCCGAGTAGCTCCGACGGACGCCCTCCCGTCGTCCCATTCCTGTCACATACCGGTCTCCGCGCCGGCTGCGCGACGGGATACTGACGGTTCCGTGGGAGTTCGTCGCACCGGCTGCCGGTCCTAGTCTGTAACCATGCGGATCGCCCTGGCCCAGATCGCCGCCGGCACCGACCCGGACGTCAATCTGGCGACGGTCGCCGAGCACACCGCGCGGGCCGCCGCGGACGGGGCACGGCTGGTGGTGTTCCCGGAGGCCACCATGTGCCGGTTCGGCACCTCACTGCGGGAGATCGCCGAACCGTTCGACGGGCGGTGGGCCGACGGCGTGCGGGCGGTGGCCGACGAGCACGGCGTCACCGTCGTCGCCGGGATGTTCTGCCCGGCCGGTGACGGCCGGATCACCAACACGCTGCTGGCCACCGGCGGCGGGGTGGCGGCCCGCTACGACAAGATCCACCTCTACGACGCATTCGGGTTCACCGAGTCGCGCACCGTCGCCCCGGGTGACCGGGCGGTGCTGATCGAGGTCGACGGTGTCACCGTCGGCCTGACCACCTGCTACGACATCCGGTTCCCCGAGCTGTACGTCGAGTTGGCGCGCCGCGGCACGACGCTGATCACCGTCAGCGCGTCGTGGGGCGCCGGCCCGGGCAAGGCCGAGCAGTGGACCCTGCTGGCCCGGGCCCGGGCACTCGACGTCGGCGGCTACGTCGCCGCCGTCGACCAGGCCTATCCCGGTGCCGAGATCGCGAAGCTGGGCCCGACGGGCGTCGGCGCCAGCCTGCTGGCCTCGCCGTGGGGTGAGCCGCTGGTCACCGCGGGTGCCGAGCCGTCGTTGCTGATGTGCGACATCGACCCGGCGGTGGCCGTCACCGCCCGGGAGACCCTGGGCGTGCTGACCGCCCGCAACCACCGCTGAACCGCTGGGCTGGAAACGCCTGCTGCGGTCCCACAGCCGGATAAGGCAGAATCGCCCAGGTGACGAATCCGCCGCAGGGCCCCGGTGCTCCCGACGACGCGCAATGGGCGCAGCGCCCGCCGCAGCAGCCACCGGTTCCGCCGCAGCAGCCCCCGGTCGAGCCGACGGTGCAGATCCCCCGCCAGGATCCCGACGCCACCATCGCCATCCAGCAGGCGACATCCCAGGCCGCCGCGCCGCAGCCGGCTGCAGCCCGGGCGACGCCCGCCGCGGTCCCGGCGGCCGAGATGCCGGCGGAGTCCGAACCCGGGAAGATCCGCCGCCTGCTGTCGGACCCGCTGTCGGTCGGCCTGGTCATCGTCATCGTCGTCGCGCTCGGCTTCGCCGGGCTGATCGGCGGTGAGCTGTACTCCCGGCACCGCGCCGACCAGATCGTCAGCGCCATCGTCGCGTGCGTGGTCAAGGACGACGCCACCGCGTCGTTCGGCGCGATGCCCCCGTTCCTGTGGCAGCACTTCACCCGCGACTACTCCGAGATCAGCGTCGAGACCGCGGGCAATCAGATCCGCGACGCCAGCGGGATGAAGCTGAACCTCGAGCTGCGCGACGTGTCGCTGTCCGACAGCGGCGATTCCGCCGGCACCATCGGATCGGTGGTCGCCAACGTGGACTGGGCCACCTCCGGCATCAAGACGACCGTGCAGAACGCCCTGCCGCTGGTCGGTTCGATGGTGTCCTCGGTGACCACCAACCCCAGCGCCGGCACCATCACCGTCGACGCCGGCCTGGCCACCATCGTCGCCCGCCCCACCGTCGTCAACGGCGCACTGTCTCTGCAGGTGGTCAGCCTGACCGGGCTCGGGCTGATGCTGCCGAAGGAGACCGTGCAGCCGCTGCTGGACGCCGCGACCGCGGATCTGACCAAGGACTACCCGATGGGTATCAAGGCCGACAGCGTGACGGTCACCGACTCCGGTGTGCGCACCCAGCTGTCCGCGCAGAACGCGACCATCCCCAAGAGCGGCAACGACCCCTGCTTCCAGGGGATCTAGAGCCGCTCCTCCGGGCCGCCGGGGTTGCAGTGGGCGGCCAGCATCTGCGAGCCGGTGACGACGGGCCGCCACGGTTCCAAGTTCCAGCTGGACTTGCCGGGCTCGGCGAACTCCGCCCAGTGCCAGTGGCAGCTGAACTGGTCGGCCATGCCGGCGGTGTCGGCGTCGGGTTGCAGCGCCAGCACCTCCGACCAGGCCTCACCGGTCAGCAGCGATCCGCCCGGCGCCGTCGCGGCGGCCCGCCCGGCCGGCGTCGGGTAGACCCGCAGGCTGGCCTTGCCGTCCCAGGACGTCCATTCGGTGTGGTCGATATAGGGCGGCGCGATGTCGACGTCGGCCTCCGCCTGAGCCGGGGAGACCAGGGCGGCCAATGCCAGACCGGCGGTCAGCACGACAGCGGCGATACGCATATCTCAGCGTGACTTTCCCTGGATTTCCAGGAGTTTGGGGCGCACGTCGGCCAGGTACACCCCGGACGCGCACGCGGCGATCGCGATGCCGGTGATCGAGTGGTAGAGCACGCCTAGCACCGCCAGCCCGACGGCCGCCACCAGGATGAGCAGCCACACCGGCTTGGTCAGCTTCCCGACCGCGGTATAGGCGTCCGGGCGCTGCAGCCCGGCATGTACGGCCGCGTATCCCGCCATCACCAGCACCGCGAGGGCCAGCACGAACACGAGATAGAACATCACGTCGTACAGGATCGTCTTCAGCACCGCTCCACCCTAAACACGCACGGGCACGCCGTCGAACTCATCGCACACAGCAAAGGCCGGACCGGTGTGAACCGGTCCGGCCTCGCCGTGGTGACGGAATTACTTCTGGGTGACCTTCTTGGCCGGAGCCTTCTTGGCCGGGGCGGCCTTCTTGGCGGCGGCCGGGGCGGCCTTCTTGGCCGGAGCCTTCTTGGCCGGGGCCTTCTTCACCGCGGCGGCGGCACCCTCGACCTTGACCTCGGCGTCCAGCACGGCCTCGTCGACCTTCTTGGGCAGCTCGACGCCGACCAGCTTGGCGGCACGCTCACCCACGGCGCGGGTCTGCGCGGCCACGTTGCCCAGGGCGTCCTGGGTCAGCTCGACGGCCTGGTCCACGTAGCCCTCGGCGCGGTCGGTGACCTGCTCGATGGCGGGCTGGTTGCGCAGCCGCTCCAGGGCGGCCTCGCCGCGCTCGACCAGCTTCGAGTAGGTGGCCTGGGCGGACTCGGCGTAGCCCTCGGCGACCTTGCGCAGCTCGTCGGCGGTCAGCTTCTCGCGCAGCTCACCGAGCTGCTCGGGCAGCTCTTCCTGCAGCTTGGTCAGCCGGTCACGGGCCTCTTCGCGGCCCGAGGTGAGGCGCTCACGGGCCTCACCGGCGCGCTCGCCGGCCTCGCCGGCACGCTCGCGAAGGGTCGCGACGATCTCGTTGACGGTCGCCAGGGCCAGGTCGGCAGCGCCGACGGCGGCCAGCAGCGGGGCCTTCAGTTCTTCAACAGTGTTCTCAGCCATTTTCTTTTCCTCCTGAATCAGATGGATGTCGGTTGGTGGATGGACGGGTTCTGGGGATCAGTCAGTGGTTGGCTCCTCAACGACGGCCAACGGCAGAGCCGGTGGCGGCGGTGGTTCGGCGGGCGCGGACTCGAGCTGGTCGAGTTCGTTCTGCCGCAGGAACGATGCGTAGATGTCCAGCAGGGACTGCTTCTGCCGTTCGGTGATGGCGATGTCGTTGATCACCGCGTCGCGCACGGCGTTGCTCTCGGCCGGTTCCAGGATGCCGGCGCGGATGTAGAGCACCTCGGCCGAGACGCGCAGGGCCTTGGCGATCTGGCCGAGCACCTCCGCCGACGGCTTGCGCAATCCGCGCTCGATCTGGCTCAGGTACGGGTTGCTCACCCCCGCTCGGGCGGCGAGCTGGCGGATCGACACCTGGGCCGCCTCGCGCTGCGACTTGATGAACTCGCCGATGTCGGACGCGGCGGCGGTGACCACGGTGGCCAGGTTCTCGTCCTGGGTCACGGTGCTCACCTCCTGTCGGTATTACTGTCCGGTAACACCGACATTACGCCACCCCGCTAGCAATTGCAAGCACTAGTTAGCGCAGGTCAGAATATGATCTGCGCCACTGTATAGATGACCAGCCCGGCCAGCGACCCCACCACGGTGCCGTTGATCCGGATGAACTGCAGATCCCGGCCGACGTGCAACTCGATCCGCCGGCTGGCGTCGTCGGCGTCCCACCGCTCGATGGTCTCGGTGATGATCGAGGTGATCTCCACCCCGTACTGCGCGACGAGATGTTTGGCCCCGCGCACGATCCAGTCCTCAACCTTGGCCCGGGTCTCGGGCTCCGCCTGCAACGACTCGCCGATGCCGATCACCGAATCGGCGATCCGCAGCCGCAGCGTGCTCGACGGGTCCTCGACCCCGTCGAGCACCAGCGTCTTGAGCGTCCGCCAGGCCGTCTCGGCGGCCCGGGTGACCTCGTCGCGGCCCATCAGCTGTTCCTTGACCGCCTCAGCCTTGGCGATCGTCATCGGATCGTTCTGCAGGTCCTCGGCGAACTCGAACAGGAACCGGGTGGCCGACCGACGCAACTCGTGGTTGGGATCGCGGCGCACCTTGTCGGTGAAATCCATCAGCTCCCGGTGGATCCGGTCACCGACCAGGTGATCGACGAAGCGCGGGCTCCAGCTCGGCGAATCCCGGGTGACCACCCGGTCGATGGTGTCGCCGGCAGCGAGGGCCCACTCGAACGCCCGGTCGGCCAGCAGCTGCAGCAACGCCTCCTGGCGCCGCTCGGCCAGCAGCGTGGAGAGCACCCGGCCCACCGGCGGGCCCCACTGCGGCTCGGCGATCCGGCGCACGATCATCCGGTCGATGACCTGCTGCACGTCGTCGTCGTTGAGCAATTCCACCGCCACCCGCAGCACCGTCGCGGTCTCGGTGGCCACCCGCATGGCGTGCCCCGGGTCGATCAGCCAGTCACCGAGGCGCGCCGGGATGTCGGCGTCGCGGACCTTGGTCTCGACGACCTGTGGGGACAGGAAGTTCTCCCGGACGAAGGTGCCCAGCCCCTCGCCGAGCTGGTCCTTCTTACGCCGGATGATCGCGGTGTGCGGGATCGGCAGGCCGAGAGGGTGCTTGAACAGCGCGGTGACGGCGAACCAATCGGCCAGCGCACCGACCATGCCCGCCTCGGCGGCCGCGCTCACGTAGCCGACCCATGCCGGCGGCTCGCCGAGAGACTCGATCCAGGTGCAGACACCGAAGATCAGCGTCGCGCCGATCAGGAATCCCAGCGCGACAGCCTTCATCCGGCGCAACCCCCGGCGCCGCTCGACGTCGGCCTCCACATCCGCACCCGCGAAGGATTCGGCCAACGAGTCGGTCAGAGCTGCACGCGTCACAGGTTCATCATTGCAGCCGGGTTCGTGGAACCCAGCGTTCCTCACCGACCCAGTTACTGTGACCGCCGCATGCCGCGACGGGGCGTGTGACACCACGCCCCGCAGCGCCACCCCGTAGACTGGGGACAGACTCACCGAACGGAAACCACCAATCGTGACCCAGCAGCCGCAGCCCGGCGTCGTCAAGATCGACGGCCGCAAACGTCGCTGGCACCAACACAAGGTGGACCGGCGCAACGAGTTGGTGGACGGCACCCTGGAGGCCATCCGGCAGCGCGGACGCGACGTCAGCATGGATGAAATCGCCGCTGAGATCGGCGTTTCCAAGACCGTCCTGTACCGCTACTTCGTCGACAAGAACGACCTCACCACGGCCGTGATGATGCGGTTCGCCCAGACCACGCTGATCCCGAACATGGCCGCCGCGCTGTCGGCGCATCTGGACGGCTACGACCTCGTCCGGGAGATCATCCGGGTCTACGTGGAGACCGTCGCCGCCGAGCCCGAGATCTACCCGTTTGTCTTCGCGAACAGCTCCGCCAGCAAAAGCAAGGTGATCGCCGACAGCGAACGGATCATCGCCGGAATGCTGACGGTGATGTTCCGTCGGCGGATGCAGGATTTCGGCATGGACACCAAAGGTGTCGAGCCCTGGGCGTACATGATCGTCGGCGGCGTCCAGCTGGCCACCCACTCCTGGATGTCACACCGGCGGATGAGCTCCGACGAGCTGATCGACTACCTGACGATGATGGCGTGGAGCTCGCTGTGCGGGATCGTCGAGGTCGGCGGCTCGCTCGAGGTGTTCCGCAACACCGAACACCCCTCCCCCGTGCTGCCCCCGAAGGTCGACCCCGCCTGATCTAATGGCTGCCATGTCAGCGCTGCCCGACCTCTGGACCCACAAACCGCGTTCGGTACTCACCTTCCGCCCGGGCACCCGAGTCGCCGATATCGACACCAACGCCACCCCCGGCTTCTCCGGCGAGAAGTCCGACGCCCCGGACCTGCAGGCCGAGCGCAACGGGGTGTTCGCCGCGCTGCAGGAACAGCTCTACGCGTGCGGCAAGACCGGCACCGACAGCCGCAGCGTCCTGCTGGTGCTCCAAGGCATGGACACCGCCGGCAAGGGCGGCATCGTCGAGCACGTCGTCGGCGCCGGGAACCCGATGGGCATCCGGTACACCAGCTTCGGTGTCCCGACGGCCGAGGAACGCGCACACCACTACCTGTGGCGCATCCGCAACGCACTGCCCGGGCCGGGGAAGATCGGGGTGTTCGACCGCAGCCATTACGAGGACGTGCTGGTGGTCCGGGTGCACGAACTGGTCCCGCCCGACGTGTGGGGCGCGCGCTACGACGAGATCAACGCCTTCGAGAAGGAGCTGACCGACGCCGGCACCGCCATCGTCAAGGTGGCCATGTTCGTCTCCCTCGACGAGCAGAAACGCCGGCTGGCCGAGCGGCTGGAGCGGCCCGACAAGTACTGGAAGTACAACCCGGGTGATCTGGACGAACGCGCGCTGTGGCCGGCCTACCAGGACGCCTACCAGACCGTGCTGGACCGCACATCCACCGAGTACGCGCCCTGGCACGTCGTGCCCTGCGACCGCAAGTGGTACGCCCGGCTGGCGGTGACCGAGCTGCTCATCGAGGCCCTGACCGGTATGAAGCTGTCCTGGCCGCCGGCCGACTTCGACGTCGAGGCAGAGAAAAAGCGCCTGGCCTCCGCGTAGCGGATCCTCAGGCGCCTTCTCGGGTCTGCTCGGCCGGTGGGCGTCAGGCGGTCGTGCCGCCCTTGGCCAGCGTGAACTGGCCGACATTGGTGATGCCGCGGTGGAAGAAGTCCGCGCAGCCGGTCAGGTAGTGCATGTACTTGTCGTAGACCTCTTGACCCTGCATGGCGATAGCCGCGTCCTTGTTGGCCTCCAGGTTGGCGGCCCACAAGTCCAGGGTCTTGGCGTAATGCGGCTGCAGCAGGTGCACCCGCTCCAGGGTGAAGTTCGAATCGGCGGCCAGCTTCTCGATGTCCTCCACCGCGGGCAACTGCCCACCCGGGAAGATCTCCTCGCCGATGAACTTCATGAACTTCAGGTCCGAGATGGTCAGCTTGATGCCGTTGTCCCGGAAGAACTTCTGCGTGTGCGCCAGGATCGTGTGCAGCAGCATCCGGCCGTCCTCGGGCAGGATGTCGTAGGCCTTGGCGAAGAACGCCGGATACCGCTCGGCCTTGAACGCCTCGAACGCGCCGATGGACACGATCCGGTCCACCTTGTCCTCGAATTCCTCCCAACCCTGCATCCGCACCTCGACAGTGCGCTGGGTGGGGATGCCGGCCAGCAGCTTGCGACTGTAGGCGCTCTGGTTCTTGCTCAACGTGATGCCGATGACGTTGACGTCGAACTTCTCCACGGCCCGGCGCAGCGCCCCGCCCCAGCCACAGCCGATATCCAGCAACGTCATGCCGGGCTCCAGGTTGAGCTTGCCCAGTGCCAGGTCGAACTTCGCGTTCTGTGCCTCTTCCAGTTCCATGTCGTCACGCTCGAAGTACGCGCAGGTGTAGCCCATGGTCGGGTCGAGGAACAGCGCGAAGAAGTCATCCGAGACGTCGTAGATCGACTGAGATTCCTCGTAGTACGGCGCAAGGTCCGCTTCAACCTGAGACATTTCCGAACACACACCTAACTTGCCGCATTGAGACGCCAGTCACTTATTTCATCCCACAATAGAACAGGTGCCTGTGAGATTTCGATTTCCTACCCAGCAGTAGCCGCCTAGTAGCGATAAAATCCCTGGCCGGACTTCTTGCCCAGCATCCCTGCTTCGACCATGCGCTCCAGCAACGGCGGGCATCCGTAGAACGGGTCCTTGAACTCGGCGTACATCTTGTCGGCGATCAGCTTGAGGGTGTCCAGGCCGACGAGGTCGCTCAGCCGCAGCGGGCCCATCGGGTGCGACAGCCCGGCCACCACCGCCTTGTCGATGTCCTCGACGCTGGCAAAACCCGCCTCCCGCATCCGGATGGCCGACAGCAGGAACGGCACCAGCAGCGCGTTGACGACGAAGCCGGACCGGTCCGAGCAGCGGACGACCTGCTTGCCCAGCACGCCGTCGGCGAACGCCTCGGCGCGGTCCGCGGCGGCGGGGTCGGTGACCAGCGTGCTGACCAGCTCCACCAGCGGCAGCACCGGCACCGGGTTGAAGAAGTGCAGACCGATCACCCGCGACGGGTTCTTGGTGGCGGCGGCGATCTTCATGATCGGGATACTGGAGGTGTTCGAGGCGAGCACCGCGTCGGGGTCGGTGATCAGGGCGTCGAGCTCGGCGAAGATCTTCGCCTTGACGGCGTCGTCCTCGATGACGGCCTCGACGACGAGCTGGCGGTCGGCCAGGTCGGCGAGGTCGGTGGTGAACGACAGTCCGTCCAGGGCCCGGTCGCGTTCCCGCTCGGTGATCTTGCCCGCGCTCACCCCGCGCTCCAGCGACTTGGTGATCCGGGTGCGGCCGGCGGTCACGAACGCCTCGGTGGTGTCGTAGACCTTGACGTTGGCTCCGGCCCGGGCGCAGACCTCGGCGATACCGGAACCCATCTGCCCGGCACCGACGATGCCGACCCGCTCGATCGCTTTCGTTGTCACGTCGTTCCCATCCCTTGTTCTCGCAGCTTGAAATTTCGTCGCTAGAAAGTTTCGTCGCCGGTCGGTCGGCGGAGATTATGCGACAGGCCCCGCCCAGAACGGGCCGGGCGGGGCCTGCATGCATATCGAATTAGTGGAACTGACCCTCTTCGGTCGAACCGGACAGCGCGGTGGTCGAGCTGTTCGGGTCCACGGTGGTGGCGATCTTGTCGAAGTAGCCGGCACCGACCTCGCGCTGGTGCTTGGTGGCGGTGTAGCCCCGCTCCTCGGCGGCGAACTCGCGCTCCTGCAGCTCGACGTAGGCCTTCATCTGCTCGCGGGCGTAGCCGTAGGCCAGGTCGAACATCGAGTAGTTGAGGGCGTGGAAGCCGGCCAGCGTGATGAACTGGAACTTGAAGCCCATCGCGCCCAGCTCGCGCTGGAACTTGGCGATGGTGTCGTCGTCCAGGTGCTGGCGCCAGTTGAACGACGGCGAGCAGTTGTAGGCCAGCATCTGGTCCGGGAACTCGCTCTTGACGCCCTCGGCGAACTTCTTGGCCAGCGCCAGGTCCGGGGTGCCGGTCTCCATCCAGATCAGATCGGAGTACGGGGCGTAGGCCTTGGCGCGGGCGATGCACGGCTCCAGGCCGTTCTTCACGTGGTAGAAGCCCTCGGCGGTGCGCTCACCGGTGATGAACGGCTGATCGCGCTCGTCGACGTCGCTGGTGATCAGGGTGGCGGCCTCGGCATCGGTGCGGGCGATGACAACGGTCGGGACGTCGGAGACGTCAGCGGCCAGGCGCGCGGAGGTCAGGGTGCGGATGTGCTGCTGGGTCGGGATCAGCACCTTGCCACCGAGGTGACCACACTTCTTCTCCGAAGCCAGCTGGTCCTCCCAGTGCGAACCCGCGACACCGGCGGCGATCATCGCCTTCTGCAGCTCGTAGACGTTGAGGGCGCCACCGAAGCCGGCTTCGCCGTCGGCCACGATCGGGGCCAGCCAGTTCTCCACCGAGGTGTCACCCTCGACCTTGGCGATCTCGTCGGCGCGCAGCAAGGCGTTGTTGATCCGGCGCACGACGTGCGGCACCGAGTTGGCCGGGTACAGGCTCTGGTCCGGGTAGGTCTGGCTGGCCAGGTTGGCGTCACCGGCGACCTGCCAACCGGACAGGTAGATGGCCTTCAGGCCGGCGCGGACCTGCTGGACCGCCATGTTGCCGGTCAACGCACCGAGGGCGTTGACGAAGTCCATGTCGTGCAGCTGGTCCCAGAGGACTTCGGCGCCGCGACGGGCCAGGGTGTGCTCCTCGACGACGGTGCCCTGCAGGGCGACGACGTCGGCGGGGGTGTAGCTGCGGGTGATGCCCTTCCAGCGGGGGTTGTGGTCCCAGTCGTGCTGGATCTGCTCGGCGGATTTGGGGGTGCCAACGGTGGACACTTGCGGTACTCCTTCGACGGACTGTGCTTCTTGACTGCCTGTCGCTTGGGTGTTGCCGGGATCGCCGGCTTGCTAACACCCCTGCAACGTCTTTGGTGCGCTGCTAAGAGAGTGCCACGTCGCATATGCGCAGGTCCACCCCCTGACATTGCCAACTTTGGCAAGCTCGGCGGACCAGTTTGCTAACTCTGCGAAGAAAGTCGCCGCTTAACCGTTCCAGTAGCTACCGATTGGTAACAAGGTCTACGCAGGTCAGTGCGGAGAAATACCGGACAAACGTACTGTTAAAGCGGAAGCAGGGCGGCGATCGCCTTGACTTCGGCTCCGACGACATATGTGAGCGTTTTAACAGGGCGATCACCGAGCCCGTCGCCGAACCGATCGGTGGAACCGGGCTCGTGCACATGGGTGAGGATCTCCAGATCGTCGCCCAGCGCCACCGCCGCGTCGTGCTCGATGACCACCCGCAGCGGCCGCTCCAGCAGCTCCGGGTGGCGATACAGATGGTCCTCGACCACCGACCAGTACACCGAGTTGTTCATGTGGTCGAACAGGTCGATATCGGACACCCGGACCGGATAGGGCCTGACCTCGACGGCATCCTCGCGCGCACCCGCACTCAGATAGGACTTCCACCGCAGCCGGTCGACGTCGGTGGTGCGCCGCAGCCCGGCCAGGAAGTCGTCGGAGATCCGCGCCGGGCCCTGGGTTTCCCGGCTGATGTTGAGCCAGAACGCCTCGGACTCCATCCGGCCGCCCTTGCGGCCGTCGATGCGCACCCGCATCTCGCACCAGCGGGTCGAGGTGCCCGAACACCAGCGCCGTACCCGCAGGGTGTCGGTGAAATCGATCGGGGCGATCAGGTCGATCATGGTGCGCCGGACGATCCACAGCGGGTGGGTCGCCTCGTAGCCGAGTTCCCGCAGATGATCCGACCCGATGTCCTGGATATGGCGGCAGGCGGCGTCGAACCGCAGGCGGCCGGTGCGGTCGATGTCGGCGACCCGCAGCGGCCAGCTCCGCTCGAAGACGTCGGGATGGCCCTCGGGCACCGGCATCAGCGTCTTGCCCAGTCCGGATCCACTCTGCTCGCTCATCGTCGCAACCTCGTCTCCACTCGTCGACCCAACCTCGGCGATCATGCCAAAAGTCGCGGGGTCCGCGCCCGGTGGTCGGCCGCACCGGCGTTCACCAGCACCGATACCGACGTAGGCTGGCACCGTGCCCAAAACGTTCGTCGGCTCCCGCGTGCGTGGACTGCGCGGCGAACGCGGCTACAGCCAGGCCGCGCTGGCCGCGAAGCTCGGCATCTCCCCCAGTTACCTCAACCAGATCGAGCACGATGTGCGGCCGCTGACCGTGCCGGTGCTGCTGCGCATCACCGACGTGTTCGGCGTCGACGCCACCTTCTTCTCCTCCCAGGACGACACCCGGCTGGTGGCCGAGCTGCGCGAGGTCACGCTGGATCGCGATATCGACGCCGAGGTCGACGTCGCCGAGATCGCGGAGATGGTGTCGGCGCACCCGTCGCTGGCCCGGGCCATGGTCAACCTGCACCGGCGCTACCGGCTGACCACCGCGCAACTCGCCGCCGCTACCGAGGCCCGGTACAACGACGGCAGCGGCACCGGTGCCATCTCCATGCCGCACGAGGAGGTCCGCGACTTCTTCTACGAGCGGCAGAACTATCTGCACGACCTCGACACCGCCGCCGAGGAACTGACGGCGCGGATGCGGATGCACCGCGGGGACCTCGCCGGCGACCTGTCGCAGCGACTCACCCAGATGCACGGGGTGCGGATCGTGCGGCGCTTCGACCTGGGCGACAACCTGCTGCACCACTACGACCCGGAGACCAAGACGCTGGAGCTCAACGGGCACCTGTCCGGGGGCCAGCAGGTGTTCAAGCTGGCCGCCGAGCTCGCCTACCTGGAGTACGGCGCGCTGATCGACCGGTACGCGACCGAGGGCAAGTTCACCTCCGAGGAGTCGCGCACGCTGGCCCGGCTCGGGCTGGCCAACTATTTCGCCGCCGCCACGGTGCTGCCCTACCGGCAGTTCCACGACATCGCCGAGAACTTCCGCTACGACGTGGAGCGGCTGGCGGCCTTCTACCAGGTGTCCTACGAGACCATCTGCCACCGGCTGTCCACCCTGCAGCGCCCGTCGATGCGCGGAGTGCCGTTTTCGTTCGTCCGGGTGGACCGCGCCGGGAACATGTCGAAACGCCAGTCCGCCACCGGTTTCCATTTCTCCTCGGCCGGCGGCACCTGCCCACTGTGGAACGTCTACGAGACGTTCGGCAACCCGGGCAAGATCCTGGTGCAGATCGCCGCCATGCCCGACGGCCGGCACTACATGTGGGTGGCGCGCACCGTGGAGCGGCGCCCGGCGCGCTACGGCCAGCCCGGCAAGACCTTCGCCATCGGGCTGGGCTGCGAGGTCCGCCACGCCCACCGGCTGATCTACTCCGAGGGCCTGGACCTCTCCGGTGACCAGTCGGCCGCTGTTGCCACCCCGATCGGGGCGGGCTGCCGGGTGTGCGAGCGCGACAACTGCGCCCAGCGCGCCTTCCCCGCATTGGGCCGCGCCCTGGACCTCGACGAGCACCGTTCCACGGTGTCGCCGTACCTGGTCAAAGACCCCGACGGCCGTCGTTGAGACCCGGCTCCCGGAGCCGGGCAGCAGGTACCCGGTCGACGCGGATGTTTGCCGCACCGGACCTGTGCCAGACTGCCCTGATGAGCGACATCGAACCGGCTCGGGTGCCGGTCTCCAGCGGTCTGCGCGACGTCGGACCGATCAACTGGCTGATCTGCCGCCTGGGTGCGCGCGGCATCCGGGCGCCGCAGTTCCAGCTGTTCAACGTGCTGTCCCGGCATTCGCTGCTGTTCTGGAGCTGGCTCCCGTTCTCCGGCGTGCTGCTGTACTGGGGCAGGCTGCCCCGCCCGGATGCCGAGACGGTGATCCTGCGAGTCGGTGCGCTGCGGGACTGCGAATACGAATTGCAGCAGCACCGCCGGCTGGCCCGTTCCCGCGGCGTGGATGCCGAACTGCAGGAGCGGATCTTCGCCGGTCCGGACGCCGCCGGCCTGACCGATCGGCAGCGGGCGCTGCTGCGCGCCACCGACGAGTTCATCCTCAACCGGGAAATCTCCGCACCCACCTGGGCCGAGCTGACCAAGCACCTGGACACCCGCCAGCAGATCGAATTCTGTCTGCTCGCCGCCCAGTACGACGGCCTCTCGGCCACCATGAACACCCTCAAGATCCCGCTGGACTTCCCGGACTAGGCGCCCCGGCTGGGACAACGGGTGGGGTCTCGCTGCACCACTCAGGGGTAGGTGCGCACTCCGGAGCTGTCCACCACGAAACCGGTGAACTTGTCGGCCAGGACGGCGTAGCAGGCGACGCCGTCGGCCAGCGCCATGCAGGTGCCGCCGCCGGTGCCGCTGACCGACTGCCCCGCCGGCAGGGTCTCGATCTCACCGGGATAGTCCGGCTTGGCGTAGCGCTCACCGTCGACGAACCGAGTCGAACCGGTGAGCTCGAACTCGACGGTCCGCTTGCCGCCCGCGGCGGCCGGCAGCGGCCCGCTGCAGCCGACGAAACCGCCGCTGAACGTGCGGATCTGGCAGGTCAGGCCGTTGCCGACGTGGAACGTCGGGAAGATGTTCTTGGCGCCCTGGCCGACGATGTAGTTGCCGTCGGCGACGACGAAGTTCTGCGGGTCCGGGAAACCGGCGGGCAGCCCGGGTGTCGACGGGCCGATTCCACTGCCGTCGGCCGACAGCACGAACCAGTGCGCGGCGGGTGAACCGGTGACGCAGCTGGTGGTGCCCGTCGTCACCGCGCAGATGAGGTCGCCGTCGACGAGTCGGTGTCCCTCGGTGAGCACCGGCGCGGCCGGTCCGGATGCCCGCACGAAGCGGGGGGCGTCGGCCACCTCGAACGTGGCGCCGGTGCCGGTCAGGGTCACCTCGTTGGCGCCGTCGGGCGCAGACGGCAGCCGACCGCTGCAGCCGGCCGTCCGCTCGGTGGTCAGAATCGCGCAGAGCAGACCGCCGGGCGTCTGAAAGTACAGGTTGCCGACGCTGTCGCGGAACCCCTCGTCGGGCACCGTCGGCAGCGTCGAGACGTCCGGCGCCGCGGGTGTGGCGTATGCGGTCGCCGAGGCCAGGGTCAGCAGCCCCAACGTCGCGACCGCCACCAGCCACCGCATCAGAAGTTGATCATGTGGCCGGCCAGCCCGTGGAAGCACTCCTGGAGTGCCTCCGACAGCGTCGGGTGGGTGTGGACGTTGCGGGCGCATTCGTTGACCGTCAGGTCCCACTTCTGCGCCAGGGTCAGCTCGGGCAGCAGCTCGGACACATCGGGCCCGATCAGGTGCCCGCCGATCAGCTCGCCGTACTTGGCGTCGGCGATCAGTTTCACGAAGCCGGTGGGGTCGCCCAGGCCGTGCGCCTTGCCGTTGGCGGTGAACGGGAACTTGGCGACCTTGACGTCGTAGCCTTCGGCTTTGGCCTGCTCCTCGGTGAGCCCGAAGCTGGCGACCTGCGGCTGGCAGAACGTCGCGCGCGGCATCATCCGGTAGTCACCGAGGGTCTGCGTCTGGGCACCGCCGATGGTCTCGGCGGCGACGACGGCCTGCGCCTCGGCGACGTGGGCAAGTTGCAGCTTGGCCGTGACGTCCCCGATTGCATAGATGTGCGGCACGCTGGTGCGCATGTAGTCGTCGATACCGATGGCGCCCCGCTCGGTCAGCGCGACGCCGGTGTTCTCCAGCCCGTAGCCCGAGACGTTCGGGGCGAACCCGATGGCCTGGAGCACCTTGTCGGCCCGCAGCGTCTCGGTGTTGCCGTCCTTGCTGACGACGAGGGTGACCTCGGACCCGTTGTCGGTGATGGATTCGACCTTGGTGCCGGTGCGGATCGTCACGCCGAGTTTCTTGTACTGCTTTTCGATCTCCTTGGACACCTCGGCGTCCTCGTTGGGCAGCGCGCGCGGCAGGAACTCCACGATGGTGACGTCGACGCCGTAGTTCTTGAGGACGTAGGCGAACTCCATCCCGATCGCCCCGGCGCCGGCGATGATGATCGAGCCGGGCAGCTCGCGGGTCAGGATCTGGGATTCGTAGGTGACGACGTTGTCGCTCAGCGCTGTGCCCGGCACCAGCCGGGTCGACGATCCGGTGGCGATGATGGCGTTGTCGAAGGTGACGGTTTCGGTGCCGCCGTCGTTCAGCTCGACCGCCAGCGTGTTGGCGTCGGTGAACCGGCCGTAGCCGTTGATCTCGGTGATCTTGTTCTTCTTCATCAGGAAGTGCACGCCGGCGACCCGGCCCTCGGCGACCTTACGGCTGCGGTCGAACGCCGCGCCGAAGTCGAAGCTGACCTCGCCGCTGATGCCAAATGTCTTGGCCTCCTTGGCGAAGATGTGCGCCAGCTCGGCGTTGCGCAGCAGCGCCTTGCTCGGGATGCAGCCGACGTTCAGGCAGACGCCGCCCCAGTATTTGGGTTCGACGATCGCGGTGGACAGGCCCAGTTGGGCTGCGCGAATGGCGGCTACGTAACCGCCGGGACCGGCTCCGAGGACGACGACGTCATAGTGGCTCACGCGCTAACCCTATCGGCCGAGGCCCGCCACGGCTACGGGACCGTGACCTCGGTCAGGGTGTGAGCCAGTGCCACAGGTAGGCGCCGATCAACAGCCCGCCACCGGCTCCGGCGGCGAACGGCGCGGTCATCAGCGCCAGCCCCAGCGCGCGGATCCACACCCGGCGCGCTTCGTTCATCGACACCACCAGCGCGGCGACCACGGCGGCGACGGTGTAGCCGAGCACGGTGAACACCGGCCAGGTCTTGTCCTGGTCGTGGACCCACCAGTAGGCCAGCCCGACGCCGATGCCCGCGGCCAACAGCCACACTCCGGCCAGGGTCACCGCGAGTTGCCAGTAGCGCAGGCTCTGATAGCTGCCCGGGACGACGACGGGCACCGCGGCGGCTCGCGGGCGCGCCGCCAGCGCGCCGGTGTCCTCGCGCGCCGGCCGCGGGGTCAGGGCGCCCTCGTCCGGATCGGTGGACAGGCTCTCGGCGGCCAGCGGGCCGGAGTCGGGTTTGGCGTGCCGGCCGCTGGCCGGCGCGGGGTCGTCGGCGACCTCGCTGGCTTCGGGCAACGGCTCGGGTGCCCGCCACTGCAGGGGTTCGTCGGAGAACGCCCAGGCAGAGGCCACCGGGACCGAGGCGGGTTCCACCGCCGCCGACGCCCCGGTTCCCGGGATCGCGTCGTCGCCCAGCAGCGACTGCGGGTGCGGGCCGGTGTCGAAGATGGGCGCCGGGTGCGGCTCGGTGTAGGGCAGCGCGCCGGTGTCGGTGTTTTCGGTGGTCCCGGTCGTGACGTCCCCGCTCTTGACGTCCTCGGTGCTCTCCGGGGCCTCGGCGCCGGCCTCCGAACTACCCGCCGCCATGGGTCACCTGAATCAGCGCCAGGACCGCGAACCAGCCCGGCGCGATCGACAGCAGGAATGCGCCGGCCGCGGTCACCCAGCGCCGGCCCGACACCAACAGGGTCAGCACCCCCAGCCCGGTGGGCACCCCGAGCACCAGAGCGACCACCAGATCGGCGCGCACCGGGGCATGCACGAGCAGCGAGGCGAGCACCGCGCACAGGATTCCGACCGCGACGCCCACCAGCATCGCAGCGGCCAGCATGGGTGCCCGCGGAAGCGGAATCATCCTTCGACAGTACGTGTGTTCTCCCCCGTTGCCCGGGAGCGGCGCGGCGCGGATTGACCGGCACCGGCCACAATGGCTGCCATGGCCGATCACAACGACCCCCACCTCTGGCTCGAGGACATCACCGGGGACGCCGCCCTGGACTGGGTGCGGGCGCACAACCAGCCCACCCTCGACGAGCTGTGCGACGACAAGTTCGAGCAGATGCGCAGCGAGGCGCTGGAGGTCCTCGACACCGACGCCCGCATCCCGTACGTGCGCCGCCGCGGCGAACTGCTCTACAACTACTGGCGCGACGGCGCCAACCCCCGGGGACTGTGGCGGCGCACCACGCTGGAGTCCTACCGCACCGAGAACCCGGACTGGGACGTGCTGCTGGACCTCGACGCGCTGGCCGCCGCCGAGGACGAGAACTGGGTGTGGGCCGGTGCCGACGTCATCGAACCGGAGCTGACCCGGGCGCTGGTCGCGTTGTCGCGCGGCGGGTCGGACGCCGTCGTCATCCGGGAATTCGACATGGCCACCCGGCAATTCGTGCCCGACGGATTCAGCGTCCCGGAGGCCAAGACCGATATCGCCTGGGTCGACGAGGACACCGTGTTGATCGGCACCGATTTCGGCCCGGGATCGCTGACCGATTCCGGATACCCGCGCGTGGTCAAGCGGTGGCGCCGGGGCGAGTCGTTGGAGCAGGCCGTGACGCTGTTCAGCGGCGCGGCAACCGATGTCAGCGTGTCGGCCTGGTGCGATCGCACACCCGGCTTCGAGGAGACCCAGGTGGTCCGCGCGCTGGACTTCTACAACAGCGAGCGGTATCGGCTGGTCTCCGGCGACGACGACGGCGACGAACTGGTCCGCCTCGACGTTCCTACCGACGCCGGCATCGGCGTTCACCGCAACTGGCTGCTGATCCGGCCACGCTCGGATTGGACGGTCGGCGATCACACCTACCCGGCGGGGTCTTTGCTGGCCGCACGCTACGACGAATTCCTTTCCGGGGTGACGAATCTGGATCCGGTGTTCACCCCGGACGAGCACACCTTCCTGTCCAGCGCGGTGTGGACCCGCGACCGGATGCTGCTGGTCACGCTGCGCGACGTGATCCAGCACGTCCAGGTGGTCACCCCGGGCACCTGGGAGCGCCGCGACATCGCGGGCGTGCCGCCGAACTCGACGACGGTGATCGTGGCCGCCGACCATCTCGGCGACGAGGTCTTCCTGGACACCTGCGGTTTCGACCGGCCGTCCCGTCTGCTGTGCGGACCGGTGGACGGCGAGCTGACCGAGATCAAAAGCGCCCCGGCAATGTTCGACGCTGACGACCTGTCCGTCGAGCAGCATTTCGCCACCTCCGACGACGGCACCCGGGTGCCGTATTTCGTGGTGGGTCACCGCGGACGGACCGGCCCGCAAAAGACACTGCTGGGCGGGTACGGCGGTTTCGAGAATTCGTCGCTGCCGAGTTACGCGGGGGTGCTGGGCCGGCTGTGGCTGGCGCGCGGCGGCACCTACGCCCTGGCCAACATCCGCGGCGGCGGGGAGTACGGGCCTCGCTGGCACACCCAGGCACAGCGCTCGGGCAGACATCTGGTGGCCGAGGACTTCGCCGCCGTGGCAAGGGATCTGGTGGATCGCGGCATCACCACCGTCGAGCTACTGGGGGCCCAGGGTGGTAGCAACGGCGGCCTGTTGATGGGCATCATGTTGACCAAGTACCCGCAGCTCTTCGGGGCGCTGGTGTGCAGCGTTCCGCTGCTGGACATGCGCCGCTACCACAAGCTGCTGGCCGGAGCGTCCTGGATGGCCGAGTACGGCGATCCCGACGACCCTGAGGAGTGGAGCTTCATCTCCGAATACTCTCCGTACCAGAATATTTCCTCCGATGCGCGCTACCCGGCACTGCTGATGACCACATCGACCCGTGACGACCGGGTACATCCGGGACACGCCCGGAAGATGACGGCGGCCCTGGAGGTCGCCGGGCACCGGGTGCGCTACTACGAGAACATCGAGGGCGGGCACGCCGGGGCGGCCGACAACTCCCAGGCGGCGTTCAAGGCGGCCCTGACCTACCGGTTCCTGCACCAGGAGCTGGCCTAGGAACCCTTGATCCCCAACAGTTCCCGGACGGCCGTCCGCGGCCCGTAGGGGCGCAGCATGGTGCTGGCCGGGCGCGGGCGCACCCGCAGCGGCCACCAGAACCAGACGCCCAGCTTGGCCGCCATCGACGGCGTCATGAACGACCGGACGATCAGCGTGTCGAACAGCAGACCAAGCCCGATGGTCGTACCGATCTGGCCGAGCACCCGTAGGTCACTGACGATGAACGAGCACATGGTCACCGCGAACACCAGCCCGGCCGCGGTCACCACCGCACCGGTGCCGCCCATGGCACGGATGATCCCGGTGTTGAGTCCCGCGTGCACCTCCTCGCGGAACCGCGATATCAGCAGCAGATTGTAGTCGGCACCGACGGCCAGCAGCAGGATGATGGCCAGCGCCTGCACGATCCAGAACAGGTGGATACCGAAGATGTACTGCCACACCAGGACCGATAATCCGAACGACGCACCCAGGGACAGCACGACGGTGCCGACGATGACCAGCGCGGCTACCAGGCTGCGGGTCACGAACATCATCACCACCAGGATCAGCGCGAGTGCCGACAGCGCGGACATCAGCAGGTCGTAGCGGGCACCGTCGGCCACGTCCTTGTAGGTCGACGCGGTTCCGGCGATGTAGATCTTGGCGTCGGCCAGCGGTGTCGCCTTGACCGCATCGAAGGCCGCGTCGCGGATCGCGTCGACGTGCGAAATCCCCTCCGGCGTGGCGGGATCACCCTCGTGCGTGATGATCATCCGGGCGGCTTTGCCGTCGGGCGACAGGAACATCTCCAGACCGCGTTTGAACGACGGGTTGTCGAACGCCTCCGGGGGCAGGTAGAACGAGTCGTCGTTCTTGGCCTCGTCGTAGGCCTGACCCAACGCGGTGGCGTTCTTCGTCGCCTCACTCGCCTGCGCCGTCATACCGCTGGTCAGCGCGTAATTCGACAGGGAAAGCTCAAGATTGCGCTTCTGCGATTCGATCTGCGGTGTCAGCAGCGCCACCAGCTGCGGCTGCAGTTTGTCGAGCTTGTCCAGGCTGGAGGTGATCGCGTCGAAGCGGTCGGACAGCTCCGAGATGCCGTCGAGCGCGTCGAAGATCGAGCGGATCGCCGCGCAGGCGGGAATGTCGAAACAGTGCGGTTCCCAGTAGAAGTAGTTGCTCATCGGCCGCAGGAAATCGTCAAAGTCGGCCATCTTGTCGCGCAGGTTGCGCACGGTGGTGACGGTGTCGTGGAAGGCCTGGACCTGCTCGTGGGTCGCATCGGCGCTCTGCGTCTGCAGATTCAG